>Ga0302325_10000594_pt1 | contig 99577 bp, 81 predicted proteins | sample Palsa_T0_2_FD_201948 | JGI IMG/M metagenome (GOLD analysis project Ga0302325, IMG submission 201948) | Peat permafrost microbial communities from Stordalen Mire near Abisko, Sweden - Palsa_T0_2 | ecosystem: Environmental > Terrestrial > Soil > Palsa > Peat permafrost | place: Sweden: Abisko...
AAGCCCCTGACGCCTGCGCTTCGCTACGTCAGTCACCCGCACCACCGCAAATCATTCCACTCCGAAGCACCCGGCGCTACCCCCGCCGCCGAGGCTCCCCCCTGCATCAGCACACGCCCGCCGGCACAAACGGCCAAGTACAGACCATATGCACACCCCTCCGGGCGCTGTGCGATCGCTGTGCCGCCAAGCGCCGCCTCGAGCGTGAACCCGCGCCTCAGAAATCCCCAAGAAATGTTCGCGCAACCCTTGACTTTTCATCCGTAGATGCACTGAGCCAGAGCGTGACACTCCTGGCGCGAGGGGAGACGCTCACAGCAAGCACACGGAAACGCCCGGCGCCCGTGCGGAGCAAGCTAGACGGTTAGGTGCCCTAACCGTGCTCCCCGGCCAGGCTGGCCGGGGAGCGCTGCGTTGGGCTCCAACGCGCGTCTTTTCAGACCCACTCGTCCGGGGGTGCGCCGGGTGTCCATGCCTTCGTGACGCCGCCGCCCTGCTGGCTGAGCCTGCGGCCGAACTCGGCGACGTTGAGCTGGAAGTCCAGCTCCTCGCGCGGGTCGCCGCCAGCGTCGTCAAGGGAATCGCGCCACACGACCAGGGCGCACAGCGTCTCGACCTGCGACGTGTCGTTCCACCAGCCCTGCTGGAGTCCGCGCAGCTCGTCGGGATAGCGGCCATACAGGGCGACGATCGCGCCCCACATCCGCTGGCGCCACTCGCGGCTGCCGCCATACGGCTCAAGCCACGGCGGCCGCGCGGGGCTCTCGATCGACAGCACACGCGGGTCGCCGCTGGTGGGCCGGGAAAGGCGCTCGCGGACCAGCCGCGCCGTGACACGCGCTACCGGCTCGCCCTCTGCGGCGGCCAGCTCGTCCAGTTGCTCGGCGATCTGCTCGGGGAGCGTGATCTTGATTCGGTTGCTCATCGTGGAACCTCCGTCGTTGACACGGGGCCTAGTTTGGCCCTTCATGGGTACTGACCGCGAGCACGGCAAACCGGCCAACGAGTTGGCCCGATCGAGGGTCCGCACGGTCCCGTGCATCTAGTCTGTGCAGACTTTTCGAGGGCCAGCAGGCGTCAGCGGAGAAAGCCAGCGGCGGCGCTGAGGATGGGCCGCGCACCGTTGGGTGCAACTGTGTGCGGCGACGCGAAGCGCAGCGAAAGCGGCGCCGCAGGAGCGCCTACAGAGGCCGGCCGGAAGGCCGGCCAGGACGGATGCTCAGAGGCGATGCTGGCGGGCGCTGAGACGCCGCTGACGAGCGGCTGAGGAGCTGAGGGCAAGGGGGCGCGGTCGAGAGGGGCGGCGGCGCGAGAGGGCTCTGGCAGACGGTCGTGGGTGGCGCGGTGGCACGGCCGCGCCACCCTCGGGCAGCGCGGCCGTGGCCGGGCGTCTCACATGCTCTGCGTGTGGCGCCAGAGTTCAGCGGCGCTGAGGTCGAGTGAGCGCGCGAGGTCGAGCAGCTCGTCATAGCGCAGGTCGCACTGGCCGGCTTCGATCCGCGCGAGACGCTGCTCGGCGATGCCGGCAGCGCGCGCCAGCTCGCGCACGCTCTTGCGCTGCTGCTCGCGCAGCCGGCGCACCGCTCGCCCGAGCGCGGCCAGCTCCGGGTCTTGATCGGCGGCAGGCATCCTCATGCCCCCGTCTCGTCGTCGTCGTGGTCCTCGTCGGGGATCTCCTCCTGCTCGTCGGGTGCGTGCTCGCCGGGCAGCTCCTGCAGCAGCGACCACATCGCCTGCACGCTGTTGCGGTGCTCTTGGCGCAGGCGCTGCGGCTTGGCTTCGGCGAGCCATCCCTCGACCAGCGGCAGATAGTCCTCGACTGCTCTGCGGACCAGGCCGGCGTGCTCGCCCGCGAGCTGCACCTGCCTGGCGGGCGCGGCGGCGTCCCAGCCGACCACATCGAGCAGCCGGCACATGCGCTCGAACTCGCGGCGGTCCTCCTGAAACCACTCCGGGTGCAGCTCGTGCTCGGGGAGCGTCAGCGTGTTCGAGAGCGCTTCCAGCGGATCGCCGAGCAAGCACAACAACGCTTCGCGCACATCACCAACACCAGCAGCCGGGATCAACACAGTGGCCGTCATCTTCTATTCCTCCTTGGTCGGAGGCACCACGACCGCAACCCCCGGCGAGAAAGCCGCGATCCCTAAGCCGGGTATCGTGGCCGGCGCGCTGAAGCCTTGGTCTTCGGTGCCACGCCCCCGGCAGACCCAATCTGCGCGGGGGCACTATTTTGGACTTGTCGCCCTAAAGGTCTATCACATCTTGGGGTACTCCAAAAGAGCGTCAGTCGTCGGCCAGTCGCTCCGCGCGCCTGACGAGCGTCGAGGTCTGCACGCCCAGGCCAGCGGCCAGCCGCACGACGCTGGCGAAGCTCGGGTGACGCCGACCGTTCTCCACATCGCTGACCCAGCTCTGACGGAACCCGGTCGCCTTGGACAAGGCCACCTGGCTGATCTTCTTCTCCTCGCGGATCGCCTTCACGGCGACGCCGAGCGCTGGCTGGTCAGGGGCAGTCATGGCTCACATGATCTTCGACGCGGCGGCGGGCTCGCCCTTTGGTCCAGCGCTCGCTCTGAGCGCCGCCGTGGGCTTTATCGTCCGCGTTGATGCTCGCCGATCTGGAACGCGCCCGCCATCCGGCATCTTCTCCTAGCCGCCGACGCCGCCCGGCGTCGAGCTGCCGCTGGGGCTCAAGATCGCGCCGGGGCCTTCGGCCTGCTCGCTGGCACCTGCGCCGGGGGTCGGAGTGCCGGAAGTCCCTGCTTACGCCCGGATCGGATCGCGTCAGAGGCCGGGGTCGCGGCGGACCGTTGTTTGACGCCCAATACACCAGCCCCGACACGGGCCTGATCTACCTACGCAACCGGGTCTATGACCCGAGCACGGCGCAGTTCCTGACCGTCGATCCCGCGGTGGCGGTCACGCGCTCGCCCTACAACTACGCTGGCGATAACCCCGTCAACCGCCGCGACCCAGACGGGCTCTCAGCCGAAGGGATCGAAGGCGTCCCGTGCTACTTCCCCTTCTGCGGCCCGCCGCCGCCAGCAGTCGAAGGAGTCCAGCACGGCATCGAAACAGTCGAACACGGCATCGAAAGCGTCTGGAACGAGGTCAACGAAGACGAAGGGCCAAACGACGAAGGCGAAGCCGCACTTAAGGAAAAAGAAGCGCAGCGGGAGTGTGGTGAACCCAACCCCGGTAGCCTCGAAAAACTAAAGAAGCGCGAGATCGAACGTATCCTTGATGAAGAGGGCACTGACATTCACACCGATAAGGAAGAGACGGTGGGGAAGGAGGCGGGTGGTTCGTATGACTATTATCGAGACAAGTCAACTGGAGAAATATATCTAATTCCAAAAGATGGCGGCGAGCCAATCCCAACGGGGCTGGGCGGATGAGCACTCGACAGCAAGTTCCTTTGCAGCGCGCCTGGGAGGAGGTGCGGTGCTCGATATCAATAGCCAGTGACACTATGGCCGCATCGGAGATCACAGTGCTACTAGGTGTCGAGCCTACCCGGCAGCGCATCAAGGGTGAACCAATATCTTCTAAACGCCCTAACATTCCTGTTGCGAGCCATCTGTGGACTTGGCAACCCGATGACTCCGTTGAGCGGTCTCTTGATGCGCAGCTCGATGCCATTTGGGCTGCGCATGGATCGCGTGCCGAGCTGTTTCGGAGTCTGCCCTCAGAGGTGAAGGTGCGGCTGGCTATCTGGATCACGCACCACGGGGAGGACCTGAGACTTGGCTGGGTGCTCGACCGGCGCCATGTCGCCGCCGCTGCTGCCTTTGGTGCCTCGATCGACGTCGATGAGTACGACGACACCGAGTGACGCACGGCTGCCTGCCTTGCGCGGTTGGCGTACCTCAGTGCGGCGAATCTACATGTACGGTCTGACCAGAACTGCTTTCGAGCAAATCAACAACTCGACCGGGACCGTGCTCTATTTGCACCACGATCAAGCAGGCTCAACACGGCTGCTGACCGGATCGACGGGCAAAACGGAAGGCTCCTACAGCTACAGCGCCTACGGGACGGCCGAACACAGTGGCACGGCCACGACCCCGCTCGGCTACGACGGGCAGTACACGAGCAGCGACACCGGACTCATCTATATGCGAGCGCGCGTCTATGACCCCACAACGGCGCAGTTCTTGACCGTCGATCCAGCCGTGGGCATCACGCGGGCGCCCTACAACTATGCCGCTGACAACCCGGTGAATGAGCGAGACCGAACGGGCCTTGAGGAAGAAGGGTACTGCGTCTACCCGGTTGGCTGCGTCTCTGGTCCAGGAGGAGGCGGCGGCGGAAGCGGCGGTCTAGAAGCCGTCAAAGAAATCGCCGAAAAAAACTGGCACGAATTTGAAGGCGGTGCCGAAAGGATAGGCGAAGCAGTCGGAAGTATCTGGAACGAAGTGACCGGACAGGGTGGCACTGGCCAGCCTGTGCCGCCGGGTCACAATCCGGAAACCTGGCGAAAAGGTCCGGCCTCGAGAGAAAGTGAGCCAGGCGAAAACTGGTGGGATCCCGAAGGTGGCGAGTGGCACTGGGATCCGGATCCCTTCGGCAACCATCCTGAATTCCCGGAAGGTCATTGGGACTACAAACCCGGCTCCCCTTGGAATGCACGGTGGAAACGGTTGCCGCCGTGCTAGGCGAGTACGCTGTTGAATGGCCGTGTTGGCGTACGATCCAACCTTACCGCGGAGTGCGGCGATGTTTCTAGAGTACTTCGCCCCGATCACTGATCAGCTTCCTGTTCTGCTTACATACGGCAGGTCGCCGACCGAGGCAGAAGCACTGCGAGAGGTCGCGGTGCGCCTTGCTGCCACGGATACCGACGAATCGGCCGGAGTCCAGATCGCGGAGCTCCCGGGATTCCGCGGCATCGATGGCTGCTCGCTACTGGCCGAGGTTGGTTCCGTCAAGCTTGGCGTCGTGCCGATCGATGGGTCGCATCTCGCCTTCCGATGCGTTCTAGACGCTCCGGGCTGGCGCCGCGTCGCAGGGCTCCTTGAACCGTTTGTTGCAGACCAGCCGATCCTTGAGCCAAATAGCTTTCAATACTTGGACGAATCGGGGCGGATCGAGTGGATCATCTCAGGCTCTCGGGGCTGGTAGTGCCGTACGAGCGTCGACAGCTTCCTCTACGGTCAACGCGAACGAGTATCGAGCAAATCAACACTTCCACCGGAACCGTGTCCTATCTGCACCACGACCAGGCCGGCAGCACGAGGCTCATCACCGGCTCCACCGGCGCCGTCACCGGCAAATGCACCTATGGCGCATATGGCGCCCCGACCTGCGAAGGCACCACGACCACCCCGCTCGACTACGACGCCCAATACACCAGCTCGGACACCGGGCTCATCTACCTACGCAACCGCGTCTACGACCCCGCCACAGCGCAGTTCCTGACCGTCGATCCGGTGGTGGCTGTGACCGAAGCGCCGTGCACCTACGCTGAAGATAACCCCCTCAACCAGCAAGACAGCACCGGGCTGAGCAGCGAAGGGGAGGTGTGTCTCGGGCCGTTCTGCTACCCGGTGCCTTCACCGCCATCGCTTCCACAAGCCGGCCAAGAAGCCCTCGAAGGCGCGGAATGGTTCGCCGCCACCGGAGGCGCCAGCCTCGGTGTAATTGGGGCTTTGAGTGGTGGTGCGATTCTCGGTGGCGGCGACGTCGCCGCCGGCGGTACCGCGATTGGGCTCACGTTGGGCGGCACAGGTTTTCTAGGCGACGCAGCCGCGGCTTTGGCCAGTAGTGGTTGCGGCTGATGGCAAGGCCGGACTTTGATGCGACGTGGGTCCCCCGTATTGGCAGGCGGGCTACAGGTGAGCTGCGTCGCCTCAGAAGCATCGGGGTAATTGTGGCCACAGTGGTGCCCGTAGTAGCGGTGGCTGCCGGTGTGCTGTTTGCAGTCGGTGGAGTAGGGAATCTGCTGGGAGCTTTGTTGGTGGCGGCCCTGACGGTGTGTATTGCCCTGTTTATAAGGGCGCAGATGAGACTGGCGGCGGCGATCTCAGACTGGTTCGGAGTCAAGGTCAAAGGGCTTCCGCTGATGAATATCAAAGACTTCGACGTTTTTCGCCAAAAACAGGGTCTACGAAGGGTCTGTCCGGTCTTCTGTGTGTGGTTGGGGTGATCGATCGGGCTTGCGTGGCGGCCCGGGACCGGAGCGAGCCGTAGGCGAGCGTAGGTCCTGGGCCGGGCGCCGCCCGGAAAGGGACCCTTGATGAGTACACAGACCATGAAGTCCAAGACGAGCACGAAGCCGGCCGGTGAGCCGCCGGCGGCAGCCGATGATGTCGTTGATCGTCTCGCGGGCTTGCTGCCCGCGGATGAGCTCCAGGACGCGCTGAAAGGCCTGGAGCCTGAGGAGATCACAGGCCCCGGCGGTTTCCTCAGCCAGCTGGCGGGCCGTGTGATCGAGACCGCGCTCGGCGCGGAGCTAACAGAGCATCTGGGCTATCCGCCCGGGCAGGCTCCCCCTGATCGCGCCGGGAATCATCGCAATGGGTCGACCCCGAAGACGGTGCAGAGCGAGCTCGGCCCGGTCGCTGTGAACACCCCCAGGGACCGGGCCGGCACGTTCGAGCCGCAGCTGGTCGGCAAGCGCCAGACGCGGCTGGCGGGACTGGACGAGAAGATTCTCGGCCTCTACGCGGGCGGGATGAGCGTCCGCGACATCGAAAGCCACCTGCAAGGCCTCTATGGCGTGAAGATTGGCAGGGACACGATCAGCCGCGTCACCGACGCGATCCTCGAAGACGTGCAGGCGTGGCGCACACGGCCGCTGGAGCGGGTCTACCCGATCGCGTATTTCGACTGCCTGATGGTCAAGGTCCGCGAAGACCGCTCCGTCCAAAACCGGGCTTGCTACCTCGCGATCGGCGTCAGCGTCGAGGGCGAACGCGAGGTCCTCGGGATCTGGTGGCAAGACGCCGAGGGCGCGAAGTTCTGGCTCGCCGTCCTCAACGATCTGCACCAGCGCGGCGTCCAAGACGTCCTGGTCTGCTGCGTCGACAGGCTAAACGGGTTCCCCGACGCGATCGAAGCAGTGTTCCCCAAAGCATGGGTCCAGAGCTGCATCGTTCACCAGATCCGCTCATCGATGCGTTACGTCGCCTACACCGAGCGCAAGCGCGTCGCCGGCGACCTGAAGCCGATCTACCGGGCCGTGAACGTCGAGGCCGCCGAAACAGCCCTGCAAGACTTCGACGAGAAATGGGGCGAGAAGTACCCCATGATCGCCGAATCCTGGCGCGCTCGATGGGAGAACATCACCCCGTTCCTCGCGTTCCCCGCCGACCTCCGCAAAGCCGTCTACACCACTAACAGCATCGAGAACCTCAACCGGCAAATCAGAAAGGCGATCAAGACCCGCGGACACTTCCCCGACGAGCAAGCCGCCACCAAGCTCATCTACCTCGCGATCCAACGAGCCGAGGGCAAGTGGCAACTAGCATTCAACTGGACAGCAGCACTACGAGGCCTCAAGATCCACTTCGGAGACCGACTACCCAACTAACCACCACCCAACTCACACACAGAAGGTCGGACAGCCTCCCAGGCGCTCACGGTGCGCGTCCTTGGCGGCCTCGTGCTCGGCCTCGATCTGGCGCTTGGCCTCCTTTAGCCGCGCGCGACGCGACGCCGGGTCGGCCATCTCGCGTGGCAGCTCATCACCCCGGGCCTGCCCGAACTGCTCATCCTCGGCCTCATCGACCGCCTCGGCTTCGGCCAAGAGCTCGGCCGCGATCTGCTCATAGCTCCGGTTAGCGTCCCCCGAGGCGTTCGCCGCGATCTTCGTGCTATCGACAGCGACCACACCCAGCGACACGAGCCCTGCGCGTGCGCACAACGCCAGCACCTGCCCGAACAGCCCGCCCAGCGCCTGCTCATGCCGCACCCTGAAACGAGCGATCGTGGCGTGATCAGGCACCTGGTTGGCCGTGATCACACGGAACGCGATATCAACATGGCAACGGCGCTCGATCGCGCGAGAAGACCGCTCGCCAATCGCGTATGCGTACAACAGCAGCGCGACCATCATCCCCGGGTCAAACGCCGCGCGGCCATGCCCATCCGCCCGATACTCCCCATAGATCGCGGTCAGATCCACCTCCGCGACCACGTCCAGCACACACCACGCCAAATCATCCTGAGCGAGCCAGTCACGCAGGCTCGGCGGCATCAACAACGCCTGATCACGATCACACAGCCGGAAGTTCTGAGCCATCCCAGAACCCTCTTCAACCCGCCGGACAGAACACCCCGCCTTTGTGCGACAGCCTCTGCAAAGCCGAAAACGAGCGAGCCGCTGATGATGGTCATCGCGCAGACGCGGCTGCGTTGCTCGGCCATCGCCACGATCTGCGCGTCGATCGTCGAGATGTCGTGGCGTGCGAGCGGTAGCGCCTCGGTGCGCAGCAAGCCGGCCCGCATGGCGGCCTAGACAAGCGGGTCTCGGCTGGCGGCCAGCGCACTCTACGAGGGCGTCTTGCTTGGCTTCCAGAGCACGAATGAGCCGGGGCTATGCGAGGGGGCGGACAACTGCCCGCCCCGTCAATCGTAGTTCTCGTAAGCGCCCTGGCCTCGGTGGCTGTGATGTTGGCCGAACCTCGGCCAGGAGGCTCGTAGCGCGCGTATCGCGAAGCTAGCGTGGCGTGGACTACCTTTTCGTACGGAAGTGGAAGCGATGCCTGCCATGCTGAATGTCCAGCTCTGCGTCTTGACCGTGTCGCTGCGCCCAATGGCACATCATCACACCGACCAAGTCCAAGACGAACCAGCGGTACTTCAGCAACACGCCGACCGCAACCACCAAGGTTGCGACGGCGTACACGGCCTTAGCTCCTTCCGATTGTCCTCCTCATGCTGCGTCCTTTCTGGCCCGCCACCGACGGCGAGTCCAGCAGACAGAATAGCGTGGCCGCAAACCCGCTAGCTCGTCCGATGTAGCGGTGACGTCCTCTCCATGCCGGTCCCGCCTCGTGTGCCCGATGCTCAGCGCCCGCGTCGTCCGAGATGTCTCAAGCATCAGGCATCCTTGATGCGTGCCCGATGTCGTCAGTCAGCTGCTTGCTACCGAGGCTGCTCTGGACAAGCTTGGAGCCCGTGGGATCTCGGTCGTCGAGGCTGAGCAGACGATCTGGAACCGCCACGTCATCGTCAAGAACCGCCGCGGTAGACCGGTGCGGCGCCAGCCCGATACGCGCAGGCTGTTGATGGGATTGACTGACGCCAATCGCGTCCTGACGCTCGTGATCGAGGAGACGGTGGAGCCCACGGCGTGGCTGCTCATCACAGGTTGGGATTCGACGCCGGCCGAGCGTAGAATGATGGAGAGGTCATGATGCAGTCCCATCCAGAGCCCCTGCCCGGAGACTTCGACGAGGAGTTGGGGGAGATCGACGCCGCGGACGTGCAGGTCGAGAAGGCTTCTCGCGAGCGACAGATGATCGTGCAGTTCACGCTCGACGGGGACGATGCGGCCGCGCTGCAACGGATCGCCGACGTCCACGGCGAGCGCCCCGGCGAGGTCGTCAGGTCTCTTATTCGAGAAGCATCGACCAACGCAGCCTGACTACCTCGACTAAGCAGTTACGCCAAGCGGCGAATCGCCTCAGCCGCCCTCGAGCGCGCCTCGCGGCCCACCGGCTCCATCAGCGCCTCAAGCAGCCGATCCAGGTTCGCGCCGGGGTTCGCACGTCGTCCCGAACTCTCCGTCCGCAGCGCAATGCCGGCCAAAGCCACGCATGCACGGCTGCTGCCAGGATGTCGATGCTAGGGGTTGAGCGTGCACCTCAGGTCGTCTGACCGCCTCCGCTGCTTGCTGACGCTCTGAGACCAGCCGTTCCGCCCGCGGTTCACGCTGGTCTGAGCACGTGAACAGCCCTGCGCCGCGCCTCGCGACCAGCAGGCTCCATCAGTGCCTCCAGGAGCTTGTCCAAGGTCGCGAACGAGGTTCGCAAGTCCTCCCGAACTCCCCGTCCCGCCTCTGTCGGCATGCCCTACATTTACGGCAGGTCGAGCACAAGCACCAACGCGTCTTCGATGCTGCGCAGCTCGTCGTGGGTCAGATGTCCGATGCGCTCACCGAGCGCGCGTGCATCGACGGCGCCGACCATCTCGCAGAGAACCTGGGTCGGCTGATCGGCGACGATGGCCTCGGGGTGGAAGCTGGCTGTGAAGGCCGAACGCGACGTCGGGCATATGACGACTGTGGAGAGGGCAAGCAGATCGTCTGCTTGGACGATCACCGCGAACCGGCGACCTTCCTGAACGTGGCCGCGCTTGCCCGGCATCTTGATCCGATGGACATCACCACGGACCACGCAGCGTCTCCATCAGGCCGGCGACATCGCGTGCTTCTTGCACGTAGTCCTCGTTCTGCATGAGGCGCCGCGCCTCCGCTGCAAGTCCGCTGCGTCGGCGCTCACGCTCTGCCGTCTCGGTGATCGCTTGCCGAGCGGCCTCGGCGCGGCTCAGGCCTCGTCGCCTGGCGATCTCGTCCAGGGCGCTCAGCCCGTCACGTCCGAGACGTAGAGAAAGAGGATGAGGGGCCGACGCCAACACCCGTAGCGTAGCGCGAAGCGCACTACGAGGGCACGGCATCTCACCGGAAATGAAGGAATTGTTCGTCCAAGCGCATCCGCATTTGTCGCCGCTGGCGCTGCCCCCGCCGAGTCAAAGGAAGTGCCGTTCGCAACCTTCGACTCCTCGCGCGCAGCGCGGGCGGTCCCATCCTCGGTGGAGGAGCTGATCGCTCGCCAGGCGGTGGCTTCGGCCTATCAGCCACTGGTCGACTTGTATGACGGCGAGACGGTCGGCTACGAGGCGCTCGCCCGTGGCCCTGTGGGGTCTCTCTTCGAGCGTCCCGGTGCCCTGTTCGAGGCTGCCCACGCGGCCGGCATGGAGGCGGAGGTCGACTGGGAGTGCCAGCGGGCGGCGCTGGCGGGAGCCTTGGAGACGGGCCTTGCGCAGGGTCAAGCCCTGTTCGTCAACTTCGAGCCACGCGTGCTCACGGTCGAGCGCCCGGAATGGCTCGCTCATCTGACGGATGAAGCGCTCGGCCGGTTTGCGATCTTCGCCGAGTTCACCGAGCGCTCGTTGACCGATCGGCCTGCGGAGATGCTGGCGGCCGTTGCGAGGCTGCGTCGGCTGGGAGTCGGTATCGCCCTCGATGACGTGGGTGCCGATCCGCGTTCGCTGGCCTTGATGCCGTTTCTGGCGCCGGAGATGATCAAGCTCGATCTACGCCTGGTGCAGGAGAACCCGTCAGGACAAATAGCCGAGATCGTCCATGCGGTAGGTGCTGAGGCGGAGCGTACCGGCGCTCTCGTGTTGGCGGAGGGGATCGAGACGGAGGCTCACCGGCAGACCGCCCTCGCACTGGGAGCGCGCTACGGACAGGGCTGGCTTTTCGGTCGACCCGCTGCTCTCGAGCAAGCTGGGCGCGCTGCGATTGGCAACGCGATCGCCCGCCCTCGCCGCAAGCCGCCCGACGACCACCAAACTCCGTTCGAGGTGGTGGCGCAAAGCCGACCTACTCGACGTGGGGACAAGCGTCTGATGCTGGCGCTCAGCCGGCAGATTGAGGCTCAGGCGTCGAGCCTCGGACCGTCCGCGGTCGTGCTCAGTGCTTTTCAGGAATCCCAGTACTTCACCGCGGTAACCGGTGCTCGCTACTCGTCCATGTCAAACGACGCCGCCCTAGTCGGCGCGCTCGGGGTTGGCCTCTCAGAGCAGCCGGCACCTGGCGTGCGCGGCGTGGCCCTCGATCTCGCGGATCCATTGCGCGGAGAGTGGGATGTCACGGTGATCGGCCCGCATTTCGCCATGGCCTTCGTGGCGCGGGACCTGGGGGATGACTGCGCCGACATGCAGAGGCGCTTTGACTTCACGATCACTTACGACCGCGAGCTGGCGGTGGATGCCGCCCGCGCGATGATGGCGCGGCTCGCCGCGCTCTGAGCCATGAGCTGAGCGCGGTCGAGGCTCTCGGGTGTCCCTCTCGGGGTCGCGGCGACAACGCGATTGCGCCCACCGCGCTTAGCTTGGTAGAGGCACGCGTCGGCCGCGGCGAACAGGCGGTCATGATTGGCATCGACGCCGATCGACGAGGCCACACCAAAAGACATCGTGACCTCGATGCCGCAGGGGCGGTGGGCCTGTACTGCGGCGCGCAGACGCTCGGCGACATGGCGCCCCTCGTGACTGTCGATGCCGGGCAGGAGCGCGACGAACTCCTCTCCGCCTATCCGATACAGCAGCGAAAAGGTCCGCAGGCTCGTGCGCAGAGCGTGCGCGACCTCGCGCAGGACTTCGTCGCCGACTTCGTGACCGTGGGTGTCGTTCACGGTCTTGAACTCGTCTATGTCCGCCGCGATCAGGCACAGCACGCCATCGCTTTGGGCGGCCTGGGCCTGCAGCTCCTCGAGGCGCCGGTCGAGCGCCAGACGGTTCAGGAGGCCCGTCAGCGGGTCCAACAGAGACTGGTTGCGATAGTGGAACTCCGCCCGCATCAACGCGATCGTGATCGCCGCGACCCCGGCGATCGTCGCGTAGTCAGCCATTGCCCGGGCCGAGCCGAAAGGAACGCTCCTGTTGACGGCAAGCAGGTCAGCGACCAGCGGAGCCGCAAGACAAAGCGCCGTAAAGCCGAAGAAGACGACCAACGTATGACGCCCCGCGACGGCAATCAGCGGCAGCACGAGCAAGGGCACCAGTGGGCTGCGGAAGCCACCCGTCAGAGCGATACCCCACGAGATCGTGATCACCGACAGACAGTCACCGGCGAGGATCCAGCGCTCAGCCCGAGCGAAGCGAGGGAACACGAAACCGATCGCGAGCTGCCCGCTGCCTCCGACGGCCAACGGGACGAGCAGGATCGCACCGACGCGCGCCAGCAGCGCGAACACCGCCGCGCCGCAGAGCACCGAAGCAAACAGCGTCGCCGGCAACACACGGCGCGTCATATCCAGCAGGCGACCGCGATTCATCTCCGACGAGCGAAGCCATCCGCTACTGGACCCGTGCTCAAACGGCATGACCTACCATCGGCAACCCCCAGCCCGGCAGTTAGCCCGACAACCAGCGCACGGACGCGTTACTGTCAAGCCTGCCTGAGCGCTAACGCGATCCGCGCCCTATCCCGGCAGGCCTCAGCCGGCCTTCCACACGATCGGGTTTTCGGTGTAGGCGTCGCCGCCGCTGCCCGTCCACTCCTCCTGGACGATCGAGCCGCCGCCTCCCACCATGTAGATCACGCATGTCTGGTAGGTCACGCCGCGCGTGAAAGGCTTCGGCACGGTGGTCGATTCGCAGGGTCGGAAGGTGCCGATCACGCTCAGTTCCTGACCCTGCTGCCCACGATCGTCGGTGGCCTGGAAGGCGGCCGCCGGGTCGCCTTCTTCGGCGCCCGCGTCGCCCGCTCCTTCGTTGCGGATCCGCAGCTTCACGTAGTACGGGGTCTGCCCCCGCTGAGCCTTTTCGAGTTCCACGCCGTTCAGATCGGACTGCGAGCCCTTCTCGATGCTGAGCACGCTGACCTGAAGGCGGAGGGTCGGGCTGTTGGCCTTCACCCCGGGGTGATAGTCCACGATCGCCGACGCTCCCGGAGCCAGCTTCGTGCCCGCGGGGGTCGTGCCACCGGGCTGGGCGCCGCCGGTCGAGGACGAGCTCGTCGTCGTTTCCGCGGTCGACGTCGAGGCCGTCGTCGGCGCGGCTGCGCTCGAGGCAGTCGTGGTCGAGCTGCTTTGGGTCGTCCCCGACTGGCTGGATCCGCACGCCGCAAGCGCGAGCCCGATGGCCGCCGTCAGGGCAAACGCCTGAAGATCGTGTCGCTTCGCGGACGCCGCGCTCGGCGTGAGTCTCATGACCGTCCCCCTACTGTCAGTGAATGTTCTGGCGTCGCCTCACGAGCGCCCGCCCGCCAGCCTACTATCCCAGCGCCGACTCCGACGTCGTCGCCGAGGTGCCCAGCACTTCTCCACCTGCGCCCAGCGCCTGCACGGCCAGATACGGGCCTGTCGTTCCCGACGGCAACGCGATCGCCGTCTCGAAGCCGCTGCGCGCGGTTTCGGCGACGGACGCGAGAGCGGACGCGCTCGCCCCGGCGAGCAGCCGCCACGAGGCCACCTGCGTGGCGCCGTTCCAGCTCGCGTACGCGACGCTCGGACCGGCGGCGCCGGGCACGAACGCGAACGCCGGCGGGTGCGCCGGCGTACCGGTCCACTGGAAGCGGAACGCGCGATAGGACTCGTCGTGGGCGGGGAAGTGCGCGTCGAACAGCAGCGCGCCTTCCGCGCTGAACTCGGAGAAGTACGGTTCCTGGCCCCAGCCGACGAACCAGTCGCCGTTGGCCAGCGCCTGCACGCTCCCCTGGCTTTCCGCCACCAGCGCCGGTGTATGCGTCAGGCGGTCGACCAGCGTCGCCGTCCCGGCCGGATCGTCGAGGCTGATCACGATCGCGCGCGACTGCCCATGGACCTTCGGAGAGGCGCCGTTGTCGAAGATGCTGATCGCGCCGTCGGGCAGTTCGCGGGGGTCGTGCTGCCAGGCGGTGCCCGTCCCCGCGCTCATCTTGAAGCTGCTGTGCCGTCCTCCCAGGCGCCAGGAGACCTGGCCGCTGCCGGGGTCGATGTCGTACACGGTCCAGGTGTTGCGGCTGGAGATCAGCAAGCTGCCTTCGCGCTCGACGTCGATCGAGTTGAGGTGAAAGAAGTCGAACGGGTCGGCGGGCGTGGACGTGTTCGCATGTTCGTAGGATTCGCTCAGACCGACGTGATCGACGCTCGTCCATTCGTACATCACCAGGCCGGTCCTCACATCGATCTCCTGGAAGACGCTGTCGGTGACCGCGCCGTAGGCAGGGCCGCCCACCGACGAGAGGTCGCACAGGATCGGCTCGTACGCGGTGATCAGCGCCGTTCCCTGCGGGGTCAGCTGGAACTCGTGCAGGTCGGCCTGCAAGCCGTTTCCGGCGCGCACGTGCGCGATGTCCGTGTAGGTGTCATCGGCGATCACGTCTTCGCCCATGCCGAACCCGTGGAGGCTGATGTTGCCCTGCCACCACGTCAGCACCGGTTTGCCCTCGTATTCCTGTACCTGGAGGTTGGTCGCCTCCGTGTGCGTGGGCAGCGGCTTGAACCACACCAGCCCCCCGTCCGGTTCGACGATCATCGGGCCGGCCTGGCCGGGGCCGCCGTACGGCGCGAGGAACTCGTCGCCGGGAGCGACCGCCGGCGAGGAGGCGGTGACCGCCACCACCGGCGGGTGCAGTTCCGGGCGCGAGTGGAAGCTTTGTTCTTCGTTGGGCCTGCCCGGCACGATCGTGCGTGGCGTCGTGCTGATCCGGTCCTCGTGCGCGACCGCGAACACGTCCGCCAGCGTGCGCACTCCGGCAGCAGTCCGCACACGCGCGCGCACGGTCACGCGCTCGCCTTCGGCGAACGGCCGCGACGGCAAAAAGCTCGCGCCGTCACCCTGCGAGTAAGCGAGCAGGCGCCCGCTGTGAGCGCCCGTCTGCGAGCCGACGACGCTGATCGCGCTAAGCTCGCCCGCGGGCACGCCGAGGAAGCTGATCTGCGTCTGCGCAGAAGCGTCGCGGCTGCCTGCGAGCGGCGAGATCGTCACCGATCCGCCCTGCAGCGCGGAGTTGTCGAGCGTGGCCGGAGGGCACGCGGGGCCCTCCTGTGCGGCCGCGGCGCTCGGCGCGAGAAACCCCAAACCCAAGGCCACCGCAGGCCCTAGGATGAGAGCGCGGATGGACGGCATCGATCCAAAACAGCATAGGAAAATCGATCGGCGCACGTTCCTGAAGTCCGGGCTCATCGCCGGCGGAGCTCTTGCCGGAGCCGCCGCGATCCGTGCGTTGGCCGACACCGACGACGCCCCCAGCGCACCCGCGAGCCCCGCCGCCGCTCGCCCCGCCACCACCCCCGCGCCGAGCCCCACGCCGGCGCACTCCTCCAAATCGGCACAGCCCAACATCCTCGTGATCGTCGTCGACCAGCTGCGCTTCCCGACATGGTTCTCGCCCGATCCGGCCGGCGCTGGCCTGCCGCCCAACCTGCGGCGCCTGCGGCGGGGGGCCGTCTCCTTCGCGAGGCACTACACCGCCTCAAACGACTGCTCCCCCGCGCGCTCCACGCTGCTGACCGGCCTGTACACGCACCAGACCGGCTGCATGATCACCGGCGGCAGCACGCTGGACCCCGGCTTTCCCACATGGGGAACGATGCTGCGCGAGCACGGCTACAGCACGCGCTGGCTGGGAAAGTGGCATCTCACCCACCACGACAACCACTGGACGGCTTTCACCGGCGAACGCGCGCTCGAGCACTACGGCTTCGACGGCGGCATCTACCCCTCGCCCGACGGCGCCCCCGGCCAGGGCTGGCGCGTGGACCCGATGATCGCAGCCAAGTTCTCGGACTGGTACGCCGAGGAGGGCGGCTCCGAGCCGTGGTGCACGACCGTCTCGTTCGTCAACCCGCACGACATCGCCTGGTGGTACAAGTGGACGGACCGCGTCCCGGCGGAGGCCACGGCCAGGCGGACAGTGCACAGGCTGCCGCCCAACTACGAGACGCCTGAGCTGCTGATTGAGCGCCACAAGCCGCTGCTGCAGCGCTCGTTTCAGGACACCGCCGCGGCGTCGTTCGGCCCGGTGGCGTTCACCGGCCCGGAAGCGACTGGAAGATGGCTGGAATTCCTCGACCTCTACGTCAAGATCCAACTCGAGGTCGACCGCCATATCGGACACGTGCTGCACAGCCTGGCAAGCCGACCGGAGGTGGCGGCGAACACGGTGATCGTGTTCACGTCCGACCACGGCGAGTACGGTGCCTCGCACGGCCTGCGCGGCAAGGGCGCGAGCGCCTACGAGGAGGGCATCCGCGTGCCGCTGCTCGTCAAGGATCCCCGCGGCCTGCTCACCGACGAACCCGAAGTGCTGCGCACGCAGCTCACCTCGAGCGTCGACGTCGCACCGCTGCTGCTCACGATCGCCACCGGCTCTGAGGACTGGCGGGGCGATTCGCACTACGCGCACCTGGCGAACCGACTCGATCTGGCGAGCATCCTCGCGGACTCTTCGGCGCCCGGCCGCGAGTACGTGCTCCACGCCACCGACGAGACGGTGACCGAGTTCGCGATCGAGCCCTACGCCGCCGACGCTCCGCTGCACATCGTCGCGCTGCGCACACCGCAGGGGAAGTTCGCGACCTACTCCAACTGGGGCGAGACGGGCATTACGCCGCTGCCGGCGGCACAGGAAACGGAGCTGTACGACTACAGCACGCAGAGCGGGCGGTTGGAGCTGCACAACGGCGCCGGGCACAGCCCGCTGGAGGAAACGCTGCGCGCGCAGTACGAGCACGCCTTCGAGGAGGAACTGCGCGGCTCGCTGCCGCCGCGCCTGGTCGAAGCCCACGCGCGCGGCTTTGCCGATTACTTCTCGACGGCCAGGAAGGCCGCCGCCAACGCGGCGGCGCGGCGCAAAGCGCGCACCGAACGCGAAGAAGGGCTCCCTGCGGGCCCCTCGCCCGGCTTCCCGCAGGGCCCGCAGGGAGAACTGCCGCTGAGCTCGGCGCTCAGGCAGAATCCGACACCTTGACCGCCGCCGAGGTGCCGATGACCGCGCCCGCGCCGTTCAGCGCCTGGACCTCCACGTAGCCGCCGCCAGCCACGGCTGGGAGCGGGATCGCCGTCTCGAAGCCCGTCCTGGCGGCGCTCGCTGCCGGCTTCAGCGTGCTCGGCGAGCTGCCCGCGAGCACCTGCCAGGAGGCCACTTCGGTGGCGCCGTTCCAGCTCGCGTACGCCGTCGCCCCGGCGTGCGCGCCCGCCGAGGCCACCGCCGCCAGGGCCGGCGGCTGCGTCGGGTGAGCACTCCACGGCGCCACGAACGCGCGGTATGACTCCCAATCCGGCGGCAGGTGCGCGTTGAACAGCACCTGCCCGGCGGGGTCGAGCTCTGACAAATAGCCCGCCTGGCCCCAGCCGACCATCCAGTCGCCTTCCGGGGTCACCTGCAGGTTGCCCTGGCTGTCCGCCACCAACGGGTTCCTGTGCCCATAGCTGCGCACCAGCGTCGCCGTCATGTCCTGCATGTCCAGCGCGACCTCGATCGCGCGCGACTGAGGATGCACCTGCGGCGAGGCGCCGTTGTCGAAGAACGTGATCGGCCCTTGCGGGAGCTGGACCGCGTCGTGCTGCCAGGCCGTGGCCGTGCCCGGGCCCATCTTGAAGCTGCTGTGCCTGCCCCCCAGCTCCCAGCGGACCTCGCCGGTGATCGGATCGACGTCGTACGCCGCCCACGTGTTGCGCGAGTCGACCAGCAGGTCACCGTCCTGCTCGACGTCCAGCGAGTTGATGTGGAAGTAGTCGAACGGATCGGATCGGCTCGTGGTCGCGGGCGTCGAGTAGGAGTTGCCGAGCGGCACGTGGTCGAGGCTGTGCCACTCGTACATCACCAGCCCCGTTTTCAGGTCGATCTCCTGCATCAGCGTGTCCGCGAGGGCGCCTTCGCGCGGCCCACCGAACGGCGCGAGGTCGCAGTCGATCGCGTCGTACACGGTGATCAGGGCCGTGCCTTGGGGGGTGATCTGGAATTCATGGAGGTCCGGCTGATATCCGTTGCCGGCGCGCACGACGGCGATCGTCTGGTAGGCGCTGTTCGCGATCACATCGCCCGCGGTGCGGCTGGCGCCGGCGATCAGCGGGTCCTGCCACCAGGTGAGCACCGGTTTGCCTTCGTACTGCTGCACGCGCAGGTTGCCCGCGCGCGTGCCCGGCGGTCCCAGCGCCTTGAACCAGATCAGTTCGCCGTGCGGGCCCAGGATCATCGGCCCGTACTGCCCCACCCCGGCATACGGTGCGAGCAGGATGTCGCCCGTCGCCGTACGGTCCTGCGTGGAGACCGTCACGTCGGGCGGGCGAAGTTCCGGGCGCGAGCGAAAGCTCTGATAGTTCTCGGCCGGAGCGGAAACAGCCGCGCTGGGGTTTTTGGCGACGCCCACGACCGCGGCGCTCGAGGAGCCCGGGTCGTCGGGCACCGCCACGGTGAAGCTCCACGCGAAGGGAATCGTCCTCGCGCCTTCGCGCAGCTGTGCGTGGACGGTCACGAGCTCGCCCGCGGCGAACGGGCGCGAGGGCACAAAGCTCGCTCCGTCCCCCTGCGAGTAGGGCTCCAAGCGCCCGCTGTGCGGGCCCGTGCGCGAGCCGCCCACGGTGACGCCCGCGAGCTTCAGAGCGGTGCTTCCGCCTGCCCCGACGAGCATGCTGATCTGCGTGTCGGCGGACGCGTCCCTGGTGTCCGGGGCGGGCGAGACGGTCACGTGTTCTTCGGCCAGCGCCGCTGACACGTTCAGCCGCGGGGGCACACAGCTGGGCGAGCTGGCGGCCTGCGCGCCCGCGGCCTGCGCGAAGACCAGCACCGCCAGGACCATCGCCGTCGCGAGCCGCACTAATCCTTGACCGTCGCCGACGTGCCGATCACCGAACCCGCGGCGTCCAGCGCCTGGACCTGCACGTACGGGCCTGGAGACGGCGCCGAGATCGCCGTCTGGAAGCCGGCCTTGGCGGCGGTGGCGACGGCGACGAGCGCGCTCGGGGACGCGCCCGCGAGCACCCGCCAGGAGGCCACTTCGGTGGCCCCGTTCCAGCTCACCGACACCGCGATCGTGCCGCCGGGCGCGGCGGCCGCGAGCACCGCCGGCGCGCCCGGCGCGTGCCCGCCCCACGGGGACAGGTACGTCCTGAAGTCCTGCACGCTCTTGCCGAGCGTGCCGTCCAGCAGCACGTGCCCGGAGGCGTTGTACTCGGTGAAGTTCGGCAGCCCGCCGTAGCCCATCAGCCAGTCGCCGCCGGGCAGGCTGAGCGTGTTGCCCTGGCTGGTCGCGAGCAGGGTCTTGGTCGGGTTGGTGAACTGCTTGACCAGCGTGACCGTGTGCGTGCTCGTGTTCGGGTCGAGCAGCAGGCCGCGGGACTGCTTCTCCATCGGTGGGTCCGAGCCGTTGTCGAACACCGAGATCAGCCCGCCCGGCTGCCATTCGGCATCGTGCTGCCAGTAGGTGTGAGTGCCCGGGCCGAGCTTAAAGCTGCTGTGCTCGCCGCCCAGGCGCCAGCGCACGTCGCCGTTTGAGATGTCGAGGTCATACAGCGTCCACGTGCTTCGCGAGGACACCAGCACGTCTCCGTTGGTGCCCGGAGAGATCGAGTTGATGTGCACGTAGTCCCACGGGTAGGACTGGGAGCTCGACACCGGTTTGTGCGATTCGCCGATCGGTATGTGCCCGAGCGCGTGCCACTCCCACATCACCAGGCCGGTCTTCACGTCGATCTCCTGAACCACCGAGTCCAGCAGCACGCCGTCGGCGGGGCCGTGCACGCTCGACAGGTTCGCGTAGATCGGGTCGAACTCGTCGATCCACGCGGTGCCTTCGCCCGTCAGGCGGACTTCGTGCAGGTCGGCGTGGTAGCCGTTGCCGGCGTGGATCGTGGCGATGTGCTGGTAGGAGGTGTTGTAGATCTCGTCCTCGCCCTGGCCGAAGCCCACTTCGAGGATACGTCCCTGCCACCACGTGAGCACGGGCTTGCCTTCGTACTGCTGCACATGGAAGTTGGTCGCGGACTCGCCCGCCGGCAGCGGGTGGAACCACACCAGCTGGCCGTTCTGTTCGGCGATCATCGGTCCGGCCGTGCCGACGCCCTGGTAAGGCGCCATGAACAGGTAACCGGGCGCCGCTCCGGGCTTGGCAGGCGTGGTGATCTGCACCGTCGAAGGCGTCAGCGACGGGGCGGTCGTGTAGTGCTGGACGGCATGCGGGTCGCCGGGGTTGATCGGGAACTCTTTCGGGCTGACCGGCGCCTGGTGGGCGATCGTGAACGTCGTGCTCGCCGTATGCGTCGCGCCGCCCGTTTCCACGCTCGCGGTGACGCTCACGCGCTCTCCCGCCACGAACGGGTGCGCGGGCAGGAAGCTCTCGCCGGTGCCGGTCGAGTACACGCGCAGGACGCCCGTGTGCGCGCCGCTGCGCGAGCCGACGACGTGCACGGCGCTCACGCGCGTGCCCGCCGCGCCCAGGAAGCTGATCTGCGTCGCGGGAGACGCGTCCGGGGTGCCGGGCTCGGGCGAGATCGCCACCGCGGCGCCCGTAGCCGCCTGCGCCGAAGCGTCGGCCGTGCCCGCAACCGTGCTGGCCGAGGAGGTCGACCCGCACGCGCACAGGCCGGCGCCCATCGCCAGCGTCGCCAGCGTCGCCAGCAACATCGTCGCGCGGATCATCATTGGGTCGAACCCGAGAACGGCCGCGAAGTTCCGATCACGTGGCCGTCGGCATCGAGCGCCTGGACCTTGAAGCTGTCCCCGCCCTGCGGCACGGCGATCGCCGTCTCGAACCCGGATTTGGCGGCGCTCGCCACGACGGCCAGCCGGCTGGCGCTGGCCCCGGCCAGGACCCGCCAGGAGACCACCTGGGTGGCGCCGTTCCAGCTGACGTACACCGTCGTCTTGCCGTTCTGTTGGCGGGCGACAGCGGCTGGCGGGGACAGCGGCAGGCCGACCCACTGCTCGACCATCGATCGGTAGCTCAGGTCGCTCCCGGGAAATTCCGCTTCCAACAGCGGCTTGCCCGCGGCGCTGTACTCGGTGAGATATGGCGAGGACCCCCAGCCGACGAACGTGTTGCCGTTCGCCAGCGGCTCTGTGTCGCCCATGTATTCGGACTTGAACCCTTCGCGGTTTCCGTACTGGGCCTCGAGCGTCGCGACATGCGTGCTCTGGTTCAACTTGAGCACGAGGCCGCGAGACGGCCCGGTGGGTGGGACGGAGGTGCCGCCGCCGGTGAGCTGGCAGCAGTGATCGTCGAACATGGTGACCGTGGTATCGGAACGCCCGCCCGCCCCGAGCGCCACATCGTGCTGCCACTGGAAGGCGGCTCCCGGGCCGAACTTGAAGCTCGAGTGCCTGCCGCCGAGCGTCCACTCGATCTTGCCCGTTTCGATGTTCACCAGGTAGGCGGCCCAGGTGTTGCGCATGGAGACGAGGAACGTCCCTTCACCGGTGAGGTCGATCGCGTTGACGTGGTAGGCGTCCCATGGAAAGCCGTTGGTCGGCACGGTCGCGCGTGAGTCGCCCAGCGGGATGTGTTCGAGTGCGTCCCATGTGCGCAGCAGCTTGCCGGTCTTGAGGTTGTACTCCTGGACCGCCGAGTCGATCAGCGCCCCGTTGTAGGCGCCGCCGTAGCTGGAGAGGTTCTTGGCGATGTTCTTGTTGGCCGTCACCCAGGCGTCGTCGCCGCTGATCACGATCGTGTGCAGGGTCAGCTTCCAGCCGTCCTGGCCTCGCAGCGTGGCGAGCGTCTGGTAGTGCTGGTTGACGACCACGTCTTCGCCGCTTTCGGTCGAGCCGGTGCTCGTGACGACCCCCTGCCACCAGGCGAGCGCGGGCTTGCCTTCGTAGGTCTGCAGGCTCAGGTCCGACGCGACCAGCTTTTCCGGCACCGGCTTGAACCACACCGGCTGCAGGTGGCTGTCGAGGATCAGCGGTCCGCTCTGGCCGACCAGCGGCGGGTAGGCAAGGTTGTAGAAGTTGGTTGTGAAGATGTAGCCGGGCGCCAGCTCGCCGGTGAGCGTCGCAATGCCATTATGGAGCTTCGGCGGGTGCAGCGTTGGCGCGGTGACGAAGCTGTAGGCGCCGCGCGTGGTGTACGCGCCGACGGGAGCGCCATGCGAGCCGGCGAACGCGAAGTCGACCGCGACGAAGCCCGCTACGACGACGACGACCGCCACCGCCAGGCGCCTGGCGGCCGGAAGCAGCACGCTGTCGGGCTTGGGCAGCGCCGTGAACGTGACCAGCGCCGCCGCGCCCGCCAGGCCGCCGCCGATCAGGTAGGCCAGGCGAAAGCCGTCTGTCAGCGACTGCGCCACGCCGTGGCCGGCGCCGATCAGGTGGCTGCTGCGCGACGTCGCGAGCGTGACCAGGATCGCCAGGCCAAGGCCGCCGCCCACCTGGCGCGAGGTGTTCACCAGACCGGAGGCGAGCCCCGCCTGCCCCTCCTTGGCGCCCTGCGTGGCGGCGATCGTCGAGGGGACGATCGACATCGCGATGCCCGCCGCCGTGAGCAGCCCGGGGATCATGATGTACACGACCGGGCTGCCGCTGGAGCCGACTTTCGCGAGCAGCAGCATGCCGCCCGTCAGCATCACCAGCCCGCCGCCGAGCACAGGACGCACCCCGAAGTGGCTGACGAGCTTGCCGGTGCGCGAGGCGACCAGCATGATCACCAACGTCATCGGCAGGAAGATCAGGCCCGTGTCCAGCGGCGAGAGGTATAGGACCTGCTGCAGGTAGAGCGAGCTGACGAACCACATCGGGAACAGCGACGCGCTGAACAGCAGCACGATGTTGTTGGCGATACGCAGCGGCTTGGTCAGCTCCTTGAACGGGATCAGCGGTTCGGCCGCGAAGCGCACCTCGATCACGCCGAACACCGCGAGCACGAGCAGGCCGCCGACGATTGGCCCGAGCGCCGCGAATGTGTCCAAGCCGGCCAGGCCCGCTTCCACGATCCCGAAGACCAGCACGATCTGACCGATCGTCAGCGTCAGCGCGCCGGCGAGGTCGAAACTACGGCCGGGCGCTCGGCGGCGCTCGCTGACGACCGCATAGGCGACGAGCGCACCGGCGATCCCGATCGGGGGGTTGATCAGCAACACCCAGCGCCAGTTGAGCTCCTGGGTGATGATCCCCCCGAACAGCATCCCCGCGGCGCCGCCGAGGCCGTTCATCGACGCCCATGCGCCGATCGCACGATTGAGCTGCGGACCGGGCGCGAACGACGAGGTGATGACCGCCAGCGAGCACGCCGCCATCAGCGCGCCACCGAAGCCCTGCACCGCGCGCGCGGCCACGAGCAGTCCGCGATCCGGCGCGAGGCCGCCCGCGAGCGAGGCGAGCGCGAACACGAGCAGCGCCGCGACGAACATGCGCCGCTGCCCGAAGTGATCGGCCGCCCGGCCGCCGAACATCAAGAAGCCGGCGAACGTGATCGAGTAGGCGTCGACGATCCATTGCAGTTCGGGTGCGGAGAAGCCGAGGGCCGACTGGATCGATGGCAGCGCGACGTTGACGATGCTCAGGTCGAGGATGACCATGAACTGCGCCACGCAGCAGACGACCAGCAGCCACGGCGAGCCGGCGCCCTGCTCGAGGTTCGCGCGACGCCGCAAGCGCTTGGTAGGGTGAGCGGCCGAGCCCTCAAGCGACGAACGGAGCCCGGCCGATGAGAAGAGCGCCACTGACCGCCATGCTAACGACACTGGCCGTCCTAGCCAGCAGTGTCGCAGTGGCTGGGTGCGGGGGTAAAGCAGCGAGTTCCTCGACGACCTCGACGACGCACAAGCACAGCTCCAAAGCGAAGTACTGAGCCTCATCGCGTCCCCCCGGGGCTCGGGAGCGAGGCGGCGTAGCTGATCAGTTTGACCGTCCGCGAGCTGGCGAGCACATGGCCGCTGGAGTCGAGCGCCTGCGCGGCCACGTAGGCGAACTTCTTCGGCAGCGTCGTCGCGCTTTCGAAACCACCGGCCGGGATCGTGGTCTGCGCCGCCAGCGATCCGGCGCGCTTGCCGGCGAGCACGCGCCAGGCGGCGACTTCGGTCGCGCCGTTCCAGCTCGTGTGAACGATCGTCTCTTCGCCCGTGTCGTTGAGGCTGGCGAGCACCGCCGGCGGGCTCGCCGGGCGCCCGCTCCAGGGGAAGCGGAAGGCCCGGTAGAAGGCCATGTCGTACGGCAGATGGGCGTCGAACAGAAGCGCGCCGCTTGCGGCGTACTCGCTGATCGCGGGTACTCCGCCGTAGCCCACGACGGTGTTCCCGTCCGCCAGCGTCTGCATGTTGCCCTGGCTGGGGGCCAGCAGCGGCGGGTTGGCGTGCGTATAGGCGGACACCAGGCGCGCTTCGTGGGTCTTGAAGTCGAGCGCGATGCGCACGGCCCGCGACTGGGAGTGGATCGGGGGGTTCGAGCCATCGTCGAAGAACGTGATCTCGCCGTCCGCCAGGATGCGCCCGTCGTGCTGCCACGCGGTTTCCGTGCCCGGCCCCATCTTGAACGAGCTCTCCAGGCCGCCGAGGCGCCACAGGATCTTGCCGGTGCCGCCTTCCAACTGGTAGCCGGCCCAGGTGCTGCGCGCCGAGATGAAGATGTCCCCGTCGGGCTCGAGGTCGATCGAGTTGACGTGGAACCAGTCCCACGGCGTCGACGTCGTCGGCGCTGGGGTCTCGGACTCTTCGGCGCCGACGTGGTCGAGGCTGTGCCATTCCCAGCGCACGAGGCCGGTCTTCATGTCGATCTCCTGGATCGCCGTGTCGATGATCGCGCCGTGCGATGCTCCTTTCACCGGCGAGAGGTCGCAACGGATCGGGTTGAACGCGGTGACGTAGGCGATGTCGTGGGGGGCGATCTGGAAGTCGTGCAGGTCCGCGCGCAGACCGTTGCCGCCGCGCACCCTGGCGATCGTCTGGTAGTGGGAGTTCATGACGAGGTCTTCGCCCTGGCCGAAGCCAAGCGAGAGCACCCGCCCCCTCCACCAAGTGAGAACGGGTTGGCCTTCGTATGTCTGCTCGTTCAGGTCCTCCGCGGTTTCCCCGGCCGGCAGCTTCTCGAACCACACGAGCCGGCCCTGCGGCGTGTAGATCAGCGGCCCGTACTGACCCGGACCGGGACCGTTGGTCGTGAGGATGTCGCCCGCCGCGGGGTCGCGATCCGCCAGTGTCACGTCCAGGATCGGCGCCTGGACGCCGGGCATCGTGTCGAAGCTCTGGTAGTCGGAGGGCGCCGCCGTGAGGTTGGGGAACTCCGAGACGCTCGCCGTCGGATATGGCGTGTCGACGCGAAACGCGAAGGCGATTCGCTTGGCGCCCGCGCCTGCGCCGACCGTGGCCCCCACCTGCACGCGCTCGCCGGCGTCGAACGGCTGCTCGGGCACGAAGCTCGCGCCGTCGCCCTGCGAGTACCCGTAAAGGTGGCCGCTGTGGTGGCCGGATTTGGAGCCGACGGCCGAGACTTCACGGATGCTTGCGACGTTCGCGCCGAGGAAGCTGATCTGGGTGTGTGGGCTGGCCGTGTCGGTTCCCGGCTCGGGCGAAACGTCGACGTCGGCGCCGGGCGGCCTCGCGCTGTGTTCGAGCGTCGCTGGCAGGCAGGAGGGCGTGGTGTCCGTCTGCGAGAGCGTCGCGCTCGCGCCCCCCAGCCCAAGGTCGGCTGATCCGATCACGATCGCGGCGACGGCCCATCCGAGGACCGGGACCAGCAGGACGATGTACCCGTTGCGTTTCATGTGCGCTTGCAGGCCCGACGCGACAATACTGAGGAACCGACACGGAGCCCGCCGGGATGCGCGCGCCGGGCGCATCTTTACGAACTTCTTCGTGGCACCGGCGTCGCTGACATGGCGTAGGCTCTGAGTAATGAGGGTGCGTGCACGTGTCTGCTCGCTTGCGGTCCTCGCCGGCCTCGCGCTCGGCGCGACGGCGGGTCTCGCCGTGGCGCCGGCGGCGGCGCTGGGCGCCTCCGGCAACGCCGCCGCGACGCAGGCCTACGTGCAGGCCGGCTACGCGGCCCTGCGCGTGGCGGTCTCGCATCTGGCGACTTCCGAAGCGGCGCCGTTGCACGTCCTCTCGCAGGTCCAGCACGAATGTCCACTGGTGGGCGCGCAGTCTCCGCAGGACGCCGAATCGACGCAGATGAGCGACGAGGTGATCGGCGCGATGGTGGTGTCGGCGATCGCTCCCGACGTGCAGGCGATCAGGACGTTCGTCCACGCGGCGGCCGGCCTGAGCTGGAGCAGCGGCGGGCTGACCCGCTCGATTCACGCCTATGCGAGCAAGTGGGGCACGCTCGCGAGCCTGCCGGCACCGGGCTTGTGCGCCGACGTGCGGGCGTGGGGCGCAGACGGATATCGGGCGCTGCCCGCGAGCACCGTCGCGTTCGATGCCAAGTTTTGGCCCTCATGGGTGGGCGCGGGGTATCTGCCCAGTCAGCTGAGTCAATACGAGAGCCCCGCAACGAGGGCGCTGGCCAAGCGCTGCAACGGGTTGGAAGAACAGATCACCGAACTCGAAGCGCGAGAGGTGGCGCACTACAACGAAATCATGAACGCGCTCGCGATCTGGCCCTGAGCGCGCCGCTCAGGCGACCGCCCGCAGGTGTCGGTAGGGGGCGCCACGCAGCTCGCGCACGAGCGCGTCGAGCACCCCGTCCTCGTCCTCCCCGCGACCGTCGGTGACCGCGCCGATGACCGCGCGCTTGCGCTCGAGCAGCGTTGAGATCGTCTCGTCGATCGTGTCCGCCGCCAGCAGGTAGTAGGCGTTGACGGCGTCCTGCTGGCCGATGCGGTGACAGCGGTCCTCGGCCTGGTCGTGCTTGGCGGGCGTCCACGCGAGCTCCAGGAAGGCGACGTTCGAGGAGCGCGTCAGCGTCAGCCCGTGGCCGGCGACGTCGGTGGAGCACACGAGCAGCTGGTTGCTCGCGCCGGCGTCCGGCGCCTGGAACGCCTGCAGCGCGCCGTCGCGCGCGAGCGCGGTGTCGGCGCCGAGGATGTGCAGCGCGTCGGGGAAGCGCGCGATCACCGCCCGCTGGATCTCCCTGTGGCCGGCGAACACGACCAGCCGCTCGCCGGAGGAGCGGAAGTCGTGGATCCACGCGAGCGCCGCGTGCAGCTTGCCGCGCGCGGCGAGCAGCTTGAGCGCGTTGCAGCGGACCAGCCGCTCGGCGCGCAGGGCGGCGGCGACCTTCGCGTCGAGCTCGCGCAGATCCAGCGGCTGGCTGCGAAGCCAGGCCACCAGGTCGCGCTCGGCGAGCCGGTACTCGGCCTCGTTGTCTAGCTCGACCGGCACGATCGCGCGCGTCTTCGCCGGAAGTTGCGGGAGCACGTCGGCCTTCAGACGGCGCACGAAGCAGCGCGCGCGCAGGTGCCAGTGCAGGCGCAGGTGGGCGTCCGCGCCGCGGAAGCGCTGCCCGAAACGCGCGCCCGAGCCGAACTCCTCGAGGCGACCGATGATGCGCAGCTGGGAGATCAGCTCGGCCGGCCGGTTGGTCACGGGGGTGCCGCTGAGCGCGAGCACGAGCCCGTCGCGAGGCACCTCCGCCGACAGCCGCTGCACGGCCTGTGTGCGCTTGGCGGCGGCGTTCTTGCAGTAGTGGGACTCGTCGAGCACGAGCGCGCGCGGGCGCAGGCCCGACAGCTCCTGCAGGCGTCCGGCGACGATGTCGTAGTTGACGAGCGTCACGTCCGCCGGCGCGGCCGCAGTCGGCTCGGCGCCCCCGGGGCGCGCGCCGGCGCGATTGCCGGAGAGCATGCGCACGCTGCGCCGCGGCAGCCAGCGCTCGAGCTCGCGCAGCCAGTTGAGCTTGAGGCTCGCGGGACACACGACCACCGCGGGGTATGCGCCGGCCGCCTCGAGCGCGGCGAGCGCCTCGATCGTCTTGCCGAGGCCCTGCTCGTCGGCGAGGAACGCGCGCCTGCGCGCCAGCAGATAGTCGACGCCGGCGCGCTGGAACGGCTTCAGCTCGCCGCCGAGGCCGGCGACGTGCAGGGACGCGTCGGTGGCGCCCGACAATGCGACCAGGCCGGCGCCGAACGCGTGCTGCTCGCGGATCTCCTGCAGCAGCGCGAGCGCGTCGGGCTCGATCCACACCTCGCCGTCGGCCAGGAACGCGTCCAGCTGCGGCACGCAGAAGGGGTCGGCGTGGATCGCCGGAAGCTGGGCGTGCTCGCCTGCCTGCGCCCCCGCAGGGGGTGTGCCGCGCGGGGTGCGTGTGCCGCCGCCACGCGCGGTTGGTCGCGCGGTCGGTAGCAGCGCCCCCCTTAGCGCGGCGAACTCCTCCAGACGCGCGGGCTCATGGCCGGGGGCGAGCACGAACGTCGGCTCCTCGTGTGCACACGAGAGCTCGAGGATCGCCGGCGGCGCCGGGCGCCCGGCTTCCAGCGCGGCGGCGCACCGTCGCGCGGCGGGGCTGACCCAGGCGTCGAGCTCGGCGATCGATTGCCACGAGTCGAGCGTGAGCGCGACGCTCGCGCCGCCGGGGATGCTCGTGGAGCGCTCGTGCAACGCGCGCGGCAGGCGTCGCTGATCGCCGAGCAGCACGAATACGGGCGACTCGTTCGAGCGCTGGACCTCGACGTTGCCGTGCCACGTCCGCGCGCGCGTCAGCCAGGCGCTCACGCGGGGATCGACGCTGACGTCCTCGATCTGCTCGAGCAGCTGCGCCAGGGCCTCGGCATCGTGCTCGACGGCGGCCAGACCGAACGTGCCGGCGGGCCCGTCGAGCGCTCGCAGGCCGGTGCGGGCGGCGAGCGCGCGGGCGAGGTCCGCGCGCTCGGGCGCGATCAGGATCCAGTGCTCGCCGCGGCGGTCGCGGACGAACCTGACGTCATGACGCGGGTCGAGCGGCGCCGCGGCGCCGGGGCGCGCCGCGTCGACCCCGCGGCTCTGCGCGCGCTCGTGCTCGTGGGCGAGCTCCTGCAGCGCGTATCGCGCGTCGTCGCTCAGAGACAAGGCGCCGGTCCGTTGCGCGAGCGTGCGCACGATCTCGGCGGCGCGAGCGTCGAGCGGCACGAGCGCGCGGCCGATCGCGGGCAGGCTGTAGGAGTCGGGGTGCTCGAGCAGCGCCTCGACGACCGCGGGGGCGGCGTCGGTGGCGAAGCTCAGCCACCAGCTCTCGTCCGGGCGCGCGAGGTCGAGCAGGCACTCGCGCATGTCCCTGCGCGCCCTGCGGCGGGCGAGCACGCGCGCGAGCGCGTCGCTCACCTGCGGCGGGTGTGTGAGCAGGGCGAACAGGCGCGCGAGAGCCTCCGCCTGGTCGGGACCGAGCGGGACGCACCACGCGCGCTCGACCGGATCCCAGCGGCGGCCGGGGATCGCGCGCAGAAGCTGGCGCAGACGCTCGTCGTAGGGGAAGCGCAGCACCGCCTCGTCTCGCTCGAGCGTGGCTGCGAAGGAGGCAGTGGGCATGAGCACAGCACGATAGGCGCCCGCGGGGATGTCTCAGGCGAGCAGCGCCTCGAGCCGTTCGAGCGTGCTGGGCGTGCCCATCGCGACGATCACGTCGCCGGCGAGCAGCTGCGTGTCGGCGGCGGGCTGCGGCTGAAACACGGCGCCGCGGCGCAGGCCGACGATCATCGAGCCGCCGCGGATGTCGCCGACGGTCTGCCCCATCCCTTCGCAGCCCTCGCGCACGGAAAGCTCCTCCATGCGGTATTCGACGTCGACGTCGAACACGCCGCTGAGCTGCGGGTGCAGCGCGAGCCTGGCCATCTCGGTGCCGCTGGTCTTATACGGGGAGATCACGCGGTCGGCGCCGGCGCGCTTGAGCTTCTTCTCGGTGTCCTCGATCGCGGCCCTGGCGACGATCGGGATGTCCGCGCGCAGCTCGCGCGCGGTGAGCGTGATGAACACGTTGTCGGCGTCGGAGTCCGCGCAGGCGATGATCGAGCGTGCACGCGCGATCCCCGCCTGCACCAAGACCGCGTCGTCGGCGGCGTCGCCCTCGATGAAGCCGAGGCCGAGACCCTCGGCGAGCGGACGGTTGGCGCTGGTGGAGTCGACGACCACGTACTGCGCGCGCGCCGCGCGCAGGTCGCGCGCGACCTGGCGCCCGACGCGGCCGAAGCCGCAGATGATGTGGTGGTCTGTGAGCGAGTCGATCATCCGCTGCATGCGCCTGACGGCGAGCAGGTCGCCGAGGTGTCCGGCGACGAAGAACTCGGTGACGGTGGCGAGGGCGTAGAAGAGCGTACCGACGCCGAGCACGACCAGCGCGACCTGGACGATCTGGCCGGCGAGCGTGTGCGGCTGCGGGAACCCGCCGACGGTGGCGGCGGTGTCGAGCGCCCAGCGAAAGCCGTACCACATGTCGACGTGCTCGCTCAACGCGAGACCGATGCCGCCGAGCACCAGCAGGCAGGCGGCGACGAGTGCGAGCACGACGATGCGACGCGCGAACACGATCAGCTGGCGGTGCGTGGCCGCATCGGGACGGTCGGATGTGCTGTGACGCAGCCGGTCGAGGTCCGACACGAGCGGCACTCTTACACAACTCCTACACTGCGCCTAAGTCGGCGCTTAGCCCGCGGCGGAGAATCACGGAAGCGCTCCTTCATCGACCGACTGGAGGCTCCACCGATGCACATGTCAAAGACGCTCAGAGCCGCGATCGTGTTCGGCGCGCTCGCGACGGGCGGCGCGGTGGCCGGCATCGCCGGCGCAGCTGCGGCGCCGACGAGCTCGACGCCGACCACCACGACGACGCCGAGCACGACGACCGCGCCGAGCACCCCCACGACCCCGTCTCCCTCCTCGAAAACGCCGATGAAGGGACCGTGCCCGAACATGGGCTCGGGCGGCTCGGGCACGAGCGGAGGCTCCTACACGGGCCCCGGACCGGGCTCGAGCTCGGCCGCCGGCTACGAAGCTCCCGGCCCGCCCGTCAGCTACCAGTGACGGGCGTTTGAGCGCCGGCCGGAGGCCTGCGGCCCTCGCGCCGGCGCTCGCGTGCCTCGCACTCGCGGCCTGCGGCGCGGGCGCGGGCGGGCACGCGAAGACGAGTGAGCACACGGCGACGAGCACCCTGGTGGCGATCGGCGCCGGCCTGCGCGGACCCGCCGGCCTGAAGGCGACTGTCTACGCCCACGGTCCGACGACGACGGCGGCGTTCGCGTTCGACCCTCAGGGGCGGCTGTGGGTGAGCGCGGCCGGCCTGGAAACCCATGCGCAGGACGGCGTGTACATGATCCCCAGGCCGGGTGCGCGAGCGCGGAAGATCGTCTCGGGGCTCGACGACCCGCTCGGCCTGGCGTGGTATCGCGGCAGGCTGTACGTGGCGTCGGTCGGCCGCGTCGACGCCTACGGCGGCTTCGACGGCGGGCGCTTCACCGAACACACGCGGATCCTTGACGGGCCGGTGTCAGGCGGCGAGAACAACCTTCTTTTGATGGATGGGGAGGGTCGCTTTGTGATGGGAATAACGGCCACCTGCGATCACTGCACGCCGGCGTCCAAGTATGCGGGCTCGATCGTGACGTTCGCCCCCGACGGGCGCGATCTGCACCTTTACGCGAGCCACATTCGCGCGCCTTTCGGCCTCGCGTACTTCCCGGGCACGAGCGACCTGTTCGTGACGATGAACCAGCAGGACGACCTCGGCGCGCAGACGCCCGGCGACTGGCTGGCGGTCGTCCGCGAAGGCGAGGACTGGCGCTTCCCCGACTGCCACGGGCAGGGCGGCGCGGCGTGCGCGAGCGTGCCGGCGCCGACGGCGGTGCTCGACAAGCACGCGGCCGTTGGCGGCGTCGCGATCGTGACCGGCCAGCTGGGCGCGAGCGTGGGGACGGCGGCGATCGTCGCCGAGTGGAACGTGGCGAAGGTGCAGCGCGTCACCCTCACGCACACCGCGTCGGGCTACCGCGGCTCGGTGGAGCCGTTCTTGACGGGCATTCACAACCCGCTGGCAATCGCGCCGGCGCCTGGCGGGCGCGCGCTGCTGGTGGGCGACTGGGCCACTGGCACGATCTACCGCATCGAACGCGCCGCGCGGTAGGCGGCCGCCGGCGCGCTGGGGCGCGATCAAAAAATCGACGTCTGGCTGGCGTCGTCGACACGCCGAAGTAGGAAGTCCCGGAACTTTGGAGCGGTGTATTCGTACTGGCCCTTCCTGATCCGATAGAGCACGCCGCTATCGACAAGCCGACCGAGTAGGACGTTGACGTTGGCCGGGGTCTTGCTGATCGCTGCGTTCAGATCGGCGACCACCAGCGGAGGATAGGCGCAGTCGGCGCTCGCCAGCAGCACATCCTGCTCGGCCGGCGTGAGGGTGGCTATTCGCGGCTCGTAGAAGTCGAGGTCGAGGCGGCGGTAGATCTCTGGACGGGCCGCATCGAGCAACCGCTCGCTGAACCGATCGACCTCCACGGCGTCGGCGGCATCCCAAAGCTCGGCGCCCCAAAGCTGCAGGAAGTACGGATAGCCCTCGACTTCCTCGACAACACGTGCGATGACTCCCGGCTCGGCCACCACGCTGGACGCGCTCAGCGGACGGACGAGAGCCTCCTTCGCATCGTCGGGACCGAGCGACCCGATGCTCTCGCCGCGGAACATTCGCTCGGTGTAGGACCGAGCCCGCAGGAGGTTGCCGGTAAGCGTGGGCAGTCCGCAAAGCACCATCCCGATCGGCAATTCGGCCTTCTGAAGCGAGGAAACAGCGGCTAGGAGCAGGGACAGAGGGTGTTGGCCGGTTGCACGGTTCTCGTCGCGGATCACCTGGACCTCGTCAAGCAGAAGCATCAGACCATCCCTGCCATGCGAGACGACGCTCTCGACAGTCTCGAACAGTGCGCGAGACAGATCCTCTCGCGTCTGGTTCGCTCCGGGCTCGTAGGTCATCCGGAACTCCCCCCACTCGATGCCAAGGGTGCCCACCTTTCGCGCCGCCCCGCCCAGGGCGCCCTTGAGCCTCTCCACCCGAGAGACCTCCTCGCGCGCGGCCTTCAGCGCAGCCGTCAATGCCGCCGACACTTCATCGTCTGTGTTGTGGCCGGGCTGAAACTCACGGAACGCGGTCGCCCAATCCATCTCCTGGGCCACGACGCGGAACTCGCCCAGGAGCACCGTCTTGCCCACGCCGCGCAGTCCCGTCAGCCGCATGTTGGCGGGCTGCTCGGGAGCAGCCCGGAGCACCGACCTGAACCGCCTGAGCGATCGGTCCCGTCCCGCGAGATACAGCGGCTTGGTCCCCACGCCGGGACGATAAGGATTCTTTCCCAAAGGTGGAGACATAACAAGAAACATGATAACAACTGCAAACCTAAAGGAGATCGCTTTATATCACCGGGTTCGGGGCCTAGCGACAGAACCACGCTTGTCACGCAGCACATCATCGAAAAATGCCCGATAGTGGCTGCCGGACCCGCGCGTTGTCCTACTCTGGCTGCGCATGAGCGCGACGAGCACGGAGCGGACGCACCCGACGCTGATCCTCGCGGTGCTGTCGCTGGCGGGCCTGGCGTACGCGATGCTGAGCTCGTCGGTGGTGCCGGCGCTGCCGACGATGCAGCACGCGCTGCACACGAACGTGACGGGCATCACGTGGCTGCTGACCGCGTACCTGCTCGCGGCGTCGGTCGGCACGGCGATCCTCGGGCGCCTGGGCGACATGTACGGCAAGGAGCGCCTGCTGCTCCTGACGCTGGTGATCCTCGCCGCGGGCACGCTGCTGGCGGCGGTGTCGAGCTCGCTCGACGTGATCATCCTCGCGCGCTTCATCCAGGGCGCCAGCGGCGGCATCTTCCCGCTGGCGTTCGGCATCGTGCGCGACGAGTTCCCGCACGAGAAGGTCGCCGGCAGCATCGGCCTGCTGTCGGCGATCCTGGGCGTGGGCGCGGGCATCGGCATCGTGCTCTCGGGGGTGATCGTCGAGCACCTGAGCTACCACTGGCTGTTCTGGCTGCCGCTGGCGGCGGAGATCGTCGCCGCGTGGGCGACCTGGCGCTACATCCCCGAGTCGCCCGTGCGAGTGCCCGGGCGCGTCAACTGGCTGGCGGCGGCGATGATGACGATCGGCATGTCCGCGGTGCTGCTGGCGATCAGCCAGACCACCGCCTGGGGATGGGGCTCGCCGAAGGTGTTCGCCCTGCTCGCCTTCGGCCTCCTGTTCAGCGCCGCGTGGATCACGGTGGAGGTGCGCAGCGAGAACCCGCTGATCGACATGGCGATGATGCGCATCCGCGGCGTGTGGACGACCAACACGGCCGCGTTCCTGCTGGGCGCGGGCATGTACGCGTCGTTCATCGTGTTCCCGCAGTTCGCGCAGCTGCCCAGGAGTACCGGCTTCGGCTTCGGCGCCTCGGTGGTGGTATCGGGCCTGTACCTGGTGCCCTCGACGGTGGGCATGACGCTGCTGGGCATGTACGCCGGTCGCATCTCCCAGCGCTTCGGCTCGCGTGCGGCGCTGATGGTTGGCACCGGCTTCACGACGGCGTCGTTCGCGCTGCTGACGCTCGCCCACGGCCACCCCTACGACCTGCTGATCGCCGCCGGGCTGCTGGGCGTTGGCATCGGCCTCGCGTTTGCGGCGCTCGGCAACCTGATCGTGCAGGCGGTGCCGAGCCATCAGACGGGCGTGGCGAGCGGCATGAACACGGTCATGCGCACGCTCGGCGGCGCGCTTGGCGGACAGCTGTCAGCAACCTTCATCGCGGCCAACACCGCCCACGGAGAGCCGACGGTGACGCGCCAGCCTGCGAGCGTGCAGGCCGGGCACGACGAGCTGGCGGCGGCGAACGCGGACGCGGCGGCGGCGGCCAGCGCTACGGGCGGGTGACGCTGTAGATCTCGAACTGATCGCCGACGAGAGCGTGGTAGTAGAGCGTGGTGCCGTCGGCGCCGATCGAAGGCGCCTCGTCGAAGCCGGTGATCGCGGCGACCCGCTGCACGTGGCCGAACGGCCGGCTGGTGCTCGAGCGCGCCGAGCGGTAGATCGCGGGGGGCTGGCCGAGCGCGGGGCTCGCGCGCGTGAAGAACAGTTCCAGGCCGTTGCTGGAGATCGACGCCGCGTAGTCGAGTTCCCCGTGGTTGTCGATCTTGTGCAGCAGCTTTGCGCTGTGAGGGTCGGGGACGAAGCTGGCGCCGACCTTGTCGAACAGCTCCAGGCTGGCTTTCATGGGCCCCGCGCCGTCCGCTTCGAACTGGCCGACGCTCACGTACAGCGTGTCGCCGTCGGCGCTGACCTCGACGTCGAAATCGACCGTGCCGGGGAGCCCTCCCGAGACGCCAGGGACCAGGTGCACGCCGGTGACCGTTCCGCCTGAGAACCGCCCGCTGTAGATCGTCGACAGCGTCTGCCCGTAGCTGCGGGGCGAGACGAAATACAAGTTGCCTTCGTCGTCCATCGTCGGAGTCCCCGACAACACGCCCGCTTCGTTGACCGCTTCCCCGAGGATCTCGCCCTGGTATTCGAACGTCTGCGCGTTCACGCGCGTGGCGTACTGCAGCGATGGGATGCTCGGCGCGACGTTGGAGGTGTTGAACAGCAGGTACTGGCCATCTCGCGAGATGAACGGCTCCATCGCGCTACCGGAATAGCCGCTGATGGTGACCGGCTGGGGGTCGGAGAACGCGCGGTACACGCCCGCCGAGGCCGTAGCGCTGCACGCGAGCGTCGTGGCGAGCGCCGCGAGCAGGACGCACGCGATGCTGGGGCGCGAGCCCGTCCTTAGCGCCGCGGCGCTGTGGCGCAGCCCGTCGCAGACACCCACGGCAGCTCTTGTCAAGCGCACAGAGCCAGCGTAGTCCCGCGCGGGCGGGGACGTCAAGCGGGGTCGGCGCGCGCCGCTCCCGGCGCCGGCGCCGGCACGAGCGACAGCCCGTCGAGGAGGCGCTCGAACGTGGCCGCGACGGCGTCGGTGGCGGCGGGATCGCGCGCGACCAGCAACGCCGCCTCGTCCAGCGCGCCCATCAGCAGGTGGGCGAGCGCGTCGACGTCCAGCGCGACGATCTCGCCCGCGTCGATCGCGCCGCGGATGACCGCCTCCATCAGCCCCAGCCCGTAGCGCTCGGCCACCTCGCGCCAGCGCTCCCAGCCGAGCACCGCCGGTCCGTCGATCAGCACGATCCGCTGCACCTCCGGCGCGCGGCACTCCTCGAGGAAGGCGCGGATGCCCGCGCGCATCGCCGCGAACGGACTCGTCAGCCCGAGCACCCGCTGGTCGACGCGCTCGGTCAGATCGCGCTCCACCTGTTCGTAGACGGCCAGGAACAGGTCCTCCTTGGCGGGGAACTGGTGGTAGAGCGCGCCGCGCGTGACGCCCGCGCGGCGCACGATCTCCTCGGTGGCGACGCCCGCGTAGCCCCTGCGGGCGAACAGCGTGCGCGCCGCCTTGATCAGCTTCGCCCGCGTCGACGCGGAACGCGCCACTTGTCGATTGACATTCATGCAGTCTGTATGTAGCTTACGTACAGCCTGTACGTAAAGCTAAAAGTAGAGGAGGCCGCGGACGATGGCAAAGAGCGTCGCACTCGAGCAGGGCACGATCCACTACCGCGAGGAGGGCGAGGGCGATCCGCTGGTGTTCGTCCACGGCCTGCTGGTCGACGGTCGCCTGTGGCGCAAGGTCACCCCCGCGCTCGCCGCCTCGCATCGCTGCATCGTTCCCGACTGGCCGCTCGGCTCGCATCGCACGGCCCTGGCGCCGGGCGCCGACCGCTCGCCGCGGGGCATCGCGCGCCTGATCGCCGACTTCCTGCGGGTACTCGAGCTCGAGGACGTGACGATCGTGGCCAACGACACGGGCGGCGCGATCTCGCAGATCCTCGTGGCCGAGCACCCCGAGCGCGTGCGCGCGCTGGTGCTGACCAACTGCGACTGCCTCGAGAACTTCCTGCCGCCGCTGCTACGCCCGCTGCAGTGGCTCGCGTATGTGCCCGGCGCCTACTGGACGATCGCCCGCGCGGCGCGCTCGGCGCGTGTGCGCCGCTCGAGCCTCGGCTTCGGCATGCTCAGCCACCGGCCGATCCCCGACGAGCTGACCGCATCGTGGCTCGCGCCGCTGGCCGAGCGCACGGTGCGCGCCGACGTCGTGGCGACGCTGAAGGCGATCGACAGGCGCGACACGCTGGCGGCGGCCGCGCGCCTTCGCGAGCGGCCGCTGCCGACGCTGCTCGCGTGGGCGCCGGATGACCTCATGTTCCCCGTGCGCTACGCCGAGCGCCTCGCCGCGACGATCCCAGGCGCGCGCCTACAGCGGATCGCCGACAGCCGCGCGTTCGTCCCCGAGGACCAGCCCGAGTACCTTGCGGAGATGGTCGCGGCGTTCGTACGGGAAACCGGTACACACCAAGCTGCGGTACGCGCCCACGACGCGATGTAATGCCACGCCGCCAACCGGACATTTAAATCATGTGAGCGATCCTCGTGGGCAGTTCGAGCGCGTCTATCAAGACTGCTACGCGCCGGTGTACCGCTACGCGGCACGGAGGGTGGCGCCCGAGGCGGTCCAGGATGTCGTCTCGGACACGTTCCTGACGGCGTGGCGGCGCTTCGGCGACCTGCGGGGCGAGCCGCTCCCTTGGCTGCTGGGGATCGCACGCCGGACCGCCGCCAACCAGCGGCGCGGCGGCGTCAGGCGCGAGGCCCTGCACGAGCGCCTGCGCGGCGAGCGCCCGGCGAGCACCCAGGTCGAGACCGCGGGCGGCGATCCCGACCTCGCGGCCGCGCTTTCGAGCCTGCCCGAGCGCGACCGCGAAGCGCTGATGCTGGTCGCGTGGGATGGGCTCGAGCACCGCGTGGCGGCCTCGGTGATGGGCTGCAGCACCGGCGCGTTCACCGTACGCGTGCACCGCGCGCGAGGAAAGCTCGAGCGCGCGCTCGCGCGCGCCGACGGCGCCCCGATCGACGTAACCCAGCAAGCGAGGTCACTGCGATGAGTCCGCACCCAGCCGACACCATGTCCAGGCTCGCCGCCGCCGACCCGGCACGGCACGCGATCGTCGAGGACAGCGAGCGCGAGCGGCTGTGGCAGCTGATCGCTGCGACGCCCAGCGGCCCTCCCGTGAAGGCGCGAGCGCGCATGCGCATGCGCCGGATGGTGCTGGTGATCCCCGCGCTGCTGGTGCTCACCGGCGGCGCGCTGGCGGCCAGCGGCGTGATCAAGATCGGCGCGCCCGCCGAACGCGCCGGGGGCCCGTTCCGGTTCTCGACGCTGCGCGGCGGGGGCATCGCGACCGGCAGCGAGCGGCTGCTGGCGATCTCCGTCCCCGACCCCGCCGGCGGGCCGGCGTGGGGTATGCGCGTGCTCAGCACCAAGGAAGGCGAAGGCTGCCTGCAGGTCGGGCGCCTGCTCGACGGCAAACTGGGGGCGATCGGCCAGGACGACGCGTTCGGCGACGACGGCCAGTTCCATGCGTTCGCGCAGAGCAGCGCGTTTGCCAAGAGCGCGTGCACCGCACTCGACGGCGCCAAGCGGCTGTTCGTCAACGCCACCGTCGGCGACATGCCGGCGAGCGCGTGGGTGGGCTACGGCGGCGGCTGCGTGCCGAGCACCGCCTCCCACGCCGAACGCTTCCAGGAAAACGGCAAGCCGCGCGCGGTCTGCCCGCAGGCGGACGAGCGCAACCTCTACTACGGCCTGCTCGGGCCCGACGCGCAGAGCATCACCTACGTGCTCGACGGCCACGCGCACACCCAGGCGACGGTCGGCCCGGAAGGCGCCTACCTGCTCGTCACCACCGCCTCGCCCACCCAGCTGTTCAACTTCAACGCCGGCGGCACCCAGGACGTGGTGCCGGTCGACGGCCCGATCACCGAACTGCACTACCGCGACGGCGCCACCTGCCATCTGACCTCGCGCAGCTGGATCGGCGGCAAGGACTCGTGCACGCCCGAGCTGAACGTGCCCGTCGGATGGACGCCGCCCACCGAACCGACGCCCTCCGCCGCGCAGGTCAGCGTGCCCGTGCGCGCGCGGCTCGTGACCAACCGTCACGGCAAGCAGGAGATCGCGCTCAGCTTCAGTGCGCCTGTCGCCGCCACCAACGCGCGCCGCGCCTACCAAGTCAGGTGGCGCTCGCCGCAGACGCCCCCGAAAGGCTACGGCAGCGCGGCGCTCGAACCGCGCGCGCCCGCCGCCGGCCAGACGGTCACGGCTCTGCTCGGCCAGGGCGGTCCCTCATGGCTTGGTCCCGGCGAGGTCACCGGCGAAGTCGTCTTCCAGGACGCCACCGGCCCGGGCGGCCTGGAAGAAGGGCCCGGCACCGTCGAACGGGTGGTCGGGAACTTCTCCGTGAACGTGCCGTGAACGACTAGAACGTCGAGCGTGTGTCGCGACGCCCGTCGCCGCGCGCGGCCACCCGACAGGCCGTCACGACGAGCGCCGTGACGGCCAGCCAGATGAGAGTGATTAGGAGAATGAACACCATGATCTACGTACCCGTCTCAGGCACTTTTACGCGTCCTCCTCAAGGCAGCCTTGCGCGTTGCTGAACGCCGGCTAAGTGTTCGCGCGGCGAGCTCCGTGTCGACTGCGTTTTGCGACGTTTATGAGACATCGACGTTGCCTTGATTCATTGCATCAGGTAGGGTTCTCGGAGATGTTTATCCTTCCTCGCCCTGGGATCGATATCTCAGATGTTTCCGCGCGTCGCGCGCTGGACCTGCGCTCCGAACGGCGTCAGCCGCCAGGCGTTGGCGCCACGGCCGGGCCGGCCGCTGCGGGTGTTCTCGACCAGGCCGAGGCGCGCAAGGCGCGCGAGCAGCTTGGAGACCTGGCCCTGGTCGATTATGCCGGCGTCGCTGGCGATCTGGCGGTTGCTCGCGCCGGGAGTCACGGCGATGGCCGTCAGCACGCACACCGTGCGATAGGTCACGCGCATGTCGAGTTGCGCGAGCGGGTCGAGCCCCGGGTGCGAGGGCTCGGAGATGTCCTCGCGGGACGCGCGCGGACGCGGCGCGTTGAACTCGCTGCGAGCGGCTGCGCGCCCGAGGTAGGGCATCACGATCATGCTCATCAGCGCGCCCAGCAGATCGGTCAGCGGCGCGGGATCGTTGCGCAGCAGACGCGTATGCAGCAGGGCGGCGATCCCGCCAGCGGTCGCCTGAGCCGTCAGCGGCTGCGGGTCGTGACGTCCGGTCGCGACCGCGCGGCCCGCGTCGATCGCGTGCGCGAGTTCGCCGAGCATCTCCGCGCGGGATTCGAGGACGCGCGGCCCCGCGACGAGCGCGTCCACCACGCACATCCTGGCGAGACCGCGCTCCTCGTCCATCAACGTGAGCACGCTCAGCAGGCCGGCGCGCATGCCACTGCGCCAGCCCCGCTGGCCCGCGTACGCGGTCACCGCGAGCTCGCGGTGACGCGCGACCGTCTGCTCGAACGCGGCGAGAAAGCAGTCTTCGAGGTCGGCGAACGCGTCGTAGAAGGTCCTGCGCGAGATCCTCGAGCGGGCGATGACTTCGCCGACGGTCAGGCCGGCATATCCCTGTGCTTCGACGGCGGCGATGACGGCGGCGATCATGCGCGAGCGCTGGAGATCCAGCACCTGCCTGCGGTCGCGCCGCCTGCGCGCGGGCCCCGACACGCCGCCCGGGCTGTGGATCACCGCCATCTCGCCGGCGGGCGCAGCCGGCGGTCGATCGCGAGTGCACGACATCTATTCATAAACACTTTCGCGTACGCTAGTCGAGGAGAGGAGGCTTGTCAACAATAGCTATTTTTTATGGCTGAATAGAGCCATTTTCAAGTAGTCGCAGACATACCAGGTCATCTATAAACGGACTTAGTGTAGTAGACGAAGGACAACCGCGCCGCCCGCCACGGGGGGGACCATGCAGACGTCGAATGTGGACACCAGCACCGGCCTACCTGCCGAGATGTCAACTCGGATACGGTTCGGCGCGCGTGGCTGCCGGGTGGCGGCACGACCCACTGAGACGATGGCGCAACAGCGACGCAAGAGCACGCAGCGGGAGCGGCTGCTCAAGGGCATGGTCGAGGTCACGAACCGAGCGGGCTACGCCGGCGCGAACGTCTCGGCGGTGATCGCCGAGGCGGGTGTCTCGCGACCCACTTTCTACGACTATTTCGCGGATCGAGACGACTGCTTCAGAGCATGCATCGAGGACGCCCACCGCCAGCTCCTCGACGCGGTCGAGAAGGCCGTGAGCGCGAGGGCGCCACAGGAGGCGGCGGCGGCCACGCTGGAAGCGCTGGTCGCCTATGCGAGCGCCGAGCCAGCCCGAGCGCGCTTCTTGATGGGCGAGTCGATGGCGGGCGGCGAGGGCGCGCTGGACGTCCGCGACCACGGGATCGCGCAGACGGTGGCGGCGCTCGAGCGCGCGGAGCGCGCGGCACCGGCCGACGCGCCGGTGCCCGACCTCGACGCGCGTGTACTGGTCGGCAGCGTCTACCGGATGATCGCAACGCGGCTGCGACGCGGCGAGGCGGCGATCTCCAAGCTGACGGGCGAGCTGCTCGGGTGGATCGCGTCCTATGAGCGTCCGGCCGCGCAGCGGCGATGGCGCAGGCTCGCGCCGCGTACGGCGCCGGGTCGCTCGCGGCACGTCCCGGACGTCCCGATCCAGCAGATGCCGGGAGTGCTACCGCCGGGGCGACCGCGCGTGCCCGAAGAGGAGATCGCCGAAAACCATCGCCTGCGGATCCTGTATGCGGCCGCGCGCATGGCCGAGCAGAAGGGCTACACGGCGACCACCGTCGCGGACATCACCAAGCTCGCGAGCGTCGACGGCCGCGTCTTCTACCGACACTTCACCGACAAGCAGGATGCGTTCGCCGCGGTACACGAGCTCGGCTTCCAGCAGGTGATGGACGTCACCGCCAAAGCGTTCTTCGCAGCGGAGGGCTGGCCGCTGCGCAGCTGGGAGGCCGGACGCGCGCTCACGCAGCTGCTCCAGGAGAACCCACTGGTCGCGCACGTGGGCTTCGTCGAGGCATACGCGGTGGGACCGGGCGCCGTGCAGCGCATCGAGGACAGCCACACCGCGTTCATGTTCTTCCTGCAGGAAGGGCTCATGTACGGGCCGCAGGCGACTCCCCCCTCACGCGTTGCGATGGAAGCGATCATCAGCGCCGTGTTCGAGATCGTCTACCTGCAGGCGCGCCGGCGCGGCGATCTGCGCATCGCCGCGATGCTCCCCGACATCACGCACCTGTGGCTGACGCCGTTTCTCGGCAACGAGCAGGCGGACGCGTTCATCGACGCGCAGCTGCGAGCGTCCACGCCCGCCCAGCGACCGCGTACTGGGCGAGGGCGAGCTGCACGGCGCGAGGGCGGACGGGCGTAGAATCAGGGTGTGCAGAGCACGCGCACAGCGCTCGGCCTCGCCTGCGCCACGCTGGCGATCGGCGTGTGCGCGGCCGGTGTTGGCGCCGCATCCGCGACGACGCCCACTGCGAGCGTCGCGAGCAGCGTCAGCGTCAAGGACGAAGGCTACCTACGGCTCGTCAAGAGCTCCGGATCGCTGCTGATCGACGAAGGGCCCGCGCACGGCACGATCCCGGGAACGGTCAAGATCCACTTCGTCTACAACGGCGACCCAACGGTCAGCGCGCAGATCACGATCTACGGTCACGCGGGGAGCATCCAGGCGCAGGCCACGGGACGGCTTTCCAGCCCAACCAGCTCGAGCCCGAGCTTCGAGGGGACGCTCACAATCGACGGCGGCAGCGGGCGTTACGCGCACGCGCACGGCAGCGGCCAGCTCTACGGCGTGTTCTACCGCCGAAGCTATGCGATGACCGTGCAGACGCGAGGCACGCTGCGCTACTGAGCGTGCTCGGCGAGCAGCGCGGACGCCGAGCGGGCCTGCGCCGAGCGGGCCTGCGAAGGCCGTGAGAGCTCACGACGGGCGGCCGTCGCGTCGAGGTAGGGGAGCACGATCACCCCCATCAGCGAGCCGAGCATGTCGCACAGCGAGGGCACCGGCTCCTCGCGCAGCCGGCCGTGCAGGATCGAGGCCACCGCACCGACCACCGCCTGGCCGCCGAACGGCGGTGGCAGCGAGCCCGCGGCCGGCGCCGGACACGTCCTCTCGAGGGCGTGCGCCAGAACGGCGAGGGCCTGCGCGCGGCGGGCGCGCAGCGCCGAGTCGCCGGCGAGCGAGCCGACCACGAGAAAACGCGCCAGTCCCGGCTCCTCGTCGAGGAACGCGAGCAGCTCGATCAGCGCACCGCGCACTGCGTCGACCCACGAGCTCTCCGACCGATAGGCGCCGGCCATCGCCTGCCCGGCCTGCGCGCTCACCCGATCGAACACCGCTAGCAGACACTCGCGGCGATTCTCGAAAGCCGCGTAGAAGGTCCGACGCGAGATGCCGGCGGCGGCGCAGATCTCGCCCACGATCACGTTCTCGGCGCCGCGCTCGCGGATCAGTCGCTCGGTCGCGCACACGATTCGCTCACGCTGATCGGCGGACACGCCGCGGCGCATCCCCGCTCGCGCGCCGGGTCGCACTCGCGTGCGCGTCGAGCCCTGGTCGCTGGCTTCGGTTCTCGTTAGATCGCTCACGGCGCCGTCCCTGTCGAAGATCCGATCGAATCCCGACCAGCCCCCCGATAGCTACCAGGCGTAGGGGCTGGTCGAGATCGGGAGGGCGAGGCCGGTGACCGCGCCCTCCTGGACACGCATGATGATTACTTGCCTGCGGCGCGAGCAACAGTCAAGGGGTAGAAAGTTCGTCTTGGCGGCGACGCCAGATGCGCCTAACATTTCCGAAGACATGAATCGGCAGGCATATGCGGCACCGATGTACGGGGAGCCTCGTGCACCCGCCCGCCAGGTGGCGGAGCGCACCCGCGACGCGTCGCCGCGCGCGCGGCGCGTGGCGATCGTCAGCGACGGCAGCGCCCGCTGGGCGCAGGCACGCGGCCTGACGATCGCCGACGGCCACGAAGCGGCCGCCGACAACGTGATCGCGCGGATCGCCGACGCGGTCGAGCTCGGGGTCGAGGAGCTGACGCTGTACGCGTTCTCGACCGAGAACTGGGGGCGGCCGCCGAGCGAGGTGAGCGCCGTGCTCGGGATGCTCGCCCGCAGGATCGACGCGGACGCCTCGAAGCTGCACGGGCACGGCGTGCGCCTACGCTTCATCGGGCGCCGCGACCGGACCGGGAAGGCACTGACCGACGCGATGCTGGCGGCCGAGCGCCTGACGCGGCGTAACGCCGGCATGAGTGTTTACGTCGCGCTCGACTACGGCGCTCGCAACGAGATCGTGAACGCCGCCCGGCGCTACCGCGGCGGCGGCGAGGCGGAGTTCGCGAAGCTGCTGCACGCCGCCGAGATGCACGACCCCGACCTCCTGATCCGCACCAGCGGCGAGCGGCGGCTGTCGAACTTCCTGCTGTGGCAGGCCGCGCACTCGGAGTTGGTCTTCCGAGAGGAGATGTGGCCGGATTTCGGACGCCGCTCGCTCGAGGAATCGCTGGCTGAGTACGCCGAGCGCAGACGTGCGGGCGCCGCGGCCGTATAGGGAGTGGGCCGCGGCGCCCGCCGGGCGCGTCGGAGAGGAAGTAGACGCAGCCCATCCAACGCCGAGCGACCGTCCGAGGTATGACGGCGCCCAGCAAGAATAAACGCTATCAGGAGAGCTACCCGTCCATCGGTGAGAGCTACTCCTCCATCGCCGCGGCGGCCGGTACGCGCACGGCGAAACGACCTGGTGCGGCGAGGATCGCGACGGCCACCGCGGTCACGATCGCGGCGCCGGTGAGCGCCGGCACCAGCGCGATCGAGGAGACGACGGGGAAGTTGATGACGCGTCTGAGCGCCGCGTCGAGCAGCTGCTGACCGAGCAGCCCGAGCAGTCCCCCGGCGACCGCGCCGACGCCGACGAGCAGCACGCTCTCCAGCACGATCGTGCGCCACAGCGCCGCGGGAGAGAAGCCCTCGAGCTTGAGCTTGGCCAGACGCGGTCGACGCTGCCAGACCATCGTGCCGATCGCCGCCGCCATCGCCAGCACGGCCACCACGAGGATCAGCGTCGCTATCTCGGTCAGTCGCTGGAGGCCCTGACGGCTGAGCGTGTTCTGTTCGTTCGCGTGCGCGGAGGCGCTCTGCGCGGACAGGCCGGAGGACGGGCCGAGTGCGGCGCCGATCTCGTGGACCACGCGGCTGACGGCGAAGCCGGGGCGCACGAGCACGTTGTACGCGCTCGCCTGCGCGCTGCCCCAATCGCGCGCGTACTCGCCGGCGGTCATGATCACGGCGCCCGGGGCCCAGCCGATGTTCGTCGAGAGTGCCGCCACGCGCACGGGTGTGGGGACGGGCGTGGGCAGCGTCACGCGCTCGCCGATGCGCAGATGGTGTTCTTTCGCAAGCGCCTGGGAGAACACGGCCCAGCCTCCTGTGCGCAGGCGCGTGCTGGCCCTCGCGATCGAGCCTTCGACCATCTGCGACGGCGGCAGCAGGGGGGCGGATTCGCCCGGCGGGGCTATCACCCACACCCTGCGCTCTCCCCAGTCGAGCAGGCCGCCACGGTAGATGCGAACTCCCGCCACGCCCGGGAGCCGTTCGAGCGTCGCCTGCTGCGTGGCGAGGAACGGGGCGGTCCTCAGTAGGTTGTACGCGCCCGGCGGAGACACCCACACGTCGGTGTAGGCGTTCTCGTCGCGCGAAGCGTTCTCGAGGCCCTTCAGCAGGTCGCCGTGCGCGCCCTGGATCGCGACCGCGCCGAACACGGCGATCGCTCCAGTGGCGGCGACGCCGATCGCCCTCGAGCGCGCGGCGCGAAGCTCCATCGCGGCGATATGCGCGACCGCGCCCGCGCGCATGCGCGCGAGGCGCACGACCACCACGAGCAGGAGCTCGAGCGCGCCCGGCAGGATCAGCAGCAGCGCGAGCACGAGCACGATCATGCCCACGATCGCCGCCTGCGGGGCGGCGATCACGATCGCGGTGGCGCCACCGAGGCACAGCGCGCCGGCGAACGCGGTCCTCGCGCTGGCGCGCCCGGCGCCGGTGCCCTCCTTCGGCGTGATCGCGGCGAGCGGGTCGCGGGAGAGCACGTCGCGCAGCGGGCTGAGCACGGCGGCGAGCGCCGCGACGATGCCGCCACCGACCGCCACCAGCACGCTCTGCAGGTCGACGACGCGCTGGTTGCCGACGGCGAACGCCGAGCCCAGGTAGCCGGGGTTGGCGTGGAACAGGTGGATCGAGAGCTCCTGGCCCAGCAGCAGTCCGAGCGCGCACGCGAGCACGCCGAGCGTGAGCGCGTCGAACAGCAGCACGCCGATGACCGTGCGCGGCGTGTAGCCGTCGCGGCGCAGGTCGGCGATCAGGCGCCTTCTCTGCGGGACGGTGAGGAGCATCGCGTTGAACGCGAACAGAAAGCCGACGAGCGCGCTGATCACGGCGAACAGGGCGGTCGACTGGTTGCTCGCGGACGCGGCCTTGGCGAACAGCCTTTCGTCATAGCCGGTGTCCTGCACGTTCAGGCGACCGGCGGCCAGGCGCACGAGCGCCGCTCGCACCTGCGCCTCGCGCCTGGGGGCGGCCTCGACGAGGATGCGCGAAACGCGTCCCGACAGACCGGCCATTTCCTGGGCGAAGAACAACGGCGCGACGACGATCGGACTCTGCACCAGGCCGCCGATCTGGCGTTCGTGGAGCTGCTCGTAGAGGGGCGCGCGCGCGCTGCGTCCGTATAGGCGCAGCGTGACTTCGCTGCCGAACTTGGTGACGCCGACCTTCTTGGCCAGCGGCGCTGGGAGCAGCACCGCGCCGATGCCCGCGAACGGTTCCAGTTCGGTGTGGCGCACGAGCGCGCCCCCGAGGCTGCGAAGGTTCGAGTCGGCTCCCACGAGCTCGACCGATTCGCGCCCGCGCGGACCGCTCGCGTCGGCGCTGGCTTCGAGCAGCGGCGCCGCGACGCGCACGCCGGGGATCGTACGAACCTTCCCCACCAGGTCTTCGGGCATGCCCTGCGGGGCGCGTGCGAGCATCTGCAGGCTGGCGTTGCCGACGATGCCGTGCGAGAGCTGCGCGACGCTGCTCTGCAGGCTCTGGCTGGCGACCTGCGAGGCGAACAGCAGCCCGACGCCGGCGGCGATGCCGACGACCGCGAGCAGCTCCTGGACCAGACGCGCGCGAACGCGAACGCGGTACAGGTGCAGGACGTTTGCCAGCTTCAAGTTGCGATCCCGCCGTGCGGCTAGCCGTGGTTGGGTGGGACCGCTGGCAGGTCGACCTGGTAGTCGGCGAGCTTGCCGTCGCGCAACGCGAGCACGCGGTCGGCGTAGCTGGCGGCGAGCGGATCGTGGCTGACGAGCACGATCGCGACGCCCTGTTCGCGACAGAGCTCGCGCAGCAGCTCGAGCACTTCGCTGCTGCGCTGGGTGTCCAGCGAGCCGGTGGGCTCGTCGGCCAGCAGCAGGCTCGGCTTGGTGGAGAGGGCGCGCGCGATCATCACGCGCTGGCGCTCGCCCATCGAGAGGGTCTCGGCGCGATGCGCGAGGCGCCCGCCGAGGCCGAGACGCTCCATCAAGGGGGTGATCTCGCGGTGGGCGTCGCGCCAGCGCACCGAGCTCAGCAGCTTCAGCACGGCATTGTCGATCGCGCTTACGCCCGGGAGCAGGTCGAAGTTCTGGCGGATGAAGCCCAGCTCGGACAGGCGGAAGCGAGACGCCTCGCTCTCGGACATCGCGGATACGTCGCGCCCGGCGATCGACACGACGCCGCTCGTCGGCTCCAGCAGCGCGGCGACCATCAGCAGCAGCGTCGTCTTGCCGGAGCCGCTCGGGCCGTACAGCGCGACCATCTCGCCGCTCTGCACCGACAGCGACACGCCGTCGACGGCGCGAACCGGCTCGCCGCCGGCGGTCTGGTAGTGCTTCACGAGGTCGTGCAACTCGAGCATCGCCTCAGCTCACCGCCCCGACCCGCCCGTGACCCCCGTCCACCGTGTCCCCCTTGCGTCTAGCTGTACGAACGAAGTGCGATTGCGTGAAGCAGCCGTCGCGCGCGGGACATCGCGACCGCCACGTGCAGGGGCGTCCCGAGAGCCCCGGTGAGCGCGCGTGCGACCGCCCGCGCCTCGGCCGTGTCGCACTCGGGCGCCGACAGGTAATAGCTGCACATGGCCGTGAGGATCACCGTGTGCGTGGACGCGCTCGCCAGCTCGCGGGTGGTGTCCAGCGCGCGCACGGCCAGCGCCGCGAGCCGGTCGGCGGCGGCGTCGGTGGCGTAGTAGTCGAGCAGGCAGCGCCGCCCGCCCGCCCGATCCTCACGCCGGTCGACGAGGCTGTCGAGCAGCGAGTGTAGGGCGCCGGCCCAGGGGAAGTACACGCGCTCGATGCGGCGGGCCTCGCTCGGGTCGAGCGTCGCGTCGGCGGCGGAGGCGATGAGGGCGTGCACGGCCAGCGAGGAGCCACCGCCGGCGGCGGCCTCCCACCACGCCAGGCCGCTGTGCGCGGGCGTCAGCTCCGTGCCCCACCGCGCCAGAGCGGCGTGGCCGCCCTGGCTGTCGCTGAGGTTGAACGTCTGGAAGTCGACGATGCGCCCGGCCGCCTGTGTGAGGGTGGAGGCGATCGCGGGGTAGGCGGGCAGCTCCGCGACCGCCTGCCTGCATTCGTCGAGCATCGCCAGCAGATAGCCGCCGTCGTCGCGACGGGGGCTGTGGGCGTAGTAGTCGGGGTGTGGCGCGCCGGGGTCCTGGAGGGCGCTGACGAGCCCGAGATGAAGCTGGCGCGCATTGGCGAGCGGGTCTTCGCTCGGCTGCTCGGAGAGCGTGTCGAGGTAGTTGTAGGCGCTCTGAAGGGCGACCAGCGCGCGTATCGCGGCGCGGCGATGGCCCGCGGGCGCCAGCACGGCGAACAGCGTCGCGCCCTCGATGTTCCCACGCTTGCGCAGAGCGGCTCGAGCGCTGCTGCGAAGACTGCGGTCGGGGATGGCCGCGGCCGCAGCCTCCCAGCGGGCGATCTCGGCGCTGGCCGCGGGCGCGACGAGCAGCAGATAGCGCGCGGCCGTCGCGGCGAAGGTTCGCGAGAGCTCGACGCGCCCGGCGGCGGTGGCCGGCGTCCCCGCCTGCCGGCCCGCGCGGTCGGGGACGGTCGTCAGTCGCCGCGGGGCGCGGGCCCCCGGGGTGAGGTAGCTGGTCGTCGTGCTCATCGCGTGGGCTCGCGTGGCCGGCGCCCTACCGACGAGGCGGACAGGGGACGCTGACCTGGGCGCTGGCGGTGCTGCCTTCCTCGAAGGTGAAGTTGGCGGCGAATGGGAAGCCGCCGCGGGGGCAGCGTTCGGGCACGGACACGCCGCGCGGCTTGTACGCGACGCGGCGGCCGTGGACACGCTTGTAGTAGGTGAGGTGGTTCGGTCCGATGCTCGTCTTGACGTTCACGATCGAGACGTCCGGGCCGCCGGGGACGCTCGTCACCAGCGGGACGTTGGCGCTCAGCTGCGAGCCGTAGCGGCCGCTGTCGGGGAGCACTTCGCCGGTGAACCCCAGCTGGGCGTCGACCGGGTAGAGACCGTTGGCGTAGAACAGCACTGAGAGGTTGCCAGTCGGCGACGGGCCGGCGACCGCCTGGATTTCGGGGATCTCGTGGCCGGAGCCGGTACCGAACGGTACTTCCACTTCGGCGCTGCCGTAGCCGAGACGCGAGTTGGCGGGACAGCCCGCGAGCCCCTTGGCGATGAGTTCCGCGGGCTGGCAAATCGCAAGGCCGAGCTGCGTAGTCGTGTAGTTCATGCCGGCCGGCATCTGCAGGTCCATCGCGGTCAGCGGCGGCGGCGCGACGCCTTCGCTGGTCGAGAGATGGAAGGCAAACGTGATCGTCGTGGGGGTGCCGAGCTTGTTGGGGCTGAACGAGGCGGACAGGGTGGCGTGCTCGGTGAGGGCCTGCGCGGCGGCCGGGACCGCCGCGCAGGCAAGCGCGACCGCGACCGTCGCTATCGCAACGATCCTGGACGCGCACCGGCGCACGGCCGCCCGCGTCACGTCGAGAATTTGCCGCTCACGTGGACGGTGATGGCGTCGTTGGAGCGCGCGACGGTGCCCGAGAAGCTGAGGCCAGACCCGCTGGCGTGGTTGTAGCTGCCTGTCCCCCGCACGATCGACATCGTGCCGCTGAAGGTGGCGAGCGCGCCGGAGGGGTGGTAGCTGGCGCTGGCCTTGCCGGTCACGGACCCGCCGCTCGGGTAGATGTTGATTTCGGCGGTGACGCGGTTGGTCGAGACGACGTTCAGGTGCAGGTAGATCGTGCCGGAGATCGAGCCCGACGCCGAGCCCTGCTCGTTGAGCGTGAAGCCGTGGTGGCTGGTCAGGTGCAGGTGCCCGCTGTCGCTCAGCGAGATCGTGCGCGCGGCATGGGCTCGGGCGGCGCCGCCCGCTGCTGGCAGCGCGAGCGCGGCGCCGAGCATGGTGGCGAGCGCGAGCGCGAAGCGACGAGGCCTATGCGGGCCGGCCATCCCCATATGTGGTGCTCGACGAACGATTAGGTCCCTCATCTACTCCTCCTTCTCAGACTATGAGCATACCGACGTCGAACATAAACGTCGGTGGATACGTTAGCGGGCAGGACAGGCAGCGTCAACGAGCAACCGTCGGGCCCAAAAGATCGGGCGCTCGATGCCGAGGCCACCGGCCCACTGCGGACCTGGTTCGGGCGCCGGTAAACGCGCGGATCGGCGCTACGCCCAGCTTCCGCCTCGGCGGCTACTTGGTCTTCTTGTGGCCTGTGGCTTTCTTGGCCTTGTGCTTCTTGTGTTTGGGTTTGGGTTTGGGCCTGGTTTTGGGGCAGCCGGTGATGGTGACGGGGGTTTCCTCGTGGATTTCGAGGCCGTTTTGGGCTTTCAGCAGGGTCGGCATTTTGAGGTTTTGGCCGCAGAAGTCGTAGTGGTCTTTGGCGGGTAGGTTGGATCCGAACTCGGAGTATTCGCCGGTGGGGACGTTGACTTCGATCGATTCGAAGGGGACGTCGGGGGTGTTGCGGAAGGTGGCGCTGGTGACGCCGTTGTTGTTGATGAACGTTTCGCCGTGCAGTTCGACGTGGACATTGTCGCCTGTGAGGACGAGGACGGCGTCGGGGAACTTCGCGCCGCCGTAGGAGACGAAGTAGACGGGTCCTTCGAGGGGGTCGGGTAGCAGGGTGGTGTGCACGGTCGCGGTGCCGATGATCGACGCTTTGGGACACGCCGACCGGTTTGTTTCGAATGTGGCGGCCAGACACGCCTGCTGCAGGGTCGTCAGGCGCGCGGGGAGCTGCTTGGGGATGTCGAACTTCGCCTCGTCGAACCACGACTGGGTGCCCTGGGCGCCCTTGGGGTAGCTGATCTTGAAGTTCAGGCTCTCCCCGTACTTTTTGGTTGCGTGCGCGTCGGTCGTGACCGCGACCTTCGGTTCGAACTTCAGGACCGCACAGTTGGTGACCTGGAACGGGTCGGACACCGGGCTGGAGGCGCCTTCCGCGGACAGGACCGTCCCGGTGACTGCCTGGGGGTCACAGTCGGTGGGGTTGATCGTGAAGTTCGGCCGGTCCACGTCGACGTAGACGTGCTTGATCTGCAGCGGTATCCCGTCGATGATCGTCGGGATCGCATGCGGGGACCCCGGCGGGTCGGTCGTGACCGTCAGGGCCGCCGTGTGCGGGTCCACTTCGATCTTCGCCCGCACGACGATCGGACGGCCTTCCTGCAGATCAAACGGGCCCGCCTTCGCGGGGTTCACGATCGACAGGCCAAACGGCGCGCCCTCATACGGCCCCGTCAGATACACCTTCCCGCCCGTGACCGTGAACGGGTCATTCCCCAAGCCCACAGACACGATCGTTTCCCCGATCAGGCTTTCCGGACCACACGTCCCCGCATTCGCCTGCGCTTCCCCACACAGCGGGACACCCGAGATCAGCCCCGTCACACCGTTGGGGTACTTCAGCTGGATCGAAGACAGGGCCTGCTGGCCGTCTTCGCGGCTGAACGTCGTCGTCAGATCGCTATAGCCACCCGCGTTGATGTTCGTCACACCCGACTCCAACGACGGATGAAACGGCAACGGGTCGCTGCAGGGCGTCGTTTCAGGCCCCGAGGCACCCTGCACCTGCGGGCCGCTAGTGATCTGGAAGTTCGAGGACGCGTCGGTCGCGGGTGTCCCCGACCACGGCTGGAAGGCCGCGCTCGTGGTGTACGTGCCGCACAAAGCCGGGGTGGTCAAAGGCGCCCTGTCGGTCCCGAAGAATTCGAGCTTCAGCTCGCTGAACGGTAGCTGCGGCGTGGTTTCAAACGTCGTTGTCAGCTGCCCACTTTCGGGGTTCGGGGTGACCTTCCCCGCGACCTTGATCAACACACCCGCGATCGGTTCTTCAGCCACGAGATACAACGCCACCAGCGAGCCAAACGGGTTTTCTGGCAGCCCAGCGAAGTTCTGCGGCGCGGCGAGATACACCGACCCTTCAAGTTCGTTTTCCAACAACGGCGTCTTGATACGCACGTTCGCGACCTTCGACGCGTTCGGGCATGCCGTCGCTTCATCCCTGCCACTCGCCGGGTTGAACACCCTATCGGTGAACTGCGGCGTCTGCACACCAGGTTCCACCGTCGGGTCCAGTTCCTTCATACCATTATACCCGACCTGTTCGATCGAGCACGCCTGCAAACCATCAGACGCGCCCGGGCTGAGCGCGACCCCCGCCGGCAACGTCACCGTCGTGTCCTTTACATCAGCCTCCGCTAGCCCAACAGGGTTCAGGAGCGTTTCTTGCGGGACATGCACACCGATATTCAATGCCGTCGGTGTGCTACCCGCTGTCCCGTCCGGCGTCACGCTGATCGTCGGACTGAAATCAAGCTTTTCACAACCCGACAACTCAGGCAACGACACGCTCCTCGTACGTTCCCCAGAAAAGCTCCCCGGTTCCTCCCACGAATCCACGCTCAACGTCGCAGTACGCGGTTCCCCACACGACGAAGGGTTCGTCAACAACGGCACAACCGGCGTCTGAACCGGACATTCACCATACGATTCGGGCCGTGCTTCTTCATTTTCGTGCATCCCCACAGGGGTTTCCCGTTCGTCTTCTCCTGAACCCAAACCCTGCCCATTTGGATTCTTTTCCCCCCCGACAAGGCCCGTATTTATACATGTCCCGCGTGCATTGTTGTGGATTGGCGACGCCGGCACTCCCCAGATCGTCACCTTGTTAGCCGCTATCAGTGGGGCCTGGCTCAAGTTAGGGACAAAGGTCGTCAGGCCATAGTCCCGACCCGTCCGAACCGAAGTATCCAGGAACACAGAAGTGATCCCAGCCACACTGAAACCGAACTGTGCCGCGACACCCGCGGGCGGTTCCAGATTATAGACGGGATCGTTTGTCCACGACCAGTTGTGCTTAAAGTTGCCGTGTTCGACGAAGGTTGTGGCTACCCCGACCACCGCTTCATTGGAACATTCTATACGGATGAATGTTTGATAGCTGCACTTCGGTGTAGCACTCGGGTCACCGACAAAGCCAGGCGGCAATTCGACGTTTACGTCCTTAAGGTTACCGATTTCGCCTATCGCTTCCGTCTCATTCAACACGAACGTATTGGTCAACGCATACGGATGCGATCCAGCCTGCACATCGGGCGACCCGTTTTGGTTGGTGACGCCGAAACCAAAACGGTGAAGCCCGAATTCAGCCATCGCGGGCGATGCGAATAGAAGAGAGGCGCACAGAACACCAAGAGCGACCTTTAGGACAGCTTTGAAAGTGGTCATCGCGTCGCCCTCCGGTCGTTGCTGGCTATGTCTGACTTCTTGGCCTTAGCTTTCTTCTTTTTGGATTTGACGCACTTGTCTTTCTTGTTCTTTACAAATTCCTTCTTGCATTTGACGACCTTGGCCTTGGGCTTCACCACGGCCGGTGTGGGTAGAGCGACGGCCGGGACGGGATTGCCGGGGCCGGAGAAGGTCGCGCTCCCGGGCGCCCCAAAGGCCGCCGGCTGCGGTGTCGGCGGGGGTTTACACGAATCGCCGTTGTCGCACGCCGGCGGTGACACCGAGACCGGGAGGCCACCGTCAACCCGCGCGTCATAAACAGCTACGCGATTAGTTTCCTGTCCTAGAAGGTTGGTTGCCGTGGCAAAGAACACATCCCCTCCGGTAGCGCTCGCGTCCAGGAAGAACGATTCAGACCCGCCCGCCACGTCGGAGATCGCGTGAACGTGCCCGTCCTCATACTCATACACATTCACCTGACTATCGCTGGCATGCGGGACAAGCGCGTCGTGGCTGTTGAAGAACAGCGCGCCGCCTTCGACGAGGTTGCGCGGGCGATATGTGCTGCTCCGAGGACCTTCGGGGGTCGCCGCTGTCCCGCGGTTCCCGGACGGCCCGAAGCTCGAAGGGCCGATCGGCCGCGCCCCGCTCGGATTGCACGACGCGCATTCCAGTTCACCCGTCCCTGCGTTGTAGAGATAGATCTCCTGACACCTGCCGGTTTCAAGGTAGGTGTTGTATCCTTCCACCTCGCCTTCGCAGTCGCCCGCGGCGGCCTGCTCGTTGTCATAGCCCGTCAAGCTCTGTTCCGACATAAACGCCAGCCGCGACCCACTCGGCGTCACCTCAGCGCCGTTGTTCTCCGTTCCTGGCGTCCAGTCGTGCCCGTCGCCTCTGCCGAGGGTCGCGATGAATGCCGGCGCGCCCCCTTCGTGTGAGACGTACAGGTTCGGCTGCCCGGCCGTGGCGTTACCGCCGAGGTCGCCATTGGCGACGAAGTACACGTACGCGCCGTCTTCTGAGACCTGCTCCACACCCTGCACGGCAGCGCCTTCGACATCAGACGTATCGACCGTTAGATCGGTCAGTTCGCCGTCTGCCAGATTGTATTCGTACAGGTTCGCGCCATTGTCTGCCGGACCCGTATATGCATTTTCGGTCAACTCCGCATCACTCGTGAAGAACACCCTGGAACCATCCACGCTCGCTGCCTGATAGCGAGATGTCTGCACAGGCCCGTTGGGGTCTGGGACGCTCCGCCGCGACGCCGACGCATCGACCGTGCACGCGTCCGCAGGCACGGTGCATTCCCCGCCCGCGCTCAAGGCCACATTGCTAGCGGAGGCGGTAGCCGCGGTCGAGAGCGTCAACGTACCCGGGGCAGCAGCTGTAATCGTCGTCCCCGACGGGATCCCACTGCCTGTGATCTCCTGGCCCACGACAAACGGGGCCGGCCCGTCGGTAGAGATCGGGACATGGGTACCTGAGGCGGTGATCGGGGCGGACAGCGTGAGGGTGCTGCCGGTGACCTTTGTGATCTTGACTTCGGCGGGGATGCCTGTCCCTGAGATCGGCTGGCCCGCGAAGAACTCACCCGTGCTTGTCGTAACCGACGTCACTTCACTTGAACCACTCGTGAGGGTCGCATCGCCGGCGGCAGTCACCACCGAACTGACGGTGCTGGAGCCCGAGGCGAGATCGCCCGTGCCGCCCGCCGCGCCGGAGGTGAGCTCGCCAGTGCCATGGGCGACCGGGAACGCGAGTGGGCTCTGCAGCCCCACGACATTCTCGCGCACATACATCTGTCCATCGCTTGTGAAGAGCACCCGCGAACCGTCAGCAGACACCCCGCCCCGCCCGACGTTTCCTTGCAGTACTTCACCATTGTTGGCCACACCCACCGGTTTCGCTTCGCCGCTTATCCACTCATACAGCGCGCCAGCGGGTTCCACCACGAAGACGATGTGAGTCAGGTCGGTGGAAGCGCCCAGGACACTAGAGTACTTAGCATATTCATATGGGGTTTCTGCCACCAGAGGTGTTGAAATCCACTGGTAGGTATCGTCGGCGAAATCGGCTACGTACTGCTCCGGTTGACCTTCGGGAGGAGCTTCGCCTGTCAGTGGGACGTCGCTGCGTGCGACCCCCTCCGAGAGATCCGGGGTAAAGACCATAGCTTGGTAGGACGTGTTGGTTTCTGTGTTGATAGCCTTGTGCGAGGGCGTTATCGAGCGTGTCGTCCAGCCGTTTGGCCCGCGTTCGGATAGAATCTGGCTTTCGTAGACAGCCCCCACGGGGTCGGCATATGAGCCTCTGGAGCTGTAGGTGATGGCTTCACCCGACGCTGCAGCGCGGGTCAATGTGTTCGCGAACGCGTCGGTTGCGTCTTGGCCGCTGGTTTCGGTGGGTGAGACTTGCTCGTACGCGCGGCAGTCGGGGAGACTCTTGGCGTATGGTTGTTCGGCGCGGCGTGCGGCGTTGGGGCAGTTTTCTGGTGGTTCGGTGCCGGGGGTGGGGGGCGTGGTGAAGGTTCGTTTTTCGCCTTGGACTTGGCCGTGTCCGTTGTTGGCGATGAAGTGGAAGTGGTAGGTGGTCGCGGCTTTCAGGCCGGCGAGGCGTACCTCGGCCGTGACGGGTGTGCTCGAGGCGGCGATTGTCGCTTCCGGGGTGGCGGTTTCTTCGGCGCTGTTCGTGCCGTACTGCACGTGGTAGGAGGTTTCCCCATTGTCCGTGCCGATTTCGGCGCTGACGGTCGCTTCGGTCGCGGTCACCGTCGGCGAGTCCTCCCCACCGATCACACTCGTAGTGAACGTGACTGGCACGCTGGTGGCGGTTTCACCGAGCGTACTGGTGGCGCGGAGGCAGACCGTGTATTCGGCGCCCGGGAGCAGGCCGCTCACAGACGCAGAAACAGGCGTGGCGATGCCGCTGCTTGCGGTACCCGCTGGTGATGGGGTCGCTTTCTGTTTCACTTTTACGCGTGCTTTGCCTTCCGGCCCGTGGCCGTACCTGTTTTCTTCTTCTTCGGATTGTTTGAGTTCGCTTGGGCTGAGTTCGCATTCGTTAGGGGACTGTTTGTAGAGGAATTCGTAGGTGCCGGGTTCGCCGTGGCCAGCGGGGTTGAGGACTCCATTGAAGGTCGCTGTGGTGCCGCTGACCGGGTTTGCTTCTGTGGTTTCGGGTGTTTCGGGGCGGGCGTTGGTCGTGAAGGTGTTTTCGTTGGTTTCTTGGCCCGCCCCGTTTTTGGCGAGGATCCGGTACTTGTAGGTGGTGGCGGCGGTCAGGCCGGTGATCGACTGGGTCACTTCGTTCTTTTCGTTTAGCTTCGTGGAGCTAACGCCCTGCCCGCCGAACGTCCCCGACAGCAGCTCCGGGCTGCACGGCAGTTCGTTTTCAGAGACACTCGCGGTGCCCCACTGGATGTGGCATTCCGTGGGCTCGTTGTTAGGGTTCACGACACCTTCGAGGGTTACGGACGCGGCCTTGATGTCAGAGGCCGTGATGCTTTCGATCGCGGGCGGCGCCGCGAGGGTTTTGAACGTGACCGGGGTGCTCGCGGGGCTGGCGCCGCCCGAGTCGCGCTCGAGGAGGCAGACCGTGTACGTCGCGTTCGGCTGCAAGCTTTCGAGCTTCTCTGCGGGCACGGCCTCTTTCAGCACGCCCGACGCCGCTCCCGCCGGCGACGCCGCTTCGCCTTCGCATTCGGTGGCGGATACCCGGTAGACGTACTGGTATTCCCCGCCTTCGCCCGCGGCTTTGGGGTCGAGCACGCCCCCTTCCATTTCCACGCTCGTGGCGGTGATCGAGCCGGCTTTGACTTTCCCCGTTTCGGGCTTTTCGGGGGTCGTCTGGAAGCTAGCGATCGAGCCTTTTCCCACGCCAGTGGCGTTTTCCGCGACCACACGGTAGTAGTAGGTCGTATCCGGCTTGAGACCCGAAACGTCCATGCGTTCGACGGGCTGTGAGCCATAGACCCCCAGGAGGGTCCCCGGTTCGCACCCAACCGCCGTGCTGCCCGCGAGGGTCGCGCTGGTCCCGTACTGGAACTCGCATTTCGTGACTTCCTGGTTGTTCGCGTTGACGACCCCATCCAGCGTCACCGAGCCTCCGGTCACCGCCGAGACGCTCTCCCCTTCGACCGCGGGCACGGCGGGGGACGTTTTGAACGTCACAGGCGTGCTCGCAGGACTGGATTCCGCCGCCAGATTGCGCTCGATCAGGCAGAACGTGTACTTCGCGTTCGGCTGCAGATTGGTGAGGCTGACAGGCGCTACCGCTTCTTTCTCGCTTCCCGCCGCCGGTTCGGAGGGCGTCGCGCTTTCGCCTTCGCATTCGCTTTCCGAGACCCGATACAAAAACTGGTATTCGCCCAGTTCCCCAGCAGCGTTCGGGTTCAGCACACCCCCTTCAAGCGTCGCCGTGGTCGCAGTGATCGCGCTCGCCACACCAGTTTCGGGCTTTTCAGGTGCGGCCGCGAGAGCTGGAGCCACGGTGAAGGCCAGGGCGCCGAGCACCGTGGCGACGCCTGCCAGGAGGAGCCTCATAGACGCACCACTCCCCCGACGGGTTTTGGACGCACCACTCCCTTCGACCTGAAGCACGGCACAGAGCGTCGCGAAGAGACCCAGCTCTGGTGTGGGTACGGACTTCGCGAGTTTCTGTGCTGGTTTCACTGTCGTCCCTTTCCTGTGGTGTGTGGTGCTCATACTCAAAGATGGCTTCTGCGAATAAGCGCTGCGTGGGACCAAGTCGGCCCCACGCAGCGATGTAGTACGTGTCTACCGTGCTGCGATCACGTCACTTCCAACGCTTCTTCGAAGGTCAGGTCGAACGTGTTTATCCAGTCCATCGGGGTACCGCCCCATTCGAATTCGGGCTCGACCTGCAGACCAGAGTCAAGCGTCATTTTTCGGATCACGTCCGGGCTGTCTATGACCAGCTCGTTCGTCGTCTGTTTTTTGCCCACGACCGCGACTTCGGCTGCAACTGTCCCGCTCCAAGTCGATGCCGGGATACAGCCGTTTGGGACGATCGTCCACCATTTTTTGGTCGTTTCGCGTTGCAAAAAGAGGCCGACCCCGGATGGTGCTTCTGCGGTTGCGACCGTTCCAAGTTCGCTGTCAAGCGTTTTGGACACGATTTCGCCTTCTTTGGCGCCTTCGGAGTTGGTAGGACATTTCCTTTCGAAGCCGCCTTCTTTGCTCGTGCAGCCCGTGAACGTCACGACCGTGTTGCCGAGTGTCCGCCCCCCGGTGATTTCGCCGGTGACCGTGCCTTTGGAGCAGAGCACTTCGTACTCGCTGTCGACCAGTCTCAACGAGGTGGTAGTACCCGTGAACTTCTTTTTCGTGGGAACCGGCTTGAATTCGGGCCCTACTTCGGAGTAGAAGGTCTTATCGGGACCGTCGGTCGTGCCGTTAGCGTTGGTGGCAACAGCACGGAAGTGATACGTGGTTTTGGCCGTCAGACCGGTAATTGCTTTGCTCTCATTGAGGTTGGCCGTCCCCGCTCCGGCGCTGACCGCGGCCGTTTCTTTCCCGTAGGATTCCGTGGTCCCGTACTGGAAGTAATATTTTGTTTCCACGCCATTCGGATTGACGACACCATTGAGCGTCGCGCCCGTTGTGGTGACAGCCGAAGCCCCCACGGTCTCCGCGAGCGGCACTTTCGGTCCGGACGTGGTGAACGTTTCGTTGGATCCGTCGGTCGTCCCATTGCTGTTCGTCGCGACGATCCGGAAGTCGTAACCCTCGTCCGCCAAGAGACCCGCGACTTTCTGGAGCTCTTCCACGTTGGTGGTGCCCGAGCCCACATAAACTTCGGGGGTGCTGCTCCCGTAGGAGATCGAGGACCCGTATTCGAAGTGGTACTTCGTTTCCGCGCCGTTCGGGTTCACGACACCGTTCAGCGTGGCTTCGGTTTTAGTTATTGTCGTGGCCGGTTTGGTTTCCACGAGCGGCTTACCGGACGCCCATGCCGACGATACGGCCACCGCGCTCGCGGCGAACACCGCCACGAACGCGAACAGCGCCCTACTTGAGATCAATCGCATGTCGTTGCTGCCTTTCGTCTCGCCCAGCGCCGAGCCACCACCCGAGCGGGGACAGTCCCGGCGCCGGTCTTGTTGCCAACGCGCCCCGACACAGCAGGCACTGCCCTGCCAGGACGCACATCGGAGCACCCGCACGTGGTCTCGCATCCGACGGCTTCGCCAGAGCGCCGGGCGAACGAGACACTGCGGGTCATCGCCGAGCCACGGCCGAGCCTGCCGACCCGGCTCAAAGCCACGGGCACGCCAAGATTCCCAGCCGCCACCGGCCTGCCTGGGCTCTCGCGCTCAAACCTCCTCGAACACGAACAAGTCGCACCGGACCCCGCGCAGGCTGGCACGCCGCCTCCAACGCAAGGTCCGACCGCGGATGAGGAGGGCTGACGTCGCCCGGAAAACCGTTGCGGTGTGCATAACTTGTAGAAGTAGCGCTTTGTCTGCGCGATTTTGGTCCTACGGGCGCCGCGAAGAAGGCTGCCGTCGAGCACTCGCGCGAGACGTGCAGCTCTTGAAGCTTCCGAGGCCCCGAGATCCCCATACGCACTAGAGATCGGCGTCCCTTGCGGCTCGACCCGCCTGAACCGCAGTTACGATGGGAGGATGTCGCCACTGTCGAAGGCGAAGCTGGCACGCGAACATTTCACGAGAGCTAGCGCGGCGTTCGAGGCCGAAGATCCTGTCGTCGGTGTCACGTTCCTGCATCTCGCCGCTGAGGCGGCGATCGTCGCGCTTGCCGAGATGAACGGGGTGGCGACCGACCGTCAGCACTGGCGCAAGGGACAGGCGGCCATCGAGCTACACGCACGCGACATCCTGTCGGTAGACCTAAGTCCGGTGCTTGAGCTTCTGAACCAGGCGCGTAAGGACGCCGGCTATGAGGGGGAGGAGCCAAGCTTCGGCGACTGGACTCCACCGGAGCTCCTGAGCACCGTGGAGGAGGCAGTGCGCGCTGCCGAAGACGCGATGCAATCGGTTGAGGACGGGTCGGACCTTGCCGATCACGCGACACAGAACGGGGAAGACGTCGCCAACGCTGAGGAAGACCGGGTCCCATGACACCCACGGATCTCGCGACGAAGGTTTCGGACGATGCTGTTTGGAGCGCGCGCCTGCGAGAGGATGGCCTCCGAGCGGCCACACTCCAAACACCCTCCCAGCGACAAGCTACCGAGACGATCCTTGAGCGTTCTCTGGCATTGGGCGCCGGGGCCGTGGCGCTCACCGGTTCGACTGTCCGCGCACGGCGCACGGTGATGAGCGACCTGGACCTGATGATCGTCGGCCAGCGCCCGGGCTGTGGCGGCGTACGTCAGGACGTCGACGTATATGCAACCAGCGCGAAGGCATTCTGGGAGCGACTCGTCGCTGGCGATGACTACATCCAGTGGACGCTGCGCTTCGGCTGCATCCTGCATGACGAGGGGATCCTCCACGCCGCGAGTCGCCATGTCGCGGAGCACGGCCTCACTCCGTCCGCGGAGCGCAAGCTCATCCAGGCCGACCGTGGCCTGCGCCTAGCCCGCGTGGTTCTCGAAAGCGGCGATTTTGACGCGGCCCGCGAGCAGTGTCGAGCGGCGCTCACGACCGTGGCGCGCTGGCTGCTGATTGCAAACGGGGTCTTCCCCCTGTCCCGAGACGAGCTCTCCGGCCAGCTGTTCATGCTCGGCTGCTCCGATCTTGCCGCGGCGCTGCGCCGGCTGATCCACGACGTACCCTCAGGCGAGGAGTTGCGTAGTGGTCTACAGCTCGGCCAGCAGCTGGTCGCTGCCGCTGCGTGAGCTTGTCCGAAGGGACCATGCGGTGCCCAGCGGGCGTGCTGAGAAGTCGTTCTTGTCTGCGCTACGTGTGGCCTTCATAGAGATTATATCTAAATGTGTATACTCACTGCCGTGGAGACGCGCGCACTGATTCGTGATGCCCGCCGTGCGGCCGGCATTACCCAGTGCGAGCTAGCCGACCGGGCGGGCACCGCGCAGCCGGCGGTGGCGGCGTACGAGTCGGGTTCTCGGACGCCGAGCCTGGCGACGCTCGGGCGGCTGCTAGGCGCGTGCGAGCATGACGTCGTGCTGGTCGCCAGTCCCCGGGTTCGCCGCGGAGCATCATCGCTGGCCGAGCTCTCTCAGACGATCTCCGAAGATTTGGAGCGCGGCTCCGAGCGTGACGCGCTACGGCTGCTGTTCGGATTCGCGGACGACTTCAGGGGCTCATCCCGTCCCGGACGGATCGCGCTCCTGACAGACGAGCCGCCGCTCACGGGTGACGCCCGCTTTGACGCGGCGCTTGCGGGCGTTGCCGAGTTCTTCGCGGCCGAGGGTGCGCTCGCCGCGCCGACATGGGTCAACAAGCCGGCGCGCTTCGTCGAGCCTTGGTGGTTCGTCGCGAGCCGGCCCGCCTTCCATGCGTACACGCTCGCGAATACGCCGGCCTGCTTTGCGCGCCACGGAGTGTTCATCGCGCGCGAGGTGTTCGATCGTGCCTGAGCGCCACTTCACTCGGGTTCGGATCGTGGGCGCGCTGGAAGCTCTCGGCGAGGAGCTCACGCGCGGAGGCGTGCGCGGGCAGATCTTCATCGTCGGCGGTGCGGCGATGGCGCTTGCATACTCGACGCGGCGGGTGACGAGCGACATCGACGCCGTGTTCGAGCCGAAGAGCGCGATCTATGCGGCCGCGGCGAAGGTGGCCGAGGACCTCGAGTTGCCCGAGGACTGGCTGAACGACGCCGTCAAGGGCTTCATGCCGGGCCCCGACGAGCATCCGCGCCCGGTTCCCGACATCCGCGGCATCGAGGTCACGACCGCCTCTGCGCGATACCTGCTCGCGATGAAGCTGATGGCCATGCGCTTCGGCGAGGATGACGAGGACATCGAAATCCTGCTGCGGGAGGCTGGCGTGCACAGTGCAACTGAGGCGCTGGACGTTCTGGGGGCGGTGTATCCGCTTGCGGAGCCGGCGCCCAAGACGCGCTTCTTCCTCGAGCAGCTGTTCGAGTCGCGCGCCGCGTCTTGACGCAGCAGCGTCGCGTCAAGACGCCTACTTGGTCTTCTTGTGGCCTGTGGCTTTCTTGGCCTTGTGCTTCTTGGCCTTGTGCTTCTTGGGTTTGGGTTTGGGTTTGGTTGTGGCCTTTGGGCAGCCGGTGATGGTAACGGGAGTGTTCTCGTGGATTTCGAGGCCGTTTTGGGCTTTGAAGAGGGTCGGCATCGATAGCTTCTGCCCGCACAGGTCGTAGTGGTCCTTGGCGGGGATGTTGGTCCCGAACTCGCTGTAGGGGCCGGTGGGGACGTTGACTTCGATCGATTCGAACGGAACGTCGGGGGTGTTGCGGAACGTCGCGCTGGTGACGCCGCTGTTGTTGATGAACGTTTCGCCGTGCAGTTCGATGTGGACGTTGTCGCCGTCGAGGACGAGCACGGCGTCGGGGAACTTCGCGCCTCCATAGGAGACGAAGTAGACGGGGCCTTCCAGCGGCACTGGCAGCAGCTGGGTGTGCACGACCGCGCTGCCGATGATCGATGCTTTGGGGCATGCCGCGCGGTTGGTTTCGAACGTGGCGGCGAGGCACGCCTGCTGGAGGGTCGTTAGGCGGGCGGGAAGCTGCTTGGGGATGTCGAACTTCGCCTCGTTGAACCACGACTCGTTGCCGATCGCCCCTTTGGGGTAGGCGATCTTGAACGACAGGCTCTCGCCGTTGGCTTTGCTGGCCTTTGCTTTCGTGGCGGTCGTGACCGTGGGTTTGAATTCGAGGCTGCGACACGACCCCATCCCAAAGTGGCTCGAGATCGCCGCCGTCGCACCGGGCCCTCCGGCGCCGGGCGGAGGGGTGCCCCAGGCGGTCCCGGAGAACGAGGCAGGTTCGCAGTTGGTGGGGTTGATCATGAACCCGGGACGGTCGATCACCGCGTCCACCGAGCGCAGATCCGTCGGCACGCCGTCGATGATCTGCGGCAACGGGTCGGTCGTGACCGTGATCTGAGCGGTGCGCGGGTCGACTTCGATCGCTGCCCTGGTGATGACCGTTCCCAGGTTGAACGGTCCAGCGATCACCGGCGTGACGATTGACAGTCCGAACGGCGCGCCCTTGTAAGGCCCTGTGAGATAGATCCCCGCTTCTGGATCGCCCGGCTGCGGGATCACGAGCGGATACGGGCCCGGGCCAGAGGTCACGACGGTGTGACCGATCTGCGACGAGGCCGGGCATGTCCCCGCCGCTGCCTGCGGTTCCTGGCAGGGCGGGACGCTCGAGATCAAGCCGGTGAGGCCGGGCGGCACCTTGAACTGCAGCCGTTCGATCCGCTGCTGCCCGTCACCGCGCTGCAACAGCATCGTGAAGTCGGTGTGGCCGCCAGCTTGATCCGTCGTCGAGCCAGCCGTGAGCGTCGGCGCGAATGGCAGTGGCGTGCCGGGGCAGGCGCCGCCTTCGGGCCCATCCGTCAGCGTGAAGCTCGCGGTTGGGAACACGTCGGAGATGAACGGGCTGCTCCACCCCTGGAAGTCCGAGGTCGCGCCGTAGGTGCCGCATTGGACCGGCGTGTCGAGCGCCGCCTGCGCGCCGCCGCTGAACGACAGCTTGAAGTCGCTGAACGGAAACTCCGGCGTTTCCGTGAACGTCGTCACGAGCTGCCCGGTTTGTTCGTTGAGGTGCACGACGCCGACGAGCTTCAGGTTCACGCCTTCACCCGACGCGGTCACGAGCAGCTTCAGTTCCGGCGGGTTGGATTGCAGCACGTACACGCTGCCTTTCAGCGTGTGTTCCAGCAGCGGCGTTTCTATTTCGTCGGTCCCGACTTTCGCTGCGTTCGGGCAGTCCGCAGGCCCGGTGTCTTCCTCGCCGGCTTCCTTTTCAGCCGGCGTCGTCAGCCCGTCTTCGCCCGCCTGGCATGCCTTCAGGCCCGCGGCCTGGCCCGGGTTGATGACGACACCCTGCGGCAACGTCACGGTCGTGTTCTTGATGTCAGCGCTGCCGAGGCCTTCGGCGCCGAAGAGGCTGCCGAGCTCGGGCTTGACTTCGACCGTCAAGCCCGCCGGCGTGTCGGAGTTCGATGTGTCTGGCGAGGTCGTCATCGACGTGCCGAAGCTCAGTTTTTCACAGCCGGTGAAGCCGGTTTCTTCACCGTTTGCGTTGTGGGTCTTGAAGGTCGCGTGCGCGACGTCGCTGGGGTGTTCCCACTCGCTCACGCTCAGCGAGAATTCCTTCGACCCTTCACAGGACGTCGGCAGCGTCAGGAACGGCGCGGTGCCGACGTTGACGGAGCCCCCCACGTGGTAGTGGCTGTGGCTCAGGTTGCCCGGCTGCCCCCACAGCGTCAGGATGCTGTCGATGACGTCGCGCTGCGGAATGTTGTTGACGATCGAGGTCAGCCCGTAGTCGCTGCCGCTGCGCACGACGGTCCCCAGCTGGGTGTTGATTTCGAACACCTGGAAGCCGAACTCGGCCGGCTCGCCGGCCGCGGGGACGAGGTTGTAGACGGGCGATAGGTCGTGCCCGGCTTTGGAGTTGAAGAGGTTTTCCCCGGGCGCTTCGGCAGCCACGACTCCAACCTGCGTGGCGGGCGGACACGTTTCCTCGTTGAACTCCGCGCGGGTGCACTTCGGCACCGCGTTTGGATCGCCGACGAAGCCGGGCGGCAGGCTAAACGTCAGGTCCCTGGGCTCCCCGCCGGCGTCCTCCTCGTTCGGGAACGCTTCCGGGTTGATCGTGTTGTTCATGTCGAACACGAACGTCGCCTCATATGGATGCGAGCCGGCTTGGGTGTCAATCGTTCCGTTAGCGTTGCTGAACCACGCGCCAGCGTCGGCGAACCCGAATGGCGGCGGCGTCGAGCTGACAGTGATCGGGTCGCTGGTGCTCGCGGTGTTGAGCGCCCCGCCACCGGCGATCGTCACGCGGTTGGGCTCAGCGAGCGTCCCCTGTGTTTCGGGGGCTTTGATGCCGATCGCGATCTCCCGATCGTTCCATTCGGGATTGAATTTTTCCGTGCCGGGCCCATCCGGGGTGCCCGAGCCGCCGTCCAGGTGGGGTAGCTTTTCGAGGTTGTTCACGCACGTGACGACCGTCGCCCCTGCCACTTCTTCGTGGGGCGTGTTGCCCGTGCATTCCCACAGTTCCGGTTCGTACGTTGGTTCCGCTTCTTCCACGCCGACAGTCTCGATGGCCGCGTTAGCGCCAGCGCTCGTGGCCGTCACACCGGGCGGCAAAGTATCCGTGACAGTGATCGGTCCTTCGCTCGCTGCCGCTCCGACGTTGAGCACCTTGATCTGAATTCCCGCGTGCCCACCTGGCCGCGGGTACGTCGGCTTGGTCTTGGCCTCGAGCTCCCAGCCCGCGCGCTGTTCTTCAGCGGCGAGCGCGGAGCTGCTGGTCCCGGCGAACACGCCGACGACGAGCAGTGCGAGCACGAGCGATCGTCCTACGTTCGAGAAACGTCCCTTAGCTGAAGAGCTCATCGCTTGCCTTTCTTCTTCGCGGGCCCATACAGCTTCCGCGCCTGCTTTTCGCACGAGCGACGTCTCCCTTTCGGCTTTTTCTTACACGCCTTCAGCGCTTTCGTGAGCTTCTGCGCCTTTGTCAGCGGCTTCGGTTTTGGTTTCGTCGACGACTGGACGGTCGCTGGGTAGTTGCCGATGCCGTTGAACGTCTGGCTCGCCGGCGTCGCGTATTGCGGCGGCGCCGGCGGCGCGCCCTGACAGCCCGTCCCCGTGCACGACAGAGACGATTCGGGGAAGCCTCCGTCGACACGCGCGTCGTAGAGCTTGACGTCTTCGTCGGCTGCCGTCGGCACGAGCGAGGCGCGCTGCGTGAAGAACACGCTTTCGCCGTTGACGCTCGCCGCGACGAACGAGCCTGGAGCGGGCGTGCTCACGTTCGACAGCGGCGACGCGCAGCCCGCGCTTCGTTCACAGCCATCCGACCCGTCGCTCTCCCACTCATAGACGTCCTGACGGGCGTTGGTGTCCTGCGCTATGAGCGGTTGGTTGGTCATGAAGTACACCTGGGCGCCGCCCGTTTCGTTGATCCAGCGTGGCATGAACAGAGGCCCGCCCCCCATGCCCACGTTCGCGTTGCGTTCGTCTTCCCAGGGTTCGGCCGATGGCGTCGGGGAGATGCCGGACGGGTTGCACGACGCACAGAGGATGTGGCCGCTGGACGCGTCGTAGACGAACACCTCAGGGAGGTTCGTGTCGCTGTAGCCATTGCTGCCGTAGTTGTCGTAGCCGGTCAGCGACTGTCTCGACATGAAGCCGATCACGTTCCCGCCCGGCGCCACCTCGGCGGTGCGCTCTCCGGGTTCCATGTGCCAGTCGCCGCCGTATTCGCTGCTACTCCCGTTGGCGCTCAGGTTTTCGAAGCTGTCGTCTCCGCCGGAGAGCGTCACGATGAACGTCCTGGTGCCTACGTTAGAGAGGTAGAGGTTCGGCTGACCGCTGACCGGTTCCTTGCCTTCCGCGTTCGGCCCACTCGTCAGCACGCCGTTGGCGACGAAGTAGACGTGGCTGCCGTCTTCGCTGGCCCCGATCACTCCTTGGACATCGGCTCCAAGCGGATCGGCGTTGTGGTCCACGGTCAGATCGGTGAGTCGTTCACCTTCGGGCTTGTCGAAGTCGTATTCGTAGAGATCGGTCCCGGTCTCCTTGCTGGACGATTCCTGCGCACAGCCTTCTTCGGCGTCCGCGGTGGAACCGGGCGTGAGCCGGTGGCAGTCGGTGAAGAAGACCTTCGTTCCATCTTTGCTCGCTGCCCAGAATCGACCGCCGCCGCTCGCGCCTTCCGCCCCGGCCTCTGCCTTGTCGAGCTGAAGCGTGCATGCATCTTCTGCCACCGTGCATCGTCCTGCGCTCATCGGGCTCTGCGGCTGGGTGTCGTTCTCGCGCACGTACAGCGCCTTGGGCTGGACATCGTGTCCTTCGCCTTCGAGGGCCGTCCAGAACACACGCGACCCGTCTTCAGAGATCGCGTGTTCGAAGTTGGCTTCGTAATCTTCGTTTTTGTAGTAGCTGAGTCCGCCGAACCAAGCGTCGGGCTGCTGTTCGGCTTCTCCGTCGGGGAGCACGTTGACCTGGTAGAGCTGGCCGTCGACAGAGTCGTACAGGTTCCTGTCTTCGTAGCTTTCGCCTTCGACCGCGTGTGCCGTGAGGGCATTCCGGGTGTAGAGGAGCGTGTGACCGTCGTTGGCGGAGATCCCGGCGCCGGCCGCCTCGCACAGACTTGGCACATCGGGCGTGAGGACGAGCGCGTGGTAGCCGCTGCTGTCGTGCGAGTACGGCGTGCCGCCTTTGCACGAGGCGGGCTTTGCGGGACTTGCCGTGATCCCTGGGAATTCGCTCTCGAGCGTGTAGACCGAGAGGTCTTCGGAGAACGCCCAGAAGTACGGCGAGCCTTCTTCGCCGCTGCTCGGGATTTCTATGTCGCTCGTTTCCCAGCCATGTGTCCCGCGGTGAGAGACGAACTGGTTGCCGTCACCGTTGCCGGTGGCGCCCGAGCCGGACACGCCTGAGGCGGGAGACTCACCGACGAACGACACCGTGTTTCCGTCAGGAGAGGCACGGTACTCTTTGTACTGTTCGCGGTATCCATTGCCGATCAGGCCCTCGAATTCGCCGGTCGCACCCAGCTCCGCCTGGTGAAGATTCGGTACGTAGACTTCGGTGTCTTCGGGTGGGGAGACGAGCTCGTAGGCGCGATTGTCGGGGAGCGTCACGGCAGAGACACTCGGCAGCGACGCCCTCAGGATCATGTCCGAACCCAGCGTCGTGCCAAAGGCGTTGGCCGCGATGAAGCGGTAGTGATATTCAACGCCGGGCTGGAGCTTTTCGAGTCGCGCGCTGACGGCCACCGCGGCGTGGGGGGCGCCGATGCTCACTTCGCTCGTGCTCGAGCCATATGTCGGCGTTGTGCCGTATTGGACGTAATAGGTGGTTGGAACACCGCCAGCGGCGATCTGCGCCTCCACCGATGCTTCGGTGGCTCCCACGCTGGAGGCAGACTCACCTTCGATCAGCGCACCGGCCTGGACGGTGCGATCGACTCCCGCGCCGCTGCCGTTGGCGTTGGCGGCGACGAGGCGGTAGTGGTAGGTGTGGCCTGTTTCCACGCTGACCGCGGCGCTCACGACGACTTCCGAGGAGCCCGCGCCGGGGCTCTGTTCGCATTTGGCGATGGATCCGTAGGCGGTCGTGGTGCCGTATTCGAATTCACAGGAGGTGACCTGCACGCCTTCGGGGTTGACGGTCCCTTCGAGCGTGACGCCTCGTTCGTGCACGTTGCTCGTCGCGCCCGTCTGCACGGTCGGCACGAGCTCCGGCTTGAACACTTGAACGGTGTCGGTGGTGGAGTCGGCCGCGTAGACAAGCGCTGTGGCTGCGTCCAACGCGACGCCGGCGCCTTCGCTGAGATACCCAGCCCCAAACCGGTCTGTAAGCGTGCCTTTCGCGCAGGGTTTCAGCGAGGTGCAGTTCGGGGCCGAGCCGAACGCGGCGATGCTGGTGGCGTTATCGACGAACGCTTCGCCCGTCGCCTCGTCGATCGCCACCGCGGTCGAGCGTTCTTCATCCATACCTTCGATCAGTTGTTCGCCGGCGCTGTTGATCTTGCCGATTTCTTCCGAGCCGCGCTCGACGTAGAGGTTGTCTTCAGAGTCGACGGCGAATCCCGGATTGGTCCCGAACGGGGAGGACCGGCTGGAGATGAACACGTTCGGCTCGGCCGAGGTGTAGCTGTCGATCTCACCGCTGGACTGGTAGATCCACACCGCTCCTTCCGGGTCCACGGCAACGCCGTCCAGTTCTCCGAGAGGTTCGCCGCCGGCCCCCGTTTTGATCGTCGCGAGGTATTTTCCGTTCGCTTCGAACTTGTCGACGACGTGATGGCCGGAGTCGAGCACGTACACGTCGCCGGCGGAGGCATCGAGCGGATTGGTCGAGTCGTCGATCGCGATCGCAGTCGGCGCTTCGAAGCTGCCCGCCGGCGTTTCGTGCCCGTTGAATTCGCCCTTGAGTTCCGTTCCTTCGGGGCTGAACCACTCGACCCGATCGTTGTGCTTGTCCACGATGTACACGTCGCCGACCTTGCCGAGGGCCACTTCCTCGACCGCCACGCCCGACGGGCCTTCGAACTCTCCACCGCCCGAGCCTTTGCTCCCGAACGAAGATACGTAGGCGTGCACGACCACGGCAGAGGCAGGCGCTGCGGTAAAGCAAGCGCCCGCCACAGTCGCGACGAGAGCGAAGACCATGGCCACGGAGATGCTCTGGACAGCTCTTCGCACGGGCTGTGCCGCCCTTGAAATCCGTCGCGGCGTGCATAACCGCGGCGGCCTCAGAGGCCCCGTGACGGCGGGCGCTTTGGCGGCGCGGTGACAGTTCGGTGACGGTCGGGCACCGAGAGCTGCTCCCGGTGGCCCGACTTGGCGCCCGAGAGCCACCCCGCCCGCTGGCAGGCTAGATCAGGCCCGGAGGCCCGGATCTAGTCCCGTCTCGCCCTCGGCCGAGGCGTCGCCCGCGCCGAAAGCTTGACCGGAGTACAATCGTCGTTCCTAGAAGTCAATCAGGGGAGTCGGCGGAAGAGCAGGGGGTTGTGAGCGTAGGTCGCACACATGCGCGCCACGTGGGCATAGTCGTCAAGCATCGTGCCGGGTGCGCGTCCGAGACCGACGGGCGCTGCAACTGCCGCAGGGTCTACCAGGCGGCCATCTGGAGCGCGCGAGACGGCAAGCGGATCCGGCGGCACTTCGACTCGCTTGACGCCGCGAAGATGTGGCGTGCCGAGAGCTACGGCAAGCTCCGCCGACGCGAGTTCCGCGCGCCTTCGGCGATGACCCTGGAGGAGGCGGCCGAGCAATGGCTGGCGGGTGTGCGCGCGGGCTCGATCAGGACGCGCTCGGGCGACCTCTACAAGCCGAGCACCGTCCGCTCCTACGAGCAGGCGCTCCGTGGTCCCAAGGACGGCTCCGGGGGGCTCCTACGCGAGCTCGGTGCGGTCAAGCTCTCAGACCTGTCGCTCGACCACATGCAGGACTTCGCGGACAGGCTGCTGGCGGCCGGCGCTCAGCCCTCCACGATCCGCAACGCGATCATGCCCGTGCGCGTCATCTGCGCATGGCGGCGCCGGGAGGTGCCCGTCAACCCCACCACCGGGCTGAGGCTCCCGGCCGTTCGCAACGGCCGGGACCGCATCGCCTCCCCGGCAGAGGCCGACCAGCTGCTGGCGGCGCTGCCCGTCGCCGATCGTCCGCTGTGGGCGACCGCGCTGTACGCGGGACTGCGCCGGGGCGAGCTGATGGGTCTGCAGTGGCGCGACATCGAGCTCGAGCAGGGCATCTTGCGCGTAGAGCGTGCATGGGACCCCAACGAGCGCACGATGATCGCGCCCAAGTCCAAGGCGGGAAGCCGCCGGGTTCCCATCCCGACCGTGCTACGCGCCCATCTCGCTCCACTAAGCGCCGCGGGCGAGGCCGACCCCGAGCGTCTCGTGTTCGGCGTGCGGGGCGAGCCGTTCAGCGCATCCTCGGTCGGCGAACGCGCGCAGCGCGCGTGGAAGGACGCCGATGTCGAGCCGATCAGTCTGCACGAGTGCAGGCACACGTTCGCCAGCCTCATGATCGCGGCGGGGGTCAACGCGAAGGCGCTCTCGACGTTCATGGGTCACGCGAACATCTCGATCACGCTCGATCGCTATGGACATCTGATGCCCGGCGCTGAGGACGAGGCGGCGGGCCTGATGGACGCCTATCTCCAGGCCGCCCGAGTACTCGCGTCTTGATCCGAGCCGGTGCTCGGTTGGTCTGTACGGCGCTCACCGAGAGCCCCGTAGAGAGGTGACACTTCGGTGACAGGCGGGCGCGCTCCTACGGTGATTCAGGCGCCTGATTTCCCGGAAATACCGTGTTTTTTCGAGACCGGCGGGCTTCATCTACGACGCTCGATGAGCACTTTGCGCGAGTCAACCGCAGTCACTGCCTCCCTCCCGCGAGACTCCAACAAAAGCTTCTATGCCTTGACTTACCAGATGGCTCCCGACCCTCGATCATGTGTGTCGTGGTGAGGTACGGTCGGTCGCTTTGCGCGGGCCGTCAGCGGAGCCTGGATACCCGGCGTAGATTCAGGAAGGCCGCATCAGCAGGCACATTTCCCTTGTTTATAGACGCCCCGAGAAGCGCGCTTCGGACGTCCATCGAACGCGAATGCGCAACGGGGCCTGATCGACTAAACCAGTCATTTTCACCAGGCATTGATCGACGACGGCGATGCACCACACGGTTCCCGCTTGACTTTCCTTTCCGAAATGCTATAGCGTGCTCGTCATCGTTTATTCCAACCCGACGGATCAGGCGAACCCGCGAAGGTCGGGGGATAGCCCAGAGACTCGTCGCAGACGCAGCGGAGGAGTGGGAGACAGGATGCAGCCAGCAGCAACAGACGCTCAAGCGTGCTCCACGTTGACGGCTCTCGTGCCGTCAGACCACGATGCCGCAGCGACTGGCGGGTCCTCGCCATCGCCGTACGGGATATGCACACCGCAACGGTTTTCCAGGCCCCGTCGCGAGTGCCGCCGGGGAGGCTCGCTCGGCCGCAGACCGGGTCTCGGCAGCCGGCCGAAGAGAGTCGGACTCAGCCTCGCGGTCGCACTGATGGCCCTTGCGCTGCCCGCCGGGGCTGGGGCCTACGCCACGATCGAAGCTCCCCCGATCTTCTCCTCCGCCCCGGGCCTCCCCGACGGCCGCGTCTATGAACTGGTCTCCCCGCCATTCAAGAACGGCAACGAGGCGGGCGCGACGACGAACGCGTTCATCACCGGCGCTGCGCAGCGTTATGGATATGCCGCGCCCGACGGTAACTCCGTGCTGTTCGAAGGGACTGGCCCGATGGGCGAAAGCCCCTCGCCCGACAGCGTGCTGTTCGTCGCCCAACGCTCGAGCTCCGGCTGGAACACGCGGGCACTCGCACCGGCCGCGCATCAGGACGGGGAGCCCGTAGGGACCTTGAGGGCGCAGGCGGGCTATCTCGATCCTTCGCAGGATCTCTCCCATGCCATGGTCTTGGCTGGCGGCTACACGCTCGCCTCGGAACCCAGCGGTCCCTGCGAAGGTAAGCAACAGCTCTATCTCACGGGATCCGACCCGTTCGTCGCGGCAACGTGGCTGGAGCAGCCTGCGATCGACGATCCGATTGAAAGCTGCGAATCCTACAAAGAGTCTGGGGCGCCTGTCGGCGGCACACCTGATTTCAGCACCGTCTATTTCACCTATCCGGGCACGCTGCTGCCCGAAGACGCCTCGCGTGCACCGTATGCCCACTATACAGGCAGCGCGGATGGGTTCGAGGCCTGGGGTTTCTATGAATATCACGAAGGTGCGCTACGTGAGGCCGGCGTTCTGCCCGACGGCGAAGTCGACGAATTTGGCGCCGTGCCCGCGGCGTCCGGGCATGGCAAGGCGCTCGCTGGAAACGAGGTCTCGGCCGACGGCTCTCGCGCCTTCTTCGTCAGCCCCGATCCGGGAGCGTGCGAAGGACAGATGGGAGGTCAGAACAACTGCACGCTACATCCGCCCGAGCTGTACGTGCGCGAAAACGGCGAAAAGACCGTGCTCGTGTCGCAGTCGCAGCTTCCGGGCGAGGTGGGAGAACCTGCCCCCGGCGGCCCGCTGAGAATGCCCAATCCGACGCGTAACGTCGGTCCCCAGGACGACGGGTCCTATGTCTTCGCCTCGCCCGACGGCTCGCAGGCCTTCTTCCAGAGCGAAGACCAGCTCACCTCCGACGCTCCCGAAGGCCCGCCTGGGGACACGAGCGCGAAGACCTATGACTTCGACGTGAACACCGGCGCACTCACGTACCTCCCCGGCGTCGTCGGTCAGATCGTCGTAGCTGCCTCGGACGGATCCTCGCTTGCGTTCGTGCGCCCCGAAATGGGGGGTGCTCCAGCGGAACTCGATCTTTGGTCGGCAGGGCCGAACGGCGGGAGCGTGACCCAGATCACGCAGCTCCCCGAAAGCGGAAGCGTCTCCGAGGCACGTATGTCGAGCGACGGCTCGGTGCTCGTGTTCGAGACCAGCTCAGACCTGTCGGGCGCCTTCAACAACGGCGAAACCCTGCAGGTCTACCGGTACGACGTCCCCGCGAACACGCTGGGTTGCGTGTCCTGCGCGCCCCCGGGCGTGCAGAGCGGCGCTGCCTCGATGTCCTCGCTGCAGCCGGCTGAAACGTACGAAAAACGCACGGCAACGATACAGGGGGTGGTCGACAGTCGCGGGATCTCCTCCGACGGCGATCGCATCTTCTTCGACACGTCGGCGCCGCTGGTCCCGCAGGACACCGACACAAACGCACCGGAAGTCGAAGTCAAGGAAGGGGAATTCGAACGGCAGGGACGGGATGTGTATGAGTGGGAGAACGGTGTCGTCTACCTGATCTCCGGTGGCAAGAGCCCGCGCAACTCGCTCCTGCTGGACAACAGCGAAAACGGAGGGGACATTTTCTTCGCGACCACCGAAGGCCTCGTACCCGGCGATACCGACGGCGGTTACGACGTGTACGACGCGCGCGTTCCCCATCCGGGTGACAACCCGCCGGCGGCAGCGGTGCGGTGCGAAGGCTCGGTCTGCCAGGGCCCGCCAAACGTACCGTCCCCACTCACGGCGCCGGCAAGCGCGACGTTCTCCGGTCTCGGCAATCCGGCGCCCGAAGTGACACCGTCACCTCCGCCAACGAAAACCACGACCAAGACCGTCAAATGCAAGAAGGGCTTTGTCAAGAAGAAAAACAGGTGCGTGAGGAAGCCCAAGACGAAGAAGTCGGCGAAGGGGAGGAAGTAACATGGTCAAGCGATTCACAGCCGTCCTCGCTGCCGTCTGCGCGCTGGGTATCTTCAGCACCGTCGCCCAAGCCGAAACCACCGGTCCCGTCTGGAAGGTCCTGTCGGTCTCCGCGCCGACGAACTTCAAGCCAGGCGACCACACCGGCGCCGACGCCCTGATGGTGACCGCGACCAACGTCGGAGGCGCTTCGACCGACGGGAGCGCGATCACGATCGCCGACGCGGTGCCGGCCGGCCTGACGGCCGTCGAAATCCTCGGCAACAACCCCTACCACAACCCGGTGAGTGAGGTCAATTTCGGGGAAGGCCTGAGCTGCACGCTCTCGCCGACCACGCCATCCTGCACCACCTCCGAAAAGATCGATCCCGGGGACACGCTGATCGTCACGATCCGGGTGCACGTCGACACCGACGTCGAAGGCTCCGGCGAAGTCAACCATGTGTCAGTCTCGGGTGGTGGCGCCGCCACCGCATCTCTCGGCAACCCGGTCACGATCAGCTCCGCATCGCCGGCATACGGCGTGGCTCCAGGTGGGCTCATGGCCGCCGCCTCGACCAGCCAGGCGGGGGCTCACCCGAACGTCACGAGCGAGTTCTTCCTGAACACCGACGACCCGGCAGGAGAAGCGCATGGAGAAGCGTGTGGCGGGGTAAGCCCCGCGTTCTGCACGCTCGAGTCAGGGCCCGTCAGCCTGCCCAAGGACATCGGCTTCACGCTTCCGCCCGGTCTCGTCGGCACCACGGTGGGGATGCCGCGCTGCACGATGGCCGACGTCGTCAACAGCGCGAACTGCCCTCAGAACACGATGGTCGGAGCGGCGATCCTGATCGTCTCCAACGAGGGACAACGCATCATGTTTACGGTGCCTGTCTACAACATCGCTCCGGCTCCGGGCGAGCCCGCCGCGTTCGCGTTCAACGCCCTGTTCTTTCCGGTGCGGCTGGACACGAGCGTGCTCTCCAACGGCGAATACAACGTCCGCATCACAGCCCCCGACATCACCGCGGGTGCGGCAACCTACTTCAACTCGATCACGATCTGGGGAGTGCCGGCCGAACACAACGGCCCCGGGGATGACGCGGGAGCTCGAACCCTTGCCGGCGGAGAATGCCCCGGAGGAAGCACAGGATGCCATCCGCAGATCACATTCGGCGGTGTCGGCATCGAAAAATACAACACTGGCGAGTTCAACGAAGAAGCGGTGTTCGACAAGCGCGTTCCCCTGCTGACGAACCCGTCGCAGTGCTCGACCCCGCTGACGGGTGTGCTCGAAACCGATACATGGGACGCGCCCGGGGTGTTCGCGAAAGAGGAAGCCTCGATGGGGATTGGCACCGGCTGTGGCCAGCTGTCGTTCAAGCCGGCCGTGTCGATGCTGCCAGACACGCTCGAAGCCGGAGCCCCCGCGGGCTACACGTTCGACCTGAGCCTGCCGCAGGACACCGAAGCACAAGCGCTCGCCACACCAGATGTGCAACGTACCTCGGTCACCTTGCCGTTGGGCACCGTGATCTCGCCGTCGGCGGCCGACGGGCTGGGGGATTGCACGAGTGAACAGTTCGACCTGCACTCGGGCGTGCCCGGCGCGTGTCCACGCAACTCGCAGGTCGGCACCGTGCGCAGCAAGACGCCCGCGCTCGAAGAAGCGCTGACCGGAGAGATCTACCTGGCGGCCCCGGAATGCACCGGGGCGGGCGGGAGCTGTACACCAGCGGACGCGCAGGGAGGGCGCATGGTGCGCCTGTTCATGCAGCTCGTCGGCGAAGGGGAATCGGGGATCATCGTCAAGCAGGAACTGACCGGTCAGATCAACCAGCAGACCGGCCAGCTGACCGTGATCGACGATGAAGTCCCGCAGGTCCCGTTCAGCGACCTCAAGCTGACGCTGCAGGGGGGCGAGCGAGCGACGCTCTCCAACCCGAGGACCTGTGGTGAAGTCACGACGACCGCCGATCTGACGGCGTGGAGTGCGCCGTTCACCGCGGATGGCACGCCCACGAGCTCCTTCGACGTCGATGAAAACTGCTTCGGTCCGCAGTTCAACCCGTCCTTCATGGCCGGCACCCCCAGCAATCAAGCCGGCGGCTTCAGCCCCTTCACGGTGTCCTTCGGGCGCTCGGACTCCGACGAGTTCCTCAACGGTCTCCAGGTCCAGATGCCTCCGGGCCTGCTGGGGATGCTCTCGACGGTCTCCCTGTGCGGCGAAGCGCAGGCGGCGCAGGGCACCTGCGGCCCGGAAAGCCTGATCGGTGAAACGACCGTCGAGACGGGCCCCGGGGCGGACCCGTTCCTCGTGACGGGCGGCAAGATCTACATCACCGGACCGTACAAGGGCGCGCCGTATGGCCTGTCGATCGTGGTTCCGGCGAAGGCAGGCCCCTACACGCTCTCGGGGACCACGGGGAATGGAACGGTCGTGGTGCGCGCTGCGATCAGCGTCGACCGGATCACCTCGGCCCTGACGGTGACCGCCGACGCGTTGCCCACCGAGCTCGACGGCATCCCGCTGCAGCTGAGGCTCGTGAACGTCACGATCAACCGTCCGGGCTTCATCTTCAACCCGACCGACTGCAACCCGATGGCGATCGGCGCGACCTTGACGAGCACGCAGGCCGCCAGCGCCAGCGACTCCTCCTCCTTCCAGGTCACCAACTGCGGCTCGTTGAAGTTCAAACCGTCGCTGGCGGTCTCGACGGCCGGGAAGGCCTCGAAAGCCAACGGCGCGAGCCTGTTCTTCAAGATCGCCTATCCGGCTGGCGCCGTGGGCAGCCAATCGTGGTTCCAGGAGGCCAAGTTCGATCTCCCCAAGCAGCTGCCCGCGAGGCTGACGACGCTGCAGAAGGCGTGTCTGGCGAGCGTATTCGAAGCGAACCCCACGGCGTGCCCGTCCGCGTCGCGGATCGGCTACGCGACGGTGCACACGCCGGTCCTGTCAGTGCCACTGGAAGGCCCCGTCTACTTCGTCTCCTACGGAGGAGCGAAGTTCCCCGAAGCGGTCGTGGTGCTGCAGGGCGACGGCGTCACCGTCGACCTGCACGGCGAAACGTTCATCAGCCAGGCGGGGATCACGAGCGCGACGTTCAAGAACACCCCCGACGTTCCGTTCGAATCGATCGAAGTCAGCATCCCGACCGGCCCCTACAGCGAGTTCGGGGCCAACCTCCCCAACAGCGCGAAATACAGCTTCTGCGGACGCAAGCTCGTGATGCCGACGCTGCTCAAGGCCCAGGACGGCACGGAAATCCACCAGAACACCCCGATCAAGATCACAGGCTGCCCGACCGCGAAGACCAGCGCCAACAAGAAGGCGAGCAAAGCGCGCAGCGCGCGAAAGCCCGGCCACGACCAGGGAGGTCGGTCATGAGACACGTTCGTAGCCTTGCGCTGGCGCTCGCCGCCGTGAGCGCGTTCGCCGGCGGGCTCCTTTCCACCGCTGCGCCCGCCTTCGCCGCCGCACCGGAAGTCAAGGGCGAGAGCGTCTCCTCGATCACGCCGTTCGAAGCACGCCTGGAAGCGACCGTCGACGCCGGTGAAGAAACCACGGAATGTCACTTCGAGTACGGCAAGACGAGCGTGACCGAACACGAGGTGAAGTGCGAACAGGAAACTCTGGAAGGCGGCGAACAGGGAGTCGGCGCGACCGTGACCGCACTGACGCCGAAAGCGCTCTACCACTACCGAGTCCTCGTCAAGAACGCGACGAGCGAAGCAACGGGCAGCGAAGAAGCCTTCACGACGCTGACGCTGGAAAAACCGACGATCGAAAGCCAAAGCGCGTCAAGCGTGACGGCATCCGCCGCGACCCTCGAAGCACTGGTCGACCCGGACTACCAGGCGACGACGTACACGTTCGAATATGCGACCAACAAAGCGCTCGCCGGCGCGAAAACGAAGAGCGACAGCGCTCCGCTGGAAGGCGCCGGCGGACAGCTCGCCAGCGTTGCCGTGAGCGGCCTCGAACCCGGAGAAGTCTACTACTACCGTGTCGTTGCCAAAAACGGAACAGGCACCACAACCGCCGCCACGGTGCAATCGTTCGCCACCGTCCCGACGCCGGTGACGGAAGCTCCCGCCTCGATCACCGGCGTAGGCGCGATCCTGAAAGGCCATTTCGCGCTCGACCCGCTCGCCACCAAATACTCCTTCGACTACAAGCTCGGCAGCGCGTGCGCGGGCGAAAGCAGCACGCCCACCGTGGAAGCGGGTACCGGAGCGAGCGACGTCGAAGCATCGTGGGAAGTGCCCAGCGCCGAAAAACCCGAATTCGGCTTGGCTGCGCCGTGGAGCGCGCCGCCGCTCGATCCGAACAGGGAATACACGGTCTGCCTTGTCACTTCGAACACGTACGGCTCGCAGGTGGGCTCGGCAGTGCACTTCAAAACCTCGCCCGCGCCGCCGGCAATCGACAGCGAGAGTGCTGTGGGCGTGGGTGTCGCCGGGATCGCGCTGCAGGCGAAGATCAACCCGAACATGCAGGAAACGAGCTACTTCTTCGAATACGGCACGAGCCGGGCGAAGCTCGAAGCGGGCGAAGGCACCAAGGTCGACGGTGCGCCTCCAGCGTCTCCCCTGCCAGCGGAACTGGCGGAACTGCCCGTCACCGCCAAGGTCGGCGCGCCGCAGCCGCAGACGACCTACTACTACCGTGCCCTCGCCGAAAACGAATCGACCCTGAAAGAAGGCAAACCGGCGGCCGGCGAAATCGAGTCCTACGCTCTCCCGGTCGTCGTGACCGACGAAGCGAAGAACGTCACCCAGACCTCGGCGACGCTCTCCGGCATCGTCAACCCCGAGAGCGCCGAAACGACCTACTACTTCGCCTACATCGACCAGGCCGGCTACGAACAGGCAGTCGCGGGCAACGCCGAAGAAAAAGCCGATCCGTACGCGCAAGGCGAAGTCACCAGTACCCTCGCCGCGGGCTCGAGCAGCGAACCACAGACGATCTCCCCCACTCCCATCAGCGGGCTCCTGCCGGGCCACACCTACCACTACGCGCTCGTCGCGGCAAACGCCATCGGCAGGGAAATCGGCCCCGACGAGACGTTCACGACGCCCGAACCGACACTCCCGATCGTCAGCGTCGCGGCCGCGAGCGCCATCACGCAGAACACCGCGACGCTCTCAGGCACCGTCGACACCAACGGCCTGCAGACGCACTATGGCTTCGAAATCGGGACCGAACCAGCCAACTACGGTCCCGCCACCGGACTCGGAAGCATCGGCGGCTCCGCCACCGAAGCAGTCAGCGTCACCCTCGGGGAACTGCAGCCGGCCACGACCTACTACTACCGCGTCACCGCGACCAACGCCGACGGCACCAGCTACAGCGAACCCGAGACGTTCACCACGCTCGGATTCCCCAGCTTGCTCACCGCCCCCACCTCACCACCCCTGCTCAACATCGCCGCGCCCGCACCTCCTAAGCAGGAAACGACCGTCGCCCACAAGAAGACGCTGACAAAGGCTCAAAAGCTCGCCAAAGCGCTCAAGGCTTGCAAGCGCGACAGGAAGAAGAGCACGCGCAGCGCCTGCGAAGCCCGCGCGCGCAAGCAATTCGGAGCGGCGAAGAAGAAGACCAAGAAGTAGCGCGGGCAGACAGCGTCGGACACCAAAGACATCGCCTCCCACCGATGTCAAGCGATTGCGGTAGTCTCTGCGCCATGGGAGCAGGGAGCGGGCGGGCGCAAGCGCTGCCGGCGATGCACTCGCCGGTCAACTGGGCGCTGCTCGGCCTCGTGATCGAACGGCCCAGCTACGCGTACGAGCTCGCGCACCGCTTCGAGCGCACCTACGAGGGTGCGCTGTCGCTGTCGAGCGTCTCGCACGTGTACACCGCGCTGGCCACGCTGCGCGAGCGCGAGCTCGTGGAAGAGGTGCCCGGAACGCAGGGCGCGCTTCGCTCCCGCCGTCGCTACCAGGCGACCACGGAGGGGCTGCTCGAGCACGAGCAGTGGCTGGTCGGGCAGGTCTCCGAGGAGCGCCGGCGCCAGCGGCTGCTCGTGACTCAACTGGGGGCGCTCGCGCGCACGCCCGAGCGGGCGATCGAGGTGCTCGACGCGTACGAGCGCGCGTGCCTGGCCGAGCTCGCCTCGGCGCCCGCCGCCGGCGAGGCGACGCCGGGGACCACCGGCCTGGTGGCGCGCCTGAGCGCGGAGGAGACGCGCCTCAGCGTCGCCGCGAAGATCGCGTGGGCACAGTACGCGCGCGTGCAGTTGCGCAGCCTCGCCGACGGGAAGTCCGCCGCCCCAGCCGCCGACGGTTAGCAGGGAGCGCGATGCTAGAGCTCGAGAACGTCAGCAAGCGCTACCGCGACGGGCAGCGCGAGCGCATCGTGCTGAACGACGTGTCGCTGGAGATCGGCGCGGGCGAGCTCGTCGCGGTGTGGGGCACGCGGCGCTCGGGACGCACGACGCTGCTGCGGATAGCCGCCGGCATCGAGGCGCCCGACAGCGGCAGCGTGCGCTTTCAGGGCCACGATCTCGCCGGCGGCGAGCAACGCTCGCTGGGAGAGGGCATCGGCTTCGTGCGAAAGCGCCTGCGCGGCAACGAAGAGCAGGACGTGCTCGAGCAGGTCGCCGCTCCGCTGCTCGCCCGCGGCGTGTCCGTCGAGCGCGCGCGCGAGCTCGCCCGAGAGGCGCTCTCGCGGGCCGGCGCGCAGGAGTGCCTGACTTCGCGCGTCAGCGAGCTCGGCAGCGGCGAGACCCTGCGCGTGGCGCTCGCACGAACGCTGTGCCTGTCCCCTGCGCTGCTCGTGCTCGACGAGCCCGTCGCCACCGTCGAGCTGGGCGAACGCGACGAGATCCTCGCATTGCTGCGCACGCTCGCGCGCGACGGTGTCGCGGTGCTGTTCAGCGCCGGCGAGCCAAGTGAGCTGGCCGGCGCGCAGCGGGCGCTCACGCTCGGCGAAGGAGAGCTGCGCGGCCCTCGCGCGCAGGAGCTCGCGCCGGTGGTTGCGCTGCGCCGCCGCGGCGTGTAGAAGCTCCTTAATGCTGGAGCTGCAGCGGGTGGTCAAGCGCTACCGCAGCGGCGGCGAGGAGGTATGTGCCGTCGACGGCGTCAGCCTGCGCGTGGACGGCGGCGAAATGCTCGCCTTGCAGGGCCCCAGCGGATCGGGCAAGACGACGCTGCTGCTGCTCGCCGCCTCCGTTCTGCGCGCGGACGGCGGCAGCGTCACCTACCGCGGACGGGACCTCGCGACGATGGGCGAGCAGGCCGCCGCCGAGTACCGGCTCGCCGAGGTCGGGGTGATCGCGCAGAGCACCCACCTGATGGCGCGCGTGCCGGCGGTCGAGAACGCCGCCACCAAGCTGCTGCTCGGCGGCGTCGCGATGCCGGAGGCACACGAGCGCGCGCTCGGCTGGCTCGAGCGCGTCGGCATGCGCGAGCGCGCCGGGCGCACGCCCGAGGAGCTCTCCGGCGGGGAGCGCCAGCGCGTTGCGATCGCCCGCGCGCTCGCCGGCGAGCCGCGGCTGATCCTCGCCGACGAGCCCACCGCCAACCTCGACAGCCAGCGCTCCGGCGAGATCGTCGCGCTGCTACGAGAGATCGCGCGCGAGCAGAACGCCGCGGTACTGCTCGTCACCCACGACCCCGACGCCGCCGGCGCCGCCGACAGGGTGCTGCGGCTGCGCGACGGCCGGCTCGACCTTCACATCGACACCGAGGCGAGCGCCGGGATCGACACCAGCGCGAGCGCTGGGATCGACGCCGAGCACGGCCGCGAACGCTCATGAGCCCGGTCACACACGCGCGGCTCGTCACGCGCCGGGTGCTCACACCGCGAACGCTCGTGTACTTCTACCGCCGGCGACTGCGCGCGCACGGGATCCAGGAGCTGCTCGCGGGCGTCGGCATCGCGGCGGCGGTCGCGCTCGTGCTCGCCGCTAGCGTCACGCAGGGCAGCATCGCCGCCTCCACGCGCCAGGCGGTGCGCGCGGTCATCGGTCCCGCCAACCTGCAGCTGCGCGCGCGCGGTCCCGACGGGTTCAGCGAAGCGATGCTCGCCAAGGTCGAACGACTCCCCGGCGTCCAGCGCGCCGCGCCGCTGCTCGAACGCTCGATGCGCGTGATCGGCCCGCGCGGAGCCAGCGCGACCGTGTACGTCGCCGGCACCGACGTGAGCCTTGCCGTGCTCAACGGCCTCGGCCGCTCGCTGCCGCTGGGCACGCTGTCGGCGGGCGCGATCGGGCTGAGCGCCGCGAGCGCCCGGGCCATCGGCGTGCCGGGACAGCCGAGCGCCGCGCGCGCGCGTGTGACGCTGCTCGTCGGCGGGGTCAGGCAGCCGATCCGGGTCAGCGCGGTGCTCGGCCACGAAGCCGTCGGCGTGCTCTCGCACGCGCTGGTCGGGGTGATGCCGCTGCAGAGCATGCAGAAGCTGCTGGGAGAGCGCGACGGCGTCAGCCGGATCCTCGTGCAGAGCGCTCCCGGCCAGCAGGCCGAGGCGATGCGCGGCCTGCGTTCGCTCGCGGGCGATCGGCTGCTCGTCAGCGGCGCCGAACAGGACGTCGAGCTGCTCCAGCAGGCCCTGCGACCGAGCGGCCAGGCCAGCGACCTGTTCGCGGTGATCGGCGCACTGCTCGGCTTCCTGTTCGCGTTCAACGCGATCCTGCTGACCGTGCCCGAGCGCCGCCAGGCGATCGCCGACCTGCGACTGTCCGGAACGCGGCGCGGCGCGATCGTGCAGCTCGTGATGTTCCAGGCGCTGTGCCTCGGCCTCGCCGCGTCGAGCGTCGGGCTCGCGACCGGCTATGCGCTCTCGCGCTGGGTATTCCACCAGTCCACCGGCTACCTCGCCGAGGCGTTCACGCTCGCCGGCGGGACCGTCGTGGAAGCGCGCAGCGTGCTGCTCGCGGGCCTCGGCGGCGTGCTCGTCACATGTGCGGCCTCCGCGCTGCCGCTCGCGGACCTCCGCGGCGGACGGCCGCCGGATGCGATCTACATACAGGGAGGCGTGCCCGGCAACGCCCTCGCCCCACGCGCGCGCCGCCTACTGCTCGCCGCGGCATTCGCGATGCTCGCGCTGGCGAGCGTGCTGTACGCGGCGGCGCCGTCGCGAGCGCTGCTGGCGAGCGTGGCGCTGGCGCTGGCGACCGTGCTCGCGGTGCCGAGCGCGTTCGCGACCGTGCTTGCCGGCGCACGCGCGCTGAGCGCACGCGCACCTCGCTTCGCCACGCTGGCGCTGGCGCTGGCGGGCGTGCGCGGCACGACGTTGCGCTCGCTCGCGCTCGCCGCCACCGGCGCCGTGGCGCTGTTCGGCGGGGTGGCCCTCGGCGGAGCGCGCGCGAACCTGCTGAGTGGGATCCACGGCTTCGCGCGCAGCTACGCAGCCGACGCACCGGTGTGGGTGAGCGAACCGGATGACAACCAGGCCACGCAGCAGCTCGCCGGCGACGGCGGCGCCGCGCGCATTGCGCGTCTGCCCGCGGTGGCGTCGGTCGAGCGCTTCCAGGGCACGTTTCTGGTGCTCGGCGGGCGGCGGGTGTGGATCATCGCGCGCCCGTCCGGCGGCGCACGCAGCGTGCTCGCCAGCCAGACCATCGGCGGGAAGCGCGCCGGGGAGATCGCCTCCGCGCGTCTCGCGCAGGGCGACTGGATCGTCGTCTCCCAGCAGATCGCCGCCGAACACCACACGCGCGTCGGCGCTACCCTCACGCTGCCGACGCCGAGCGGGCCGATCCGCTACCGCGTCGCAGCACTGAGCACCAACCTCGCCTGGAGCCCCGGCGTCATCTTCATGAGCACCGCCGACTTCGCCCGCGCGTGGGAAACCTCCGCGCCGAGCGCGCTGGCGGTGCGTGGCGTCGCAGGCGCGCCGCCCGAGGAGCTCAGGACGCAGGTCGCGGGGGCGCTGGGGAGCGACAGCGGCCTTGAAGTCGTCAGCGCGGCGACGCGCGAAGCGCGCATCGACAAGCTGACCAGCGAAGGCCTCAGCCAGCTCGGCGTGATCTCCACGCTGCTGTTGGTGGCGGCGATCATGGCGCTCGCCGCGGCGCTCGCCTCGAGCATCCACCAGCGACGAGGCGCGCTCGCCGAGCTGCGACTGACGGGCGCGCCGTCCGCCCGGCTGCGGCGCGTGCTGCTCGTCGAAGCAGCTCTGATGCTCGGGGCCGGTTGCGTCACCGGAGCGCTCGCCGGCTTCTACGGGCAGTACGTGATCGATGCCTACCTGCGACACGTCACAGGCTTCCCCGTCGCCGGCGCCGGCGCGAGCCCCAGACCGGTCGAGATCTTCGCGCTCGTGATCGCCGCGGCGCTGGCCGCGGTCGCGATCCCAGCTTGGCTGGCCTCCCGCGTGTCCCCGGCGCTCGCGCTGGCGGAGGAATAGAGGGGGCATGCCGGCGCTCACGCACCCCCGGCGGGCACGCGCCGCCGGCGCCGGCGCGGCGGGCCAGCTGCGGGCGCTCGCCGTGGCCAACGCTCGCTACTGGGCCACGGTCGCGCCCGCCGTCAGAGCAGAGCTGGCACGCTGGGACGGACCGGCCGAGCGCATCGCAGATCCGATCCTGCGCGCGCTCGCGATCGAGAAGCTGAGCGACGAGCGCTTCAACGCGGAGGTCGCCGCCACGCTCGCCACGCTCGCGCCGCGACGCGCGCGCGACGCCGCGACGCAGGCGATCGTGTCGTTGGAGCTGCTGTTCGACTACCTCGACGGACGCACCGAGCTGCCGGCGGCCAATCCGATCGACGATCGCCTGCGCCTGTTCGACGCTTTCGTCGGCGCGCTCGAGCTCGATGCCGAGCACGCGCCGCCGGACGCCGCGGACTCGACCTACCCGCAGGCGCTCGCCGACCGTACTCGCGAGCGGCTGATCGCGCTGCCGGCGGCTCGGCGGGTGGCGGACGTCGCGCGAGCGAGCGCCGAGCGGTGTGCGCAGGCGCAGACCCTGCTGCACGCCGCCGTCACGCTCGGCGAGGAGCAGCTCAGGCGCTGGGCCACCGAGCGGGGGAGCGGGAGCGGCCTCGACTGGCGTGCGTACGCGGCCGGGTCGGCGTCGTCGGTGCTGGCCGTGCACGCGCTGATCGCCGCCGCAGCCGACGCGCGCACAAGCATCGACGACGCGCAGCGAATCGACACCGCATACCTCGCGATAGGAGCGGTGATCACGATGCTCGACAGCCTCGTCGACTACGGCTCGGACATGGCGCGCGGGCAGCCCAGTGTGATCCGGCTGTACGACAGCCGCGAGCAGTTCGAGCAGCAGCTTTGCCTGCTCGTCCGCGAGGCGCTCGCCCGCGCGTGCGAAGCGCCGCACGGTGAGCACCACGCGATGACGCTCGCGGGCGTGGTCGCCTACTACACGACCCATCCCGGGGCGAGCGACGCGCACGCGCGCGGCATCGCCACCGCGGTCCGCCGGGAGCTCTCGCCCACGATCTGGGCGACGCTCGCGGTCATGCGCTCATGGCGGATGGCAAAGCTCACAAGCCCGCACGCGAGGCACCGCGAGCGCCCCGCCCTCGCCGGCCGTACGCCGGCACGCCCCTTCGACGGTCGAGCGGACGTAGAATGAGCTGGAGGAGCGGAGCCGTGACACAGGCCAGCTCAGCGCGCGCTGAGAATCCAACCGAGACAGCCAGCCCACTGACCTGCCGCGCGACCGCGGTGGCGCTGCTGCTCGTCGCGTGCGCGAGCGCCTGGTGCACCGCGCTGACCGGCGCCGCCAGCGCATCCGCCGCCACGCGCTCGGGGCTGGGAGTCGGCGACGGACCGCCCGTCGCCCTCACCGCCTCTTTCCAACCGGATCGGCTTGGAGCCGCCACCGCGATCTCGTTCGCGATCCAGATCGAACCGCCCGAGGACGACGCGATCCTTCCACTGTCGACGATGGAAGTCGTGTATCCCGCCAACCTTGGCCTGGCGACCAGCGGGCTGGGCGTGGAGGCCTGCGACCCGGCCGTGCTGGCGGTGGACGGCGCCGGCGCCTGCCCCCCCGACTCGAAGATGGGAGAGGGCAGCGCGCTGGTGGACGTGCCGATCGGACCCCGGATCCTGCATGAGCGGGTCGCGCTGGGCATCTACGCCTCGCCGTCGAACGACGGCTACCTGCATCTGGCGATCATCGCCGCGGGCGCACAGCCCGTGATCGCGCAGATCGTGCTGAGCGCGGTGCTGCTCGACGGACACCTGCAGATCGGCGTCCCTCCGATCGCCACGCTGCCGGGAGCGCCCTTTGCCACGCTCGTGAACATGCAGGCGACGATCGGCGGCAGGCTAACCTACTACGAACACGCGCACGGGCGCACGATCGCCTACCACCCGAGGGGCATCGGTCTGCCGGACACCTGCCCGCAGGGAGGCTGGAAGCTCGCGGCGAGCCTGGCGTTCATCGACGGGCGCAGCAGCCACGCGGGCACGGCGGTCCGGTGTCCCGGCGGCGGGACGTAGGCGTGCACTCAGCCGATCCCGAAGCTCTCGCCCCCCCGGCGGCGACCGGCTCGCCGTGGCCGCGCACGCCGCTGCGCGCGAGCGTCGTCGCGTTGCTGCTGGGGCTGGCCGTGACGGCGGCGTTCGCGCTGACGTCGCTGGCGCTCTACCACCAGAGCGAAGAACGCCTGCTGCGACTGCGCGCGCACGAAGTCGGCTCGGTGCTAACGGCAGTGGTTCCCTCGCTTCAGACCCCGCTCGCGTCGGCGGCCGAGTTGGCCGACGCGACCGGCGGGAGCGCTCAGAAGTTCCGCTCGTTCATCGCCCCCTACGTGGGGCCCAGCCGCCAGTTCGTGTCAGCGTCGCTGTGGCGCCTGGGCACCTCCGCGCCGGCGCCGACGGTGGTGGCGGGCGTGACCCCGACGCTGGCCTCGCTGCCCGGGAAGGCGCGCACGTTCTTCGCACACGCCGAACACTCCCCCCAGCTCAATGTGACGGGCATCCTCGGCTCCAGCACGCCGAGCCTCGGCTACGAGTTCAGCACGCCCGGTGTCGAGCACGGGTTCGCCGTCTACGCCGAAACCCGGCTTCCCAGCGACCGGCGCTCGAAACTCGCCGGCAACTCAGCGTTCTCGGACCTCGACTACGTGTTGTATCTGGGTCGCACGCGCAACTCACGCGACCTGCTGGTGACCAGCCTGCACCACTTCCCGATCACCGGTCGGCAGAAGTCGGTGGTCGTCCCGTTCGGCGACAGCGCGTTCACGCTGGTGGTGACGCCGAAAGGCCCGCTCACCGGCGCGTTCTTCGCGGACCTTCCCTGGATCATCGTCATCGTCGGAGCCCTGATCTCGCTCGCCGCAGCGCTGATGACCGAGCGTCTGGCTCGGCGCAGACTTCACGCCGAGGAGCTGACCACGGTTCTCGACCGCGTCGCCGCCGAGAACCACAAGCTGTTCACCGAGCAGCGCAGCATCGCGCAGACCCTGCAACACGCGCTGCTGCCCGACACGCTGCCGCAGCTGACAGGCATGCAGGCGAGCGCACGCTACGTCCCGGCCGCGGCCGAGCTCGACGTGGGGGGCGACTGGTATGACGTCGTGGCCACCGACGAGCGCCACGTGCTCGTGATAATCGGCGACATCTCGGGGCACGGGTTGAAAGCCGCCACGACGATGGCGTCGCTGCGCCACGCGACGCTGGCGTATGCGGTAGAGCGATCCAGTCCGGCAGCGGTGCTGGGCAAGCTCTCGGACTTCGTCAACAGCAGCGCCCACGACTACTTCGCGACCGTGCTGTGCGTATCGATCGATGTGGACGCCCATCGGCTGACGCTGGCCAGCGCCGGTCACATCGCGCCGCTCCTGATCGAGGATGGCGAGGCCCGGTTCGTGGAGCACGAAGGGGATGTCCCGATCGGCGTGGCGCGGGAGGCGCCCTACCGCGAGACGACCGTGTCCGTTCGGCCGCACAGCACGCTGATAGCCTTCACCGACGGTCTGGTGGAGCGTCGCGGAGAGTTGCTCGATACCGGCCTGGAGCGCCTTCGAGGAGCGGCCGGGGGGCAACAGGTGCCGCTCGGTGACCTGCTCGCGAAGCTCGTAGATGATCTTGCATCCGACGGGCATCACGACGACACCGCGATAGTGGGCATCCGATGGCAGTAGACGGCGAAGGCATAGCTGAGATAGCGATCGACACCGCGCTCGATCCGACCGGCGCAGCGGTAGTGATCCTCGCGGGCGAGCTCGACAGCTCGAACGCCGCGTCGTTGGATGCTGCGATCGCGGGGATCCTCGCCGAGCGCCCCGACCGCCTGATCTTCGATCTTGGCGAGTTGCAGTTCATGGACAGCGCCGGGATCGCGGTGCTGATTGGCGCGGCGAAGGCGAGTGACGTGCGCCTGCGCAACCCCTCCCGGATCGTGCGCCGCGTCGTGGAGGTCACGGGGCTGTCCCACATCCTGCCGATCGAGCCATGACGAGGGTGCGCAAGTTCCGCGCCGTGCCCGAGTCGGTCCCGGCCGCCCGCCGATTCGTGCGCGACGCCCTGCGCGATCAGTCGCGGGAGCTCATCCAGGCGGCCGAGCTGATGACCTCCGAGCTGGCGACTAACTGCGTCCGGCACGCGCACACCGACTTCGAGCTCGCGGTCCGCATGCAGGACCAGATCCGCGTGGAAGTACGCGACACCGACCAGCACCAGCCCGAGATCCAGTTTCCCAAGCCCGAAGACCAGTCGGGCAGAGGCCTGCGCATCGTCGAAGCGATGTCGGACACGTGGGGCGTGATCCCCTCGCAGGAGGGCAAGACCGTGTGGTTCGAGCTCGAATCCCAGCCCGCCGCATCCGATCGCGAGCAGACGGCGGCCGCGAGCAGCGAGCAGCGTAGCGATCGGGGTGGTCGTCCAGACCGACAACAACGAACGAGGGGAGGCGGCGATGATCGTCGTCGTTGGCAGGGTGAGGACCGACAAGGACAAGCGCGAGGCGCTGATCGAGATCGGGCAGACGGTCGCGGCGGCGTCGCGCGCAGAGGCGGGCTGCATCGACTATCGCCTGTACCAGGACACCGAGAGCAGCGACCAGTTCGTGTTCGTCGAGGAATGGGAGAGCGAGCAGGCGCTGCAGCAGCACTTCACGACCGCGCACATCGCGCAGTTCATGCGTGCGGTGCCGGCTGCACTCGTCGCACCGCCGGACGTCAAGTTTCACGAGGTCGCCAGCACGCGAGACCTGTCCGACGTGAGCAGCGGCTGAGCCACCGCTTTGCGGCTGGTCGCCAGGACGGTTGGCCGCAACGGCCCAGCGTCCAGGCTAGCGCTCGACCACGATGCCGTGCCGGCGCTTAGACTTGCCGGCGGGCACGTCAGCAATGTCCGCAACGCTGAAGCTGACGCACAAAACCATCGGAGTGGAGATCCGCCGCGGCTCGTACGACGTCGTCGTCGACGGAAAGCCTGTTGGGTCCCTGGAACTGAACGAGACCATCGACATACCGGTCGAACCCGGACATCACACCCTGCAAGTCCGCAGCGGGCGTAACTCCAGCCGAACCAAGACCTTCAACGCCACCGAGGGCGAAACCGTCGCCTTCCGATGCAGCGGAAAGAGCATCTTGCCGATCTTCCTCCTGTCCTTCGTCGTTCCCAGCCTGGCACTGTCGCTCCATCGCGAGTAGGCGCGGCTCCCGAGCTGCGTGTCAGCATGTTGCGGATGGCACCGGTGGAGGTGGTGTCGTTCCTGGACGGCCTGGGGCCGGGAGTGCTCGCGGTCTATGAGGCCGGCCCGACCGGGTTCGGTCTGGCCAGGGCGGGCATGGAGCGAGGGATCGACGTGCGCGTGGCAGCACCGGGGTCGATCCCCAACGGGTCGGGTGATCGCGTCACGACCGACCGGCGCGATGCGATCAGGCTGGCGAGGCTGCTCGGCGCCGGCGAGCTGAGCTTCGCGTTCGTGCCGAGCGTCAAGGACGAGAGTTTTCGTGATCTGGTGCGCTGCATCGAGGACGTTCGCGGCGATCTGATGCGCGCCCGTCATCGCCTGTCGAAGTTCCTGCTCAGGCGCGGCGAGCGTTATCCGGGACCGGGCGGCGCGTGGACGGCCAAGCACCTGGCGTGGCTGCGCGCCCACGATCTCCAGGACCCTTGCGCGCAGGGCGCGTTTGTCGACTACCTGGCCGCGGTCGAGCTGCTCGCCGGCCGCCGCGGCACGCTGATCGGCGCGCTCGAGCACGCGCTCCCGGACCCCAGCCACGCCGCGGTCATCGCCCGGCTGCGCTGCTTCAGGGGGATCGACACGCTCTCCGGTGCCGGGCTCTCGGCGGAGATCGGCGACTGGCGGCGGTTCCCGCGGCCCGCGCTGCTCTCTGGGTTCTTGGGGATCGTGCCGTCCGAGCGAACGTCGGACACCAAGCGCCGCCAAGGCTCGATCACCAAGGCCGGCCCCGGCCACGCACGCCGGCTGCTGGTCGAGGCCGTCCACCACTACCGCTACCAGCCACACATCGGCGCGACGCTCGCACGCCGCCAAGAGGGACAAGACCCGCACGTCATCGAGATCGCCTGGCGCGCCCAACGACGCCTGCACCAGCGCTGGCAGCACCTGCACCAACAGCGTCGCAAGCCATCGGGCGTCGTCACGATCGCGTGCGCCCGCGAGCTCGCCGCGTTCCTCTGGGAGGCCGCAACCCTTGACTGACCACACCCACGATCGCGCCCGGGACGTTGCCGGGGCGCGACAGAGACGGGGGTGTAGCCGCCTTCCGTTGACGCCGCAGCCTTCGATAGTGGCACCGGCGAAGCGGGGGGCCAAACGCCGGAACGCCAGCCTCAAGGCTCGCGGAGGTCGACCTCCTCGGCGAGGATCTTGAAGTCCTTGATGTTGTAGGTCATCAACGGCACACCATGAACATTGGCGGTGGCTGCGATCGCCAGGTCCATCGCTCGACGCCGTGGCGCTCCCCCGCGTTGGGCAACGAGGGCGTGCAGCCGCCCGCACTCGCGCGCCGCGGCAGCGTCGAAGGGCAGCGCGTCGAAGTGCTCCTCGATCGCCCCGAGCCGGCGCACTCGCAGCGCACGAGCCTTCTCGTCGCGTGCGACGAGCACTCCGAAGTGCAGCTCCGTCAGCGAGACGACGCTGATCGCCGCGTCATCCTCGGGTCCCTTCTCGGCCGCGATCAGCACAGATGTATCGAGCAGGACCGCCACCCTCAGCCGCTGGCCCAGGGGTCTACGAGCTGCCCGCCGAGCGCTTGGAGATCGTGCTCGAGCGTGGGATCCGGGGGCGTCGTCCAGAGGTCAGCCAGCTGGATACTTGACACCCATTGACGTGCGCGCACGGGGCCGAGCTCGGCGACGGGACGCCCAGAGACGGTGATCGTGATCCGCTCGCCGGCCTCAGCGCGGCGCAGCACCTCGCCGACGTGGTTGCGTAGCTCCTTTTGCGGGATCGTCGCCATCGCCCCACAATGGTAGCAGTAGTGCTACCGACCGGCCTAGATCAGGTGCCCTGGCAGGCAACCGCCAGATTGCGCCGTATCGTTCCGCGGCCGGTCAGCGATACGCGGTTACTACCGCGACAGCGGTTTGAGAGAGGATGGGGTTCGCCTGGTTGGTTCCCTCTCGCACCGTCCACATCGGCTTGGAGCGGTCGGGCGTCGTGGCCTCGACGCCGCCGCCGCAGTCATAGCTCAGCACGTTCGTGTTCGTGCCATAACCCTGAAAACTGCACTTGCGTCCGTCGGCGAGGACTAGAAACCAAGGCGGCTGGCTGGGGTCTTCGTGGTTGAGCATGGCGACAGGGACGCCGTTGCCGCCGTTGCCGGCAGGCGTGACTTCTGTGACCTGGTTGGACGTCGGATCATTTGAACAAAGCAACGGGTTGTCCGGGTCGCCTCCGCGAGTGAAGACGAAGCACGGCGGACCGCTTCCCGGCAGAAAGCAGCGCACAGCCGAAAACCGACCGGGGTCATCGGTCGAACCGCTGTCGCATGTAGCACTACCACCGTGTGTGACGGCTAGACCAGGCGCTGGAGCAAACCCCCCGGTCTGGCCGACTGCCACCCAGGGTTCGAAGGTCTTTAGCTCGGTCGCGCTTGCGCCGGTAAAGGGGACAGGTACAGGCCCTGTGGTTTGACTGCAGCCATCGGCGGGATAGGTGGCAGCCGAGGGCTGAATCATCGCTTGCAGCGCACAGATGAGGTCGGTGGCCGTCGAAGGCGGCGTATTCCACTCCCGGTCGAGTAGGCCGTAGCACTCCGTTTCTGACCGGTTGCGGGAGGAGTCCGGGGCGCCAGTCGACTCGGTGCCGTTCAGTGGCCAGTATCCCCAGGAGAAGTCCTGCTGTGCGACATACCTGGTGAAGTTCGCGAACCAGGTGCCGACCGGGCCCGAGTGCGCGGTGTTGGCGCATCGCGCGGTGGGGGCGGTGTTCGGGTCGGCTCGCACACATTGTGGTGAGGTGTTGCAGGTGCCGAACTCTCCGACCCACAGCGGCGCTGCAGCCGCGGCTGCCTCCCATCCATCTTCGATGCCGAGCTTTTCGGCGAGCCTGTCGTAGTCACCGTTGACGGCCTTACTCTGGCTTTCGGTGTAGTCATGGGGAGCATAGACGAGGCTGCTGGATACTGTGCCGGGTGGGCAGGAGCTCGCGCCTGTATCTCGGTAGGGCTGTCCCGGCTGCAGGCAGATCGGGTAGCGCTGGGCGCCCGAGAGGTCGACCCCTTGGTCGATGCCCTCCACCATCACCAACAGGTTCGGGTTGCCGCTTGAGGAGAGCACCGCATCGCCGGCACGGTTGGCGGCTTCTCGCCAGTCGAGTTCGTCGTTGCCGCCGGTGCCCCATTGTGCCGAGCCAGCAGGCTCGTTGCGCAGGTCGACACCGATCACGGCAGGCACCGAACTGTAGCGGTGGGCCATGGCCACCCAGTCGTTGATCCACTGTTCGGTGGAGTATCTGCTGTTATGCCAGAGAGCGTCGTTGGGGTCGGGCGACCACGTCGGATCGCTGCTGTGGTCGTCAAGAATGACCATCAGCCCCTCGTTGGCGAGCGCCGCGACTACCTGGTCATACACTTCCAGGGCGCGATAGGGACCGGTGAGGTTGAGCTTCGATATGAGGCCGGGCTCTACGACGGGATCGCACTCGACGATGTAGTTGGAGAACGGCAGCCTCACGGAGTTAAAGCCCAAGCGCTTGATCTCTTGGGCGATGCTGGTAGCCGATTGCTTGTCGAGCCCTCCCGGTACAAAGTCGGCGCTCTCAGCACCGTACCAGTTAACGCTTACCAACTTGACAGTACGACCGTGCTCGTCAACCAGGACGGGGTCGGCGCTGCCAGGCTCTCGTTCTACGTGCAGTGGCGGCTCTATCCCGGCCGGTAGCGCCGCGGTCGGCGCAGTCGTGGGCGAGTGCGGCTCCTGGCCGGGGCAGCTCGCCGGATAGGCCCCGGCGGGATTCGGGCCAGGTGCGGGCACGGGACCAGGCGTGCCTGCGCACGCCGCCAGACAAGCGCACGCTATTCCAATAAGCAGGATCCGAGGGCACACGCGCGCCATTGTACGCCCAGCCTGAGAGCGCGGGCAGCTCAAACCTCGGCCTCGACCGGTGCTCGCTCGCCGCAGCGTCCGGCCGGCTGCCCACTGTAGCTTCCATTGGGACAGCGAGCGTGCCAGCAAGCGCCGCGCTCAGACCCACCGCTCGTCCGGAGCGCAACTATGAACGTAGACAGTGCGTACGCCTGCTTTTGTCACAAAGCGTCCACTCTGCGTTCGGTCCGCACGCCAATCCTAGTCCCGGGTTTGGCGGGAACAGGAGATCTCTGTCACTCCGTTGCAGTCGCTCGAGCGCAAAGCAAGGTGTCATGAGGCCGGTGACGTGGCTCGCATCGAGCTGGCGTTTGCGGACGGTTGCGCGCAATGGGCGAACGCGTTTTTTCATAACACCGCCCTCGGGTTGTCGTCCGCGCCGGACGTCGATCAAAATGGATTACTCGGCGATCACACAGCAGCGGGGTCGCTACTCTGGTGCGGTGACCGTAAACGGCGTCGGGGCAAACCCGAAGCTAGCGCCGCCTGGATAACTGCATCTGACAAGAGCCGAGGACGTTTCTCCGCTCGTGAGATCACTTGGCAAGAGGGCTTCGTAGCTGGCCGCTGAGAGGTTTGAGGTGTAGCCGACGTAGTCGTACTCGTTTCCCGGCGGCGGAAGCAGGAAGTAATCGGCGTCTGACGGCGCGACGCCGTCGACAATTGGGCACGGGTCGCCAGCCACGCCGCTGATCACCCTCAAGCTTCCTCCTTGTGGTGCAGATGCTGCCGCTTGCGCTTCGCGTGCGGTCCCAGTCAGCGTGATTTCAAAGCCTGGCGAACTCCATTCCTCAACCTGAGATGTTCCGTCGGTGATCAAGCACTCAAATGTGAGCTGGTAGGTGCCAGCCTCCAAATCATACGTGTACTGCAGGGGCTGTTGCCAGCCGTCCGTACTGAAGAACCCGCCTGACACTATGTAGCTGAACAGCAGGTTGTTATCGGCGTAGACAGAGAGCAGTCCGGTGTCGCTAGCAGAGCCGCAGGCTGGTCCGGAGAACACGCCGCCATAACCCACCGGCCCGTCGACGTTGCCGACCGGCGACACCGTGACCACCTGGGATCCGCTGCATTCGACGGCAGCGCCCGCGTCGACGATCGGTATTGCTCCACCGGGGTACGTGACGTAGGGCGTCCAGCCCTTCGATGGATATGCGCTCTGTTCTGTCGCGTAGTCCCCACTTCCCGTGGCGCCAGCGGTGCTGGTGATGCAGTTGCGGACTTCCGATGCTTTCATAGACGGATGCTGTTCCCACACGTCGGCGGCGATCCCGGCCACCATCGGCGCGGCAAACGATGTGCCCATCTCTTCGTCGTAGCCGCTGCAGTAGCCAGACGGGCAGCCCACCGGTATGGTGCTCATGAGGCCATTGTTTGGCGTAAGCGGTGGCACGGCCATCCCTCCCGGCGCCGCGACATTGACTCCGTCGCCATAGTTTGAGAACCGGGCCAGACTTCCATCCGAGTTCGTGGCGGCCACGGCGATCACGTTGGGTAGATCAGAGTTCGCTCCCCATTCGCTTGCCACCCCCGGTGAGCAGTTGTTCCCAGCGGCTATGGTCCAGACGATGTTCTTACCGTATGTCCCCGCAAATACGTGGCGGAAGGCTTCCTTGCCCGCCGCATCCCACTTGGCAATGAGGGCATCTTGTGCCGCCGTGGCACATCCGCCATCCGTCGGCCCGTTACCAAGGGAGATATTGACGACCTTCACGTCGCCTTCCTTGGCCATGCGCGTCACTGCCTCAAGCACCGTCGTGTTGTAGAACGTGCCGGTAGCAGCGGTGACGATCGGGCACCCCCAGGCCATTCCAACTGTGCCGATCTTGCCCTTTGCACAAGCGATGCCAGCCACTCGCGTTGCGTGTTCGGCCGGAAAATAGATACTGGCGTTCGTTAGCACCTGAGCGACGTTGAGATCTTCGTGAGCAAAGACAAGGCCCTGATCGACGATGCCCACCCTAACCGAGGAGCCACTTGATTTACTCCAAGCCGCCGTTGCGTTCACCTGTTCAAACGGCCACGTCAGCTCGGGAGTTTCGAATTGGGGAGCAACCGGATACGCTGCATCATCACTGTACATTTCGACCGGCACGCCGCCAACGGCCGTGACATCCCGCTGCGGCGCCCGATGGGCCGTGTATTGTTTGTCCTCGGTTGTCCTAGCTTTTCCTCCAATCGAAGGGGTCACCTATCGAGTTAGCAAGCCAAAAACGGCTCTAACTCGCCGATTTTTCGCCCCTTCAGCCGATCCGTTACGAGAGTGGTGCTCTACCAACTGAGCTAAGTCGGCACGCCTGGCCTCGTGACCTTAGCTTCATTACGAGGGTGTGGCCCTTCACGCGTGAATGCCGGTAAATACAGTGTTGCTGCGAGTTCGTGGAGCCCCGTACCAGCAGGTGTACCGCAGGACGAACGCGGCTGCCAGGCCGGCGCCGCAAGCAGTCCGCCGCCTGCCGGCCGCGGCACGCACGCCAGGAGGTTCAAGCGGGGCCGACGGCCCGCATGGTCCGGGCTATGTCATCGCGGCGCCCGGTGCGCAACTGTCGTGGACGCGCAAGCTGGCGGCGATCAAGTGCTCAGCGGATAGGGCGCAGCTCGACGCCGTGAGCTACCCCTTGCCAATCGGTGTCGGCTGTCAGAGCTGGAGCGTCCAGCCGTCGCGCCAGTGCTAGGCACGCCCGGTCGCCGAGTGAGAGCCCTGCATCGCGGGTCAACGGTCGTAGGCGTCCCGCGTCGATGGCGTCAGCGGCCGTGAACGGCTCGACGGTGATCGCGCCATCAAGTAGTCCGCTTTGGGTGAGTTCAGCCGCGAGCTTCGCCGGGTCCTCTCCCCGATCGGCGACGCGGCTGAATACCTCGGCAAGATTGACCGTCGAGATCACCGCACCGCTGGCGATTGCGTCGGCTACAACGTCGGCGCCGGGCTCGTCTCGAAGATGCGCGAGAAGCGCCGAGGCGTCGAGTACGGGCGCCAACTACTCGGTGTCCTCGCGGTTGGCTTCTGCGCGCCGCTCGGCGAGCAGTTCGTCCACCATCGACCCTCCGGGGAGCCGACGGAGCAGTCCGCGACTCTGCTCGGCCACGACGCGATAAGGGCGTAGTCGCAACGAGCCGTCGTTCTCGGTACTCAGCAGCATGTGAGTACCGGGTTTCAGGTCCAGCTCACGGCGTACAGCGGACGGCAAGACAACTCGCCCACGGTCGCCGACGGTTATGCGCCTCTCAGTGTGGGCCATACTGTGAGCGTACCACGATTGTGGAGCGACCCACACAGCTCCGCGACTTCACGATCTCAACAGCCTCCGGGGTCGGGTGACGTGACCAGCTTCCGCTTCCTAGTGGAAAGCAGTGGCCCACGCGCGTGCAGCATCTCCGCTCTCGCAGCTCGTCCCAAGCGAGCGTCTGCTGAACGTCAGCTGAGACGCTCGCTTGTCGGCACAGAGCAGCAGCTGCGGCGCTTCTGCGCTCCTACGGGTATTAGGGCACTCGTGGCGTGGATGGTGTGAGATGGGCGCTACTTGATGACCTGGAACAAAGCGCTCGTCGTGCGCCACCCTGATATCTCCGAGCAGGCCGAGCACCCTTCTCCCACACTCGACGGAGTCTTCGGTCGTCTTCACGCGCGCGATCGACAGCGTAGCCTGGGCCGAATGCACCGCGACTGCTGGCGGGAGAAGTAACACTCCAACCCCTGGCACTGCAAGCGCGCAAGTGCGATCATCAGAGCCAACCATCCAGAAGGGAGCCGCACCGTGGAGTCCTCTGAGATCCCCATCCGAGTGCTTGTGGTGGCACACAAGACCGCCGCCACGCAACCCCTACTCGACGCCGTGCGGGAGCGGGCGCAACGCGGGCTGTGCACGTTCACGCTGCTCGTCCCAAACACCACCCACGGCATGCACAAGATCGTCGACCCCGAGGACCAGAGCGCCGGCGAGGCCAGCGCCGTGATCGATCACGCCCTGCCCCTGCTGAGCGAGGCCGCCGGGACCCCCGTCGAGGGAATCGTGGGTGCCCCCGACCCGGGCGCAGCGGTGCATGATGCGATCAACCGCTATGGCTTCGACGAGGTGATCATCTCAACGCTGCCCACACGACTGTCGCGATGGTTGAAGCTCGACCTTCCCAGCAAGGTGTCGGGCACGGGTCTGCCCGTGACCACCGTGACCCCCTCCGAGGTACCGGCGACATAGACCCACGTTTGTAGCTAGAACGGGATGTTGTTTCTATCCCGAGGCGTTCGCGGCGAAGGTCTGCCGCGGGCAGGACGGCCGACAGTTCTCGCTGGAACTCTCGTCTGCGTAGCGCGAGAGCTGGGAGCCGTGGAGCTGCTCGCCAGCGCACACCGGCAGCGAGCGTGATCCGGGAAGGGATGTGTCGCGGACGCTTGAACTGGCCCACCTCGCTTCGCGGCCCGTGCCGCGCGCGTGGTTGCACCGCCCAGCCACACTTGCGATCATCGCTGCCATGCAGGGGAACCTTTGCCCACGGGGGTCGACCACCGTGGCTGCGTTCGCTGGCCTGCTGAGCCTCCTGGCTGCCGCCACGGCATTCGCGCTGCCTCCCGGGACCCACAGGCCCGGCCTGACCGAGGCGAGCGAGATCATTAAGTTCAGCGGCGACACGACGAACTGCCTGAACGTCGTCGTCGATACCCGCAGCCCGAAGTGGGCGCTGGTGGAGTGGAAGGGCGGCCGGGGCTGCCCGGCCAGCGCGAGCTTCGCCGGTTTCACGATCGTCTACGAGAGCGCGCCGCAGAACGTCAACACGGTGGGCGTCGCTTGGACCCAGGTACTGAAGACCGCCCATCCCCGCTGTCCGCTGCCAAAGGTGCCGGCCAGCGTGGCGCGAACGTTCCAGATCTGCGTGGGCTCCTCCCACACCGGGCACGTGCCGGTGCTCTAAGCCTGGATCCACCGGTGTTGTCCGGTGGTGAGCAAAGAATGACCTCCTGAATCGGGCTTGGTAGCGACAGATTGCGGCTGTCGCGGCCCGGGGTCAGG
>Ga0302325_10000595_pt1 | contig 99511 bp, 88 predicted proteins | sample Palsa_T0_2_FD_201948 | JGI IMG/M metagenome (GOLD analysis project Ga0302325, IMG submission 201948) | Peat permafrost microbial communities from Stordalen Mire near Abisko, Sweden - Palsa_T0_2 | ecosystem: Environmental > Terrestrial > Soil > Palsa > Peat permafrost | place: Sweden: Abisko...
GCTTTTGGCCTATCATGACCCATACTGATGACATCCCTTATAGGGAGCCTAAGCCCATGTTCGAAATGAAGCATTTGATCGTCGTGCTGCTCGTCGTTCTGCTGGTATTCGGAGCGAAGAAGCTGCGCACGATCGGTTCCGACCTGGGTGCCGCCGTGCGCGGCTTCAAGCAATCGGTGAACGAAGGGGAGGCCGACGCCACGGCCAAGCAGATCCCGCCGAAGAGCACCGACGCCGAGTTCACGGACGCCCGAGCGCGCGAAACCGCCGACAAGCGCGATCGTCCCGTCTGACGCCGTTCGCGATCGGCCGCTCCTAAAGTTATAAGACAGCCGCCATGTTCGAGGGTCGCTTTCCGGAGCTTTTGATCATTTTCGTGGTCGCGCTCGTCGTGCTGGGCCCGCACAAGCTGCCGCAGGTCGCCGCCATGGTCGGCCGCTGGCTCGGCAATGCGCGCGCGATGGCCCGTCAATTCCGCGATCAGCTCGAAGAGGAAGCCCAGAACATGCAGCGCCCGGTCGTAGATCCCACGCGCCCGGCGCCGCCGCCAGTGCCGGCGCCAGCGCCGGCCGCAGCGCAATCGTCTGCTGCCACAGACTCCGTCACGCCAGACCCGGCATCCCATGAGCGAGGAGCCTGAAAAGCTTTCCGAAGGGACGTTGATCTCGCACCTGCTCGAGCTACGTTCCCGACTGATTCGCGCACTTGCGGCCGTGGGGCTTTTCTTCATTCCCTGCGCGTATTACTCCAATCAGATTTTCACCTTCATCGCAAAGCCGCTGCTCGACAAGCTGCCCAAAGGCGGCACGCTGATAGCGACCGGTGTGATGACGCCGTTCACGACACCCTTCAAGCTGTCGTTCTTCGTCGCGCTCTTCATCGCCATGCCGTACGTGCTGTACCAGGTGTGGGCGTTTGTCGGGCCCGGCCTCTACCGGCGCGAAAAACGCTTCGCCGTGCCGCTGCTGGTCTCTTCGATCGTGCTGTTCTACGCCGGCGTCATCTTCGCCTACGTGGTCGTGTTCCCGATGATATTTGCCTTCTTCACGAGCACGACACCCCAGGGCGTATCGATGATGACGGATATCACAAGCTACATGGACTTCGCGCTCACGATGTTCCTCGCATTCGGCGTTGCGTTCGAAGTGCCCGTCGCCGTAGTGCTCCTGGTGCTGACGGGAATCGTGAAGATCGAGAAACTGAAGGCGAATCGAGGCTACGTTCTCATCGCCATCTTCATCATCGCGGCGATTCTCACGCCGCCTGATGCGCTCTCGCAATGTGTAATGGCCGTGCCGATGTACATGCTCTACGAGGGCGGCGTGCTGATGGCGCAGATCATGCAGCGCATGCAGCGCACCGCCGCCGAACGCGACGCCGCGAAGGTGTGAGCATCCAAGCCGCCGCCGCCACAGGATCCGGCGGCACCTGAGCCTGCTGCGTTGCCTTATGAGCGGCGCTGCGCCCGTGCCATCGCGCGCCATTACGGCTCCTTAAACAGCGCGACCCGCAGGCAATTCCATAGCACCTGAGCCGCTGTCAATACGACCCCGTTAAGTGGACAAGCGCGGCTCATTTGCAGATCATGCCGAGGTCCTCTTGAGGCGTCATCTTGAAGAACATGAGCACCAAAAACGTCGACCAAATGCCGCCCGGCATCCCGTTCATCATCGCCAACGAGTTCGCCGAGCGCTTCTGCTTCTACGGTATCAACGCGATTCTCGCCGTGTACATGACTCAGCATCTGCACTTTGGGCAGGCGCAGGCGACTGTTTGGCAGTCACTCTTTAAGTTCGGAGCCTATTTCTTCCCGCTGATCGGCGCCATCATTTCCGATGTTTTCTGGGGTAAATACCGCACCATCATGACGCTGGCGCTGGTCTACTGCGCCGGCTGTGTCGTGCTGGCAAGCGGCGGCGGTCCGACGACGCTGGCCGTCGGCCTCGGCCTCATAGCTCTGGGAACCGGCGGTATCAAGCCGTGCGTGTCAACCAACGTCGGCGACCAGTTCACCTCCAAGAACCAGCACCTCATCGAGCGCGCCTTCAGCTATTTCTATCTCTCCATCAACGCAGGCTCCGCGATCTCAATATATTTCTGCCCGATATGGCTGAATGCCTACGGCCCGCGGGTGGCCTTCGGCGTACCCGCCGCGATGATGCTGCTCGCGACCATCGCGTTCGGGCTCGGCCGCAGGAAATTCGTCGTCGTGCCGCCGGCGATGACCCACGGCGCAAACCGTGGGATTGTGTTGTTCCTTCTCGGCCTCCTGCCGGTGCTCGGCATCTCCGCCTGGATCTTCAATGTCGTGGGTCCGGACTACCGCACGCTCGCAGCGTTGATCACGCTCCTCGCGCTCCTCGTGCTGGTCGTGTATCTGAGCCTCCATACCGGTCTCAAACGTGCGCTGCCGGCGCAGCTGCTCGACTGGATGCAAGAAGCATTCACGGGCCCCGCGCTCAAACAGATCACCGGTCTTGCCCTCATCTATTACGTGTTCATCGCGATGTTCTGGTGTCTGTGGGACCAATCCAACGGCCAGACCTGGACCTTGCAGGCCACGTCCGATTTGATGGATAAGCATCTGTTCGGATTTCTCGCAGGCATTCCTGCCTTTGCCGGCCTGGCGAGCTACCAGATGCTGCCGTCGCAGATTCAGGTGGTGAATGGCCTCTTCATACTCGCCATGGTGCCCATCTTCACCTTTGTGATTTATCCGGTGATGGGCAAATTCTTCACCGTGACCCCCCTGCGTAAGATTGGCATCGGCCTGTTCGTGATTTCCGCCTCGTACCTGATAGTGGCTTCAATCGAGAACCACATCATGCACGGTGAGAGCGTGAGCCTGTGGTGGCAGATCCTCGCCTACGTCGTGCTGACGGCAGCAGAGGTGCTCATTTCCATCACCGCCCTCGAATTTTCCTATAAACAGGCGCCGCTCAAGGTGAAGAGCTTCATCATGGCGGTGACCTACCTGCTGGCGGTGAGCATCGGCAACGCCTTTACCGCGCAGGTGAACGGTGCCATGGTCAAACCGCTGCCGACAATTTCCATGACCACCGGCGCTGAGACCTGGGCGCAGTTGCAGAGTATTACGAATTTGCAGCGTGGACAGAAAATTGATTTCGGCGGTGACACCGGCGTCAAATTCATCACTGACAACGGCACGCCTGCGCCGCTCGATGGCACCTTCCTGATCAGCGACATCGACGCGGCTCACAACCGCGTGCGGCTGATGGATGTCATCCATCGCCGGCCCTTGGTGAGTTCAGGGGAATTCAAGCCTGCCCAAACAGACGTCACAACCTACAGGTTGGTGGGCCCCATGTACTTCCTGTTCTTTGCAGGGCTGGGAGGCGCCGTGGCGGTGCTGTTCGTCTTCGTCGCGGGCTTCTACCGCGAACGCACCTACGTGCGCGACGCGACGGCGGAGCCTGCGTAGTGAAGCCCGCCTAGATGAGGACGCGCCTCATCCTATGCATCGGGTTTGCGGCAGGCCTCATCGGCTGTGTCAAAAAGGAAAGTGCTCAGCCGTACCTATTTCGCGGCGGCGCCAATGACGGCTTCCACGAGTCGATCGGCGATACGGTCAATCTCTCGGTGACGCCCGCGTATCTGGCGAGGATCGGCTTGGTACCGGCGATGCCGCCGAGCCGCGAAGCGCTTATCAATTAGCAGATGAAGATGGCGCTCGACAAGATCGCCTTCCTGCCTTTCGGCCGCTTGATTGACCTGTGGCGCTGGCGGGTCTTTTCAGGCGAAATCGCGCCCGCGAGCTACAATGCGGCATGGTGGGAGCTGCGCAGGCATTATCAGGGCATCGCGCCGCCCGTCGCGCGCACGCAGGCCGACTTCGACCCGGGTGCGAAGTTTCACATCCCCGCCAATACGCCCTATATGCACTACTTCCTGTCGTTTATCCTGCAGTTCCAGTTTCACAAGGCGTTGTGCGCGGCCGCCGGGGAGCAAGGACCCCTGTATGAGTGCTCCATTTTCGGCAGCGCCGCGGCGGGAGAGCGCTTTGCCCGGATGCTCGCGCAGGGCGCGAGCGAACCCTGGCAGGATACGATGCAGATGCTCACGGGCACGCGCCGCATCGACGCCGCCGCGATCATTGAGCACTTCCAGCCGCTCATGGGTTGCCTCGGCGGGCAGAACAAGAACCGGCAGTGCGGCTGGGAATAGCACCGGTGTCGGCGGCATAATCTGCATGCGCCTGCTTCTCATCGAAGACGACCCGGAAGCCGCACGCTTCGTGCTGAAGGGGCTGCGTGAGGGCGGCTACTCGGTCGAGCATGCCGCGGACGGCCGCGACGGCCTGTTCCGCGCGACCGAGGGCAAATACGACGCCATCATTACCGATCGCATGCTGCCGCACATGGATGGGCTTGCGATCGTGCAGGTGCTGCGTCAGCAGGGCTGCGATACGCCGGTGCTGGTGCTGTCAGCGCTCGGCAATGTTGATGATCGCGTGCGCGGCCTGCGCGCGGGCGGTGACGACTACCTCACGAAGCCCTTCGCGTTCGTCGAGCTGCTGGCGCGCGTCGAGGCGCTGCTGCGCCGCAAGGCGGGTCCGCAGGCGACAACGACATTGAAGGTGGGGGATCTGGAGCTCGATCTTCTGGGACGGCGCGCGCGCCGCGCCGGTCGCGAGATCGATCTTACGTCGAAGGAATTCACGCTCCTCGAGTTTCTCGTGCGGCGCGCGGGCCAGGTGGTCACGCGCACCATGCTGCTCGAAGGCGTGTGGGATCTGCAGTTCGACCCGCAGACGAACCTCATTGACGTGCACATCAGCCGCCTGCGGCAGGCGGTCGACCGTGGTTTCGACCGGGTCCTGATCCATACCGTGCGCGGTGCGGGCTACGTGGTGCGCGACGATGGCACCTAGCGAGCGGCCACCGTTCTCGAATTCCTTCCGCACCAGCGCTTTTCGGCTCGCCATTGCGTACTGCCTGCTCTTCACGGTGAGCGTGAGTGCGCTCTTGGGCGCGATTTATTTGATCACCGGCAGCGTGCTCGCGAATGAGGTCGACAACGTCATTCTGATCGAGCTCGACGCGCTCGCCGACGAATACGATCGCGAGGGACAGGACGGCATCATCGCGGAGTTGACGCGGCTGCGCGAAAGCTGGGGCCGGGCCGGGGCGATCTACCTCCTCGTCGATCCGTCGCTTGCAAAGCGCGCGGGCAATCTCACCGCGTGGCCGTTCAACGGCGTGCCGAAGGAGCGCTGGCTCGAATTTGACATCGAAGCGCTGCGCGATGGCGGAATCGTGCGCGATCCGGTGCGTGCGCGCGTGGTCGAATTTCCGGACGGCTATCGCCTCCTCGTCGGCACGGAGGTCTCTGAACGGCGCCAGTTCCAGCAGCGCTTTCGCTCGGCGACATTGTGGGCCATCGGCTCGACGGCACTTCTGGGGGCACTCATGGGGCTGTGGTTGAGCCGCCGCCTGATGGCGCGGGTGCGGGCGATCTCCACCGCCTGCCAGCAAATCGTCGCCGGCGATTTCGCACGCCGCCTGCCGGTCGGAGGATCCCGCGACGAATTTGACGCTCTGGCGGTCGCCGTCAACCACGTGCTCACGCGTTTGGATCAGCAGACCGCGACGGTGCGGGCGACCTTCGACAGCGCCGCCCATGATCTGCGCGGCCCGCTGTTCCGTCTGCGCGGGCGCCTTGAGGAGCTGCAGGGATCCACGGCGCTCAATGCGGAGGGGCGCAGCAGCATCGATCGGGCCTTGAAGGACATCGATTCCGTGCAGCGTACGCTTGCGATCCTGCTGCAGATCGCGCAAGCCGAGTCCGGCGCCGCGCTTGCGGAGAGTGCGCGCCTCGATCTCGGGGAGCTCGTGCAGGAGATCACCGAGCTCTACGAGCCGGCCGCACGCGCTCAGGGCTTGAGCCTAGACTGCGATGTGGAGCGCAGCTGGGTGAACGGTCATCGGCAGCTACTCACGCAGCTGCTCGCCAATTTGATCGAGAACGCCGTCAACTATGCAGGCCCGGGCGCGCTCATTCACGTGACGGTGCGCACAAACGCCGAGGGAGTACGACTTCAGGTGGCGGACAACGGCCCGGGTATTCCGGTCGAGGACCGGGAGCGGGCGCTGCGCCCCTTCGTGCGATTGTCCAGCGCGAAGTCGACGGGCAGCGGCTTGGGTCTGAGCCTCGTTGCAGCGATCGCGCGGCTCCATCAAGCGCGCCTCTTGCTCGAGGACAATGCGCCCGGACTTTGCGTCGTGGTGCAGTTTCAAGCGACTCGGCCCGAGAATGCGCCGCAGAAGCACGCGGTGCCGGCGCTGCCGACACCGCGTGTCAATGCAACTGCTTAGCTCGTCGCTTTGCCGGCTTTGCAGTCCTTCATGAACTGCTTCCTGTCGGCACCGGTCAGATTCTTATCCGTCGCCTGTTTCCTGCAGGCCGCAGCGGTCGGATTACCGGTAGCGGGGTTGACTGAAGTGGTCGGCGACGCATTAGTCGGCGCGGTAGCCGTGGTCTGGGCGAAAGCGGCTGTGGTACCTAGGAGAGCGGTCAGGGCAAGAGCGGAAAAAAGCTTCATGGGCGTCCTCATTTAAATTGGCAAAAAAGCTGCAGGGCTGCAGCGCGCGCCACGTTAACCTGCCGCCCATGGCGCCATGCCTAAGCGGCGGTTAAGAAATCGTAATCGCCTTGCGGGGCGGGCCGCGCGGCGCCGCGGGCTTGATATGGCAAATGCGCTTTTGCGTTAAAGTGGCCGGGGCCGCTGGCAGCGGCTGAGGGGGTTCATGGTAAAACAGGCAGGCACCGCGCCGCAGCTGACGGCGCGCGCAATCATCCTCGCCATCGTGCTCGCGGTGATCCTCGCGGCCGCCAACGTGTATCTCGGCCTCTTTGCCGGCGTCACGATTGCGTCGGCCATTCCCGCGGCGGTCGTGTCAATGGCCGTGCTGCGCGTGCTGGGCGGCGGCGGCATTCTTGAGAACAACATCGTCTCGACCGGCGCCTCGGCGGGCTGCTCCATCGCCTCGGGAGTGATATTCACGCTGCCCGCTCTCATCTTTCTCGGCGCCTGGCAGGAATTTCATTTCTGGTGGGTGCTCGCGATCGCGGGCCTGGGTGGACTGCTTGGACTGCTATTCTCGGTGCCACTGCGCCGCTCGCTCGTGGTCGAGCAGCAGATGAGCTTCCCCGAGGGCCAGGCGGCTGCGGAGGTTTTGAAAGCCGGGGCAAATCCCGCCGCCGGCGCCAAGATCCTGGCCGTGTCGGCGCTCGCCGGCGGCGCCATGAAGTTCGCCGCAGCGAGTGGGCTGCGCCTCATTCCCGATACGGCTCAGTACGCGACCTACGTGGGGCGCGGGATCGCGTACTTCGGCACCAACCTCTCGCCTGCGCTGCTGGGCGTCGGCTACATCGTCGGCTTCAACATCGGCACGGTCATGCTCATGGGAGGCGTGATCGCGTGGAACATTGCCATTCCGATCTATGCCAGCTACTTCCTCGACACCGACTCTGCGCTTGCCGCCGCGGTTGCCCATATGTCGGCGACCGATGCGGCGGATGCGATTCGCGGCGTACAGATCCGCTATCTCGGCGTCGGCGCCATGCTGATAGGCGGCGTTTGGGCGCTCATCTCCATCAGGAAGTCGATTTTATCTGGCGTCAGGAGCGGGCTTGCCGCCACACGCGCCAACGTTGCCGCGGCTCTGCTGCCGACGGATCGCGATCTGCCGATGAAGTACGTGCTGATCGGGATCGTGGCTTTTACGCTGCCGCTCGCGGCTTTGTATCAGGCCATCGTAGGGGACCTGGGCGTAGCCGTGACGATGACGGTAATCATGATTGTCGCCGGTTTTGTGTTCTGCTCCGTGTCGGCCTACATGGCCGGCCTCGTCGGCTCATCGAACAGCCCCGTATCCGGCATCACGATCTGCACGATCCTGTTTGCCTCACTGATACTCGCGCTGCTCATGGGACGCCATGCCGCCGCCGGACCCGTAGCCACGATCATGATCGGCGCCGTCGTGTGCTGCGCCGCCTCCATCGCCGGCGACAATCTGCAGGACCTGAAGTGCGGCTACCTGATCGGCGCATCACCGTGGCGGCAGCAACTCATGCTTGGCATCGGAGCGCTCGCGAGCGCGCTCGTCATGGCGCCGGTGCTGAATCTGCTGCTGCAGGCCTACGGCATGGGGCCGGCGACGAGTGCGCACCCGCAATCGCTGCAGGCGGCGCAGGCGACGCTCATGGAAGCGGTTTCGCGCGGCATGTTCGGCGGAAAGCTGCCGTGGACCATGGTCATATTGGGCGTCGGCATCGGCATCGTGATCATCGTCTGCGATGAGATACTCAAATGGCGCAAGGTCGCGTTCCGCACGCCGGTGCTGGCGGCCGCCGTGGGCATCTACCTGCCGCTTGAGTTATCGGTGCCGATATTCCTGGGCGGTGTGCTCGCCGCGCTCGCGGCACGCAGGCAAGCCGATCGCGAGAACCAGCAGGGCATGCTGTTCGCCGCGGGGCTTATCACTGGGGAATCTCTCGTGGGCGTGCTGATCGCCATTCCGATCGTGCTCACGCATCATGACGACGTATTTGCACTGCCGGCGGCGCTGCAGTTCGGCGGCGTGGTAGGACTTATGATTCTCGCCGGGCTTGCGTATCTTCTATACCGTGCGGCCGTCGCAAAGTCCGCAGCCCCCGCGCACCACTAGTCAAGTAAGGCGCGCGGCCCGCGGCGCGGCGCCGCTGCTAGCGCTTGCGGTTCGAGTAGAACTCCACCTGCGCCCGCGAACCCACGAGCATCGAGCCGATCCACCCGGTGATACTGACGATGAGCGCGCCCAGAAGCGCCGCCCGGAATCCGGCGATATGCAGTCCGGGCAGAAAGGCCGCGACCAGCGCCAGCATGGCGGCATTAATGACGAGCAGAAAGAATCCGAGCGTTACGATCGTGATGGGAATGGTAAGCACTATGGCGATCGGCCGCACGATGGCATTCATGACCCCCAACAGGAAGCCCGCCAGAATGAGCGTTCCTGCATCATCGACAGTGATGCCCGCAACCCAGCGCGTGGCGAGCCACAGGCCAAGCGCTGCAATCAGTGCGCGAATCAGAAATCCCATCAGGACGCCTTGCGTTCGAGTTGTTCGACGAACACCTTCAGGCGCGCCAGCGCGCGCTCCCAGCCGGTGCGCATGCGCCGATATTGCACGTCCCCGGCCGCGGATGCGACAAAGCCGGAACCGATGAGCCTCAGGATCGTGCCTTTCGGGTGGGTTGCCAGCATGAGGTCGTCGGTGACCGCCTCGTCCTCGGGCAACGCAGCGCAGGGCAGATAGATGAGGCGCAGGCGGCGCGCCGGCTCGCACACGTCAATGTGCGCCTCGAGCTGCGTCACCCTATCAACCGTGGCGCGAAACAGGCCGCCGGGCTTGGGGCGGATCCACGCGTCCGGCGAACACCAACGTGCCAGGCTCTCCGAGTCCGTCAGGGCGCGCCAAACGGTCTGCACGTCGGCGGCGATGTCGGTACGATGCGCGTAGCCGCGCAGTCTGTGGGCCATGCGCGCCATTGTGCCATGTGACGGCGTAACACCAAAAAGACATGGTGCGCCGCCCAGCAAGGAGGGGGGTTATGAACTTTGTGCACCTGGGAGGGACGGGCATGAACCTGGTGGAGGTGATTGTCTGCCTTGCCCTTATTCAGTTCCTGCGCTTCGGCTTTGCTGTCGGTAAGGCGCGCGAGAAGTACGGTGTGAAGGCCCCGGCAACAACCGGTAATGAAATGTTTGAGCGTTACTTTCGCGTCCAGATGAATACTCTGGAGCAGCTCGTCGTATTCATACCGAGCATCTTCCTGTTCGCGCAGTACGTCGAGCCGCGCGTCGCCGCGATCCTCGGGTTTATCTTCCTGGTCGGACGGGCTTGGTACTTTGTTCAGTACGTACGCGATCCGGCCCAGAGGAGCGCAGCATTCGCGGTGTCGTTTCTGCCGATGGTCATCCTATTGCTGGGCGCCCTCATTGGCATCGCTCTGCAGATATTCAGGCAGTAACACGCCGCCGCAGGAGCACGCCGGCAATCGGCAGCAAGGATAGGAAAATGATGCCAATCGTCACGACACCGAAGTTGTCCTTGACGATCGGAATGTTGCCGAACAAATAGCCGCCCCAGATGAAGAGCAACACCCAGCAAATCGCGCCTGCCAGATTGTAGGCGAGGAAGCGCGCGGCCGGCATGCGGCCGACGCCCGCGACGAAGGGCGCAAAGGTGCGAATGATCGGCATGAAGCGCGACAAAAAGACTGCCATGGCGCCGTAGCGCGCGAAGAACTCCTCGGTGCGGCGCAGATAGTCCTGTTTCAAGAGGCGATGGCGTCCGCTGAACGCCGCGGGTCCAATGACGCGCCCGATCGAATAGTTGACCGTGTTACCCAAAATTGCCGCCGTCGCGAGCAGCAGCGAAGCAAACGGCGCCGTAAGCGTGCCGTGCGTATCGACCGCCGCGAGCGCCCCGACCGCGAACAAGAGCGAGTCTCCAGGCAGGAATGGCGTCACGACCAGGCCGGTTTCTGCAAAGATGACGAGGAACAGGATCCCGTAGATCCACGCGCCGTAGAGCGCAAGCATCTCGACGAGATGGCGGTCGATATGCAGCACGAAATTGACCGCCCAATGTACGGTTTCCAAGGCGTGGCTTCTTACTGCACAGTGGCGAGCGCGACGCGCTGCTGCGGCCGGCGCGCGTGGGCTTTGAGCTCCTCGAGCGCCAGGCGCACCTCCGGATCGCGCTTGCTCAGAGAAACCGTCGAGGCTGCATCCAGATCAGCGGGCGGCTCTTCCGGTCCATTGACGATAACGTCCGGCAAAATGCCCTTCTCGTGAATGGATGCGCCGGAGGGTGTGAAGTAGCGCGAAGTTGTAAGCTTGAGCGCGCCGCCATGCGACAGCGGCATCACGGTCTGCACCGATCCCTTGCCATAGGTCTTATGGCCGACGAGCTCGGCTCTGCCATGGTCCTTGAGGGCGCCCGCCAGGATCTCTGCTGCGGAGGCCGAGCCGCCATTGACGAGCACGACGATGGGTGCTCCGTCGATGAGATCGCCCGGCGTTGCGTCCATGCGAAACTGCGAGTCCGCCGTGCGCCCATCGGCCGAAACAATGATCCCGTGATCCAGGAACGCATCGGCCACCGCCACAGAGGCTTCCAGCACGCCGCCCGGGTTATTGCGCAGGTCGATGACGAGCCCCTTCAGGCCGTGCGGATTATCGCGCTTCAGGCGCGCGAGCGCGTGTGTCACGTCATCGGCAGTCGTCTCGCTGAAGCCGGTGATGCGCAGATAGCCATACCCCGGCTCCAGATCCTGCTGCGCGACGCTGCGCACCTCGACCTTGGCACGGCGCAGTGAGAAATTGAGGAGTTCGCTGCGCCCTGGGCGCCGTACGGTGAGTCGCACCGTGCTGCCGGCGGGGCCGCGCATGCGATTGATGGCGCCGGCGAGATCAGCGCCCACGTCGACCCCATCAATCTTCACGATGAAATCACCGGACAGCATGCCGGCCTGCTCGGCGGGCGAGCCTTCGATCGGACGCAGGACCTTTACGCCTGCATCCTCGGCCACGACTTCGATCCCGACACCCGGGTAGGAGCCCATGGTGGACAGGCGGATCTCCTCGAATTCCTCGCTGTCCAGCAAGGCCGAATGCGGATCGAGCGCGGCCACCATGCCGCGGACCGCTTTTTCCATGAGTTCGTGATCGTCTACTTCGTCAACATATTCGCGCTTGATGCGCTCGTAGACTTCCGCGAACAGGCGGGCTTCCTCCCACGGCAGCGCGGCGGGAGGGGCCGACGGCGCCTCATCGGACTGCCGTCCCGCCACGGCGTTTCCCGCAAGCGCCGCAGCAAATCCCAGAATGATTCCCGCGCCCAGCGTCACGAGGGTTCGCGACCGCATCGACATGCTAAAGAACTCCCGCACTGCTTCCGGGCACCGATACTACAGCCGCGTGACGCGGGTCAACCCAATTTCTGTCAAGCCGCGCGGCTACATGTTGGCCGCGAGCGCCTCGGGCATTCTTTCTTCGGTGGTGCAGTCCACCGTCGCGGCCGACGCCAGCAACGGCAGCTCAACGGACAACAGGTCGATAAAGGGCGCCGGCTGGCCGATGGCGAAGCCCTGGCCGTAGTCAACACCGAGCGAGGCGACCCGGGCACGGATCTCCTCGGTCTCGACATACTCGGCGACGGTACTGATACCCATGCTGCGCGACAGTTGCGCAATGGCACGCACCATGGATTCCGCGCGCGCATCCTTCAGGATGTCACGGACGAAGCTACCGTCGATCTTGAGCATCGTCACGGGCAGCTGCCGCAGGTAGGAAAGAGAGGACAGGCCGGTACCGAAGTCATCGAGTGCGACGCCGCAACCGAGCCCGCGCAGGCGGCGCATCAGTATTTCGGCGCGCGCGATGCTGGCGACCGTCGCATTCTCGGTGAGCTCGAAGCAGAAGATGGCAGGATTGAGGCGACTCGACTCGATCCGCTCGAGAAGAAAGTCGCCGAAGCCGTCGTCATTCAATGATTGGCCTGAGAAATTGATCGCGAACACGCACGGCCGGGCGGCAAGCAGCGCGGCGTGCGGCTTAAGAAGTGCGATGGCCTTCTGCACCACCCAGCGATCGATGGTCGGCATGAGCTGATAGCGATTGGCGGCGGAGAGAAAGCGATCCGGCCCGACCGTCTTGCCGTCCTCATCGATCATCCGCAGCAACAGTTCGTAGTGCGGCCGCATGTGCTGTGAGCTTGCGAACGGCAGGATGAGCTGCGCGTCGAAGCGCAGCCGGTCCGCTTCGATCGCTTCGCGCACGCGCGAGGCGATGTTGATATCGGTGAAGCGGCGCACGATGCTAGCATCATTGGGCTCGTACACCGCCACGCGATTGCGGCCGCGATCCTTGGCCGCCTTGCAGGCCGTCTCGGCCGCGGCCAGTGAATGCATGAGCTCGCGCGCCTCGCGCTCAAACGGCGCGACGCCAATGCTGATTGACACGTGCAGGCGCGCATCCCCACGCAGAGTCCCCAATTGCTCGGCGCCCTCGCGCAGCGACTCGGCGAACTGCGCTGCGTCTTCCAGAACAACCGGCAGCAGCACCGCGAAGCGGTCGCCCGATATGCGTGCCGCGAAGGCGCTGCGCGGCAAGCGCCGGCGCAGAAGCTCACCGATCTGGGCGATGATGCCATCGCCGACGTGCATGCCGAAATTGTCATTGATGACGTGCAGCCGGTCCGAATCGATGTACAAAGCGCTCCAGGCCGTGGCGCGATTGGGCTCGGTGACGACGGCGCGCACGCGGTGCTCGAACGCCTGCCGCGTATACAGACCGCTCATCGCATCGAAGCTGCTCTCGATCACGCTTGCCGCCTTGCGCGCGAGGACATCCCCCAGGCGCGCATCGCGGTCCAGGAATTCATCGGACGACTCGTCGCGGAACAACGCGAGCACGCCGGTTGCGCGCCCGCTCGCATGCTTGAGCGGACAGGAGAGAATGCGGTAGGGCACGGCGCCTGCTGCGCCGCTGGCAGCCAACTGATTGATAATCACCGGCTCGCGGCGGATTTGCGCCATCGACAGCAGCTGCCGGTGCGTGCGCGTGACCATCTGGCTGTCGGGCGGCTTGCCAGTGGTCGAGCGAATGAGCACGATGCCCTTGTCCGGAACAAAGAGCGCGCTCATGGTACAGCGCAGATAGTCGTTCGCCTGCTGCAGAATGCCTTTCAACTCATCGGAGTCGTCGCCGGCGGTTTCGCCCTTCGCCACCGGGTCGGCCAGCAACAGCTCCAGATCCTTGTCGAGCGAACTCACCCGATGGCCAAGATCGAAAATAGCAGCGCGCGCCAGCAGATCGCGGCGCAAGCACTCAAGTGCAGGCCGCAACAGCGCATGCACCAGTTGAAAACTGCGCGCCTCGGTGTCGGCGGCGCGGCACGTGATGGCTAAAATGGCGATGGGAACGCCGGCGTCGGTGCGCAGCCAGCACACGTACACCGGCAAGCCGCCGGCGAGCATCTTCAATTCGCCCGCGTTGTCGGCCGCGGTCTCGGCAACCGCCAGCGTCTCCTCGATGAGCGACACGAGATCCGGTCCCGTCGTCGGATCAGTCGACCAGCGCAGCCCGCCCTTCGAATCAAACAGGGTCACGCTCGCCGCGCGCGGCAATTGCGATATGACGAGCTGCGCGTAGGGCTCGAAGGAACCCCAATGGTTCGTATCTGCCGATGGTTTGCCAGCTGCACTCATGCGACGAGGTCAAGGCCTAGTAGGGCGAGCGCACGATAGGAGAGCGGTCACCCCCGAATCGTTGAACGAGTTGGCGCTTTCGTTAAATGTGCGCTGGCGGCGTGCATACCGGCGCAATTGAACTTAATTCTGCGCGCGCGTCAGGGATTTGGGTCGGGCGTCGTGAACCAGGGCCGCGGATCGACCGGCTTGCCGGCCCTGCGGATCTCAAAATAGAGCTCGGGACTGTCCTCGCCACCGGAGTCCCCCGCCGCGGCGATCGGCTCCCCCGCCGCCACGTGGTCGCCGGCCCCCTTGAGGAGACGCTCGTTGTGACCGTACAGGCTCAGGTAGCCGCTGCCATGGTCGACGATGGCGAGTAGTCCCAGACCCGGAAGCCAATCGGCGTAGATGACGCGGCCGTCGGAAACTGCGCGCACCGGCGAGCCGCGTTCGGTCGCAATGCGCAGGCCGTCCCATTTGATGCCGCCCACGCGGGTATCGCCGAAATGCGTCACGACGCGCCCGCTCACGGGCCAGACGAGCTTGCCGTGCAGTCGCGCAAATGCATCCTGGCCATTGACCGGATAGCTGGGAACGACCCGCTCCAGATCGTGCAGCAGCTTCTCCAGCCCCGCCTTCTGGCGCTGCAGCCGCTCGAGGTTCTGCACGCGGTTGCGCGCTTCTATCTGCAAATTGGCCAGCACCTGGGCGCGTTGCAGCCGCGCCTGCTCGAGCGCGGCGAGCTGCGCGCGGCGTTCGTTTTCGAGCTCCTGCAGATGCGCCTCCGCGGCGGCTAACTCCTGATCCAGGCGCCCGATCGCGCCCAGCTCGGCGTTGACGCGGTCGATCTCCCGGGCGTGGGCGCGGCCGAAGTAACTGTAGTAGACGAACAGGCGGCCGGCGCGCGCCGGGTCCTGCTGATTCAGAAGCAGCTTCAAGGGCTCCACATTGCTCATCAGATAGGCGGCGCGCAGCTCGCTTGCCAGGTCCTGGCGGGCGCTCGCCAGATCGAGCTCGTGGCGGTGTTGTTCCTGAGCGAGCGCAGCGCGCCGCGCCGAGCGTTGTGCGTGCTCGCTCTTCACGCGATCCAGGCCGTCGCGCGCGCTGCCTACCGACATTTCGGCCGCGCGCAGCTCGCGAGCGAGGCGGTCGCGCTCGAGCTGATCGCGGTTTACTTGGCTTGCGATGCGGCCGATCTCTGTTTTGATGGCTTGCAGCTCGGCCTCGGCCTTCTTCCGATCCGGCTGTGGCGCGGCGGCGGCCGCGGCTGACAGGAGCACCACGAGCGCGCAGGTCGCCCCGGCACGCGCAACAGGCGCACGCGCGGCGCCCGGGCGAGAGCGCGGCGCAAACGCGTGAAACAATCGGCTGCTGCTCATATGGCTATAGGAGCCGAAGCCTAACCTCCCCGCACCAGGTCCACTACGCTTTATAATGGGTCGTATGGACCGCCTCATCGAATACGCCGGACATCATTCCTTTCTCGCCGCGGCGGCCGTGCTCATGGCGTTCGTCGTGATCGGCGTCGAGCTGCGCGCGCGCGCCCAGACCTTTGCCGCCGCCTCACCGCAGGATGTCATCAGGCTCATGAACCAGAACGCGCTCGTTCTGGACCTGCGGCCGCAGGAGGCTTTCGCAGCCGGCCATGTCACGGGCGCCCGCCACATGCCGTCCGACCAGATCGCCAAGGCGGGCGAGACGCTGAAAAGGCAGAAGGACAAGCCCATCGTCGTTTACTGCGAATCCGGCCCGGTGGCGGCCGCGGCCGTGCGCGAGCTCATCGCGCAGGGCTTTACGAAGGTCTTCAGCCTGCGTGGCGGACTTGCCGCGTGGCGCACGGACAATCTGCCGGTCGCCAAGGGCTGACCCGCGGCTCCAAAGACCACGTGGATGAGCACGCCGAAAATACAAATGTACGCCTCCGACTGGTGCCCGTACTGCAGCCGCGCGCGGCGCCTGCTGCAGGACAAGGGCGTGTCATTCGAAGAAATTGACGTCGACGCAAGCCCGGTGGCGCGCGCGGAAATGGTGGCGCGCTGCGGCCGCCACACGGTCCCACAGATCTTCGTCGACGACGTCCATATTGGCGGAAGCGATGATCTGTTGGCGCGCGAGGCAGCCGGCACTTTGGACCCACTCATCAAACCCAGGAAAGAATCATGACCACCAAGGAAACCACCGGCGACCCAGCCGCAGCCGACGTGCGCGACGCGCTGACCGGGCCGCAGCTCGCGCTGCAGAGCGTCTATCTGAAAGACTGCTCGTACGAGGCGCCCAACGGTCCGCGCATTGAAGGCACGTGGAACCCGCAGATCAGCCTTGATCTGAATACCACGGTCAATGCGCTCACGCCGGATCTGCGCGAGGTGGTCCTCACCGTCACGGTGTCCGCCAAGCACGCGGAGACGACCGTGTTCCTGGTTGAGGTGAAGCAGGCGGGCATCTTCATGATGCGCAACCTCTCGGAGACCGAGACCGGTCGTGCCTTCGGCAGCATCTGCCCGAGCGTCCTGTTTCCGTACGCGCGCGCCGCCGTGTCGCACCTGGTGACGCAGGGCGGGTTCCCGCAGTTTCTGCTGCCGCCCGTCAATTTTGATGCGCTGCAGACGCGCGGCGATGCCAATGGGGCGGTGACGAAGAATTGAGCGAGCCCGAACCCCAGGCACCGATCGCCGTCCTCGGCGCCGGCTCATGGGGTACTGCGCTTGCCATTCAGTTCGCGCGCGGCGGCAAGCGCACGCGGCTGTGGGGGCGCGATGCGCCGCAGATGCACGCCATGGCGCGCGAACGCCGCAATCTGCGCTATCTGCCCGGCGCCGAGTTCCCCGCGGCATTGAGCGTCGTCAGCGACGTCGGCGCAGCCCTCGATGGCGCCCTGGACGTGCTCGTCGCCGTGCCGAGCCACGCATTGCGCAGCGTGCTGCGCGTCATAGCGCCGCGCCTGGCGCGGGGCATGCGTCTTGCGCTGGCGTCCAAAGGATTTGAACTCACGACGAGTCAGCTGCCGCATCAGGTAGCGCATCAGGAGCTGGGGCCCGGACACTCGATCGCCGTCCTCTCCGGACCCACCTTCGCGCACGAAGTCGGCGCAGGCCTGCCGAGCGCGATGACGATTGCCTCGCCGGACGCGGAGTTCGCAACAGCCCTCGCGCATGATCTGTCCGTCGGAAATTTCCGTGCCTACACCTCGCCCGACATCATCGGCGTGGAAGTCGGCGGCGCCGTCAAGAATGTGCTCGCCGTCGCGACGGGATTCTCCGACGGATTGAAATTCGGCGCGAACACGCGCGTTGCGCTGATCACGCGGGGACTCGTGGAGATGACGCGCCTCGGCGTCGCGCTCGGGGGCCACCGCGATACGTTCATGGGACTCGCGGGCCTGGGCGACCTCGTCCTCACGTGCACCGACGATCAGTCGCGTAATCGCCGCTTTGGATTGCTGCTCGCCGATGGCAGGACGCCGGAAACCGCGCTCGCTCAAATCGGACAGATTGTTGAGGGCTACATTGCCGCCAAAGCGACTCGCGAGGTCGCCCAGCGCCTCGCAGTAGAAATGCCGCTCTGCGAAGCCGTCTATCAGGTCCTCTACGAGCGCCTGCCGGTGGATGAGGTCATTCGCGGTCTCATGAGCCGTCCGATCAAGGCGGAGACAGATTAGCGCCTGGAAGCCAAGCCCGCGGGGGCGGGGTGCCCGCGCCCTGTCAGGGCGTACCCTGCAAACCGATCGCGCCAGGCAATCGTTTTGCCGCAGGCACGTGTCAAACGGTGCGCCCTTTCTGTCAGGCTGTCCCCCAACCTTTAGGAGGAGAGCTTTATGAATCGCTATGTGCCCATTGCCCTGCTCGCACTGCTCGGGGCAGCAGGATGCATCAACGCGTCGGACGACAGTGTCGCGGCAAATGCCGATGTCACGGCGAGCGACGGCGATACTCACAGCGTCAATGGCTCGATCCAGGTGCCGCGGGGCGTCAAACGCGGGGAACTCACCACTGTCAACGGCTCAATTCGTGTCGGCAATGATGCCACCGTGTCGGACGCGCACACCGTAAACGGCGACATCCAAGTCGGCGCGCACGCGACGGCCGCTTCTTTGCATACAGTCAATGGTTCCATCACGCTCGGCACAGGCGCGCGCGTGGAAGCGACGGTCACCACCGTCAACGGCGCCCTCGCGCTGCACGATGATGCACAGGTCGCAGGCGCGGTCAAAAGCGTAAATGGCAGCATCGCGTTGACGGCGGCGCACGTCGCCGGCGGTCTGGAAACTGTGAACGGCGACATCAGCCTACGCGGCACCTCGCGCATTGACGGCGGCATATTGGTGCGTAAGCCCGAATACCGTCTCTTCCACTGGGAGAACAGTGTGCCGCGCATCGTGATCGGACCGGGTACGACGGTTGCGGGCAGCCTCCGATTCGAGCGCGAAGTACGGCTGTACGTCAGTGACAGCGCGACGATCGGTCCGGTGACCGGTGCCACGCCGATCCGTTTCGCGGGTGAAAATCCGTCCGGGTGATCAATCGCGGCAGCCCATTCAAAGGCGTCCCGATCGCTAGCCAAATTCGTTCTGTCGCCATGCCTCGTACACGACGAGCGCCACGGCATTTGCCAAATTGAGGCTGCGATTGCCGGCGCGCATCGGAATCGTCAGCCGCTGCTCGAGCGGAATCCCATTGACCACCACGGCAGGCAGCCCGCGAGTCTCCGAGCCAAAGAGCAGCGCATCGCCGCAGCAGAACCGAGCGTCGCTGTAGCGCCGCGCGCCGCCGGTCTCCACGCTGAACACCCGCGTGCCCGCCAGGGTGGCAAGACAAGCCTCGAGATTGGCGTGCACCACGACCGCGGCAAGCTCGGCGTAGTCAAGGCCCGCGCGGCGCACGCGCTTGTGACTCAAATCGAAGCTGCAGGGTCCGATCAGGTGCAAGGTGCAGCCCGTATTGGCGCACAGCCGGATGATGTTGCCGGTATTCGGCGGAATCTCCGGCTGCAACAGGAGGATGTGAAACAAGAGCGGAATCGTCTATCGGAAGGGATTCGGCGATAATGCTCCGTATGAACGCCGCCCGCGATGATGTCAAGAATCCCCTGGAGTTTTCCTTCTGCGGACTCGACTTCGCCTCGCCGATTGTTCTCCTCTCCGGGTGTGTCGGGTTCGGCGAGGAGTACACGCGGGTCGAGGGGTTCTCAAACACCGACGCCGGCGCCGTGGTGCTCAAGGGAACCACGCTCAATCCCCGGCTCGGCAATGCGCCGCACCGCGTGTTCGAAACGCCCTCCGGAATGTTGAATGCTATCGGCCTGCAGAATCCGGGCGCCAATCACGTGGTGCACAAGGTGCTGCCGCAGCTTGATTTCACCGAGACACGCTTTATCGCCAATGTCTGCGGTTCAACCATTGAGGAGTACGTCGAAGTCACGCAGCGCTTCGATCAGTCGCCGATCGATGCGATCGAGATCAACATCTCCTGCCCGAACGTAAAAGAAGGCGGTGTCGCCTTCGGCAATTATCCCGAGGCATCCGCGCGGGTGGTTGCGGCGTGCCGTGCAGCAACCCGCAAGCCGCTCATCACTAAGCTCTCACCCAATCAGACAGACATACGGGAAAACGCACGCCGCTGCATCGAAGCCGGCTCGGATGCGCTCGCCGTCATCAACACGGTGATGGGCATGGCCATCGACGTGGAGACTCGCCGCCCCATCATCGGCAATGTGCAAGGGGGACTGTCGGGACCTGCCATCAAGCCGATCGCCCTTCTCAAGGTGCACCAGGTGTACGAGATCGCGCGCCCGCACCGCGTCCCTATTATTGGCCAGGGGGGCATCACTACCGTGAAGGACGCGCTCGAGTTTCTCATTGCCGGCGCAAGCGCCGTCGGCATCGGTACCGCTCTCTTCTATGACCCGATGGTGTGCAAGAAGATCAATCAGGGCATCGCCGAGTATCTCAGGGCACACGGCTTTGCCAATGTGGCGGAGCTCGTGGGCACGCTTAGCACGAATGCCCAGATCCAGGACTGCGCCGTATCTGGCTAGCAAGCCTAGAAGAGGCTGCAGGTTGCGTTCAGTGGGGAAGCATTCTGCGCGCAGCTAATGCGCGTGGCCCATCTCTAGCGCGCGGCGCACCGCCTCCGACAGCTTCCCCGCAACCCGCATGCCGCGGCGGTGCGGGCCGTCCGCCGTGCGCAATCCGACCAGCACGTCGGGTTGAATACCCATTACCTCATTGGATCCATCCGCCCGAAAGCGCGCGCAATCGGGCAACTCCAGCACGGCGCGACTGTTGTTCAATGTGGTGGGTGTGCCGCCGTCCGTGTGGCCGCAGCCCGCGCCCGCAGTCGGTGCGCCCATGACCACCGCCGCATGGTTATCCTGCAATACCGCGGTAAATTCCTCCGCGGCCGATCCGGTGCCGCCGTTTACGAGCACGATGAGGGGTCCGCGCCAGAGCGCGTCCTGGTAATCGAATTCCGTCGGCGCGAACACCATGGGTGCCCAAGTCTTGGCGCGCAGATCATCAGAGGTGGCCGAGTCGACGAGGCCTGAAGAAAAAAATCCGTCACCCAACCACTGACACTGCGGTCGCTCGCCGCGCCACATCGGCTTTGAGTCGCAGGGAATCTGCGCTTCACGCCGGCGCCCTGCAACCTGGCCGGCGAATCCCTCGAGCAGTGCTCGATCTTCACCCACAGCCTGCAGCGCCGCCGCGCGCAGTTCAGCTTCTTTCCTGGCGAACTCGTCGATCCAGTGCGGGCCGCGCACGAAACCCGTTCGCTCCGATTTGATTCTGATCGCAGTCACCATCCGTGCGGCGGCTTCCGCCCATTCCGTTCCACCGCCGTTGTCGGTGAGGTCAACGAGCAGAACTTCAGCTTTAGCGGCTTTGATCGCGCGCAGCAGATCGGCAAGATCGTGTGTCATCTGCTGCGACGCCCACGCCTCAATCCGATCCGCACATGCATCGTCACAGGGTGTCTTCGAATCCAATTGCAGGGCTGCGAGTGCCGCCGCACACAGATTGGGGAAGCCCTCTGGAGTGAAGACGCCAATCTTGATGACGCCCACCCTGTGACCCGCAACTTGAATGATTCCTGACGGGAATTCAGCGGCGGGCGCCCCCGTCAAGGGCATGTAGCCCGGCACGAGCGCCGCGACCGGCGCTCCCTGCATGCGCTCGTCGTAGTTGAGCGCCGCGCAGCTTGTGCCCGGTAATCCTGTGGAGGTTTTCTCGCTCGGCCAACGAAACCGCACGTGGGCGTCGCCAACTTTTCGCGCCAATCTGTCGAACGCCGCGCGCGCCTCTGCCGAGTTCGTCGCGGATTCAACTCGCGCGCGCGTGTCATCGAATAGGGAGCCGAGGTTCAGCTCCTCTTCAAATACCGCCCATTCGAGGTTGGCATACTTGGTGGCAAAGGCGTCCCGCGTCTGCTCGAGATCCTCCAGCCACGGCTTGGGGTCGTAGGCGGCGGGAGCGCTGCGGGCAAGTGGCAGCGCGCAACCTACGGCAGCAATCGCCGTGCAGGCAATCGTGACGATCTTCGACGTCAACTGTTAGCCTCGCCGGTATCCACCAGAGGCGACAATTCGTTGCCAAAATGTCTCGGCAGGCTATCGTCCGTACGGAACCACGGGATCCGGCTTGTCGAATAGATGTGCTTCCGCGGCGGGAACGCACCCGGATCATCCAAAGAGGCGGTATTGACGCTGATTTCGGCTGGGGCTTGGGCGTTCAGGAATACGAGGTAACTGCCACAGTGGCTGCAGTACTGCCGCTGTGCGTGTGCTGAGGATGCAAAACTGCCGGGCATGCCTTTGATCCAAGCGAAGCTTGTCGCCGGAAATGTCACCCACGCGACGACCGGGGCACCCGAGTTCCTTTGACACATGCGGCAATGGCAATAGCCACTGTCAAGCGGTGCTGCCGTCACCCGGAACCGCAGCGCGCCGCACAGGCATCCCCCGTCATGATCGGTCGCTGCGCTTTCCATCATGTCCCCCGTCAATCTTGAAATTAGCTTTAACGGACGCGCTCCCACGGTGCGGAGCGTCGTCGAGAAAAAACTTAGGACCCGGACAGCTGCTTCTTCACCGGCGGCGTGTGCAACGAATGGCTGACAAAGGCGATCTCGACCCCGAGGGCCGCGAAGCTCTCGAGTATTCCCAGATTGATCGTCTGCTGCAGGTCGGCGTAGGTGCGGTAGTCCGACACCGTCACGTAGTAGACTACTTCAAACTGCAGTGACCAGTCGCCGAAAGCCAGGAAATGACAGCGGTCGAAGCGCGTCTGCGGCTGTGCCTCGATCACCATGCGCACCGCCGCCGGAACGGCCCGCAGTTTCTCCACGGGCGTGTCGTAGACGACGTTCAAGCGGAAAGCCGAGCGGCGCTCGCGCATGCGCCCGTAGTTGCGCACGCGCGCCTTCAGAACATCGGCATTCGCAAGAATGATCTGCTCACCGGAGATGCTGCGCAGCCGCGTGCTCTTGACGCCGATGTGCTCCACGGTGCCCTGAATGTCGTCGACGGCGAGTGAGTCGCCGATGCCAAAGGGCTTATCCAGCGCGATCGACATCGAGGCGAGCACGTCGCCGAGCACGCTCTGTACGGCAAGTGCCACCGCGACGCCGCCGATGCCAAGGCCGGTGAGCAGCGGCTTGATCTGCACGCCCAGATTGTCGAGCGCGAGCAGAAAGGCCATCGTCCAAATCGTGAGTCCCGCGATGAAGACGATGATGTCGATGGAGCCGGACTGGGCCGGGGTGGTGGTGGTGCCCGCGCGGCGGCCGCGCCGCTCGATTGCATAGCGCACCGCCGCCATTCCCCACAGGCCCACCTGAAACCAAAAGCTGAAGACGATGACGACGTAAATGATTCGATCGACGCGGTTTGGCAGGTAGAGGAGCGTCGAGGCGAACCACAGCGCGAGCATCCACAGGAAAACCCGGCTCGTGCGTGCGACCAGGAGCGCGGTCAGTTCAACGGCGAGCGGATGTGTCTGACCCGCCTCCTGCCACGTGCGGCGGCGCGCGGCCATGAAGCGCTTGACGAGCGGCAGCACCGTGAACGTAAAGAGAAAGGCAGCCAGAGCGATCGCCCACGCCGCGACGCTGTTGCTGAAAAATTGGATATCCCAGATGTCGCGCCAGTTCGGCATCAGAACTCCGCCGTGCTCAAGCCACCGCGGATTATATGGGGATTTATATACTTAACTCCCGCGCGGGAGTCAGCACATGTTTCCGGGCGCACGCTCATCGCAACCGATCACGTTAAGCGCCCCCGCGCGAACCCCGGCGCGGAGAATGTTCAAGCTCGCATTGTAATCCCGGTGGATGACCAAGCCGCACGACGATAGCGGTACGTCAGGATCACGTCTTATTCTCGCACAAGGGAGTCAAGCATCAGGCGCGCTTAGGAGGGTGTGCGGTCTGCGTCGGACATGCCGAGCTCTTTCAACTTGCGGGTGAGTGTGTTGCGGCCCCAACCCAAAAGCTTGGCCGCATCCTGGCGATGGCCCTGGGTGCGCTTCAGGGCAGCTCGTATGAGCACGCGTTCGAGCTGCGGCTGGGCCTCATCGAGGAGCGGCTTTTTGGCCGTCATCGCCCGCGCGTCCGCCCACACCGCAAGGGCGCGCGCCCAGTCGGCATCCACCGCTGTGGCCGGCCCCGCCGCCGTGAGCTCGGGCGGCAGATCCTCGATGCGCACCTCGCGTCCGGGGGCGAGCACCGCGAGGCGCCGGCAAAGATTGACGAGCTCGCGGACGTTGCCCGGCCAGCTGTAGGCGGCAAGTTTGGCGACCGTTTCGGCCGCAAAAACTTTCGGCGCCACCGCGAGCTCCTGGGTTGCGAAGCGCAGATAGTGCTCGAGCAGATCCGGAATATCCTCCGCCCGCGCGCGCAGCGGCGGCAGCTCGATGCGGATGACATTCAGGCGGTGATAGAGATCCTCGCGAAACAGTCCGCGCTCGACGCGCGTCTGCAGATTCTGGTGCGTCGCCGCGATGACGCGCACGTCGACACGAATTGGAGTCTGCCCGCCAACGCGGTAGAACTCGCCCTCCGCCAAGACGCGCAGCAGCCGCGTCTGCAGCGGAGTTGACATGTCGCCGATCTCATCGAGGAACAGTGTGCCGCCGTCGGCCTGCTCGAAGCGGCCGCGGCGCTGAGCATCCGCGCCGGTGAACGAGCCCTTCTCATGGCCAAAGAGCTCTGACTCGAGCAGATCCGCAGGGATTGCCGACGTATTGAGCGCGATGAAGGGCTTGCCCGCGCGCGGGCTATGGTCATGCAGTGCACGCGCAACGATTTCCTTGCCGGTGCCCGATTCCCCGGTGATCAGCACCGTGACGCTCGAGCGGGCGAGGCGGCCGATGGCGCGAAACACCTGCTGCATGGCGGGGGCCGAGCCGCGCAGCTGCGGGATGCGCGGCACAGGCACCGCTTCGATTTTGCCGTGCGGACGCGCGCGCGCCGCGCGCCGCACCAGATCCACGGCGTGGTCGATGTCGAAGGGTTTGGGCAGATACTCGAACGCTCCGCCTCCATAGGCGGACACGGCGCTACCCAGATCCGAGTGCGCGGTCATCACGATGACCGGCAGTGCGGGGCGCGTTTCGTGGATCCTCTGCAGAAGATCGAGCCCGGACATGCCCGTCATGCGGATATCGGTGACGAGCACATCCGGCGACTCGCGCTTGAGCGCATCGAGGACCGGCTCGGCCGCCTCGAAGGCGCGTGGCGCCATGCCGCCGTCGCGCAGTGCGCGTTCCAGCACCCAACGGATAGAGGCGTCATCGTCGACGAGCCAAACATGCAGTGCGGAATTCATGATGCCTCCGAGAGCGGTAACAGCAGGGTAAAGACAGTTCGACCAGGCTCGCTTTCAAATTCGATCAGCCCCCCGTGTCGCGTAACGAGATCCTGAGCGACGGCAAGACCCAATCCGGTCCCGTTCGCGCGCCCAGTCACGAGCGGATAGAAAATACTTGCGCGCAGCTCCTGCGGCACGCCGGGCCCGTTGTCCTCAACCTGTAGGCTGCCCACGAGCTTATGGCGCACGAGGCCGATCGTGACATTTGAGAGCGCGCGGGTGCGCAGCGTGACGCGTCCGCGCTCGCCGAGCGCCTGCAGCGCATTTCTTGCGACGTTGAGGAGCGCCTGGATGATCTGATTGCGATCGAGCATGGCGCTCGGCAGGCTCGGGTCGTAATCGCGCTCCACCAGCACCGTTGAGCGCGCCTCGGCGCGCAATAGGTGGAAAACGTGTTCGCAAAGCTCGTGCACATTCACCAGGCTGCGCAGCGGCGGCCGTCCTGGGCCAGCAATCGAGTCGACGAGCGCCGTCAGCCGATCCGCCTCGCCGATGATGACGCCGGTGTACTCATGCAGCGTCGGGTCATGCAGCTCGCGTGCGAGAAGTTGCGCCGCGCCGCGCAGGCCGCCCAGGGGATTTTTGATCTCATGGGCCAGCTGTCGAATCATCAGGCGGCTGCTTTCCAGGCGCGCGAGCAAGTCGCTCTCGCGCGAGATGCGTTGGCGCTGCGTTGCGTCGGCAAGCTCAAGCAGCAGATGCGTGCCGGTGATTTGTCCTTCCAATAGAGTGATCGTGACGTCGAGCACGCGCGCATCGCGCGATGTGCCGGTGGGTTTCAGCACCAGCTCGCGATCGGCGATTCCCACTCCGGACTCGAGCACGCGGCGCAGCGTCGCGACCAGTCCATTGGACTCGTGCAAGAAATCGCCGAACGGCCGGCCGCGCGCCTGGTTCAGGCTGAAGGCGAGGACGTCCTGCGCCGCAACATTGGCGTAGATGGGGCACAGCTGCGAATCGAGTACCACGATGCCTGTTGACAATGCATCGAGGAGGTCGGCCGGATCGAAATGCGATAGAACCGAGGGCAGACTGTGTTCAACGGCCACGGCGCCTCACGTGGGCACGGGCCGGCGGAGGACTCGTTACCTGGGACGCAGCACCGGCGCGGTGGGCGGCACGGCCGTATCGGGCGCTACTGTCGTCGAAGGCGACGTCACGGTCGAAGGCGGGGCCACGGTCGGAGGCGGCGCCAGCGGCGAATTGGGCGAGAGCAGGGACGATTGGCGCACGTTGAAGGTGACACTCGGGGATTGGCACACGACCGCTCCGGTCGAGTCCTCGACCCGGGCCACAAGCGAATGCGAGCCGCGATAAACCGAGTTGAGCGCAAACTCGCTGTCTACCGGGATGTCGGCCGACACCGGCGCACCGTCCATCAACACCGAGATGCGATCGCCCGCCCGCAGATCCGGCTCCACATGCACGCTCGCCGGCACGGTCTGGGTGTTTTGGAACATTTCCTGGCTCGTCGGGCGGCTCACGACGCAGGTCGAATACGCGGCAGCTGTTGACGGGCGGCGAGGAATGGCCGGCGGTGCGCGCTGACCGACCGGCGCCTTGTATGTCTGCGCTTCCTGGATCTGGATCTTCTGCGCCCCCGGGTGCGGCTGATCGCTGTAGTGTGTCACGCCATTCTCGTCGACCCATTTGTAGACTGCCGCCGTGTTCGCCAACGCGGACACGGCGACCAGCCCCATTAAGGTAAACAGAACGGCGCGCATACAAGCTGAGCATAGCTGCGCCGGAGCCGAAGAACAAAGGCAGATCGGTAGCAGTTAACAACTGTAATACATTTCCAGCTCAATTGGATGCGTGGACATGCGAAAGCGCGTGATCTCCTGCATCTTCAGGCCAATGTAGGCGTCGATCACGTCGTTCGTGAAGACGCCGCCGCGGGTCAGAAACTCACGATCCTTGTCCAAATGCTCGATCGCCATATCGAGCGAATGACACACCGTGGGGATGTGCTTCGCCTCTTCGGGTTCGAGGTCATAAAGATCCTTGTCGGCCGGATCGCCAGGATGGAGCTTGTGCTGAATTCCATCCAGGCCCGCCATCATCATCGCGGCAAACGCGAAATACGGATTGGCGCACGAGTCCGGAAAGCGCACTTCGATGCGCCGCGCCTTCGGATTTGACACCCACGGGATGCGGATCGAGGCGGAGCGGTTGCGGGCCGAGTAGGCGAGCATGACCGGCGCCTCAAATCCCGGCACCAGGCGCTTGTAGCTGTTGGTGCCGGGGTTCGTGATGGCATTCAGCGCCTTGGCGTGCTTGATGATGCCGCCGATGTAGTACAGCGCCAGTTCCGACAGGCCGCCGTATTTGTCCCCGGCGAACAGCGCCTTGCCTTCCTTCTGCAGCGACTGATGGACGTGCATGCCGCTACCGTTGTCGCCGACCAGCGGCTTCGGCATGAACGTGGCGGTCTTGCCGTAGCCGTGCGCCACGTTGAGCACGCAGTATTTGAGGAGCTGCACCTGGTCTGCTTTTTGGACGAGCCCGCCGGCACCGATGCCGATCTCCGACTGGCCGCCGGTCGCCACTTCGTGGTGATGCACTTCCACCACCAGGCCCATCTCTTCGCAGGCGAGACACATGGCCGAACGGATGTCCTGGAAAGCATCCACCGGCGGCACTGGGAAATAGCCGCCCTTGAGACCCGGTCGATGGCCGCGGTTGCCGTCGGGATAATCCTTGCTCGAATTCCACGATCCCTGCACGGAGTCGATTTCGTAGAACGAGCCGCGTACGTCGGAACCGCTGCGCACGCTGTCAAAAATGAAGAACTCGTTTTCCGGCCCAAAGAGCGCGCCATCGGCGATGCCGGTAGATTTCAAGTAGGCCTCGGCGCGCTTGGCGAGCGAGCGCGGGTCACGCTCGTAGCCCTGCATGGTCGTAGGCTCGATCACATCGCAGCGGATGTCGACCGTCGTCTCCTCGAAGAACGGGTCGATGACGGCGGTGTGCGGATCGGGCATCAAAATCATGTCCGACTCGTTAATGCCCTTCCAGCCGCCGATCGAGGAGCCATCGAACATCTTGCCGTCGCGGAATAGCTCCTCGTCCACGAGCCGCGCAGGAATGGTCACGTGCTGTTCCTTGCCTCGCGTATCGGTAAAGCGGAGGTCAGCAAACTTGACCTCTTTCTCTTTGATCAGCTTGAACACGTCATTCGGAGTCATACTTCCCCCCTAGTAAGGGTCATGATCAGTGCAGGGCCTGTGCCAGGCTTGAAGGTCTTGGGAATCAAGCGCTTTGGCAGGATGTGGGCTCGGGAACGCACCGTTTTGGTGCGCATGAGAAAATTGCGTGCACCGAGACGGTGCGCGATTGTACCCCACCGGCGGCCCGCTGTTTAACGGGTTAGCATTTATACTCGCGGCCCCATGAAGCCCCCACGCCTCGGCACTACGCCGCGCACTTTCCAGGAGCTGATTTTCGTCCTGGAGCGCTACTGGGCCGACCAGGGCTGCGTCATTCTCGAGCCCTACGACATGGAAGTCGGAGCCGGCACCTTCCACACCGCGACGTTCCTGCGCGCCATCGGCCCGGAGCCGTGGAGCGCGGCCTACGTGCAGCCGTCGCGAAGGCCGACCGACGGGCGTTACGGAGATAATCCGTTCCGCCTGCAGCACTATTACCAGTTCCAGGTGATCATCAAGCCCTCGCCGCTCGCTATCCTCGATACCTACCTCGGGAGCCTGCGTGCTTTGGGACTGGATCCGCTGGTGCACGATGTGCGCTTTGTGGAAGACAACTGGGAGTCGCCAACCCTCGGTGCCTGGGGCCTCGGCTGGGAGGTGTGGCTGAACGGCATGGAAATATCGCAGTTCACCTATTTCCAGCAGGTGGGGGGATTGGACTGCCGCCCAGTAAGCGGCGAAATCACCTACGGACTCGAACGGCTCGCCATGTACCTGCAGGGCATCGAGAGCATCTATGACATTTTGTGGGCCGAGGGCCCGCAGGGACGTGTCACCTACCGCGACGTCTTCTATCAGAATGAAGTGGAGCAGTCGGCGTACAACTTCGAGCAGGCCGAGGTTGCCGTGTTGCTCCGGCACTTCATCGACCACGAAAAAGCCTGCGCCGATCTGCTGGCGGCGGGACTTGCGCTGCCCGCGTACGAGCAGCTCCTCAAGGCCTCGCACACTTTCAACCTTCTGGATGCCCGGCATGCGATCTCGGTGACCGAACGGCAGAGCTACCTGCTGCGCGTGCGCACATTGGCGCGTGGCGTCGCGCAGGCCTATTACAAAAGCCGCGAAGCGCTCGGCTTTCCGCTCGCGAAGCCCGCGCGAGCAGCGGTCGGCGCATGAGGGGGGAACAGCGCGATTTTCTTGTTGAGATCGGTACGGAGGAGTTGCCGCCCAAGGCACTCCTCGAGCTCTCCGAGGCATTCGTCGCGGGCGTCAAGACAGGTCTGCAGCAGGCGGCCCTGGCGTACGGCGAGATCCGCCCCTTCGCAACGCCGCGCCGGCTCGCGATCTGGGTCAAGCGTCTTGCCGCACGGCAGCCCGAACAGCATTTGAAACGCCGCGGCCCGGCGGTGAGCGCGGCGTTCGACGCCGCGGGTAACCCTACGCGCGCAGCGCTCGCTTTCGCCCAGAGTTGCGGCACCTCCGTTGAGATGCTGCAGAAGCTCGAGGAACCCAAGGGCTCGTTTCTCTTCTTTATCGGCACGAAGAGCGGTGTTGATGCCGTGACGCTGCTGCCGGGGATCACGCAAAGCGCCCTTGATGGGCTGCCTATCCCCAAGCGCATGCGCTGGGGCGCGGGCAGCGCCGAATTCGTCCGCCCTGTTCACTGGCTCGTCATGCTCTACGGCCGGGAGGTCATTCCCGCAACGCTTCTCGACACCGTCTCGGGCAATCTGACGCATGGCCATCGCTTCCTTGCACCGCGGCCGCTGCGCGTGGCGACGCCGGGAAGTTACGCGCGCCTCCTGGGCACGCGCGGCTACGTCATTGCGGACTTCGCCGAGCGGCGCGAAAAAATACGGCTGCTCGCGACGACCCAGGCAGCTGAGCTCGGCGGCCGGGCGCTCTTTGATGCCGAGCTCCTGGATGAGGTGACCGCGCTCGTGGAATGGCCGGTGCCTGTCGCAGGTCGCTTCGATGCACGCTTTCTCGACCTCCCCCGCGAAGTGCTGATCTCGACTCTGCAGGACCATCAACGCTACTTCCCGGTGGAGGATGCACTCGCCGTGCTGATGCCCTGGTTCATCACTATGAGCAACATCGAAAGCCGTGAACCCGACAGAGTCCGCGAAGGCAACGAGCGCGTCGTGCGGCCGCGCCTGGCGGACGCGGCATTCTTCTGGGAGCAGGACCGCAAGCAATCGCTCGCCGCACGCGGCGCGGCACTCGATGGCATCACGTTCCAGGCGAAGCTGGGCTCGCTCGGGGATAAGACCCGCCGCGTGCGCACTCTCGCCGGCGAGATCGCCGCCGCCATGCACATCGAGCGCGCATCGGCCGAGCGCGCCGCCGAACTGTGCAAGTGCGACCTCGTGACTGCGATGGTCGGAGAGTTCCCCGAGCTGCAGGGAATCATGGGGCGCTATTACGCAATCCACGACGCGGAGCCGCAGGAGGTGGCCGATGCCATCCGCGAGCACTACCTGCCGCGCAGCGCAGGCGACGCGCTGCCGATGTCAAATGCCGGCATGGCGCTGGCGCTGGCGGACAAGCTCGACACGCTGGCGGGTATTTTTGCCAGCGGCCAAAAGCCAAGCGGCACCCGCGATCCCTTCGGACTGCGCAGGGCCGCCATCGGAGTGTTACGCCTGTTGATCGAGCGCCGGCTTGATTTGGATCTGCGCGGCCTGATCGAGCGGGCGGTAGCGCTGCAGCCGGTGACGGCAGCGCGCACGGCTGATGAGGTGTACGACTACGTTCTGGAGCGGCTGCGCGCGTATTACCTCGAGGGTGCCGGCCGCGCGGCGGCGACTTCTGCGATCTCGACGGAAATGTTTGATGCGGTGCTTGCGCTGCAGCCGCGCTCGCCGCTCGATTTCGACGCGCGCCTGCAGGCGCTCGCCGCATTCCTGCAGCTGCCGGAGGCGGCAAGCCTCACTGCCGCCAACAAGCGCATCGCCAACATCCTGCGCAAGGCGGACGGCGCGCCGCGCGCAGCCGTCGACGTGGCAGTCCTCAACGCGCCCGCCGAAGTGCGCCTCTTCGATGCCATGCGCGCGCTCGCGGGCGCCGTGGCGAACAGCACCGCGCAACGCGAGTACACCGCCTCCCTCGGTCACCTCGCGCAGCTGCGCGGCGCCGTCGACACTTTTTTTGACGAGGTCATGGTGATGGACCCTGACGAGCGGCTCCGAGCCAATCGACTGGCCCTGCTCGAGGAGCTGCGCGGGCTGTTTGCAGGTGTGGCGGATCTATCGCGTTTACCGGGCTAGACGTTCGCATGCAGGTCATCGGCTCTCTGGCCTTCACGGCTTTTTTGTTTTTCTGGACATTTTTCTACGCAATATTTTTCTGCGCCGCCTGTCTGTTCCTGCCTTTCAGACTGCGCTTTGCCCTCGCGCGCTTTTGGGGAGCCGTGCTGCTGGCGGTGCTCAGATGGACCTGCCGCCTCGATTATCGCGTCGAGGGCTGGGAGAACCTGCCCCCCGGCAATCACGTCGCGCTCTGGAAGCATTCCTCGTCCTGGGAAACGATCGCGATGGCCGTGATCTTTCCGCTGCAGGTATGGGTACTGAAGCGGGAGCTCACCTGGATTCCCTTCGTCGGCTGGGGCATCCGCCAGCTGCACGCCATCGCCATCGATCGCAAGTCCGGCGGCTCCGCCGTCGCCCAGGTCATCGAGCAGGGCCGGGCACGGCTTGCCGAAGGGGCGTGGATCATCGTCTTTCCGGAAGGTACCCGCATGCCGCGCGGCCAGACGCGCAAGTACGGCGGCAGCGGCGCCTTGCTCGCCCGCGAGACCGGCAAGATGATCGTGCCGGTGGCCCATGATTCGGGCGACTACTGGCCACGTCGCGGCCTGATGAAGAAGTCCGGCACCATACGCGTTGCCATTGGTCCCCCCATCCGCGCCGCAGAGCGCGAAGTGCGTGAGATCAACGACGACGCGCAGTCCTGGATCGAAAACAAAATCCGCAGCTGGGAAAAGCCGTAACCGAGTCCGCGCCACCAGGACCCGCGCCCTCTCAAAGATTGGCGCGCCGGATCTACTGATCCTGTAAGTGAACCAGTGAGGGTATTTTTGACCTTATTGTCTCAATAGAGAGCCAATAAGGAGGGTATCCGCCGACCAGGCTAGATGTCCAGATTGGTGACGGTCAGCGCATGCTTCTCGATGAACTCCCGGCGCGGCTCGACCTGATCGCCCATCAGCGTCGTAAAGATGTCATCCGCCGCTACGGCATCCTCTATTCGTACCTGCATCAGCCGCCGGGTCTCCGGATTGATGGTCGTGTCCCAGAGCTGCTCGGGATTCATCTCGCCCAGGCCCTTGTAGCGCTGAATGGTCTGGCCCTTCTTCGCCTGTTCGAAGAGCCAGGTCATGCCCTCCTTGAAACCGCCGATATCATGGCGCTCTTCAGCGCGCGTCACGTAGGCGCCCTCACCGATCAGTCCAGCCAGCGTGCGCGCTAGATCGGCGATGTGCTGATACTCGGCGGACTCGAAAAACTCCCGCGGCAGGAATTTGTCGCTCGGCGTGCCATGCTCCGTCTTGTGGACGATGATCCGCGAGGCGTTTGGGTCGACGGCGCTGCGCAGCTCCACGCGAAATGTTCGGGTCCCGTCGTGCAGGGCGTTCAGGCGATTGTTGAGCTCGTGCGCCCAATCGCGCAGCCAGTCGCGCTGGTTGAAATTCGCAGGTGTCACTTCGGGCATGTAGATGAGTTGCTCGAGCAGTCGATCATCGTAGCGCCGCGACCACCGTTTGATGATCGCCTGCACTTCCACGTATTTGCGCGCGAGGATCTCAAGGGCGGTCCCAAGAATCGCCGGAGCGTTGGCATTGACGTGCAGAGCCGCGTTTTCCAGCGCCGTGTTGAGCAGCACCGCATCAAGCTCGATATCATCTTTGACGTAGTGTTCCTGCTTGCCGCGTTTTACTTTGTAGAGCGGCGGCTGTGCGATGTAGATATGGCCCCGCTCGATGAGCTGCGCCATTTGACGATAGAAGAACGTCAACAGCAGCGTGCGTATGTGGCTGCCGTCAACGTCCGCATCGGTATTTTTCGCAGCGATCCCGCCAAAGCCGCAGATGAAATTTTCATCTCCCCACACTGAAAAATCGTAAACATTTCCGTTTGAAGCCTCGACGGGAGTTATGGATACGATCGGTAACGCCATGAGATCGCCGTCGAGGCACGTAAAGGCGCGATTCTTGATATTTGCAGGCTCGGCTGAATTGGCAAAGCTCGCGAGCCTCGGCGCCGACGCATGATCCTGCCAAACCGCCTGCAATTTCCTCAGCTCATCCTTCGCACTCACGGAAATCAGCCAATGCGGATGTTTCGTTTCGCAGGGCGCGCCGCGGATCTCGCGCACGACGCCGTCAGGTTCCATCCTGGTCAGTGAAGCAACGACTTCAAGAGAGCTTAGGCAATAGGAAATCCCGCTGGCAATGTCATAGGACGAGGTGCCGAAACAGATCTGGCGTTCTCCGATGGTGCCGTCACCCAGAAAATAACCGCGCAGGAAAGCGAGCCGCAGTGGCTCGGAAACATTGAACACTAAATCGGGAATTCGTTTAGTGATTGAGTCCATTCCGTTGAAGCCGAAGACATGTTGCCATGCAAGTACGGCGGTGCGATTTACGAGCTTAAGTTCGCCAGCTCCGCGATTGATCTCGTACTTCTTTCGAGACAGCCCGAAAACCTGTGTGAATGCCGCAGCCATTTCATCGAGGAAACGCTGATTACTCTTACCGATGCTCAGCCGAACTCCATTGCGATCCGAGCAGGAACCTTCGGCTAAATGGAATCCCAGCAATGTCATGAGTTCTGACGTGACATTTACGAACCGAGCTATTCCCTTGTCGGCGTAATGCTCCGGCGTCAACTCCAAATCTTCGCGGCCCTCGAACCACTCAAGGTCCTCCGCTTCCAGCGCCGAGAGCCGCACGCGGTTGCATGGCGAGCCGCGGTACTGTTCCTCCCACACACGCTCGAGCCGACTCGGCCCTACGACGACTCTGGGCATCACGGCGGCCGCATTGGCGCCAATCACACTCAGGTATGACTCGCAGTTGGGCAGTGTCGGCCTGGATGCACCCTTCTCCCAGGAGTAAAAGGTCGCCGGCTGCCGGATTCCGACTCTGCGACACAGGTCTGCATTGGAAATTCCGCTGGCGCGGCGCAGTGAAGCGAGCTCCGCGCGCACATCCGGGGGCAAATCAACACGGGGCGCGGAGAATTCCGGCCTATCCGCGTACTCCTGCGCAACTCGTGTTCGGTACCAGTCCTCAACCGCAGATCCTCTGACCCAGATCTGTTCGCGCGCGCTAGGCACCGCATGCAGCTTTCGCAGCAGATCGATGCGTTTGGGTGGGTTCTGTGGCAGCCGGATCGATTTCGGCGCAACCACCTGATCGCCGACGCGCAAATCTTTGCCCCGTTTAAGGCAGACTTTTCCGTTCTCCTGAACAAAAATGCTGTGGCTTGCGGTGACTCGGATCGACCGGCCGTAAGCGGTCTTCACCTCGTAGAGCACCTCATCGAGCGGATGACGGATGACGCCTTTGACGGGTCGGAAGCGGACGCGATGATCATCCAAGCCGAAACACAGAACTTCGCCCAGAGATGAATCGCGCACCCGGCGCGTAACACCTTCTGCATCAGGCTCTAGCCCTTCAAGCGCCGCATCGATGAACTCGCCGATTGCGGTCATGCGCACGCCGTCTGCGCCACGCACAAAGACATGCTCCTGCGCATCCACACTCATGATGATGATGCGGTGATAGCGCAGCTTTTCGATATCAAACTCATCGCGCCCGATGCCGCAGCCCAGTGCCGTGATGAGCGTCCCCACCTCGGCCGACGAGAGCATCTTGTCGAAGCGCGCTTTCTCGACGTTCAGGATCTTGCCCTTCAAAGGCAAAATCGCCTGTGTGCGCCGATCCCTGCCCTGCTTGGCTGATCCGCCAGCTGAATCGCCCTCGACGATGAAGATCTCCGACAGGGCCGGATCCTTCTCCTGACAGTCGGCAAGCTTCCCGGGAAGCCCTGCAATGTCGAGCGCGCCTTTACGGCGCGTCATGTCGCGCGCCTTGCGCGCAGCCTCGCGTGCGCGCGCCGCTTCAATGATCTTGGCGACGATCGCGCGGGCGTCCGCCGGATGTTCGAGCAGGAAATCCTGCAGTTTGGCGCTCACCGCCGTCTCGACAATGCCCTTGATTTCCGAGGAAACGAGCTTGTCCTTCGTCTGCGAGGAGAACTTGGGATCCGGAAGCTTCACGGAGAGGATGGCCGTCAATCCCTCGCGCGCATCATCGCCGGTCGTCGGAATCTTCTCCCGTTTACCCGACATCTCCTTTTCGATGTAATCGTTCAGCGTGCGCGTCAACGCACTGCGAAAGCCCGCCAGGTGGGTGCCGCCATCCTTTTGAGGAATATTATTGGTGTAGCAGAACATGCTCTCCTGATAGGAGTCGTTCCACTGCATCGCCACTTCCACGTTGACGCTGCCCTCCTGCGTCTTGAAGCCGCACACCGAATCGTGAATCGGCGTGCGAGCGCGGTTGAGATATTTGACGAACGCCTGCAGGCCGCCGGCATGCTCGAACACGTCGGATTTGTTCTCGCGCTCGTCGATGAGCTCGATCCGCACCCCGGAATTGAGAAACGACAGCTCGCGCAGCCGCTTGGCGAGCACGTCGTAGTTGAACTGGATGTGCGTAAAGATCTGGGCGCTCGGCCGAAAGCGGATGATGGTCCCGCGCTCCGAGGCCTCCCCTACAACGGCCAGCGGCGCGACCGGCACCCCAAGCTGGTACTCCTGCCGGTGCAACTTGCCGTCGCGGCTGATGGATAGCTGCAGATAGGCGGACAGGGCGTTGACCACTGATACGCCCACGCCGTGCAGGCCGCCCGACACCTTGTATGAGCTGTCGTCGAACTTACCTCCCGCATGCAGCACGGTCATGATGACCTCGGCAGCGGAAACCCCCTCCTCGGGGTGAATATCGACTGGAATTCCGCGTCCATTGTCCGATACGGTGACGGACTCGTCGGCGTGGATGGTGACTACAATCTGATCGCAGTGACCGGCGAGGGATTCGTCGATCGAGTTATCCACCACCTCGAAAACCATGTGGTGCAGCCCCGAACCGTCATCGGTGTCGCCGATGTACATTCCGGGTCGTTTGCGCACCGCATCAAGGCCCTTTAAGACCTTGATTTTACTGGAATCGTAGACGTCTGTGTCTGACATGTATGCACTCGTGATGAGATGCAACATTATACCGGCTCGACCCTCCCCTGTTCCACGTGGAACACACGATCGGGAGGCCCGAATGGCAGCTCGGCGGCGCTCAACGATGTGAGCACGAGCTGGCACTGCAGGCTCTTCACCTGTTCGACGAACCGCTCGAGCTTCTGCGTATCTAGCTCCGCGGCCGGATCATCCAGGAGCAGCGTCGGCACTATCGTCGTGCGCTCGCGCAGCATCTTGAGCTGAGCCAGCACCATGGTCGTCGCGACAAGTTTTTGCTGGCCCCGCGAGAGGATCTCCCGAGCCGCGCGCCCGTCGATGCGCACCTGGACGTCGGCGCGGTGCGGGCCAGCGTGGCTCACGCCTCGGTGACGATCGCGGTCCCAGCTGTCCGCCAGAGCCTCCTCAAGGGACGCAGCATCCTGCTGCCAGCCAACGGTGTAGCGCAGGTCGACGCGAAGATCAGCAAGCTGCTCTACGGTCTCGTTCCAGTGGGGTGTCAGGCTTTCCAGGAGTCTTCCCCGCGCAGCCGTGAGGGCCTCCCCGTGGCGCACGAGCTCCCCGTCCCAGGCACGGGCGGTGTCGGGAGCCGTACGCAGGGCCGCATTGCGTTGACGCAGCGCGCGTGCGTAGCGCTGCCACGTATCGATAAAATTAGGTTCCACGTGGAACACTGCCCAGTCGAGCCAGCGCCGGCGTCGTAGGCTTCCCTCCTCAATGAGCCGGTGAATGCCGGGCTCAATAGCCTGAACCGGAAAAGCCTGCGCCAGCTGCGCGAGGGAGCCGACCGGGACACCGGCGATGTCGGCGCTGGTCGGCTCATCACGAGCCACTCGCACGGAAATGCGCTGGCTGAAGGCTCCCAGCGTGCGGCCCATCGCCTGCAGGCGGTGCTGCCCATGCCGGATCAAGCGCTCGGTGTTTCGCGTACGGAAGGACCGGCCGCGACCAAGAAGATACATACCCTCCAGAAGCGACGTCTTTCCGGAGCCATTTGCGCCGCGAATGACGTTAACGCCCGGCGCCAGGGCAAGCTCGGCCCGCTCAATGCAACGTAGATTTTCGAGCGCCAGCTCTGCCAGCGGCATGCGGGCGCGGCTAGCCTAGAGACGCATCGGCATGACGACGTACTTGGTATTCGTCGTGCCAGGGGCGCGTATAAGGCAGCTGCTGTTGGCATCCGTGAGACCAATCTCGACGCGATCTGTGTCGATCGCGCTCAGAGCGTCCAGCAAGTAGTTGACATTGAACCCGATCTCGACCTCATCTCCCTTGTAGTTCACCTCGACCTCGTCTTCAGCCTCCTCCTGCTCAGGATTGTGGGCCTGAATCATCATGAGATCGGGTTTTACCGACACGCGCACCCCCCGGTACTTCTCGTTCGAGAGGATTGCGGTGCGCTGCAGTGCCTGGCGCAGGCCTTCGCGCTCGGCGTCGATGATTTTGGTCGGCGCGGCCGGGATAACACGGCCGTACTCCGGGAAACGTCCATCGATCAGCTTCGATGTGAAGCGAATTTCGCCGATCTGGGCCCGAACATGATTTGTCCCTATGGCGACCTCAATGTTGCCCGCCGTACCCAGGATCCGCTGCAGCTCAAGCACCGCCTTGCGGGGCAGTATCACCTGCTGGGCAGACTTTACGCGGCTCTCGAGCTGCGCCTCGCACAGGGCAAGACGATGACCGTCCGTTGCTATCGCGCGCAGCGCCGTGGCTTCGGTCTCAAGCAGCATGCCATTCAGGTAGTAGCGCACGTCCTGCTGCGCCATCGCGAAATGCGTCTTGTCGATCAGGCGGCGAAACTCGCCCTGTGCGACGGTGAGCGTCTGCTGCGCATTGATTTCATCCACTACCGGGAATTCAGCCGCCGCAAGACTCGACAGGGTGAAGCGGCTGCGTCCGGCGCGCAGCGACAGGCGCTCGCCTTCGCTCGAGAGCGTGACGCTCGTCTTCTCGGGCAGCGCGCGAAAAATATCCAGTAGTTTTCTGCCCGGTACCGTGATGCTGCCGTTGTGTTGAACGCTGATGTTGGCGGTCGCGACGAGCTCAACCTCCAAGTCCGTGCCGGTCACGCTCAACCGGTTGTCATGCGCGGACAACAGAACATTGGCGAGAATCGGCATGGTCTGCCGTCGCTCCACGACTCCGATGACGCTTTGCAAGGGAGCCAGGAGATCATCGCGTGAGGCCGTGAGCTTCATGAATAACTCTTTCTTAAGGATTTGATTTTAGTAGTAGCTACAGTAGGTCGTGTGAATCCCGGGGATAACTCCTCAACTGCTGCGTACTCAACCGCTTGCATTCAAATATTTGGCTGCAAACCCATGGAACGAGCTGCGCGCGAGCTGTGGATATCCTGTAGGTGAAATTGCCGGCCGATCTATCCCCAGGAAATTCACAGGAAAATGCACTCACCCGGCCAGAGTTCTCAACAGGTTTGAATAATCTTCAGTCATGCGCCGCTCGCTGTCGCGCAGCGCTTTGATTCGCTTGCACGCGTGCATCACCGTCGTGTGATCACGACCTCCAAAGGCATCACCAATTTCCGGCAGACTGTGCGTCGTCAGTTCCTTTGCCAAAGCCATGGCCACCTGGCGCGGCCGCGCCACCGAGCGGCTGCGGCGCTTCGAGAGCAGGTCCGCCATTCTAAGCTTGTAATAGTCCGCGACGGTCTTCTGAATGTTCTCGATTGTCACCAGTTTTGCCTGCAGAGACAGCAGATCCTTCAGCGCCTCCTTGGTGAATTCTATGGTGATGGCGTGCCCCGTGAAGCGCGAGTTTGCGATCACGCGCCGCAGCGCGCCTTCGAGTTCGCGAACATTTGAACGGATGCGCTTGGCTATGAAAAAGGCTACTTCCTCCGGGAGCTTGACCCCGGTGCCCTGCGCCTTGGTCATCAAGATGGCGACGCAGGTTTCAAGCTCCGGCGGCTCGATCGCCACCGTCAGCCCCCACCCGAACCGCGACTTCAGACGCTCCTCCAGGCCCTCGACTTCCTTCGGGTAGCGGTCGCAGGTGAGGATGACCTGGTGCTGGCCTTCCAGCAGCTCGTTGAATGTGTGGAAGAACTCTTCCTGCGAGCGCTCCTTGCCGGCGAAGAACTGAATGTCATCGATGAGCAGCGCATCGAGCGAGCGATACGCGGTCTTGAATTCGTTCATCTTATTGTGTTGCAGAGCACGCACCATGTCGCTCACGAAGCGCTCGGAGTGGACATAAGCGACGCGCGCTTCGGTGTCCCGGCCCTTCGTCAGGTGAGCGATCGCGTGCATGAGGTGAGTCTTGCCGAGGCCGACTCCACCGTAGAGGAACAGGGGGTTGTAGGCGCGCCCGAGGTTCTCCGCGACCTGCAGCGCCGCGGCCTTCGCGAGCTGGTTGCTCTTGCCCTCGACAAAAGTCCCGAAATTAAAATCCGGGTTGAGGCGCGCACCGACGACCAGCCCCTCGGCGCGCCGGGGCCGCGCCGGCGGACTGGTGCTGGCCGGGGGAGCAGGCGTCCGCGATCCGACTTCCACGGTGATGATCGGCGCATCGCCGGTGTTCTGGCGGCGCAGCAGTTCCCCGATTCTCGGCAGGAGATTGGCGTTTACCCAGTCGACCACGAAGCGATTGGGAGCCAGCAATTTCAGGGCGCCCGCGCCTTCGAGTACCTGTAGCGGCCGTACCCAGGTATTAAACTGCTGTTCAGGAAGCTCCGCCTCCAGCGCGCGTACGCAACGAATCCACAGCGGCGCTTCCACGAGCTCTTGATCTCCGACGACTGTCTCGTGCTACGAGGAGGGGAAAAGGCTGCGCAGTCTATACCTAGAGGCGCAAGGGCTGAAGGCTTAGGTATTGTGTTGACACTTTCGCGCCTGGCGGCTTAGCCTTGCCGGCCTTTTTCGAAGAGCCTGCAGACCATGAAGCGCACCTACCAGCCGAGTAAAGTACGCCGCAAGCGCACACATGGGTTTCGCGCGCGCATGGCAACCAAGGGTGGCCGCCGGGTCCTCAGCCGTCGCCGTGCGAAAGGCCGCAGGAAGCTCATCCCCTAAGTCCACGGACTTGACTCGCGTTTGCGCCGGGCGACAGCGGCTGACTCACTCCAAGGAGCGGCGCCTGCGCAGGAAACGCGAATTCGACGCAGTTTATGCACACGGCCGGCGCTTCGGGAACAGCTTCTTCGGCGTGACGGTGAACGTCAACGACAAAGGCTGGCCGCGCTTGGGGCTGGCGGTTGCCGTCAAGACAGCGGGGAATGCCGTCGAGCGCAATCGCATTCGCCGCGCGATCCGCGAGTCCTTTCGGCTGCATCGGTACGAGATTCCCGCGCTCGATCTGGTGGTGAGCGCCCGGCCGCGTGCGCGCGGCACGGTCGCTACTGAGCTGCGCGCACAGCTCGAGTCTTTATGGCTGGAAGTGAGGACAAAATGCGGTTCGTGGCACAGCTCCTGATTCGGCTGTATCAGTGGACGGTGAGTCCGCTGTTGGGCCCGCGCTGCCGTTTTCATCCGAGCTGCTCACATTATGCGCACGAGGCCGTCGGGCGCTTTGGCGTGCTCACCGGCGGCTGGCTTGCCATCAAGCGCCTGCTGCGCTGCCATCCCTGGCATCCGGGCGGTCTTGATCCGGTCCCGCCGCGGGCCGCGCGATGAACAATCCGCGCGTCATGCTGTGGCTCGCCTTCGCGGCGATCCTGGTGCTCAATTATCAGGCATGGGTGCATGACTACGGCGCGGCCGACACGGCGCCCACGGCGCATGCGCCGGCGACGAGCGGCGCACGCGATACGGGCGGCAGCCTCGACTCGTCCGTGCCGCAGACGTTTAGCACCGACTCGAGCGCGCCGCCGGGCGCCGCCGCACCGGCTGCGGCATCGACGCCAGCTGCTGCGCCGGGCGCAGAGCCTGCCGAGCACGCCCCTTCCACCGCGCCGCATGTGCACGTTCGCACCGATGTCCTCGATATGGAAATCAGCCTGCAAGGCGGCACGCTGCAGAGAGCGGATCTGCTGCGCTATCCCAAGGTCAAGGGAGGCTCAGAGCCCGTCCGACTGATGAACGAGGACAGCGAGGAGAGCTGGTATGTGCTCAAGACCGGGCTTACAGGACCCGGTGATCCGCATCCGACGCAGCTTGCTACCTTCGCGGCGCCCCACCTCGACTATGAGCTCGGCAGCGCCAAAGAGCTTGCCGTGCCGCTCACATGGACCGACGGCCATGGCGTGACGGTCACCAAGACGTTCACCTTTCATCGTGGCGACTATCGGATTGATCTGGCCTATTCGGTCGACAACCGCTCGAGCGCGCCGTGGCAGGCGGCGATCTATGCGCAGATCCTGCGCTACGATCCGCCGAGCACGCGTTCCATGTTCTTCAATGTGGAAGGCAATGCCTTTCATGGCCCTGCGATCTATGACGGCGCCAAGTATCGCAAGCTCAAGATTGACAACACCGATGATCGGCGTTTGGCGGTGGAAGTGCGCAATGGCTGGCTCGCAGCCCTGCAACACCATTTCGTGAGCGCCATCGTTCCGGCGGCCGATACTACGAACCGCATTACGCTCGGCACGCAGGGGCGCCAGTTTCAGCTCGCGACGACCGGACCGCTGCGCACCGTCGCCCCTGATACGACGGCCACTTTTCAGGAAACACTGTATGTGGGTCCGAAGCTGCAGGCCGATCTGGAGACCACCGGGCCACGGCTCGAACTCGTCGCCGATTACGGCGTTCTCACCATCATCGCACGACCGCTTTTCTGGCTCCTCGGAAGGGTCTATGCGCTCTGCGGCAATTGGGGCGTGGCCATCATTGTCGTCACCTTTCTCCTGAAGCTCCTGTTCTATCCCCTATCAGAGGCGAGCGGCCGGTCGATGGCCAAGATGAAGACGCTCTCGCCGCGCATCAAGAACCTGCAGGAAACCTACAAGGACGACAAGGAGAAACTCGGCCGCGCCATGATGGAGCTCTATAAGCGCGAGAAGATCAATCCGGTGGCGGGCTGCTTGCCGATCATCATCCAGATCCCGGTCTTTCTGGCGTTCTATTGGGTGCTGCTCGAGAGCGTCGAGATGCGGCAGGCGCCGTTTGCCGGCTGGATCAACGATCTTTCCTCGCGCGATCCGTTGTTCATCCTGCCGCTGATCATGGCCGGGGCGATGTTAGTCCAGTACAAATTGAATCCCACGCCGCCGGATCCCATTCAGGCGAAGGTCTTCATGATCATGCCGCTCGTCATGTCGTTCACGTTTGCCTTCTTCCCCGCCGGGCTCGTCCTTTACTGGGTCACCAATACTCTCCTGTCGATCGCCCAGCAATGGAACATCAATCGCAGAATCGGCGCTGCTCAAGCGAAAAAGACCACGTAGGTGCTAGGCTCCCGCTGCCATGGACGCCACCGACACCATCGTCGCGCAGGCGACGCCCCCCGGGCGCAGCGGGATTGGGATCGTGCGCCTGTCGGGGCCGAAGATCCCGGAGATCGCGAGCGCTCTCCTCGGCCGGCTGCCGAGCCCGCGCATGGCGACTTTCCTGCGTTTTTTCGATGGCCGGCAGGAGCCGATTGATGCGGGTCTCGCGCTGTACTTTCCGGCTCCGGATTCGTATACCGGCGAGCACGTACTCGAGCTGCAGGGGCACGGCGGTCCGGTCGTACAGGAAACACTCATCGCCCGTGTCATTGAGCTCGGTGCTCGGCGCGCGCGGCCCGGTGAGTTCACGCAGCGCGCGTTCCTCAACGACAAGCTCGATCTGGCTCAAGCCGAGGCCATCGGCGACCTGGTGGAAGCGGGGTCGCGCGAAGCGGCACGCGCAGCCATGCGCTCTTTGCAGGGCGAGTTTTCCGTCATGGTAAAGGGCGCCACCGAAGCGCTCATTGAACTGCGAAGCTATGTGGAAGCCGCGATCGATTTTCCGGAGGAGGAAATCGATTTCCTGGCCGATAGGGCGCTCGCGCAGCGCCTGCAGGACGTGCGCGATCATTTTGACGTGGTCGAGCAGAGTGCGCGTCAGGGCCGCCTGCTGCGCGAAGGCATGACCGTCGTCATCGCCGGGCGTCCCAACGCCGGCAAGTCAAGTCTCCTGAATCGCCTGGCTGGCTACGACGCCGCCATCGTGACGCCCCAGCCCGGCACGACGCGCGATGTACTGCGCGAGCGCATTGACATCGACGGCATGCCGCTGCACGTGCTCGACACGGCGGGCCTGCGCACCGCGCTTGATCTTGCGGAAGAAGAGGGCATCCGCCGCGCACAGGCGGAAATGCTGCGCGCGGATCGAGTGCTGTTCGTCATTGATGCCGTGGAAGATGCCGTCGGTAAAGCCTATAAAGAGGAGCGCCAGCGCCTGCCGGATGATGTCCCGGTGACGCTGGTATTCAACAAATGCGATCTGGCCATCGGCCTGCCGGTCGCCGACACCGGATCCGGGCCGCCGCGCATTACACTATCTGCGGCCACCGGTCAGGGTATCGACATGCTGCGCGCGCACTTAAAATCCTGCATGGGCTATCACGCACTCGATGGCGGCACGGTTTCGGCGCGCGCACGTCATCTCGACGCGCTCGCGCGCGCGCGCACCCACGTTGATGAGGCGGCGCGCCAGTTGACCGAGCGGCGCGCCGGGGAACTTGTGGCAGAGGAGCTGCGCGGCGCCCAGCAGGCGCTCGGCGAGATCACCGGGGAGTTCACTACCGAGGATCTTCTCGGGCGGATTTTTTCAGGATTTTGCGTGGGGAAGTGACATCAATGACGGGACGAACGCTGACACTCACCGAAAATATCTACGACTATCTCGTGAGGTACGGCGTGCGCGAGGCGCCGATCCTTGCGCGCCTGCGCGAGGCCACGCGGCAAATTCCTGATTCGAACATGCAGATAGGCCCGGAACAGGGACAGTTCATGAGTCTGCTCGTGAAGCTCTTGGATGTGCACCGCTACATCGAGGTGGGAACATTCACCGGCTATTCGAGCTTGGCGGTGGCGCTTGCGCTGCCCGCGGACGGCAGGATCGTGACTTGCGACATCAACCCGCAAACGACCGCGATCGCCCGTCAATACTGGCGCGAGGCGGGGGTCGCCGAGCGCATCGATCTTAGGCTGCAGCCGGCGCTCAAGACATTGCAGGAGCTCATCGCGCAGGGCGGCGCGGGCAGCTTCGATTTCGCATTCATTGACGCGGACAAGCCGGCCTATCTTGGTTACTACGAAAAGCTGCTCGAGCTGGTGCGCACCGGCGGCCTCATTGCAGTCGACAATACTCTGTGGGATGGCGCGGTGGCGGATAGGAAAATCAACGACGCGAGCACCGTTGCACTGCGCGCCTTCAACGAGCACGTGCATCGCGATGAGCGCGTGGATCTGTCGCTGCTGCCGATCGGTGACGGCCTGACTCTGCTGCGCAAGCGCGGCGCGTGAGTCGGCTGCAATTTGCCTGCGAGGGCTGGCGGCTGCGCAGCTCCTGTTGAACCTGGTGTAGGCCCCGGATATCCCGCCGCGCGGTTGTTACCGACTTTGTAACCCGCCATCCGTACCCTTTCATGGCATGGCCTCCTACTCAACGACGAATAAAGCCGCGCAGCCGGTCAAGCTCGTCATCTGCGGTGGCGGAGCGAGCGCCGTGCTGCTGCTCGCTGCCCTCAAAGAGGAAAGCCCGCGCCGCTATGAAGTGACCGTCATGGAGCCGCGGGATCAGCCGGGCGCGGGAGTAGCGTACTCGACGGCCTGCCCGGTGCACCTACTCAATACCCGCGCCTGCAACATGTCAGCGAATGGCGATGCCACCGAGTTCTTAAGGTGGCTGCAGCGCGAGCGCCCGCAGCGCGGTTTCAATTGGGGTGAAGAGGACTTCGCGCCACGCCGGTATTATGGTGAATACCTGCTGTCCAAGCTCCTGGAGATTCGTGCCGCGTCAAACATCCAGCTGACCTGGCTGCGCACCGCAGCTCAAGGCATTGTTGCGCACGGCCAGGGTTGGGAAGTCATTCCGGCGCAGGGAGCAAGCGCACTGGCCGACATCGTCGTGCTTGCCACCGGCAACGAGGCGCCCGCGCCGCTCGGCACCGATCTTGAGCAGCGGGCGCAGAGTCTCATACTCAATAATCCCTGGGAGAGCGAGCGCAAGAAGGAGATCCCGCGCGACGCCGCCGTGCTCATTGCCGGCACTGGCTTGACGGCTGTGGATGTTGTCGTTGAACTCCTGCATCGCCGCCATGCGGGGCCCATATTTGCCTTCTCGCGGCGCGCTCTGTTGCCGCGTAGTCATGGCGCGGCGGTGACCTTTCCGGGTGGTTTGCAGCGCGCGCTGCCCGCGTCGCTGCGCGCCATCGTCAAACGTGTTCGCGAGTTGACGCGCGAGGATGCGAGCGGGGCTCGATGGCGCGGCGTGATGACGCAGCTGCGGGCGATGGCGCCGCAGCTGTGGGCGACTTGGGATTTAGCCGAACGGCGGCGTTTCCTGCGTCATGTACGACCATTCTGGGATGTGCATAGGCATCGCCTTGCGCCGCTGGTGCATGCACGGCTCGCGGGCGCGATCAGGCGCGGGCAGCTGACCATCGTGCGCGGCCGGCTCGAATCACTCGACTATGTCGCTGCACGCGCTGCGCTGCGCGCCACGCTGCGCGGCAATGACGGCCGGCAACTCCTTGAAGGTGCGGTCCTGATCAACTGCACCGGGCCGCAGACCAACCCGCTGCGCGCCGCGAATCCATTGCTGCACCGGGCCATCGCCGACGGCGTAGCGCGGCTGGATCCGCTCGCGCTCGGGCTCGCAACGGATCAACGCTCCCGCGTCATCGCACGTGACGGCGCAGTGCAGCGCACGCTGTATGCGCTCGGGACTCTCGCGCGCGGCAGTCAATGGGAGTTGACCGCCGTCCCGGAATTACGCGCGCAGACGCAGGTTGTGGCGGGCGATATCGAGCTCTTCGCGGCTGCCCGCGTGCACCGGGCGGCGGATGCCCGCGTGCTGAGGGACCCGCAGACCGCGTCAGCCATGTAGCGCACGCCGACATTGCCGCGGCGTGGGCTTCGAATGGACACTGTCGCGCTATATGTGGCGCCGAAGTGTCGTTTCCCTGCCGATGGCGATCGAGGAGCCGCTTGCCGGCATCTTCGGGGACGGCGTGCGCCAGGTACGCCTCGTCGAGCACTCGCTCTTTGCTCGACTGCACGCCGGTGCCGTGGCGACGACACGCCGCGGCAGCATCTATCTCAGCGGCAGTGCCGCCGATTTCTTCGCGGATCCTTCTCTCATGCTGCACGAGTATTGCCACGTACTACTGCAATGGCAGCCACGGCGGCTGACGCGCACAAAATATGTCATCGAGTGGCTGCGGCGCGGTTACTGGGACAACTGCTTCGAGGTCGAGGCGCGCGAATTCGCCCAGACCAACCTGTGCCGCTTTCGCGCGCTCCTCTCCCGGCATCCTTAGGGGTTCGGGTACAATGCGCGGCTTTTTCAAAACGCGCCCGGTCATCCCCATGCGGTTTGCACACTCCTTCGAGGTCATCGTGGTCGGCGGCGGCCACGCCGGCACCGAGGCTGCGCTTGCCGCGGCGCGCATGGGCGCGCGCACGCTGCTGCTGACGCAGAGCATCGACACCCTGGGCCAGATGAGCTGCAACCCCGCCATTGGCGGCATCGGCAAGGGTCATCTGGTCCGTGAGATCGATGCGCTGGGCGGTGCCATGGCGCGTGCCGCCGACCGCGCCGGCATCCAGTTCCGTACGCTGAACGCGAGCAAGGGTCCGGCGGTGCGCGCCACGCGCGCGCAGGCTGACCGGCATCTCTACCGGCGCGCCATCCGCTTGATGCTCGAGAGCGAGCCGAACCTGTCGCTCTTCCAGCAAGAGGTGGCGGATCTCGCCATCGAGGGCGGCCGCGTCACCGGTGTGGTCACGGTCACCGGTATCACCTTCGCGGCACGCGCGGTGGTGCTCACCGTGGGCACATTCCTCGGTGGCCGCATCCACGTGGGGCTTGATCAGTACTCGGGCGGCCGCAGTGGCGATCCAGCATCCGAGCGCCTGGCGGCGCGCCTGCGTGAGTTGCCGCTGCGCGTGGGACGGCTGAAGACCGGCACTCCACCGCGGCTTGATGGCCGCACCATCGATTTTTCGGTCATGGTCCCGCAGCCGGGAGATGAGCCACCTCCAGTGTTTTCGTTCCTTGGGCGAGCCAGTGAGCACCCAAGACAGATAAACTGTTTCATTACCAAGACGAACGAGCGGACGCACGAGATAATTCGGGCGGCCAGCGATCGCTCCCCCATGTTCACCGGAGTGATCGAGGGGATTGGTCCGCGCTACTGCCCGTCGGTCGAGGACAAGGTGGTGCGCTTCGCCGACAAGAGCTCGCATCAGATCTTCGTCGAGCCTGAGGGGCTCGACACCCAGGAGATGTATCCGAATGGGATTTCGACGAGCCTGCCCTTCGATGTGCAGCAGCAGTTCGTGCGCACCATCGCAGGTTTCGAGAATGCCCATCTGACGCGACCGGGTTACGCAATCGAATACGACTTCTTCGATCCGCGCGATCTGTCTGCGTCGCTGGCGACCAAGCATCTGGAGGGGCTCTTCTTCGCCGGCCAGATCAACGGCACCACGGGCTACGAGGAGGCGGCCGCCCAGGGCCTGGTCGCGGGCATCAACGCCGGGCTCACCTGCCGCGGCGCGGCGCCGTGGACTGCGAAGCGCAGTGAGGCGTACCTCGGCGTACTCATCGACGATCTCGTCACGCGCGGCACGCTCGAGCCCTATCGGATGTTCACCAGCCGCGCGGAGCACCGGCTCTTGCTGCGCGAGGACAACGCGGACCTGCGGCTGACCCCCGTCGGCCGCAGGCTCGGGCTCATCGACGAGGAGCGCTGGAGTCTCTTCGAGGAGAAGCGGCGGCTCATCGATTCCGGTGGCGCCGAAGGCACGCAGATCGATGACCGCCTGCCGGCGCAGCTGCGAGCCGAGCTCGAGGCGCGCCTCAAGTACGCGGGCTACATCAAGCGCCAGGAAGAGGAAGTCGAGCGGCAGAGGAGAAACGAGGAGACCGCATTGCCCGCCGACCTCGACTACGCAACGCTTGCCGGACTATCGCACGAAGTGCGGCAGCAGCTCTCCCGGATCCGCCCGGCGACCATCGGACAGGCCGGACGCGTGCCGGGGGTTACGCCGGCGGCCGTCTCCATCCTGCTCGTGCATCTGAAGAAGCGCAGTCTCACCGGCCGCAGCCGCGTCGCATGACGGGATTCGTGACTCGCCTGCGCGCGGCGTGGGACGAGAAGAACTCGCTCGCCTGCGTGGGGCTTGATCCGCTCATCGAGCGCCTGCCGGCGCACATTGCGGCGCACGCCTCGCCGATCTTCCACTTCAACAAGGCCATCATTGACGCCACGGCGGATCTAGTGTGCGCCTACAAGCCGCAGTTTGCGCACTACGCCGCCTGCGAGGCCGAAGACCAGCTCGAGCGCACCATCGAGTACATCCACCGCGCCTACCCGGGGATTCCCGTGATCCTGGATGCCAAACGCGGCGACGTGGGCAGCACGGCCGAGAGATACGCCATCGAGGCCTTCGAGCGCTACGGCGCCGACGCCGTGACCGTCAATCCGTATCTCGGCGGTGACTCCCTTGAGCCCTTTCTGCGCTATGCCGACCGGGGCATCCTCGTCGTGTGCCGCACATCAAACCCCGGCGCCCGCGATCTGCAGGACCTCGACGTCGGCGGCAGAAAGCTCTTCGCGGTGGTGGCCGAGCTTGCCGCCACGCGCTGGAACAGCCGCGGCAACTGTCTCCTCGTGGTGGGCGCGACTTATCCGCAGGAACTGGCCGAGGTGCGCGCCATCACCGGCGATATGCCCTTTCTCCTGCCCGGCGTGGGCGCGCAAGGGGCGGATGTGCGCGCGGCGGTCGCGGCCGGGCAGAGCGCCGACGGGCGCGGTCTCATCGTGAGCTCATCGCGCGCCATCATCCACGCCTCCTCAGGCGTCGATTTTGCCGCCGCGGCGCGCGCGGCCACCATCCGCCTGCGGGATGAGGTCAATGCCGGCCGCCAACGCGGCGATGCGCCGTAGGCTTGCCGCGGCGACGGCGTTCGCCGTCGCGCTCGGCGTGCTCGTCGGCTGCGCGCGCTCGCCGGACGCGCAGCGCACGCACGGCGTTGCCGGCCCCGATGCGGGCGCGACCTTGCTCATCGGCAATGGCCCCGGGCCTGATTCCCTGGATCCGCAGAAGGCACGCGTGACCGAGGCACACATGGTGCTGCGCGACCTGTACGAGTGCCTGACCTCGCTCGACAGGGATGCCGCGCCGGCGCCGGGCGTCGCGACGAGCTGGGATGTGAGCGCCGACGGCCGCACCTATACGTTTCATCTGCGCCCGGAGGCGCGCTGGTCAAACGGCGATCGCGTCGTGGCTGCGGATTTTCTCGCGGCACTGCAGCGCCTCGTCGATCCGGCAACCGCCTCGCAGTACGCCCAGGTGATCGACGTCGTCGCGAATGCCGGCGCCATCATCGCCGGCAAGATGCCCGTCGACGCGCTGGGCGTGGCCGCCCCCGACGACGCAACCGTCGTGATACGTCTGGCGGGACCTGCGCCGTACCTGCCGGGATTGCTCTCGCATCCGAGCACCTGTCCCGTGCACCGCCCGACGCTGGCGCGCTACGGTGCCGCGTTCGCACGTCCCGGCATCATGGTGTCGAACGGCGCGTTCGTCCTGAAAGAGTGGGTGCCGGGCTCATACGTGCTCGCGCTGCGCAACCACCACTATTGGAACGACCGCGCCACGCGTCTCGAGGCCGTCAAATATCTGCAGATCACCGATGAGAACGCGGAGCTAACGCGCTACCGCGCTGATGAGCTGCAGATCACGGCCGTCGTGCCGCGCGGTCAATTTGACTGGATCAAGGAGCACCTCGCGGGCGAGCTGCACATCGCGCCGCAATTGAACACCTACTTTTACGGGTTCAATCTCGCGCGCGCGCCGTTCAAGGACAATCCGGGTCTGCGGCGCGCGCTGTCGCTGGTGATTGACCGTGACAAGCTTGCGCAGCGCGTGCTGCGCGTGGGCGAGCTGCCTGCGTATGGCTGGGTGCCCCCCGGCATCCACGACTACACGTCGCAATCCTTCGACTATCGCGCGACACCGCTGCCGCAGAGAATCGCCGAGGCGCGCCGGCTGTACGCCGCGGCGGGCTATTCGGCGCGCACCCCGCTGTCGATTGAGCTGCGCTACAACGATGGCGAGATCCACACGAAGCTCGCCATCGCAGTCGCGTCCATGTGGAAGGAAGCGCTCGGTGTGGAGACGCGCCTGGTTGCCGTCGAGTTCAAATCGCTGATGCAGGACATCGACCGCGGCGATGTCGAAATATTCCGCTCCAGCTGGGTCGGGGATTACAACGACGCGTACACCTACGCGCAGTACCTGAAGAGCGATTTCGGCATCAATCTGCCACGTTACAAGAATCCCAAATACGACGAGCTGCTGGGCGCGGCCGCGGCGGAGGTTGACGTCGCCGCGCGCCGCCGGCTGCTCGAGCAGGCCGAACGGCTGATGCTGGCGGATCATCCGCTGATGCCGCTGTATTTCTACGTCAATAAGCACCTGGTAAAGCCCAATGTCACGGGCTGGTACGACAATGTCATGAACGTGGTCTACAGCAAGGATCTGGGCCTTATCGGTAGTCCGGCGGCGGCCAAATAGCGGCAAGTGCGCGCGCCGCCCAGGCAGTGTGTCAGCTGATCTGCAGCGTGCCCATGCTCGGCCGGAAGCGCAGCTTGCGCGGTGCGCCGGCCGCGACGTCCGCGGAGATCTCCGTGATATCGACGTCGGCCAGGAAGTGCCGCACCAGAGTCAGCACGGAGTCGCAGGCTCTTTGGTGCGATGCGCCCTCGGGACGGTGCGCGGCGATTTTCGCCTGCAGGGCGCGCGCGTCGGGTGCAAGCTCGCGCAGCGCCTCGACGCAGCGATCGAGGAGCAACAGTTCGGTCGCAAGCGTCGTGTCCGTCGCTTCAGTCGGCTGCGCGCCGCGTGTGATGACGCGCAGATGCAGCAGCGCACCCGCCTCGTCCACCGCGTCGTAGATGCACACGGCGAGCGCGGAGTGCAGGTCGACCGTGAAAACCGCGTCATCCGCGACCACCTCAAAGCGATCCGGGGGCACGCTGACCTGCCTGTGACGCATCTCCATGATTGGCTGTATACCGGCATGCGGCCGCGAGGGTGCTGTTACCTGTCCAAACTTTGAACTGCCGCACGCTGCCGCGGTGTGTGAATGCGCACAGGTTCCACGTGGGCGGCCGGCGTTTAACAGGATCCATACCCGCCGCGCGGATGCAAAACTGCAGTCCGCCGATCTAGAATGAGCACCTGCAGCAACTGCAGGTGCGTTTGAGCATGGCCGATTTCTTTTCCATTCCCGTGAACAGCATCGATGGCTCGCCGGACCTTTTGGGCCCGCTGCGCGGCAAGGTCGTCCTCGCCGTCAACGTCGCCAGCCGTTGCGGCTACACGCCGCAGTACGCGGGGCTCGAACAGCTGCATCGTGACCTGCGTGCGGAAGGTTTCAGCGTCGTTGGATTTCCCTGCAATCAATTCGGCGAACAGGAGCCGGGCACTGATGCGCAGATCATGCGCTTCTGCCAGACGACCTACGATGTGACCTTCCCGATGAGCGCCAAGCTGGATGTCAACGGCCCGCAGCGTCACGCCCTGTATACCTTTCTTACTGCAGCGCAGAACGGCTTTGCGGGGGACATCGGCTGGAATTTCGAGAAATTCCTGATCAGCCGTGACGGGCGAGTGCTGAAGCGCTACGCTTCGGACACGAAGCCCGAGGATAAGGGCCTGCTGCTGGACATCGCCGACGCGCTTGAGTGAGCGCGCGTCCGAAGGGGGATCGCATGCTGACGGTACGGCACCTGCTTGAAAGGAAAGCCCGCGCGGTGCGCGCGATCGCGCCCGAAGCTCCGGTGCTCGACGCGATCCGCCTGATGGCAGAACACCACGTCGGTGCGCTCGTCGTCATGCAACGCGAGGAGCTCCTGGGAATCGTCTCCGAGCGCGACTACGCGCGCAAGGTCATTCTCCTCGGACGCTCCTCCGCGCACACGGAGGTGCGCGAGATCATGACGGCACCCGTCATCACCGTCTCGCCCATGAACACGCTCGATGAATGCATGCGGGTGGTCACGCAGCAACGGGTGCGCTACCTGCCCGTAGTAGAGAACGCTCGTGTGATTGGCGTGGTGTCGATCGGCGATCTCATCAAAGCGGTCATCGAAGAGCAGCAGCACACGATCGAGCAGCTGGAAAGCTATATCCACAGCTGAGACGCAAAGCTGCGCCTGCACCGAGGTTGATCGACTGGCTCCTACTTGCGCCAGAAAGTCGGCGTGAAGAGCACCAGCACGCTGAAGATCTCAAGGCGACCCAGGAGCATGGCGATGGTGCAGATCCACGTCTGCAGATCCGTGAGACTCTGGTAGGTTTTGAATGGCCCGACTACGCCCAGGCCCGGACCCGCATTATTGATGCAGGCGATGATGGCGCCGAAGGACGAATCGAAATCGAGGCCCGTCAGAAGAAGCGCGAAGGTGAGCGCCGCGACGGTCATGAAATACAGAAAGATGAACGCGAGGATCGAGGCTGCGACCCGATCCGGAACGGGCTTGCCGCCCACGCGCACCGGCGACACTGCGCTCGGGTGCACCAGCAGGCGCAATTCGCGCAGTGCCTGGCGGGAGAGCACCAGAGTGCGGAACATCTTGATGCCGCCGCCGATCGAGCCGGTGCTGCACAGGATGCAGGAGAGGAACAGCATCCAGATCGGCGCGAATACCGGCCAGCGCGTGTAATCCTTAGTCACGAATCCCGTCGTCGTCGCCAGCGACACGACATTGAAGGCCGCGTGCCGCAGAGCCGTGAAGAAATCCGGATACACGCCGTGCGCCGTGAGCAGGATCGCGATGCCGAGCACGCTCACGGTCAGCAGCAGGAATATGGCCTTGGTTTCCGGGTGGGTGAAATACGGCTGCAGCGTGAGGCGCCGCAGCGCTGCGAAATGACAGGCGAAGTTGAGCGACGCGGTAACCATGATGACGATCAGCACGAATTCGATGGACACGGAGTTGAAGTACGCGATGTTCAAATCGTGGGTCGAGAAGCCGCCGAGTCCCACCGCCGAGAAGGCATGACAGATGGCGTCAAACCACGACATGCCGCATACCCTGAGCGCAATGATTCCGGCGATCGTCAGGAACGTGTAGGCGAACCACAGCGACTTTGCCGTCTGGAAGATGCGCGGCGCGAGACGCTCCTCCTTCACCGGCCCGGGCGAGTCGGCTCGGTAGAGCTGCATGCCGCCGACGCCAAGGAGCGGCAGGATGGCGATCGCCAGCACGATGATCCCCAGTCCGCCGTACCAATGCAGCGCGGCGCGCCACAGATTGACTGCGGGCGGCAGAGTATCGAGTCCCTTGAATACCGTGGCACCGGTCGTCGTCAGGCCCGACATCGTCTCGAAGAAGGCGCCCGTAAAGGAAAGTCCGGGCAGGATGAGCAGCAGCGGGATGGTGGCCGCTGCCGACATCAGTATCCAGCCCAGGGTCACGAGCAGGAAGCCATCGCGCGGCTTCAATTCGCGCGCGTAGCGGCGCGTGCTGGTCGCGAGCAGCATGCCTGCCCCCACGGACACAAGCGCCGCGATCACAAACGATTTGCCGCTGCCGCCGTACACCCACGAGGTGATGATAGGCAGCACGAACGTCGCGCCGAACGCCGCCAGCATCAGGCCCAGAACATGTGCGACCCGCAGCACCCGTGGCGTCGTCCTAGCGCGCGGGGCCGAGGAACAGACGCTCGACCGCGTCGACGTGCCTGCGGTCGGAGAGGAACAGGATGATGTGATCATCGCACTGCACGACGGTATCGTGATGCGCCATGATCACCGTCTCGCCGCGCACGATGGCACCGATCGAGGCGCCGTCGGGCAGCTTGATCTCATCGACGCGCTTGCCGACCACGCGCGAGCTGCGCTCATCGCCGTGGACGATTGCTTCGAGCGCCTCGGCTGCGCCGCGGCGCAACGAGTGCACGCGCACTACATCGCCGCGGCGCACATGGGCGAGCAATGAGCCTATGGTGATCGTCTGCGGGGAGATGGCGATGTCGATGCTGCCGCTCTCGATGAGCTCGGCATACGAGGGCTTGTTGATGAGCGCCATCACCTTGCGGGCGCCCAAGCGCTTGGCGAGCATCGCCGAGAGAATATTGGCCTCTTCCGAATTCGTGAGCGCGGCGAATACGTCCGTGCCGTCGATGTTCTCTTCGATGAGCAGCTCCTCGTCCGCGGCATCGCCGTTCAGCACGATGGTGTTCTCGAGCAGTTCCGAGATGCGCCGCGCACGTTTGGCGTCGCGTTCGATGAGCTTCACCTGATTGTGCTTCTCCAGAGCCTTGGCGAGGCGGAAGCCGACGTTGCCGCCGCCGGCGATGACGACACGCCGCAGGGGATGCTCTTCCTTGCGCATCTCGCTCATGACGCGGCGGATGTCGTTGCGTGCCGCGAGAAAGAACACCTCATCGCCGTCTTCGACGATCGTGTCGCCACCGGGCGTGATGCTGCGGCCGGCGCGATAGATCGCGACGATGCGCGCCTCGATGTCGCGCACATGTTCGCGCAGCGCGCGCAGCTGCTGCCCAACTAGGAGCCCCCCCTCGTGCGCGCGCACGGCGACCAGGCGTACCTTGCCGTCGGCGAAATCGAGCACCTGCAGCGCGCCCGGATAATGGATCAGGCGCTCCACATACTCGGTGACGAGCTGCTCGGGATTGATGAAGACGTCGACCGGCAGCGCCTCTTCACTGAACAGCTCCGGGCGGCTGGTGTATTCGGCCGCGCGGATGCGCGCGATCTTGGTTGGCGTGCGGTACAGCGTGAACGCCACCTCGCAGGCCATCATGTTGACTTCATCGCTCGAGGTGAGGGCGATCAGGATGTCGGCCTCCGCGCAGCCGGCCGCCTCGAGCACCGAAGGATAGGAGGCATTGCCGGCCACGGTGCGCACATCGAGTCGGTCCTGCAGATCGCGCAGCACCTCCTCGTCGGTGTCGACTACCGTGACCTCGTTCGCCTCCTCGCGCGAGAGGTGATAGGCGGCGGTACGACCAACCTGGCCGCCCCCCAGGATCACAATTTTCACCGCATCGGCTCCAGGTTCGCGTACTGGATCATCAGCCACTTCGTCCCCTGCTTCTCGAAGCTCACCTGCACGCGCGCGTGCGGGCCGTTGCCTTCGACCGTGAGGATGACGCCTTCGCCGAACTTGCCATGCCGTACGCGTGCTCCCAGGTGCACGCCCGGTGCCGCGGGCTCCTCGTTGCGGAAACGGCCGACGGCGATGGGACGTGCGAGCTGCACGCGCGGCCGCACTTCTTCGATGAGCTCCTCGGGGATCTCCTTGATGAAGCGCGACGGCTGCGCGTAGCTGTCGGTGCCGTGCAGCCGGCGCTGCTCCGCGCAGGTGAAATACAGCTGCCGCATGGCGCGCGTCATGCCGACGTAGCACAGGCGCCGCTCCTCCTCGAGGCCGCCAATATCGGTGACCGAGCGCTGATGCGGGAAGAGTCCATCCTCCATGCCGCACATGAAGACCACCGGGAACTCCAGGCCCTTCGCCGAGTGCAGCGTCATCATCTGTACGCAATCTTCCCAGGCCTCCGCCTGGCCTTCGCCGGATTCGAGCACGGCATGCGACAGGAACGATTGCAGCGGCGGCAGCTCCTCGATTCCGTGCTCGGGCTCGTAGCCGCGCGCCGCGCTCACCAGTTCCATGAGGTTCTCGACCCGGGCTTCCCCACGGTCGGCCTTCTCGCGCTTGTGGTGATCGAGGAGACCGCTCGCCTGCAGCATGTGATCCACCTGCTCAAAGAGTGGCAGGTCCTGGATCTCGCGTGCCAGGCGCTCGATGAGCGCCATGAAGCCCTGCACGGCGCTCGACGCCTTCGGTCCGAGCCTGTCGGCCGTGCACACGGCGGCAGCTTCCCAAAGTGAAGTGCCGGCGGCTTTTGCCTGTTCACGAACGATGTCCAGGCTCTTGGCGCCAATGCCGCGGGTCGGCAGATTCACCACGCGCTCGAACGAGGCGTCGTCGCCGCGGTTGGCGATGAGCCGCAGGTACGCGAGCGCATCCTTGATTTCTGCACGCTCAAAGAAACGCAGACCGCCATACACGCGGTACGGCATGCGCGCGCTCAGCAGCGCCTCCTCCAGCACGCGCGACTGCGCGTTCGAGCGGTACAAAATGGCGACGTCGCGCCGCGCGCCGCCGCTATTGGTCCACTGGCGGATGCGCTGCACGACAAAGTCCGCCTCGTCGCGCTCGTTGAAGGCGGCGTACAGGTGGATCTTTTCGCCGCGCTCGCCGTGCGTCCACAGATTCTTGCCAAGGCGCCCGGAATTGTGCGCGATCAGTGCATTCGCAGCTTCCAGGATGGCGCCGGTGGAGCGGTAGTTCTGCTCTAGGCGGTAGAGCTGGGCTCCCGGAAAGTCGCTGCGAAACTGCTGCACGTTCTCCACGCGCGCGCCGCGCCAGCGGTAGATCGACTGATCATCGTCAAACACGGCGAACGGAAATCCCTCATTACCCACGAGCAGGCGCATCCAGGCGTACTGAATGGCATTCGTGTCCTGAAACTCATCGATCATCACATGGCGGAAGCGGCGCCGATAATGCGCGAGCACTTCGGGGTGATCGCGCCACAGCTCAAAGGCGCGCAGCAGAAGCTCCGCGAAATCGACGACGCCGGCCTGCGCGCAGGCGGCCTCGTAGGCCGCGTAGAGCTTGATGAACTGGTGGCGCGTGGAGTCGCCGCCGTCCTTCAGCACGGCCGGGCGGCGGCCTTCATCCTTATTCGAGTTGATGAACCACTGGATCTCGCGCGGAATCCAGCGGGTTTCATCCAGCTCCTGCGCTTTCAGGACCTTCCTGATGAGTCGCGCCTGGTCCTCGGAATCGAGAATCTGGAAGCTCTGCGGGAGATTGGCCTCGCGCCAATGGATGCGCAGCAGCCGATGCGCAATGCCGTGGAACGTGCCCACCCAGAGCGCCGGGCCCGGCATGCCGAGGAGCTGCTCGATGCGGCCGCGCATCTCGCCGGCCGCTTTGTTCGTGAAGGTGACGGCAAGAACGCTCTGCGGGGCGGCGCCTTCGACCTGGATCAGCCACGCCACCCGATGCGTCAATACGCGGGTCTTGCCGCTGCCGGCCCCGGCCAGCACCAGCATGGCGCCAAGCGGCGCCGTTACCGCTGCGCGCTGTGCGTCGTTCAGCGGATCAAGGAGAGGAGAGACATCCATGGGGGCGCCATTGTAACTGCTTCGCCCCTTGCCAAGCTCAGGAGGGCGCCCCGCGAGAGTGCGTCAGGCCCTCCCGCGCAAAGCGCAGGAGCGCAACGATGAGGCTGAGGAGCACCGGACCCAACACAAGCCCGATGAGCCCGAAGGCGACGAGGCCGCCAATGACGCCAACAAACACCGTCAGCGTGGATACGGCGGCGTGTTGCCGGGTGAGATAGGGCCGCAGGACGTTGTCGCACAGTGCAATCCCCAAGCCCCAGATTCCCAGGAACACCGCGGCTCCCCAGCGCCCGTCGAAGGCGAGGTACAGCACGGCCGGGATGAGCACGAAGCCGGTGCCGGCGCCCGGCAGGAGCGCGGCGAGCGCAGCCAGCACACCGAACACTACCGGCGACGGCAGGTGCACGATCGCAAAGCCGATACCGACCAGGGTGCCCTGCGCGAGCGCCGTCAAAGAATGGCCATAGACTACTGCGCGTGTGACCTCGGCCAAATATTGAACGAGCTTCGCACGGCGCTCGGGCTCCAGCGGCACAAGGTCCATGAGGCGGTTGAAAATCCCCTGGCCGTCGCGCAGCAGGTAAAAGAGGAGGAACACCATGAGTGCAAAGCCGACGACCGTGCCAAAGACTCCGAGCGCCACCTGCTCGCCCACTCCGGCGGCCTCGCGCAACACCGACTGCGCGCCGTTCACCAGCCACTCCTGCACCTGCGCCGCCGTGACCGCCACGTCCGCGTCCACCCAGCGCAGGAGCGGCCCAATCACGGGATAGCCGTCGAGACTCTGCCGGATCGTCGGAAACGACGGCATCGAATGCGCGCGCAGGTAGCCGATGAGGATGCCCACTTGTCTTGCGAACACCAGGCCCAGAGCCGACAGCGGCGCGATCAGGACGAATGGCGTCAGCACCGTGATCAGCGCCGCGGACCATCCAGCGCGGCCGCCCCATTTGCGCGTCAGGCGGCCGTGCAGCGGGTGCAGAAAGAAGGCGAGAAACGCGGCCCAGCCGAGCGGGCCCCAGAACGGCACGAGCATCTTGAGCAGCGCATAGCCCAGAATGACGACGGTCGCGATCGTGAATGAGCGCCGGTAAAAAGCTGAGTACATGGCCGCCGCACCCGCAAGGGTCGAGTGGAGCGGGAGAGTACATGAGCGTCGCCTCCCCGTCGTTCCTGACTTGGCAGCGCGGTGGTTGCGACGGATACTCTGGGCGAGCCGCAGCAGAATGCTCAGACGCCGTGCTTACTCTTTACGACTATCTCGATTCCGGTAACGGCTACAAGATCCGCCTGCTGCTCGCGCTCCTCAATCGTCCCTACCGCTGGGTGGAACTCGACATCCTGGCGGGCGCCACGCGCGTGCCGGAGTTCCTCGCGAAAAACCCGAACGGCAGGATCCCGACGCTGCAGCTGGAGGACGGCACTTTTCTTGCCGAGTCGAATGCCATCCTCTGGTACCTCGCCGAAGGCACCCGCTTCGTCCCGCCCGAGCCACTCGGCCGGGCGCAGGTGCTGCAGTGGATGTTCTTCGAGCAGTACAGTCACGAGCCGTACGTCGCGACCCCGCGCTTCATCAAGAAGCATATGCCCGCCGAATCGCCGCGCCACGCGGAGTTGTCCAAGCGTCTTGAGCAGGGGCGCGCCGCGCTCGCAGTCATGGAGGCGCATTTGGCGATGCGCCGTTACTTTGTGGCCGAGCGCTACACGATTGCCGACATAGCGCTCTACGCCTATACCCACGTGGCCGACGAAGGCGGCCTTGAGCTTGGCCCGTACCCGCACGTGCGCGCGTGGCTTGCCCGCGCGGCGGCAGAGCCCGGGCATGTGCCACTGACCCGCCGCCCGCCTTAAAGCCAAGTCACCAGCTGTTGCGCAGCCTGCGCAGCGCCAGGAACACGGCGCGTGCGTCCGGGGCAGCGCCAAGATCGGGACAGCCTGCACGCAGGCGCGCGATGATCTGCGGTTCCTGCAGGCGCAGGAAGGCATTGATCCGCTTCTCTTCTGCCAGGGTCGTCACGAGGCCGGTGGCCGGATCCTGGGCGCGCGCGCGTGCGAGGAGCTCCCGAGCCGCCGCATTGTCGGGCTCGCGATCGAGGGTGAATTCGAGATTGCGCGCAAGGTATTCGTGTCCGGGAAATATGCGGGTCGCATCCGGCAGATGCGTGAGCTGCCGCGCAAAGGTCTCATAGAGGAGGCCCGGCTCACCGCCGTTGTGGCAGTTGCCGACGCCGGCATTGAAAAGTGTGTCGCCCGAGAAAAGCGCCGGCTCCTCGGCATCAGCGAGTGCGCAGATGTGCGTCAGCGTGTGGCCGGGCGTGTCGAGGCAGCGCAGTTCTACGGTGTGGCCCACGCGGATGGTGTCGCCCGCGGCAAGACCCCGGTCCACGCCGCCGATGCGGCGCGCCGCGCCGGCATGTGCAAGCACTCGCGCCCCGGTCGCGGCAACCAGGCCCGCGTTGCCGCCGGTGTGATCGCCGTGCTCGTGAGTATTCAGGATCTGCCGGATGTGCCAGCCCCGCACTTGCGCGGCGTCGAGGACCCGCCGCCACTCGAGGGGATCCACAGCGAGCGCCTCCCCCGTCTCGGCGCAGGCAATGAGATAGTGGAAGTTGCGCAGCGCGTTCGCGGTCCAGATGCGCTCGATCAGCATAATGTGCACCGTACCCGCAAACCCCGCGGCACGCCATAATGGCGGCGATTGCAGGAGGGCTACCTCTGAAGCACACGTTCCTTTTTGAACCTGCCGTGTGGAGCGTCGGCGGCACCTTCTGGGCCGGCGACCGGCGGTCGATCGATGCGCAGGGACGCATCGAGATCACCCATCGCGACACGTGCTGGCTGCTTGCGGGATCGATGAAGGTCTTGAGCTCCCCGCCGGTGGAATTCGTCAGCGCCTATTCGATCGATCTGCCCGGCCGTGATGCCACGACCTTGAAGTGGACCGCGGAGAACGCCATGCTCGGAAAGCTGCAGGGCGTGTTTTCCGTCGTCGGCGACTCCATCCTGTCGATCTTCAACTCCTCCGACGGCGCCTACCAGGGTACCGAGTATTTGACGCTCGTCAGCCCGCAGAACTATCGAGCCTGCGCCATGCTGCTCTTCAGCGGTCGCAAACTGTCCTCCTGGCAGGTGGAGCTGACCCGCACGCAGTGAAGAGCGTACCGAGCTGGCCGCGCCTTACATGACCGCCTGAGCTAAAGCCTGCGGGCGGGCACACAGTGATTGCTGAGGAAGGCGGCAGCTTTTCATCGCGGGCGAGATCGATGTTCAATCTGAAGGGTCGTTACGCAGCACTCTCGCAATCGCTGCTATGGTATTCCAGTTGCGAGTGGTCACTGGGACACCATAGAGCCGGTCCAATGCACCGAGGAATCCGATGGCCTTCATTTGGCGCCGGTACATTCCAATGATGAACCGGTTTCGTCTCGTGAGGATCTTCAGCAGCCATTGACCACTGGATGGCAATTGCATCGGCGTTGATGGCGTCAAGCGCGGGCGCTGGGTCAACACGCTGACGAAGTGGACAACATCGCGTCGCACTGGCCGTCCCTCAAAAGGATTCCTCGAAATCAGGCTCGCGATGTCGCGGCCCTGGCAAACAGCGATCTCGGCGACGAACGGAAGTTGGCGCGCCAGTTCGGCGCGCGCTTGCGCCTGGGTTATAGCCTCCCGCAGGACCAGCGTGCCCGCCGCGCCGATATTGACGGCACCCAGGTGCTGCAGCGCTCCGGCGAGCTTGCTTGGCCGGAAAGTCCTATGGCCCCCGACATTAACTCCTCTTAGAAAAATGACGAGCGCCACACGAGGTCCCCTCGAATCACTCCGTCATTCCGGCAGCTTGAGCTCGCGCAGCAGGGCGTGGTAGCGCGGATCGTTGTGTAAGCTCGTCAGCGTGCGATCAATTTTGATAGCGGAGAGTCCGCCGTCGTGCTGCCGGCGGGCCCGCTCGAGCCACTCGAATGCCTGGTCGCGCTCGCCGCGCCATGCATGAATTTCGGCAATCTGGTAGGCGAGCGCCGCGGCTCGGGTTGCGACGATTTCATCGAGTGCGCGCTGGGACTCGGCGTTGTGGCCTAGCGTGTAGTTGGCCATTGCCCCGAGCATCAAAGCGTAGATGTGACTCGAGTCGCTGCTTGGCTGCAACTCCGCAAGAGCTTGCTGAGGATGACCGTCATAGAGATCGACGAACGAAGCCATTTGCCTGGGATCTCCATTCCTGATCTCTGCCAGACGCTTTGCGGCGATGCGAGCTTCGGCAAACTGGCCTTCGTCGACCAGCAGCCGGCCGAGCGAGCGCCAAGCCCGCACTGACAGCGGATCGAGCGCAAGAGTTTCATGCAGCACAGCCAGTGCGTCGGGTACTCGCCCGAGAGTCGCAAGCAGGTCGGCATAATGCACCTTCGCCGGCACGAAATTCGCATCGAGCGCCAGCGCCTTCTGGTAGTCCTCTTCGGCGCCATGCCAGTCGAAATCATAATAATTTCGCAGCTGGCCTCGCGCCCAGTAGCCCTCGGGTGAATCCGGCGCTAGCGCAATGGCCTTGTCGGCCGCTGCAGCAGCACTCAGGTAGTCGGTTGCCTGGCCGCCCGTCTGGTCGGCGATGCGCCATACGGCGTCGGCGATCCCGCTATAGGCCGCGGCATAGCCGGCATCAAGCGCCACGGCTCTGCGGTAGGCCGCAAGTGCCTGCTGGTTGGAATCCACCGTGTCGCGAACGCGGAACTCGTTGCCTAGTAGATATTCTGCATAGGCTTCTGTGTTGTCGCTGCGGTGGCGGCTCGAGAGCTGCTGCGCGGGCAACAACTGGGCTTTCAATGCCGCAACAACGGCGGCGGCGATCTCGTCCTGGACTTTGAAGATGTCCTTGACGTCTTCATCGTAGGTTTTTGACCAAAGATGGTAGCCGTTGTCGGCGCGGATCAGCTGTGCCGTGACGCGCATCGTATTGCCCGCCTTGCGCACACTGCCTTCAAGAACGTTGGCTACGCGCAGTTTCTGCGCGATGGTCGCGATGTCCTCGGACTTAGCCTTGAAGTAGAACGATGATGTGCGCGCGGTCACCTTCAGATTCGGCACCTGCGCCAAAAGGTCAATGAGCTCCTCGGCAAGACCATCGGAGAAATATTCCTGGTCCTTTTTTTCGCTCATGTCGACGAATGGCAGCACCGCAATCGATTTCTCGGGTATGGCGTTCTGTCCGGGACCAACCGCTTGGACTGCGGCGGCTGAGGATTGCGCGGCGCGCTTCGACAGTATCCAGCGGTCGACCGCGACGTAACCCGCCGCGACGACGACTGCCCCCGCCACGAGTAGCCACGCAAGTTTCGGCCTGCCCGCCGCCACAGGTTGGCGAGGCGCATCGTCGACGCGAGCAGCCGGCGCGACGTGCAAGTTTGCGTTGGCGGGTGCTGCGACGGCTGGCGAACGGGCAGGACTCGATGCACCCTGCTCGTTGGAGGACAGCAGGCGCCCCATCCGCTCGACGAAGGCCGGCGGCGTGTTTCCGCCGGGCAGTCGAGTCCATTGCGCAGCCGCGAACGAGTCGGGAACATCCGCTTCGGTCTCGGGCGTGTCGTCCACGCACACGGGCACGATGAACGTGCGGCTGCGCCCCATTAGGTGAGTGCGCTGCTCCGCGAGCCGCCATTCGAGCCTGAAGTAGCCTTCCGGCCGCGCCTGCGTATGGTTGGAAATGATTGGCAAGAAGAGCGCGCAATCGCGGATTTGCCGGCGAATCGTCTGGTCCCAGACATCGCCGCCGCGCAGTTCGCTCTGGTCAAACCACACCTCGATGCCGGCAGTGCGCAGCGCGTCGCAAATGGGCCCCGCCGCCGCGGCGTCCTGCGATGCGTAACTTAGAAATACCGCCTTCGAGGGATCGCTCATTTATATCCAGTTCCTGAAACCGCTGTGTAAATTAGTGTCGGACGGGCGGCCGCGCAACGCTCATCAGCTCGCGCGAACTTTTTTGGCCCATCCTAAACCTAGTGCAAAGGAGCGGGCATGGCACGCGCCGGCGAAGGTGTTGCTGGCGAATCGCGATCCATCGAAGAAATTACAGCGGTGCAAAAGCAGTCACAACCTAGTGGCGCTCGGCTGCCCGGCACCTGGATCATCCTAGAAGCCGCCCTGAGTTGTCGGCAGGTAGTGATCCACCAGGAGCGCGGCAAAGAGCCACATCAAATACGTGATCGAAAATCTGAACACGCGCATCGGCAGCTCCACCCGGGCCGTGATCTTCATGACGAGCGCGTGATAGAGAAACATGGCATTCAGAACGAGCGCGCTCGCAAGATAAATGAGACCGCTCATGCGAGTGAGAAACGGCATCAGCGTGACTACGACGAGCAGCACCGTATAGAGGAGCACGTGCAGGCGCGTGTACTCAACCCCATGCGTCACCGGCAGCATCGGTATGCCGGCGCGCGCATATTCGTCGCGGCGCGCGATCGCGAGCGCCCAGAAGTGCGGCGGGGTCCAGGCGAAAATGATGAGAAAGAGAAGTAGCGCGTTCGGGTCGACGTGGCCCGTGACCGCCGTCCATCCGAGCACCGGCGGCGCGGCGCCCGCGGCACCGCCGATGACGATGTTCTGCGAGGTCGCGCGCTTCAACCACACGGTGTAGATCACCGCATATCCAATGAGCGAGGCGAAGGTCAGCACCGCGGTGAGGAGATTGACCTTAAGGCTGAGGATGCTCATGGCGGTCACGCCGAGGATGGCTGCAAACACGAGCGCGCGCGCCTCGCTCAGCCGCCCGGTGGGCAGCGGCCGTCCGCGGGTGCGACCCATCTGCTCATCGATGCGCCGGTCGAGGACGTGATTGATGACGGCGGCGCAGGCGGCAGCGCAGGCGATGCCGAGATTTCCCCAGATGAGCGCATCGAACGGCGGCAGCCCCGGGCTTGCGAGCAAGGTGCCGACGATGGCAGTGAACACGATGAGGGCGACCACCTTGGGCTTGGTGAGCTCGAGGTAGTCCCGCCACGGCGCGCGCGCGGCCGGCACGGATTCAGAGCGAGTCGCCAAGGTGCCTGTCCGCGATGAGGTCATCGTTGTTGTGGGGCTTCCGAGCGTAACAGAACGTCATCCGGAGGATCCTGCGCCCGCAGCGGGTTGCGCGTGCACGGCGCTATATAAGGCGACGGTCGCAAGCAATAACAGCGCCGCTCCCGCGTTATGTGCTGTGCCGAGCCACAGCGGGAACCCCGCTTCGATCATGCACACGGCAATGAGAAGCTGCAGAGCAAGAAATACCAGCACCCCCCATGCCGCCCGCCGCGGCGCGGTTGCAGCGGAACGCCGCAGGGTCACGACAGCCGCGAGCACAAGCATGAGCGTTGCGGCGCAGGCTCCGAGCCGATGCGTCAGCTGAATGGCGACCCGCGCCGGCCCGTTGAGCGTGCCCCCTTCATAGTTGACGCCCGGCACTCGCCTCAGCGTGAAGGCGTGCGCGTAGTCGGTCGGGGGCCACCAGCGGCCTTGGCAGGTGGGAAAGTCCGGACAGGCGGTGGCGGCGTAGTTGCTGCTGGTCCAGCCGCCCAGCGCAATCTGCAGGGCGAGGACGATGAGCGCAGCCAGGCACAGCCGGCGCGTCATCCGCGCCAGCGCCGCCGGCGTGGTGTCGCGCCGGGTATTCCTAACGCTCAACCAAAGCCACGCCAGCAGTGCGAGCGTCGTCATCCCAAAAATGAGATGCAAAGTCACGATGAGCGGCGTCAACCGCAGCGTCACGGTGAGCATGCCGAGGCTCGCCTGCAGGATGAGAATGGCGAGGAGCGCGCAGGCGAAGCGCAGGCTAATCATCCGTCGGGCGGGACCCGCCGCGGCAAGCACGGCCAGGACAAGGATGATGAGCCCCAAGGTACCGGCCGCGTAGCGGTGGATCATCTCGCGCCACGCCTTGCCGACATCGGGGGCGGCATGCGGGAAACGGGCTTGCGCAGCCGCATCCTGATCGAGGCCAAGTGGCGTCGGCGCGCCGTAGCACCCGGGCCAGTCGGGGCAGCTCAGGCCCGCGGCGCTCAGGCGCACATAGGCGCCGAGGACCACGACCACGAAACACAGCACGAGGCCCGTGAATGCGAGGCGGCGGATCCACACGGTAAGCGGCATCACTCAACCGATGTTCGACAGCTTCAGAAGCCTGACGAGGTCTTCGTGCAGACCCTTGGGGTTCGTGCGAGCGTCGAAGCGCATCATGAGATTACCGAGCGGGTCGACGATGAAGATCACCTGGGCGCGATCCTGCGCGGGGAATTGCCGCAGGAGCTCTTCCCCCTCGAGCCCGCGTGCCTGGACGATGGTGAGTCCCGGGTACTCGCGTACCAAAGAGTCGCGCGCGGGCGCATCGCCGCTGGCGACGAAGACGCGCTGCACGCGTTCCATGTCGTTGTTGAGCCCCAGATGCGTCTGCCGCATCACGAAGAGCGCGCTCGCGCAGGCGTCATCGCAGGCACCCGCGCCCACGTAGACGAGCGACCAGCGGTGCGTGAAGTTCTTTGCGTACACCGCACTCGCGCGCGGCAGTTGACGCGCCGGCAGGATGAGATCGCCATGATTGGTGCGCTGCGCGGGACGCCAGCTCGCGCCGTAGTACATGCAGAACGCGGCCACGAGCGGTATCAGGAAAAGCGCGCCGAGGAGCGCGACGGTGCGCAGATTGCGGGCACGCACCTCTTGCAGCGAGGTGTTCATTGTGCGCGCCGCGCGCGCCGCACGCTGGCGACGCTCCAGAGTACGGCGAGCGTTGCTGCAAAGAGCCACCATTGGATGGCATAGGCCCAATGCCGCGCCGGCGGCAGGCCCGGGGGCTGCCAATCGCGCACGTAGCCGTCGGCGGCGGTCGGGTCCAGGAGCACGATGCGTCGCTCGAGGGTATGGCCCAATGCGGCATCGAGTTCGCTCATGCGAGGGTAACTCGTGATGCGCGGCCAGCTGCCCTCGAGCGCCGGCGCCGCGCGGCCGTAGGCAAGTCCGGCGCTTGGCAGGTTATCCACCCGGCCCACGACCGTGACGACCGGCGCGGGCGCGAACGACACCGTAGGCAGCTGCGCGCGCGATCCGGTGAAGGGAACCCAGCCCCGGTCGACGAGCAGCGTGCGGCCGTCGGAGAGTTCAAGCGGCGTGAGCACTTCATAGCCCGGCAGGCCGGCGTGCGAGCGGTTGTCGAGCAGGAATTGGCGGTCCGGACGGAATCGGCCGGTGAGCGAGATGCGTGCAAACCGGGCTACGTCCTCGAGCTTCGATGAGCCGAGCGGCCGCGCTTCGTCCGCACCGCGCGCGAATGCGTCCCACTGCTCCTGGCGCGCCTCGCCTCGGTGCCATTGCCAGCGGCCGAGTCCCACGAACGCGATACACAGCGCGACAGCAAGCGCCGTCATCGCCCACCATGGCGCAGACGGCCTCATCATGGGGCGCTGGAGTAAGATCATGGGCTTATGGAATCCTTGATTCCCGCGCTCATCGTCGGCGCATTTATCGCAATCGTCGTGAGCTTGGGATCAGCGCTCAGACATCTCACGCGCGGCGCCGGCGATTCGCGCCGTTTGGTGCGGGCGCTCACCTGGCGCATCGGACTATCGGTGGCGCTCTTTATCCTGCTGATGCTCGCGTGGTACACCGGCCTCATTGCGCCCCATGGCATCGATCCGATGGGAGTGCGCTGAAGCTTCCTCTACAGCCAGTATACGAATATAAAAAGGCCGAGCCATACGACATCGACGAAGTGCCAGTACCAGGACACCGCCTCGAAGGCGAAGTGCCGATTCGGGGTGAAGTGGCCCTTCAATACACGCAGCCAGATGACGACCAGCATGATCGCGCCGATCGTCACGTGCAGGCCGTGAAAGCCGGTCAGCATGAAAAAAGTCGAGCCGTAAACACCCGTCGACAGACGCAGGCCGAGATCCTTGTAAGCCTCCCCGTATTCGTGAGCCTGCAGGGAAACGAAGGTGAATCCCAAAAGAAAGGTCGCTGCCAGGAACACGGTGAGCACTCCACGCTTACCGGCGCGCAGTGCATGGTGCGCAATCGTCACCGTAACGCCGCTCGTCAGCAGGATCGCCGTATTGAGCGCGGGAATGCCGAACGCGGGGATGGTGTTGAAAGTCGAATCGGCGCGCCCGCCGACGTGACCCGGGCCGTTCGTGGGCCAGTGATTCTCGAATCCCGGCCAGAGCACAATATTGTTGAAGATCTTGACGCCTTCACCGCCGAGCCACGGCACCGAGAGCCGGCGGGCGTAGAAGAGTGCGCCGAAGAAGGCGACGAAGAACATCACCTCGGAGAAGATGAACCACATCATGCCCATGCGGAACGACTTATCCACCTGCAGATTGAAGGTGCCGTGCTGGCTCTCGCCGATGACGGTGTGAAACCAGCCACTGAACATCAATATCAGGAGCAGGGCCCCGGGCAGGAACGACCAGGCACCGGTAAATTCGTTCAGATAGCAGACGGCGCCGAGCATCATCGTGAAGAGCGCGAGCGCGCCGACGATCGGCCAGTGGCTCGACGTCGGGATGTAATATTTGTTGGCGTCGGGAGCGTGTGCCAGATCCATATCAGTTCCTGCTGTTGGCCGTCGGCGGTATCAGCGCCGCACCGACGTGTGTTGAGGTGTCGTAGAACATGTAGGACAGAGTAATGCGGTCGAGATACGTCGGCAGTGACGGGTCGACGATGAAGCGCACCGGCATCGTGCGCGACTCACCCTTGGCAAAGCGTTGCGGAGTGAAGCAGAAGCACTCGGTCTTGTGGAAGTAGGCCGCCGCTTTTGACGGCGAGACATTCGGCACGGCCTGCGCAATCGTGTCGAAGCCGGTGAGATTCTGCGCAAAATACTCCGCCGAATACAGTTTGCCCGGATGGATCTGGATCGAGCGCACGAGCGGGCGGAACGCCCAGCTGCCGATGGTCGGCACTTCCGCCATGAAGTCCACGGTAATGGTGCGGTTCAGATCCGGCTGCTCGACCGCAACTGCGCGCCGCGCGAGCGCTGTTTGATCGCCCAGGCCCGTGATGGAGCAGAGCACGTTGTAGAAGGGAACGAGCGCGTAGCCGAAAGCGAAACTGCCGAGCGCGATGCCGCACAGCTTCAAGGTGAGCCTGCCGTGCTTGCTCTTCAGGAATGGCGCGCTCATCGCCAGCCACGGATTACGGTCATCACGATGAACGCAAGATAGAACGCGAGCGCAATGCCGCCATACAGAATGGCCGAGCGCCGTATGCGCCTCTTCCGCTCGGCTGCATCCTCATCGGTCACGGCGGCGGTGCTCAGGCGCACTTTAGTGCACGGCGGCGTGCGCGAGGACCGCTTCGGACGGGGGCGTCTCCCAGGAATGGAAGGGCGGCGGCGACGGCAGCTCCCACTCGAGACCGTGAGCGCCTTCCCACGCCCGGTTGCCGATGGGTGTGCCGTGCTTGATGCACTTCCAGATGAGATACGGAAAGAGGAGCTGCGAGAGCCCGAAGCCGAACCCGCCGATCGACGACACCATGTTCCAGTCGGTGAACTGCACGGCATAGTCGGGGATGCGGCGCGGCATCCCGGCAAGTCCCAGGAAGTGCTGCGGGAAGAAGAGCACGTTCACGAAGATGGTGGACAGCCAGAAGTGCCACTTGCCGAGCGTCTGGTCGTACATCTTGCCGGTCCACTTGGGTAGCCAGTAGTAGACGCCGCCGATGATGGCGAAGATCGTGCCGGGCACGAGCACATAGTGAAAGTGCGCGACGACGAAGTACGTGTCCTGATACTGGAAGTCGGCCGGCACGATGGCGAGCATCACGCCCGAGAAGCCGCCAATACTGAAGAGAAACAGGAAGGCCAGCGCAAACAGCATCGGCGGCTCGAAGGTGATCGAGCCCTTCCACAAAGTGGCGCACCAGTTGAACACCTTAACGCCGGTCGGTATGGCGATGAGCATGGTCGTCAGCATGAAGAACAGCTGGCCGGCGAGCGGCATGCCGACCGTGAACATGTGATGCGCCCAGACGATGAAGGACAGGAAGGCGATCGAGGCGATCGCATACACCATCGCTTCGTAGCCGAAGATGGGCTTTCGCGAGAAGGTCGGAATGATCTCCGAAACGATGCCGAAGGCGGGCAGGATGAGGATGTAGACCTCCGGATGTCCGAAGAACCAGAAGATGTGCTGGAACATCACCGGGTCGCCGCCGCCCGCGGCGGTGAAGAAGGTCGTGCCGAAGAAGTGATCGGTCAGGAGCATCGTCACGGCGCCCGCGAGCACCGGCATCACGGCGATCAGAAGATACGCCGTGATCAGCCATGACCAGACGAAGAGCGGCATGCGCAGCAGCGTCATGCCCGGCGCGCGCATGTTCAAGATCGTCACGATGACGTTCATGGAGCCCAAGATCGAGGATGCGCCCATCAGGTGGATGGCGAAGATGGTCATCGGAAATGCAGCCCCGCCCTGCAGCATGAGCGGCGGATACATGGTCCAGCCGCCCGCCGGTGCGCCGCCCGGCACGAAAAACGTCGACAGGAGGAGCAGGAAGGCAAACGGGAGAATCCAGAAGCTGAAATTATTGAGGCGCGGCAGCGCCATGTCCGGCGCGCCGACCTGCATGGGAATCTGCCAGTTCGCAAGCCCGGTCCATGCCGGCATGACGGCGCCGAAGATCATGATGAGCGCATGCATGGTCGTCAGCGAATTGAAGAACAGCGGATCGAAGAACTGCAGGCCCGGCTTGAAGAGCTCCAGGCGGATGAGCATGGCGAGGAAGCCGCCGATGAAAAACATGAGGCCGGCGAAGATCAGGTACATCGTGCCGATGTCTTTGTGGTTGGTCGCGTAGACCCAGCGGCGCCAGCCATGCGGCTTGTGTGAGTCATGCGCTGCAAGATCGTCGTGCGCGCCAGCGGCGTGTGCGTAAGCCATGGTCGTGATTTCTCCGTTCAGCCCGTGGCGGGCGTTGCCGCAGGCGCGCTCGCGGCGGCCTGCTTTTGTTGAGCGGCGGTTGTTTTTAGCCAGGCGCTGAAGTCTGCCTTGCTGCGCACGTCGACGACGATCGGCATGAAGCCGTGATCGCGACCGCAAAGCTCCACGCACTGGCCGCGGTAGATCCCGGTCTTGTCCGGATCGACGCGAAACCACAGCTCATTGATGAATCCAGGTATCGCATCCTTCTTCAGCCCAAAGGCCGGTATCCACCAAGAATGGATGACGTCGGCGCCGGTGATGAGAAGGCGCACCTTGACGCCCGCGGGAACGATGAGCGGATGGTCGACGCTCAGAAGATAGTTCGGCACGGTGGTGGGATCGATTCCCGAGAGGAGCTGCCGCGCTGCGTCGCTCGCCCGATCGAGCCGCGAGAAGAAGTTGACGCCATCGTCCAGGTAGTCGTAGTTCCAGCCCCACTGGAAGCCGGTCACTTTGATCGTAAGCTCGGTATTGCGCGTGTCCTCGATGGCGACGAGCGTGCGTGCGGCCGGCACGGCCATGGCGATCAGGATGAATACCGGCAGCGCCGTCCAGATGATCTCCACGCGGGTGTTATGCACCAAAGTGGTATCGGCGACGGCGCCCTTGGATTTGCGGAAGGCGATGAGTGACCAGATCATCCAGCCGAAGACGACCACGGCGATCCCGACGCAGATCCAGAAGACTTCCATGTGCAGGTCGTAGATCTTGCGGCTGATGTCGGTCACCCCCGGCGTCATGTTGAGAAGCCCCCAACCGTCGTCGGCGCGCACCGGCGCGGCGAGCGGCAGAAGGGCGGCGGCAGCGGCGGCGAGCTTGCTATTTGCGTAGCGGATCATCATGGCGACCTTGGCAGTGCGCCGCGTCGGACGGGGCACGTGACTTTTCAAAAACATCCGGACGGCGGTTCTGAGGATTTTACAGCAGGCAGTGAGTCTACGTCACCGAACTCGCGGCGCGGGCCATCAGTTGGAGCGCGCTGGCGGGCGGCAGCTCGAGCGCTTCGGACTCATGTGACGCGTACGGCACAATCGCCGCGGCGGGCTGCAGGCGCCTTTCGAGCTCCGCGATGTTGTCCGCTACGCGCTCAAATACAGGATCGATAGAGTTGCCGATCCAGCCGGCAACGCCCGCGGTGTGGGCCGCAAGCGCGCGCGCCGTGAGCAACGCGTGGTTGAGACAGCCGAGCCTCAGACCGACGACGAGCACCACGGGCAGCGCGAGCGCGGCGGCGACGTCGGCCATGCTGGCGCGCTCGCCGATGGGTGTCAGCCAGCCGCCGGCGCCCTCGACGACAACGCAATCGGCATCCCTTGAAAGCTCATCAAAACGCCGGCGAATGAGTTCGATCTCGATGTCGATGCGCGCATCTCGCGCGGCGATGTGCGGCGCGATCGGCGCTGCAAAACAATAAGGATTCACTCGCTCGTAGGGTGCCGCGACATTCCCCGCCTGCAAGAGTGCCAGTGCATCCGCATTGCGCAGGCCCGCAGGTGTGGTGCTTGCGCCGGCAGCCACGGGCTTCATTCCTGCGACACGCAGCCCCGCGCGTGCCAGCGCTCTCAACAGGGCCGCGGCGACCACAGTCTTGCCGACGCCGGTGTCGGTGCCCGTAACGAACACGCCGCGTCCGCCGGAGCGCGTCATAGGCGGCGGCGGATCGCATCGACTGAAATGCGCGCCTCTCCGGCGATGACGGCGGCAGCGGGGCGGTCGGTGCCGCCCCAGGCGGTGCCGTAGACCACCTCGAAGCTTGCCGGCAGGAGCCCATCGCGTCTGCAACGTTCGTACGCCGCCCGCATGCCGTCCATGCGCACGCGGCCCGTGAGGCCGCGCGGCCGCCCGCGCGTGGCATTGCGGGCGCCGATGGCCTTGAGATCGCGCATCAGCGCCAGCGTGTCGGGGTAGCTCAGCACGACGCGCTCGACGTCGAGCACCGGCTCTGCGAAGCCTGCGCGCACGAGCGCATCACCGACGTCGTGCAGATCGAGAAAACGGTTGACGTGGCTGTCGCCGTCCACGGCTGCCCATGCATCGCGCAGCTCACGCAATGTGTCAGGGCCGAAGGTGCTCAAGACAAAGAGGCCGCCGGGCGCGAGCACGCGCCGCACCTCCGCGAGCGGGACCGCCAGATCGTCGCACCATTGCAGCATGAGGTTGCTGAAGACGAGATCCACGCTCGCGGTGGCGAGCGGCAGGTGCTCGGCAGCGGCCAGGATGCGCTCGAATCTGCGAAACAAAGTGCTGCGACGGCGCGCTTCGCGCAGCATGCCCGGAGCGCTGTCGAGCGCGACGACGAGCGCGCGGCGATACGCCCCGCGCAGCGCCTGCGCACCGCCGCCGGTGCCCGTGCCAAGATCCACTGCCACGCGCGGCGCAAGCTTGAAAAACGCGAGACGCTCGAGCAATTCCTCGCGCACGCGCGCCTGCAGCGCCGCCGCGTGGTCGTAGCCGGCGCTGGCACGGTTGAAGGACGCGCGCACGCGTTGCATATCCAGACGCGCAGCCTCGCTCCGCTCGGCATTGCTCATGGGGGAAGCCGCGCGACGATGCTGCCGAGGGCTTCCAGCAAGGCGTCCACATGATCCTCGCTGTGGCCGGCGCTCAACGTGACGCGCAAGCGCGAGCTCCCCGGTGCCACAGTGGGCGGCCGGATGGCAACGACCCAAAACCCTGCAGTCAAGAGCTCTTCCTGGGCGCGCAGCACGCGCGCGCTGCTGCCGAGGAGCACGGGCTGGATGGGTGTCGTGGAGGCCATGACCGGCACATCAAGCTCGCGTGCGCCCTCGGAAAACCGGCGCGCCAGATGCAGCACCCGTTCGCGCCGCCAGGGTTCGCGTGCGGTGATGCGAAGCGCCTGGCGTGTCGCAGCGGCAAGCGGCTGCGGGAGTGCCGTCGTATAGGCATACGGGCGCGCCTTCTGCAGCAAGAGCTCGATGACGTCGGCTGGACCTGCCGCGAATGCGCCGAATGTGCCGAAGGCCTTGCCAAGAGTGCCCACAAGCACCGGCACGGCCTCCTCATCGAGTCCACATTGCTCAAGCGATCCGCGCCCCGTGGGCCCCAGAACTCCCAGGCCGTGCGCGTCATCGACCACGAGCCAGCAATGGTGGGCGCGACTGGCATGCGCAAGCTCGGCAAGCGGCGCAACATCGCCATCCATGCTGAATACGCCGTCGGTCGCAACCAGCGCCGCCGTGCCGGCACTCGCCTCGAGCGCACGCTCGGCGGCTGCCGCATCGGCGTGGGCGAAGCGCTTCAACCGCGCGCGGCACAGGAGCGCGGCATCGATGAGTGAGGCATGACATAGGCGATCGAGCAGCACCTGTTCGCCGCGCCGCGCGAGCGCGCCGAGCACTGCAAGATTCGCCATGTAGCCGGTGGAGAAGAGGAGCGCGCGCGTGCGACCGGTGAAGAGCGCGAGCTCCTCCTCGAGTTGCGCGTGCTCGCAGCCGTGTCCGGCCACCAGGTGCGATGCGCCGCTGCCCGCACCGTGGCGCACGGCGGCCGCCGCCATGGCCGCGGCGATGTCCGGATGGCGCGCGAGCGCCAGGTAATCATTGCTGCAGAAGTCGAGCGCGCGCCGTCCATCCACGGTCACGTTCGGCCACTCAGCCGCGCGGCTCGCCGTTGCAAGCGTCGCGCGCCGGCGCTTTAAGAGCCCGCGATCGAGCTCGACGAGGGTTGCCTCAAGCGCGCGCGCGTCGCGCTTCATGGTCGCCGGCGTTCACGCCCAGCCGTGCGAACAGGCGCTGATCCCGCTCGACATCCGGGTTGCCGGTCGTGAGCAGCTTGTCGCCGTAGAAAATCGAGTTCGCGCCCGCAAGGAAGCACAGCGCCTGCAGCTCGTCGCTCATTGCGCCGCGTCCGGCTGACAGGCGTACCTGCGCCTGCGGCATGAGCAGGCGCGCCACCGCGATCGTACGCACGAAATCAAAGGGATCGACGCCCGCGCTGCCTTCCAGGGGAGTGCCCGGAACCGGCACCAGCTGATTGATCGGCACGCTCTCGGGATGTTCGGGCAGATTCGCAAGCGTGCGCAGGAGCTGCGCGCGGTCGGTGAGCGACTCGCCCATGCCGATGATGCCGCCGCAGCACACCTTGAGGCCCGCGGCGCGCACCGCCGCGAGCGTATCAAGCCGCTCCTGATAGCTGCGCGTGGAAATGATCTGCGGGTAGAACTCGCGCGAGGTATCCAGATTATGGTTGTAGAAGTCGAGCCCCGCATGGGCGAGCTCAGCCGCCTGCTCCGCGCTCAGCATCCCCAGGGTCGCGCAGGTCTCAAGCCCGAGCGAGCGCACCGCGCGGATCATGTCAACAATGACCTTGAGATCCTTACCCTTGGGCGAGCGGTAGGCGGCGCCCATGCAAAAGCGCGTGGCGCCGGCGTCGCGGGCGCGCGTCGCAGCCGCGCGCACCGCGGCCACATCCATGAGCGCCTCGCGCTCGATGCCCGTGTCGTAGCGGACGCTTTGCGGGCAATAGGCGCAGTCCTCCGGGCAGGCGCCTGTCTTGATCGACAAGAGCGTGCTCATCTGCACGGTGTTCGGCTCGTGATGGCAGCGGTGCACTTGCTGCGCGTGGAACACCAGGTCCGCGAACGGTGTCGTATAAAGAGCGAGCACCTCGGGAAGCGTCCAGTCATGGCGCACTACGGCCGCGAGCGAAGCGTTCATATGGACTCTCGGGTGATATCGCTTATGTAACGGGTCCGATGTTCGCGGTCCGGCCTGCGGCTGTCAACGCAGCGGCACTGGCCCGGTCGACGATTGGTTATTTTTTGAACAGACGGACGCCGCCGTCCAATGCACCCTGAGCGGGCGCGGCGGGGCGTCGCTGCCCTGTCCGCGGGCGCCGCGGCAGCGTCCTTGCGGACGATTAGCCTGACGCGCGGCGGCCGGGTAAAGTATGGTTGTGGCCTTGTTTCGATGATGCGGAAGGACAACATGAAGAACAGATTTCCCGGGATGGCGCTCATTGCAAGCGTCGGTTTCGTGATGCTTTTTGTGCTGCAACCGATGAACCCCGCGTACGCACAGAACAAGCCACCGCAGCCGAGCCGGGCCGCTGCTAAACCCCTGAAGGCGGCCGCGGACGCGATAAAAGCCAAGAAGTACGACGTCGCGGCGGAGAAGATCAAGGAAGTTGAGGCGCTGCCTGAGAGATCCGCGTACGACGAATTCCTCGTGCACGACATGAGGGGTTACTTGGAAACTCGCAACAAGGATTACCCTGGCGCGGAGAAGGATGTTGAGGCGAACCTGAATTCGCCGTTTGCCAAACCGTCCGAGATGCCCGCGCACATCAAGCAGCTTCTCGAACTGAACCTGCAGTTGAAGGACTATACGAAGGCAATCGATTTCGGCACCCGCGCCATCAAGGGTGGCTTCGCCGACGATGCGACCTACGAATTTCTCGAGCAGGCCTACTACCTGAAGGGTGATCACAAGGCGACGCTGCACTTCGTCAACGATTACGTCGACGCACAGATCAAAGCCGGTAAGACTCCGAAGGAGCGCTCGCTGAAGACGATCATGGCGACTTGCATCGCGATGAAGGACGAGGTGTGCGTGCAGCACGCGTTCGAGCGCCTGGTGCTGTACTACCCCAAGGGCGACTACTGGGCGAACCTCATCAATTCGCTCTTCACCAGCGACGACTACAAGTCGGATCTGCCGCGTCTGCAGCTCTTCCGCCTGGCCGCCGACGTCAACGTGTTGAAGAATCCGGCCGACTTCACCGAGATGGCACAGCTTGATATGGATCAGGGAGCCTCAAGCGAGTCGGTGCGCGTGCTGCAGAAGGGTCTGGATGGCAATGTCTTCACGGAGCAGCGCGAGAAGGATAAAAACGGGCGCCTGCTCGCGGCAGCGCAGAAGCGCGCGGCGGCCGACCAGGCATCCCTCGCGCAGCGCACGGCCGAGGCCACCGCCTCGCCCGATGGCAATAAGGGTGCATCTTTAGGCTTGACGCTGTTCTCCCTGCAGCAGTATCCGGCGGCCATCGATGCTCTGAATGGCGCCCTGAAGAAGGGCGGCCTGCAAAACCCGGCGGATACGCAGCTGCTGCTTGGCATCGCGCAGCTCAAAGCGGGCAACAAGGATGAGGCTTTGAAGGCCTTCCACGCAGTAAAGGGCGATCCGAAATACGAACGCCTCGCGAGCCTTTGGTCGCTGCACACGCGCGCCTAGGGCGAGCGGTAGATGTACTCGAGCAGGATGCCGATAAAGATCGCCATCCCGACGTAGTGATTGTTCAAGAATGCGCGCAGGCACTGCTCCGGATCGCGCGCACGGATGAGCCACTGCTGGTACACGAACAACACCGCCGCCACGCCCAGGGCGGCGAGGTAGGCGTTGCCGAAAAGCAGGCTCCTGCCCATGAGCAGCAGGGCCAGGAGCATGGTCAGCTGTAAGGCGCCGACAATCAGCCGGTCCATGTCGGCAAATACGATGGCGCTCGAGTTCACACCGATCTTCAGGTCATCGTCGCGGTCGACCATCGCGTAGAGCGTGTCGTAGATCGTCACCCAAATGACGGTCGCCACGAACATGGCCCAGGCCACTCGCGGCAGCGTGCCGAGGAGCGCGGCAAAGGCCATCGGCACGCCCCAGCTGAAGGCGAGCGCCAGATACAGCTGCGGCAGCGCAAAGAAGCGTTTCACAAAAGGGTAGGACACCGTGAGCGCCGCGCCCACGCAGGCGAGGCGCAGGCTGAAGGCATTCAAATAGGTGGCGAGCCAGAGCGCGACGCCCATGAGTCCCGCGAATAGCAGCAGAGCTTCGGCTGGCGTGACGCGACGCGCCGCGAGCGGCCGCTCGCGCGTGCGCCTGACGTGCGGATCGACGTTGCGGTCGGCGAAGTCATTGACGATGCAGCCGGCCGAGCGCATGACGGTCACGCCAAGGACAAACACGACGAGGAGCTTGGGATCGGGATGACCGTTACCCGCCACCCACAACGCCCACAGCGTCGGCCACAAGAGCAGCCAGATCCCGATCGGCCGGTTGAGCCGCATGAGGCGCGCATATTCCTGCAGCCGACGCCCAAGGCGGTACAGAACTGGCGCCTCCATCGGCGCTGCGTCATCCCACGCGTGCATAGCGCTCGCCCGCACCGGTCCAACGCATGGCAAGCGGCGCGATATGATCCGGGTAGGCCTTGAGCATCAGTTCGGCGGCTTCCTGCACACGCGGCAGCAGGTCCGCGTCGCGCACCAGATCCGCGACACGCAGCTGCGCAAGCCCGGTCTGGCGCGTGCCCAGGAGCTCGCCCGGGCCGCGCAGCGCAAGATCGTGGCGCGCGATCTGAAAACCGTCGAAGGTCTCACGGATGACCCGCAGCCGTGCGCGCGCCAGCTGCGAGAGCGGCGCCCGATACAGCAGTACGCAGGTGCTCGCAGCCTGGCCGCGGCCGACGCGCCCGCGCAGCTGATGCAGCTGGGCGAGTCCCATGCGTTCGGCGTTCTCGATCACCATGAGCGTGGCATCGGGCACGTCCACCCCCACCTCGATCACCGTGGTCGCGACCAGGAGCTGAGTTTTGCCTGCCTTGAAGGCAGACATCGCCGCGTCCTTCTGCGCTCCGGGCATGCGGCCGTGCACGAGTCCGACGCGCACGTCCGGCAGCGCAGCCGCAAGCAGTGCCGCAGTCTCCTCGACCGCCTGCGTGCGCGCCTCATCCGATTCATCGATCATGGGGCAGACCCAATAGGCGAGGCGACCTGCGCGGCAGGCATCGCGGATGCGGATCACGATCTCATCGCGACGCTGCTCGGGGACGACGACCGTCTGCACCGGTGTGCGCCCGGGCGGCAGCTCGTCAATGACGGAGATGTCCAGATCCGCGAACGCCGTCATCGCGAGGGTGCGCGGAATGGGTGTCGCCGTCATGATGAGCTGATGCGGGAAGCGGCCGAGCTTCTTGCCCTTCTCCTGCAGACGCAGCCGCTGCTGCACGCCGAAGCGATGCTGCTCATCGACGATGACGAGCGCGAGAGCCGCAAAATCGATGCCCTCCTGGAAGAGCGCATGCGTGCCCACGATCAAGCGCACTTCGCCTGCGGCAATGGTCGCGAGCGCGCTTCTGCGCAGCCGTGCGCTCTGTGAGCCCGACACGAGCGCGACCGGAATGCCGAGCGGGTGAAACCAGTCGCGAAAGTTTCGCCAGTGCTGCTCGGCGAGGAGCTCGGTCGGCGCCATGAGCGCAGCCTGCAGGCCGCTGCCTGCCGCACGCGCGGCCGCGGCGGCCGCTACCACCGTCTTGCCGCAGCCCACATCGCCCTGCAGGAGCCGCAGCATCGGGCGGCCGGCGCCCAGGTCGGCGTCTACCTCCTGCGAGGCGCGCAGCTGCGCATGCGTCAGCTTGAAGGGCAGCGCGTCGAGGAAGCGCGCCGCAAGGCCCTCGCGGTCATCAACCGTGCATGCAGCATCGCTCTGCACGGCGCGCTTCATGAGCTTCAAACTCAAATGATGCGCGAGCAACTCCTCAAATGCGAGTCGCCGCTGTGCCGGGTGGCGGCCGGCGGCGAACTCGGCCAAGCGCGCTTCACGCGGCGGACGGTGCAGTTGCGCGAGCGCTTCCTTGAGCGAGGGCAACCCGAGAGGCGCGAGGATATGCGGCGGAATCCAGTCGCGCACCGCGGCGGAATCCAGTTCGCGCAGCGCCTGCGTGATGAGTGCGCGCAGGCGGCCCTGCGCCACGCCTTCGGTGCCGGGATAAATCGGTGTCAAGCGCTCCTCGAGCGGGGCGGGACCGGCGCCCAAGCGGCGATACTCCGGATGCACCATCTCGACTCCGAAGGGTCCGCGGCGCACCTCCCCAAAGCAGCGCACGCGCGTGCCGCGCGCAAGGCCCTGCTGCTGCGCAAGCGAGAAATAGAAGAAGCGCAGCGTGAGAAAGCCGGAGCCGTCGCCGATGCGCGCGATCATCTGACGGCGTTTGCGGTACGCGACTTCGGTGAGGAACACCTCGCCCTCGACCGCCGCGCGCATGCCGGGGACGAGCGTGCCGAGCGGCGCGAGCTGCGTGCGATCCTCGTAGCGCAGCGGCAGGACAAACAGCAGATCCTGCACTTGCGTGACTCCGAGGCGCTCGAGACGCTCGGCGAGCGCAGCGCCGACGCCGGGCAGCGCCGTCACCGGCCGCTGCTCAGCGCGTGCGGCGGCATGGCTCGTGGCGCTGTCAGCCAAGATGCAGGGTGCCCTCGATCTCAACGCGTGCGCCCCGCGGCAGTTGCGCAACGCCCACCGTGACGCGCGCCGGATAGGGCGCGCTGAAGTAGCTCGTCATCACTTCGCTGACCGCGGCAAAGAGCGTCATGTCGGTGAGATAGACGGTGAGCTTCACGACGTGGGCGAGCGATCCGCCGGCGGCCGTGGCAATGGCCGCCAGATTGTCGAACACCCGGCGGATCTCCGCATGAATGTCGCCCGCGACGAGCTGCATAGTGGCGGGGTCGAGCGGGATCTGGCCGGAGAGGTAAACCGTCTCACCCACCTGCACGGCTTGGGAGTAGCTGCCGATCGCCTGCGGTGCGCCTTGCGTGTGGATGGTCTTGCGGATGGTCGTCATGAAGAGCCTTTCAGGTTTTCGTGGAACTTGTGGCCGTCGCGCGCGTGCGCCGCAATCGTACGCGTGACGCGCAGCACGTCGGGCATGCGCCGGATGATGCGTACGATGCGCGCCAGATGCTTGCGGTTGCGCACCTTGATCTCAAATACCAGCACCGAGGTGTTCTCGTCGCGCGTCTCCACCGACACATGATCGATATTGGTGTCGGTGCTGGCAATGGCCGCGGCGACCGCCGCCAGCACGCCGGTGCGATTGGCCGCGTCGACACGGATCTCGGAGCTGAACTGCCGATCGGGCGCGCTCTGCCAGGTGACCGGCAACCATTTTTCCGGATGCTTGCGGTAATCCTCCACGTTCACGCAGTTCTCGCGATGAATCACGATGCCGCGGCCGCTCGACAGGAAGGCGAAGATCGGATCGTCGGGGATCGGGAAACAGCAGCGCGCCGAGGTGACCAGGAGCCCCTCCGCGCCGGCGATGGCAAGCGGCAGCGGCGCGCCGGAGCCGTCGTGCGTCGCGGGCCCCGCCGGCAGCAGGCGGCGCGCCACCAAGGGCGCTAAGCGTTCGCCGAGGCCCACTTTTTCGTAGAGCTCATCGAGATCGCGGATGCCAAGCTCGCCCAACGCGGCCTGCATTGATTCCGCGCTGACATCCTTCAGCGACAGAGTGAATTCCGCCAGGGCCTGGTCGAGGAGGCGCTGTCCCAACCCGATCGCCTCGCTGCGGCGCAGACTCTTTAGATAGTGACGGATCGCGCTGCGCGCCTTGGCCGTCACCACGAAATTCACCCACGAGGGATTGGGCATCGCGCCCTTGGCCGTGATGATCTCAATCGTTTGCCCGTTGCGCAGCACGGTGCGCAGCGGCGTCAGGCGGCGGTCGATCTTCGCGGCGACGCAGCGGTTGCCGACGTCGGTGTGCACCGCGTAGGCGAAATCGACCACGGTCGAGCCGCTCGGCAGGCGCAGGATGGCGCCGCGCGGCGTGAAGACGTAGACCTTGTCGGGGAACAGGTCGACCTTGACGCTTTCGAGGAACTCCTCGGAGCTGCCGCTTTCCTGCAATTGCACCAGGTGCGAGAGCCACTCGCGCGCGCGTTCCTGCTGCATGCTCTCCACGTCGCCGCCGGTCTTGTATTTCCAGTGCGCCGCGATGCCCGACTCGGCAACGCGGTGCATGTCCTCGGTGCGGATCTGCACCTCGAGCGGCACGCCGTTCGGGCCGAAGAGCGTGGTATGCAGCGACTGATAGCCGTTCACGCGCGGGATGGCGATGTAGTCCTTGAAGCGGTTCGGCATGGGCTTGAAGACGCCGTGCACCCAGCCGACCGCCCGATAGCAGGTGTCCACGTCCGCCACGATGACGCGCAGGCCGTAGACGTCGACTATTTCGTTCAGGAGCGCGCGTTTCCTGCGCATCTTCTTATAGATGCTGTAGAGATGCTTCTCGCGCCGCTCGACGCGCGCGGCGCTGTGGTTCTTCATCAGCGCCGCCTGCAGCTGCCGCTCGATCTTCTGCAGAAACTCCTTCTGATTGCCGCGGGCGCGCTTCAGGGCGCGCTCGAGCACGCGATAGCGCTGCGGATAGAGCGCGCGAAACCCCAGGTCCTCGAGCTCGAGCTTGATGTTGTAGAGACCCAGGCGCTCGGCGATCGGCGCATAGATCTCGATAGTCTCGCGCGCTATCGCCCGTCGGCGCGGCGGCGCCATCGCCTCGATGGTGCGCATGTTGTGGGTGCGGTCCGCGAGCTTCACGAGAATGACGCGCAGATCGCGCACCATCGCGAGCAGCATCTTGCGGAAACTCTCCGCCTGCGCTTCCTCGCGGCTTTTGAATTTGATCTGGTCGAGCTTGGTGACGCCGTCGACGAGCTCGGCCACGTCTGCGCCGAAGCGCGCCGTGAGCTGGTCCTTTGGGGTCGGCGTGTCCTCGATGACATCGTGCAGGATCGCCGCGATGATCGTGTCCGGGTCCAGATGCAGGTCCGCGAGGATCGCGGCTGCGGCAACCGGGTGGGCGATGAAGGGCTCACCCGAGAGGCGTTTTTGACCCTGGTGGGCCGAGGCGCCGAACTCGGCTGCCTCGCGGATGCGCTCCACCTGCTCCGCCGGCAGATAGGACTCGACGCTCGCGAGCAGCTCCTTCAGTCCCGGCGTGCGCCTTCCGCCGGGGAGCAGTCCCAGGAGCGAAGACGCGTAGTCCATAGGCTTGTGCCGCTAGAGGTCAGTCTCCGAGGCCGAACTGTGGAGCTCGGAACGTGGACTGATGTTCCATCTCAGGCAGGGGATTCTGCGGCGGCGGCTCGGGCTCGCGCAGCATTTCGGCGGTGATGTTGCCGGCGGCGATCTCGCGCAGGGCGACGACGGTTGCTTTGTCGTTTTCCCAGGCAAGCGTCGGCTCGGCACCGTTCGCCAGGCGGCGCGCGCGCTGGGATGCCAGGAGGACGAGCTGAAAGAGGTTCTCGACGTTGTGCAGACAGTCTTCTACGGTAATACGGGCCATGGTTTAAAGCTTCGAAATGAAACGCCGCCTCGGGCGCGAAAGGTCTACCACTATAAGCGAACGGGAGGGAGTCAGGCCAGTAGCTCGGCAATGAGGGGCTGGAGCGTCGGCCGGTCCGCGCGCAGCGCCTCCCCCCGGGAGTCGACGATGCGGGTGAGATCCTCCAGAGCTCGTTCGAAGTCGCCATTCACGATGACGTAATCAAATTCCTTCCAATGCGACATATCCCCCACGGCATCGCGCAGCCGCCGCTCGATGGCCGCATCGGATTCGGTCCTCCGGGCGCGCAGCCGCTGCTCGAGCGCGTCGCGCGACGGGGGGAGTATGAAGACGCTCGCGCATTCGGGCAGTGAAGCACGCACCTGGCGGGCACCCTGCCAGTCGATCTCGAGTATGACGCTGCGACCGTGGTCGAGGTTCGCCTTTACGGGCAGCGCGCTCGTGCCGTAGTAGTTATCGAAAACTTTGGCGTACTCGAGGAACTGGTGCTGGCGCGCAAATTCCTGGAATTTGTCGACCGGCACGAAGTAGTACTCACGCCCCTCGAGCTCGTTCGGCCGGGGTGTGCGGGTCGTGTGGGAGACCGACAAGCACAGATCCGGCCGCCGCGCGAGCAGCGCCTTGACGAGGGAGGTCTTGCCGGCCCCCGACGGGGCGGCGATGACGAAGAGCCGTCCGCGGGGTGCGCTCTTTTCAGGACGCGAGTTGCTCACGGCGCGCTCGCCTCATCAATAAGCTCGATCCAGTGTTTGACCGGTACCTCGGCCGCCGCACCCAGATGCTGCAGGCAGCCGATGTTGGCCGTCGCAATCACCGCGGGCGCCCCTTCCTGCAAGGTGCTGAGCTTGGCAGTGCGCAGGCGCACGGCAAGATCACGCTGCAGGAGCGAATAGGTTCCCGCCGAGCCGCAGCACAGATGCGGATCCTTGACCGGCGTGAGTTGAAATCCGGCGGCCTTGAGCAGCGGCTCGACACGCGCCGTGAGTTTCTGTCCATGCTGCAGCGTGCAGGGAGATTGCCAGGCGACGCGCGCTCCTGGGAAGCGCGTATCTGTGCCGACCATGGCAGCGACATCGGATACGCGCAGCACTTCGCACAAATCGCGCGTGGCCGCGCTCACGCGCGCGGCGCGCGCGGCGTAGCGCGGATCGTGACGCAGCAGTTCGCCGTAGTCCTTCACCATCACGCCGCAGCCGCTCGCGCTGGAGATGATGGCCTCGGCGCCGCCGTCGAGAAGTCGCACCCAGACATCGACGTTGCGCCGCGCCTGATCCAACGCGCGCTCGGTGCCGCCCAGGTGGTGACTCAATGCGCCGCAGCAGGTCTCCTCTTTGACGCTTAGCAGCGACACTCCCAGGCGGTCGAACACGCGCGCGGCTGCGGCATTGACCTGCGGCGCGAGCGCCGGCTGTACGCAGCCCTGCAGCAGAATCATGCGGCGCGCGTGGCGCGCAACCGGCGCGGCGGCCCCTGGGCGCGCGCGCGCGGGTATGCGTTTGGCCTGCGCCGCCGGCAGCAGCGGCCGCAGCCACTGTCCCATACGCAACGCGGCGCCAAACAGCGTACGACGTGACAGCGCAGCGCCCAGCGCGCGGCGCATCAGGCGATCGCCGGGGCTGCGGATTGGTGCGGTGTCGAGCATTTGACGTCCGATGTCCACCAATTTTCCGTACTGCACGCCGGACGGGCAGGTCGTCTCGCAGGCTCGGCAGGTGAGGCAACGATCCAGATGCGTGACAGTGACCTCGCTCGGGCTTGCGCCCTCGAGCATCTGTTTGATGAGATAGATGCGGCCGCGGGGGCTATCGAGCTCATTGCCGAGGAGCTGATAGGTCGGGCAGGTCGCGAGACAAAATCCGCAATGCACGCAGCTGCCGATGATGGCCTTCGCCCGTTGCGCGGCGCTCGAGGGCGCATGCACGGCGCTCAACTCAGTATGCATGCTCAAAGATCCGCATACAGGCGGCCCGGATTCAAGATGGCGTACGGATCAAACGTCTGCTTGAGCTCGCGATGGATGCGCATGAGCGCGGCTGGCAGCGGCGCGAACACCTCCATCTCCTGCTCAAGCGCACGAAAGCGCGTGGCAAAGCCGCCGGCGCGCACACTGTGCGCGTGCAGATCCGCGCGCGCGTCATCGGGCACGAGCCAGCGCTGCGCACCGGTCCACTCCATGAGCGTGCGGCCGGGCACGTCAAATACCGCGCTCGCGCAAGGGACGGTGAGCCGCCACAAAGTTCCGGCACCGTGGAAGAACGGATGTGTGTGCTCTTTGACGCTCGCCCAGAATGCTTGGCTCCCGGCGAGCTCCTCGCCGCCCATGCCCCGCCGGGCATGAGCGAGCGCCGCCGTCGAGCCTTGCAGGCGCACATACAGCCGCTCATCGACCCAGCAGGTTGCCGATATCGGCAGCGGGGTGCCCGCCCAGCCGTTCATGCGCTCGAGCGCCTGCGCGGCGCTCAGGGCAAAAGACAGCGTCAGTTGCGCCGGAGCCTGCGGCATCACTTTCAACGACACCTCCAGGAGCACGCCGAGGGTGCCCAAAGCACCGACCATGAGCCGCGTCACATCGTAGCCGGCGACGTTCTTCATCACGCGCCCGCCGAAACTCAGCACCTGGCCGGCGCCCGTCAGAACCCGCACGCCGAGCACGAAATCACGTACCGGACCGGCGCTCGCGCGTGCCGGCCCCGCAAGCCCGCTTGCGATCATGCCGCCCAATGTCGCGGCCGGACCGAAATGCGGAGGCTCAAACGGCAGATGTTGACCGCACTCGCCGAGGCGCGCCTCAATGAGCGTAAGCGGCGTGCCGGCGCGCGCCGTCAGCACCAGTTCCTGCGGATCGTAGTCAACAACTCCCGAGTGCTCCTGCAATGTCAGCGGCGCGCCGCGCAGCGGGCGTCCGTAGAACGCCTTCGACCCTGAGCCGCAGAGCTTAAGTGGCGTGCGCGCCGCCGCCGCCGCTTGGACGCGCTCGGTGAGCTCGGCGGTCGCGTCGCGTTCCATGAGCCCTTAGAACCGCGGCAGGTGCGCGAACGGCAGCTGCCCTGCGTGCACGCGCAACGCGCCGTAGTCCGCACAGCGCGCGAGCGTCGGCACCGCCTTGCCGGGATTGAGGAGTGCGTGCGGATCGAGCGCGCGCTTGACGGCATGAAACATCTCAAGCTCGGCCGAGCCGAACTGCGAGCACATGGGCCCCAACTTCTCGACTCCAACGCCGTGCTCGCCCGTCACGGTTCCACCCACCGCCACGCACAACTCCAGGATGCGATTGCCGCACGCTTCGGCACGGTGCAGCTCCTCGGGCTTGCCAGCATCAAACATGATGAGTGGATGCAGGTTGCCGTCACCGGCATGGAAAACGTTTGCGATCGGCAGCGCAAATTCCTTCGACAGCTCACCGATGCGGCGCAGCACCTCGGGCAGGCGCCGCCGCGGAATCGTGCCATCCATGCAGTAGTAGTCCGGTGCCAGGCGCCCGACGGCCGGGAAGGCCGCCTTGCGCCCCGACCACATGCGCAGCTGCTCGCTCTCATCCGCCGCCACGCGCAGATAAGTCGCCCCGGCGGCCTGCATCACGCCCATGACGCGCTCCAGCTGGTGGCTGACATCGGCATCACCGCCGTCGATCTCACACAGGAGCAGCGCCTGCGCCGTCGTCGGGTAGCCGCATTCGGCGAAGGCATCGGCCGCACAGATCGCAGCGCCGTCCATCATCTCAAGGCCGGCCGGAATGATTCCCGCGGAGATGATGTCGCCGACGACCCGGGCGCAGGCGTCGATGTCGTCAAATGCGGCCAGCAGGAGCTCGACTCTTTCGGGCCGCGGCAGGAGTTTCACCGTCACCTCGACGATGACGCCCAGCATGCCTTCGGAACCGGTGATGAGCGCCGTCAGCGCGTAGCCGGGCGCCTCGCCCATTTCTGATCCGAGAACCAGGAGCTCCCCTTCCGCGGTCACGACCTGGATCTCAAGAATGTTGTGCAGCGTTATGCCGTATTTGAGGCAATGCACACCGCCGGAATTTTCGGCCACGTTGCCGCCGATCGAGCAGGCAATCTGTGACGACGGATCGGGCGCATAGAAAAGGCCGTGAGCGGCACAGGCCTTTGAAATGGAGAGGTTGGTGACACCGGGCTGCACGCGCGCCAGGCGCCGCTGCGGTGCAAGTTCGAGAATGCGGTTGAGGCGCGCGAGTACCAGCAGCACAGCTCCTGCGACGGGCAGGCTGCCGCCGGAGAGCCCGGTGCCGGCGCCACGCGCGACCACGGGTACGCGCAGGCGATGGCATATCGACATCACGGCCTGGACTTCCGCGGCGTTCCCAGGCAATACAACAACGTCGGGCACATGGCGGTAGGCCGTCAGACCGTCGCACTCAAAGGCGACGCAGGCCTCGCGCGCCGTGAGCACATTCGCCGCGCCGACGGCGGCGCGCAGTTCGGCGGCCAGTGACGCCATGCTGAAATCCTCTCGTCGCGACCGATCGTCGATGCCCGATGTATGCGCAGCGCAGCCCACTTCGATGAGCGTCGAGCTGCGTGCGGTGCTCGCCGTTACGGACCTTGCGCCCCGGGATCATAGTGCCGAAGTCGCGCGTGTTTGCGCAAATCGGTCGCGACCAAGGCACCGAGTTTGCAGGCGCAGAGTGCCGGCTTGCGGAAGTGAGTGAACGCAAGCCTCGTTGCTGCGCAAATGCGCACCGGTCGGCGCTTGACGGGCCCTGATCCTTGGTCCATGCCCTGAGGAGGCGTCGTTAGCCGACAGCAAGTCTAGAAATCTTGGCGGCGCCGATTGCCCGCGGCAACGTCGGTTGCAGCAAGAGTCACCAGGTTGAGGTTCAGTGCCCTTTCCTCGTGCGCGTCAGCTTCCGACGCGATTGGGATCGCGCCAAGCTCGCTCGAAGGGCAGCCGCCAGGCGCTCGGCGCAACCAACTGATGAATCGCATTCGGACCCCACGAGCCCGGCGCGTACAAGCGAACCGGCGGCGGCGTCTTCAGAAGCGGTGTCGATACCTCCCAGAGCCGCTCAATGCCCTCGGCGGTGGTGAAGAGAGTGCGATCACCCTTCATGGCGTCAAGGATCAATCGCTCATAGGCCTCGAGCACATCACCGACCAGTCCCGTGTCATGCATGGCGAACTGCAGACTCTGCTTGTCGAGTCGCATGCCCGGGCCTGGACGCTTGCCGTAGAAGGACAGCGACATTTTTGCAGCATCCGCGAGGTCGAATGTCAGATGGTCCGGACCTTGCGCACTGACGCCGGAACCCGCGGGGAACATGCTTTTGGGCGGCTCACGAAATGCAATGGAGATGATCCTCTGCCCCTCGGCGAGACGTTTGCCGGTGCGCAGGTAAAACGGCACGCCGGCCCAGCGCCAGTTGTCGATGGAGCACTTGAGCGCGATGAATGTCTCGGTGTCCGACTCGGGGTCAACGCCTTCCTCGGTTCGGTAGCCGGTGTATTGCCCGCGCACGACGTCGCCCGGCGTCAGCGGCAACATGCTGCGAAACACCTTGTTCTTCTCTTCGCTGATGGGAGCCGGCTCCAGCGCCGTCGGCGGTTCCATCGCCATGAACGCGAGAATTTGGAAGAGGTGAGTCACCACCATGTCGCGAAACGCTCCCACCGATTCATAGAACGCGGAGCGCTTGCCCAGACCCAGCGTCTCCGGCACGTCGATCTGCACGTGGTCGATGAAATTGCGGTTCCAGATGGGCTCAAAGAGCCCGTTGGCAAAGCGGAATGCGAGAATGTTCTGCGCCGGCTCCTTGCCCAGAAAGTGGTCGATGCGAAAGATCTGCTCTTCATCGAACACTTCGTGCAGTTTGGCATTCAGCGACACCGCGCTTGCGAGGTCCGTGCCGAACGGCTTTTCCATGATGATCCGCGAGCGCTCAACGAGACCGGCGTCCCCGAGCAGGCGCACCGCCGACAGCGCAGCGTTCGGCGGAACGCTCAGGTAGTGCAGGCGACGACTCTCATCGCCCAACGCCCGCTCCGCCCGCTCGACGGCCGCTTTGAGTACGCCGGCGCCGGCGGGAAGCGGTGCGTAATCGAGATCCTCGGCGAAGGCATCCCAGTCCGCCGTCGTCACCTTGCGGGCGGAGAACTCATCGAGCGCGCCGCGCACGAGTGCACGAAAGCCCTCGACGTCCAGGTCCTCGAGCGACACGCCGATGATGCGGCAGCCCGGGATGAACCCGGCGCTCGCCAAGTGGAACAGGCCCGGCCAGAGCTTGCGTCGCGCCAGGTCACCCGTCGCGCCCACAAGGACCACGACTTGCGGGTACCGCGGACCCTCGCCTGCAAGAATCTTTGCCACCGCGTACATCCTCGCGTCATGAATAGGACTGCCAGCGCTGCGGATTCTGGCGCATGAAGCCATGCCGGAGCCACCCGGGCATGAACATTGCGTGAACTATTTCCGGCGCGCACCACACAGGAGGTGCGGCTGCTACGTCGCACGGCGGGCCAGGATCCGCGTGCGCTATGCTTTTCTCCATGCCGAACGATCAGGTGCTAATTGCGGGGGCGGGACCCACGGGGCTTGTGCTCGCGCTGTGGCTCGCGCATTTGGGCGTCAAGGTGCGTCTTATCGATAAAGCGGCAGAGGCCGGCACCACATCGCGCGCTCTGGCGGTGCAAGCACGCACTCTTGAGTTCTATCAGCAGCTGGGGCTCGCGCAGACGGTCGTCGATCGCGGCCGGAAGGTTGCGTCACTCAATCTGTGGGTGAAAGGCGCCAAGGCCGCGACCGTTCCGATCCAGGAGATGGGACGGGGACTGAGTCCTTTTCCGTTTCCGCTCACTTTCCCGCAGGACGAGCATGAGCGGCTGCTCATCGAGACTCTCGGCACGCGCGGGATAGAAGTGGAGCGCCGCACGGGATTGGTGGGATTTGAAGACGACGGGCGCGAAGTGCGCGCGACGCTGCGCAGAGGCGATGGATCCGAGGAGCTGTGCTCGGCCTCCTATCTTGCAGGTTGCGACGGCGCGCGCTCCAGAACACGCGAGGGGCTGAATATCGGCTTTCCGGGCGGCACCTACGAGCACGTGTTCTACGTGGCGGATGTACAGGCCACGGGCGCGCCGATGGACGGCAATCTGCACGTGGCTCTGGACGCGGCGGATTTCCTGGCGGTGTTTCCCTTGAAGGGCGACGGGCGGGCGCGTCTGGTCGGCACTGTGCGCGATGATGCCGCGAATGCCGCGGAGCCTCTCAAGTTCGAGGACGTCCAGGCGCGTGCCATCAGTAACCTGAAGATCGAAGTGCAGCGCGTGAACTGGTTTTCGACCTACCGCGTGCACCATCGCGTGGCGAACGCCTTCGCGAGGGGTCGAGTCTTCCTGCTGGGGGACGCTGCGCACATTCACAGTCCGGTCGGCGGGCAGGGAATGAATACCGGTATCGGCGATGCGGTCAACCTCGCCTGGAAGCTTGCCGCGGTGCTCAAGGAGAATTCCAGCGCCGCTCTCCTTGAGAGCTACGAGCCCGAGCGCATCGCATTCGCGCGGCGGCTCGTCGCAACGACGGACCGCGTGTTCGCAGGAGTGATCAATCCGAGTGCACTCGCCCGATTCGTGCGCACCGAGGCGCTGCCAGGGATCGCGCCGGGGCTTTTGAGCTTACGGTTCGTCCGCAGGTTCGCGTTTCGCACCGTATCGCAGATTGCCGTGAACTACCGCGGCAGCGCGTTGAGCTCGGGCGCCGCCGGCAAGGTGCACGGCGGCGACCGCCTGCCCTGGGTTGCCGCAGCGGGGGCGGAGGACAACTTCGCGCCGCTTGCGACACTCAAATGGCAGGTGCACGTATACGGCGATTCAAATGCAAAGATTGCCGAGTTCTGCGCCGGCTGCGCACTGCAGTACCAACAATTTCCCTGGCAAGCCGCCTGCCACAACGCCGGGATCATGCGCGATGCCATGTATCTCGTGCGGCCGGACGGTTACGTGGCATTGGCCGACCCGGAAGCATCGGTGCAAAAGCTCGTTCAGTATTTCGAGTCGCGAGCGCTGCGCACCGCGCAGAAATAGCTCGCGCGCCTGTCAAGCGCGTGCCGCCGCGTCCGCAGCCGCCGCGAATACCCTTGCGAGCCCGCGGTTCACCACGAGCGCAAGGATGCCGCCCACCGCTGCGATCGCCGCGTGCAGCGCCCAGAATTGCAGCGGCGTCATGCGCTCAAAGATCCCGCCAAGCATGCCGATGGTGATGTTGGCGAGAAACATGCTCAGGAACACGGCGCCCATCATCGTGGCGCGCACGCTGGGTGGTGCCGCGCGCGACACCAGCGCAAGCAGAGTCGGCCAATAATAAAGAAACGCGACTCCGAGCAGCACGTTGTAGACGACCGGCACGAGAATCGGCACACGGCCACTCATGGCGCTGCCGGCCACCAGCAGCAGATTCGCAACGCAGGCGAGCCACGCGCCGGTTGCGATCTTGATGATTTCTCCGGGTTCGCCGCCGCGCGCCGCTTGGCGCCGCCACAGGGCAAAGAGGAAAGGTACGGCGATGATGCTGACGAGTGGATCGATGGAATTGAACCACGCGACAGGCACATGAAAGCCAAGCAGCTCAAGGTCAACATTGCGGTCGATCCATACCAGCGCGATGTTGGTGTTCTGGTAGTAAGCAATGGATTGAAACATGGTGATCGCCATAACTACGATGAGTGCGGCGATGGTGCGCCACTGTGAAGTAGTGAGGGCAGCGGAGCGTTCGGCTGAATGAGCGCGCACGGACGCAGATAATTTGCCATAGCCTGCAAGGTAGGTTGCAAGACCGATCAGCATCAAAACTCCGGCGAGTCCGAAGCCGGCATGCCAGCCGTAGAGTTGCGCGAGCAGCCCGCACAACAGCGGCCCCGCCACGGCGCCGACATTGATCCCGATGGAGAAGATGGAGAAGCCGCGTGTGCGCCCCGCACTATCGTTTTCGGCGTACAGGCTGCCGACCTGGGTGGAGATATTGCCCTTCAGAAATCCGCAGCCCACGATCAGTAGAGCGAGCGCCAGCAGGAAGGACGCATCGAATGCCATTGCGATATGGCCGGCACTCATCAATACGGCACCCAGCACCACGGCGTTGCGCTGGCCGATCCAGCGGTCCGCAACCATTCCTCCCAGCACGGGAGTGAAATAGACGAAGCCCGTGTACAGCCCGAAAATCTGCGAGGCGAGCGCCAATGTGCTCATCGGGCCGAACACGGCGGTGAGGCCGGCGCGAAATGCCGTGAAGCCGGCGATGTGCTCGACATGACCGGGCAACAGCAGCGACTGGCTCATATACAGAACCAGAAGTGCGGTCATCCCGTAATAGGAGAAGCGCTCCCAGGCCTCGGTGAACGCAAGATAAGCCAGCGCGCGCGGCTGACCCAGGAATGTGCGTGCACGGGCAGCCACCGGTGGCGGCATGGGGCCGTTGCGGCGCTTCATGCTGTGCCCGTAGCCGGGCGGATGGATTTGAAAGCCGCAGGCGGCCGTGTATCAGCGAATTTGAGCATCAGGGACTTCGAATCGCGCGGCAAAGAGTGAGAGGGTAGCGTGAACACCGCGGCGGCGTGGCCGATTCATATCCCGAGCGATCAGGCGTTGCAGTCAAAAACCTCATCGACCCGCTGCAGGCTTGAGCTCGAATGGCGCCCAACGAAAATAGCGGATCATGTATGAATGCGTGCCTCGACTTAATCCCGGCGTCACAGTGCGCGCTCGGATTACGTTATATCCGCCATCCTATGCATCTTTGTCGGTAGTATCGGAATGGCGAATCACAAGCACCGATTTTCATTTGCACAAGAATCACGGCGCGGCGGCAAGGTTACAGGTGGTCACGGCGCCGCTTGCGTATAGCGCATGACTGAAACGCTCGATCCACCCGCCATCTCGCCGACCCAGGCAGTGGAGCATGCGATGAAGCTGCTCAACTCCAACCCTGCCCTTGCCGAGCGTCAGGCGCGCGAGATTCTCAAGGTGCTCCCCCACGATGCCAGGGCGCTGTTCATCGTGGGAGCTGCGCGGCGCCGGGCAGGCGATGCGAACGCCGCGCGCGCCGTGCTCGAGCCTTTGGCGAAGGCCCAGCCGAGCTCCGCGTACGCGCATCATGAACTCGGGCTCGCGCTCGCGAGCCTCGGCGAGAGCGCCGCGGCCATAGCGGCATTGCGGCGCGCGTCCGAGCTGAAGCGTGACTCGCCCCAAAACTGGCTGTCGCTGAGCGATCAACTCACCAATAACGGTGACACTGAAGGAGCGGCGGCTGCCTACGCCGAACATGTTCGCGCGTCGCTGAAGGATCCGAATCTGCTCAAGGCCGCCGACGCGCTGCGCGACGGGAAATTTGCGGTCGCCGAGGAAGTACTGCGGCGCCATCTCGTCGCCTTGCCGACCGACGTGGCGGCGATGCGCATGCTGGCGGAAACGGTGGCGCGCCTCGGCCGCTATGACGACGCCGAAGAGCTGCTCGAGCGCTGCCTCGAGCTCGCCCCCGGCTTTGTCGGCGCTCGGCATAATTACGCCTTGCTGCTGTTTCAGCAGAATAAGCCCGGCGAGGCGATCGCCCATCTCGAACATCTGCTTGCCGAAGCGCCCAAGGAGGCCAAATACCTGTCGCTGCTCGGGGCGAGTCTCGGCTATATCGGCGAGTTCGATCGCTCGATCGAGGTCATGACACGCCTCCTGGCTGAGCATCCCAAGCAGCCGAAAATTTGGCTGAACTACGGCCAGACGCTCCGAGTCACCGGGCGCGTGCCCGAAGCAATCGAGGCATTCAGGCACGTCATCGCCCTGAACCCGCGAATGGGAGAGGCCTACTGGAGTCTTGCGGATCTGAAGACGCTGCGCTTCTCGAATGCCGAAGTCGCGGCGATGCGCACGCAGTTGGCAGATGGCGCACTGGGTGCGGAGGATCGTCTTAACCTGCACTACGCACTCGGCAAGGCGCTCGAGGACGGTGGACTGTGGGAGGAGTCCTTTCAGCACTACGCGCACGGGGCAAAGCTGCGGCGTGCGATGCTTCCCCATGATCCGGACCAAAACACCGCCTGGGTCGAGCGCTGCAAAGCGCTCTTCACGCGCGAGTTCTTCGCGAGCCGCGCCGAGGACGGCTCGCCCGACCCCGCGCCAATCTTCGTCGTCGGCCTGCCGCGGTCGGGCTCGACGCTGATCGAGCAGATCCTCGGCAGCCACTCGATGGTGGAAGCCACCATGGAACTGCCGGAAATCATCCACCTCGTCGGCCGGCTCGGGCGCGACGGGCGCAAGAACGAGGAGCTCGATTATCCGGAAGTGACGGCGCGCTTGAGCGCTGAGGCGCGCGCGGCGCTCGGGGCGGGATTCATCGCGCGTACGCGCCGCTACCGCAAATTGGGGCGCGCTTTCTTCATCGACAAGATGCCGAGCAACTTTTTTCATATCGGCCTTATCAGGCTGATGCTGCCCCAAGCGAAGATCATCGAAGTGCGACGCCACCCGATGGCGGCGTGCTTCTCGGCGTTCAAACAGCACTTTTTCCGCGGACAGAACTTCTCCTACGATCTGGGCGATCTCGGACGGTACTACTGCGACTATGTCGCGCTCATGGCGCATTTCGATTCGGCCCTGCCTGGCAGGATCCACCGTGTCATCTATGAGGATCTCATCGAGGATACGCAGGCCGAAGTGCATCGCCTGCTCGATTACTGCGGCCTTGATTTTGAGGAGGGCTGCGTGCGCTTCTGGGAGAGCGCTCGGGCAGTGCCGACGCACAGCTCCGAGCAGGTGCGCCGGCCGATCTTTCGCGAGGGGCTCGAGCAGTGGCGCAACTACGAGCCGTGGCTTAAGCCGCTGCGAGTCGCGCTCGGTCCGGTGTTTGAAACGTGGCGGGGCAACGCGGCAAGCGCGAAATGACGGCGAGCGAGGCGCGCATCGCGTTCGACACGTGCTTTATCTTACAAAGCTCTGAATGAATTATGTAAGATCAGCGACATTGCGTTGAATTATCTTGATAAGTTCCAGTGGCTTCGATGAAGCAGTAGAAAAAAAGGTAGGGGGATAATGGCACAGACATCCGTCATTAATTTCACGTCGTCCACTCCTGAGCCGGTGGTTCAAGGCGCACCGAGCCTCGTCATCAGTGTTCCGGCGGCGCTCGATCCGACCTTCTCTACCACTTTCAACGCGGGCCCCGGTTCGCACACGCTCTCGGGGTCGCTCACCGTTTCCGCGGGATTGACCGGCGGAATTGATTTGACGTTGGGTAATTACACCCCGAATTATCCCGTCACGATGGATCCAGGGTTGTCGGCCACTGCCGTGGCGGATAACGGGACTTTCACGGTCGATCCGACGCTGGGCACAGTGAGCGATGCGACCTTTCAGCTCAACGGCCCAGGGATGAGCGCAAACCTTGATCTGGGCGTGAACGGTAGCCTCAATGCCCAGTTCAATTATCCCTCAACGTTTGAACCTAGTTTTTCAATAAACACGCCCTTCAATGCCGGTTTCAGCATCCCGACAACGTTTACGTACAGCCCGGTATCAGGTGTTACCTTCGCGATCTCGGAACCGCATTCGTTCAGCACAACGTCTGCCGCGGGTACCTCAGTCGGCAGTCTGCCGACGCTCACCGCCTCGGGGACCGATAACGACTTTCTCAGTGCCAGCTTGAATTTCATCGCGCTCGCAGAGGACGTCGTACCGGAGTTGAGTTTTCTGGGCAAGACGGAGAGCCTGGACGGATATTCCCTGGGCTATTCGCTCATTTCCGCGCCATTGACGGGGGGCCTCGCGCTCGACCAGTCCCTGACGCTCACGCCGACCGGAACCACCACGGTGTCGCTTGAGGATATGCTCAACGACCAGAAGCAGACGGGGCCTCTCGGTTCGTCGTTCACCTTCACTGCGCCGCCGACTGGCAGCGGTACGATACCGATCAACGCAACCTATACCACGGACCTTGAGGTCCAGTCAGACACGGGGATCCAGGCCAATCTGACTTTTTCGATCGAGGGCCCGACGGCCTTCGGAAGCCTGCCCGTCATCGGAAGTTTCAGTATCGGGCCTTTAGGTTCATTCCAGGCCTTCGACCTCAGCACTAACATCGGTGAAATCCCCGGGACTCCTTTCACGCAGTCACTCTCGGCGACCGACACCTACGATGTCACCTACGGCAATCCCGCCCCCTGCTACGTCACCGGCACGCGCATCCTGACCGATCGCGGCGAAGTCGCGATCGAGGCGCTCGCGATCGGCGATACGGTGCTGACGGCGTCAGGAGAAAGCCGGCGCGTGCGCTGGCTCGGCTCGCGGCGGATCGATTGCACGCGCTATCCGGATCCGGCCTCGGTTTGGCCGGTGTGCATTCAGGCCGGCGCCTTTGCACCCGATCGGCCGGCACGGGATCTGTGGGTGAGTCCCGGGCACTCGCTACTCGTGGATGGCGTGCTGATTCAGGCGGAGAAACTCGTCAACGGCGCGACGATCGCGCAGGTGCCGCGTCCGCGGATCGAATACTGGCACGTGGAACTCGACAGCCACGACTGCATTCTCGCGGAAGGGTTGCCTGCCGAAAGTTATCTCGATACGGGCAATCGCACGGCCTTCATGAACGGTGGTGCGTTTCTCGAAGCCTATCCGGATTTCAGAGCCAAGGACTGGAGAGAGACCTGCGTGCCGCTCATCCTGGAGGGTCCCGAGATTCACAATGCCAAGGCGGCCTTGCTTGCTCGCACCCAGGCGCTCGGATATGCGATCACGGACGATGCCGACGTGCATGTGATGGCGGACGGCCAGCGCATCGAACCTGTGCGCTTCGGCGCGAAGCGCATGGCATTCATGCTGCCTGCCGCATACTCGAGTATCGAATTGCGCTGTCGCAGCTTCGTTCCGGCACACACGGAACCGCAGAGCACGGATCAGCGCGCGCTTGGCCTGTGCGTCAGCCGCTTAGAGATTGATGGTGGCCACGTGCCTTTAGAGGACGGGGCTGCATTCGTCCGCGGCTGGCACGCGCTCGAGCACTCTGCGGATGGACGTCAGCGTCGTTGGACGCAGGCGCACACCCCGCTGCCAGCGGGCACGCGGCTCCTCGTCCTCGATTTGGAGTTGCGCAGCTATTGTTGGGAAGAACCGGGGCGCGCTGCCGTCGCCTTGTACGGCTGACGCGTGAGATGGTCGCCCGGCGAACCTAACTTTAAGGCTGCTGCGCGCGCTTTGATGTAAACCCGGCGCTACGGCAGGGGCGGCCTCGCCCCGCATCCCGCAATGTTGGTGAAGCGCGCCGCGCAGCGGCGCGCGCCGTTGAGCGACGGATCCCCTCCTCAGCCAGCGACCGCGAGCTGCAAGCCATCCTTGACGTCGCTGATGACGCTCGACCAATCCCCGGGGCTCGGTTGGCGGAACTGGCGCAGCGTCGGATACCAGGGACTGTCGGCGCGCTTGAGCATCCAGCGCCAGCAATTGTCGAAGCGATTGAGAAGCCACACGGGCTTGCCCAGGGCACCTGCCAGATGGGCGACCGAGGTGTCGACGCTGATCACGAGGTCAAGTGCCTCGATGAGCGCGGCGGTGGCGGCAAAGTCATGCAGCTCGACGCTGAAGTCGGCGAGCGCCATGCCGGGCGGCGGATCGGCGGCCTGCGCGGCGGGTGAACTCTTCTGCAGCGACACGAAGCTGACCCCCGCTATTTCAGCGAGCGGCGCCAGGGTTTTGAGCGTGAGCGAGCGGCGCTGATCAATCGCGATCAATTTCGGAACGGGGGTGCGCGGCCCGCCTGCCCAGACAAGCCCGACGCGAAAGCCCGGCAGGCTCGCGAGGCGTTTGCGCCAGACGGCAACTTCCGCCGCGTCAGCGGCGAGGTAGGGCACGTTGGCGGGAATCGTCTCGAGCGTTGTGCCGAAGGCGCGCGGCAGGCTCAAGAGCGGGCAGTGCAGATCGAAAGGCGGCAGCGGCTCGCCTCGTGCCACGATCTGCGCCACACCGGGCAGGCGCGAGAGCAACCGCACGAGAGAGGCCTGGACCTCGAGGACCACCCGCGCGCCGCCGCTCACGAGCGGCACATAGCGGCAGAACTGCAGGGTGTCACCCAGACCCTGCTCGGCATGCAGCAGCAGAACCCGATCACCGATGGCCTCTCCGCTCCACAACGGCGCGGGGAAGTTCCGCGCGCGCTTCGCCATGTACCCGGACTTCCAGCGCCACTCGTACTCGCGCCATCCTTCCTCGAACCGCCCCGCCAACAGCAACGCCATGCCGCGATTAGCGTGTGCGTCGGCATGATCCGGCTTCAGGCGCAGCGCTTCGAGGTAGCTCGCGTCGGCGTCGGCCGAACGGCCGAGGGTGGCCAATACTCTTCCGAGGTCGCCGAACCCTTCAACCAAAGTCGGGTTGAGACGCACGGCCTCACGGTGACTCGCTTCGGCTTGCACCGGACGGCCGAGTGCGAACAGCACATTTCCCAAATTATTGAGAGCGCCGGCGTGGTCCGGCTGCAGGCGCAGCGCCGCCCGGTAGCTTGCCTCCGCTTCGGGCAGTTGGCCCAGGGCATAGACTGCGGCGCCGAAGCTGTTGAGAGCGTCCGCAGACCGAGGTCGCAGGCGCAGCGCCGCGCGATAGCTCGCCTCCGCGTCGGCGGGACGGCCTGCGGCGGCCAGCACTCTGCCGAGCGCCGTGTGGGCATCGGCAAAAGCCGGATTGATGCGCAGGGCCTCGCGGTAATTTGCCTCGGCCTCGGCCGGCCGACCCAGGGCCATGAGAGCGTTTCCCAAATTATTGAGTGCGGCGGGATAGGCGGGCCGAAGCCGCAGCGCATCCCGGTAGCTCCAAACGGCCTCTGCCGCTCGGTTAAGGCCAAACAATGCAGTTCCGAGGGTGTTATGCGCGTCGGGAAATTTGGGCCGCAATCGCAGGGCCTCCCGGCAGCTCGCTTCGGCTTCCGCCGGCCGCCCGAGCGCATAGAGGGTGATACCGAGACCGTTGAGAGCTTCCGGAAAATCAGGCTCCAGCCGCAGCGCGTCCCGATAGCTCGCCTCGGCCTCCTGCGGACGGCCAAGCGCATAGAGGGCGATGCCGAGACTGTTGAAGGCCGCGGGATAGTCGGGCCGCAGCGTAAGCGCCGTGCGCAAGCTCGCCTCTGCTTCGGCCGGGCGCCTGAGATCGCAGAGGATCAGCCCGAGGTGGCGGTGAAAGTTCGGCTGTGTCGCGTCCGCGGCGATCGCCCGGCTAACGAGCATCAGGGCCCGCTCATGGCGCCCGGATTGATGGGCGATCAGGCCGAGAACATGCAGTGCATCGGCGTGTGAAGGCTCAAGCGCCAGGATCTGGCGACAGATCGTTTCGGCAGGCTGCAGGCGGCCGGCTTGATGGTGGGCGAGAGCTTGCTTCCAAAGATCGGCAACCGATACCTGCGGAGCGTGCGCACTCATTCCTGTGTCGGACACAGAAGCGCTTGCTGCCGAATCAAGCACATCCCTTGGCGGCAGTAATTGGCTGCGATCGCCGGCGACGAAGCGCTGCAAGGCATTTTTGACGTCGCTGATGACGCTCGACCAATCCCCGGGGCTCGGTTGGCGGAACTGGCGCAGCGTCGGATACCAGGGACTGTCGGCGCGCTTGAGCATCCAGCGCCAGCAATTGTCGAAGCGATTGAGAA
>Ga0302325_10000598_pt1 | contig 98951 bp, 85 predicted proteins | sample Palsa_T0_2_FD_201948 | JGI IMG/M metagenome (GOLD analysis project Ga0302325, IMG submission 201948) | Peat permafrost microbial communities from Stordalen Mire near Abisko, Sweden - Palsa_T0_2 | ecosystem: Environmental > Terrestrial > Soil > Palsa > Peat permafrost | place: Sweden: Abisko...
CCTGCGGGCCGGCGACGTCGGGCAGGAGGTTCGCGTCGCCGGCTGGGTCCACCGCCGGCGCGACCACGGCGGGCTCGTTTTCATCGATCTGCGCGACCGCGCGGGCCTCCTGCAGCTCGTTTTTCACCCCGACAGCGCGCCCGGCGCGCACGCCGCCGCCCATGATCTACGCGGCGAGGCGGTGATCAGCGTGCTCGGTAAGATCGTCAGCCGCGACCCCGACACGGTCAACGCGACGCTGCCGACCGGCGAGATCGAGCTCGCGGTCGCCGAGCTCGACGTGCTCGCGACCTCGCCGACGCCGCCCTTCCCGATCGACGAGGACGTCGCGGTCGACGAGACGCTGCGGCTGCGCTACCGCGCGCTTGACCTGCGCCGCGAGGTGATGCGCGACGCGATCGTGCTGCGCCACGAAGTCGTCGCGACGATCCGCCGGGAGCTGACGGCTGAGGACTTCCTCGAGATCGAGACGCCGATCCTGACGCGCGCGACGCCTGAGGGCGCGCGCGACTTCCTCGTCCCGGCGCGCACCCACCGCGGCAGCTTCTACGCCCTGCCGCAGTCGCCGCAGCTCTTCAAGGAGCTATTGATGTTCGCCGGTTTCGAGCGCTACTTCCAGATCGCGCGCTGCTTCCGCGACGAGGATTCGCGTGCCGACCGCCAGCCCGAGTTCACCCAGCTCGACGTCGAGCTCTCGTTCGTCGACGAGGAGGGCGTGATGGCGCTGACCGAGCGCGTGATGTCGCGCGTCTACGAGGTCGGCGACTTCGCCGTGGCGGCGGCGCCCTGGCCGCGGCTGCCCTACGCCGAGGCGATGGCGCGCTACGGCAGCGACCGCCCCGACACGCGTTTCGGCCTCGAGATCCACGACGTTTCCGAGCTCGTCCGCGGCAGCGAGTTCCGCGTCTTCGAGGGCGTGCTCGGCGCCGGCGGCGTCGTCCGCGCGCTGAACGCCGGCCCGCGCGAGCTCTCGCGCGCCGAGCAGGAGGGCCTAAACGAGGTCGTCCAGCGGTTTGGTGCGAAGGCGGTCGCTCCCATCTATGCGGGGGATGCGGGGTGGCGCGGCAGTCTTGCCAAGTTCTTCACGACGCAGGCGGTCGAGTCCGTCAATCGCGAGCTCGGCGCTTCGGCGGGCGACCTGCTGCTCTTCGTCGCCGACCGCGAGGACGTCGCGGCGGCGGCGCTCGGTGCGCTCCGACTCGAGCTCGGCGATCGCTTCGGCCTGATCCCCGAGGGCCGCCACGACGTCGTCTGGATCACCGACTTCCCGATGTTCGAGTGGAGCGAGAGCGATGGGCGCTTCACCGCCGTGCACCACCCGTTCACCGCGCCAGCGCCCGCGGCGGGCGCGAGCGAGCTCGATTTCTCGGCCCCGGCGGCGCTCCGCTCGCGTGGCTATGACCTCGTCTGCGACGGCGTCGAGCTCGGCGGCGGCTCGATCCGCATCAACACACCGGAGATCCAGCGCGAGGTATTCAAGGTGATCGGCCTCTCCGAGCAGGAGGCCGACGCGCGCTTTGGCTTCCTGCTCGACGCGCTGCGCTACGGGGCGCCGCCGCTCGGCGGGATCGCGCTCGGCATCGACCGGATCGTCGCGATGATCGCCGGGCGCGACTCGATCCGCGAGGTGATCGCGTTCCCCAAGACGGCGAGCGGCGCCGACCCGCTGACCGGGGCGCCGGCGCCGGTCGACGCGCTGGCGCTCCGCGAGCTCGGCTTGCGCTCCGCCTGAGCACTCCGCGCGCCTGCTGGGCCGCTATCGTAGGCGGCGGTGAGCCGGGAAGCCTGGTCGGCGCCGTCTTGTGCTGCCCGCCAATCATGTACCGCAACCCTCGCTCCCGGATCCACCTCGCCAAAGCGCCCTACCGCCCGCGGTGCCGCTCGGCGCCCCGATGAGCCCGCGGCTTCCTTTGCCGTCGGCGTGGCGGCGCGAAGCGCTGCGGACGAACCTCTGGCTCGTGCCGACGGTCCTGATCGTCGTCGCGATCGCGCTCTTCTTCGGCACCTATGCGCTCGATCGGGCGGCCTACAACGGTACGCTGAAGCTGCCGTCGTTCGTGATCAGCGGCGATGCGGACGCCGCCCGGGAGATCCTGACGGCGATCGCGGCGGCGGTGATCACGGTCGTGACGCTTGTCTTCTCGATCACGATCGTGACGCTGACCCTCGCCTCGACCCAGTTCGGCCCGCGGATGTTGCGCAACTTCATCCGCGACTGGATCACCCAGATCACGCTCGGCAGCTTTGTCGCGACGTTCGTCTATTCGATCCTCGCGCTCGTCTCGATCGGCGGTGGCGCTCACGGTCCCTTCGTGCCGCACCTGACGGTCACGGTCTGCATGGCGCTCGTGGTCGTGGACGTCGCGGTGCTGGTCGTCTTCATCGATCACATCGCAAAGTCGATCCAGCTGCCGCAGGTCATCGCCTCGATCGCCCGCGACCTCTCGCGCGCGATCGACGCCGACGGCGGCCTCCCGGGCGAGGGCGCGATGAAGGCGGGGCCGTCGCTCTCGGAGGTGACCAAGCGCCTCGACGAGGACAGCGGCGTGGTGCGTGCCCCGAACAGCGGCTACCTCCAATTCGTGCGCATGGACACGCTGATCGCGATCTCCGCCGCGAACCACGCGGTGATCCGCCTGCTGCACCGGCCCGGGCACTTCGTCGTCGCCGGTGAGCCGCTCGCGGACGTCTGGCCCGCTGACGCTGCGCCGATCGTCGCGCGCGCGCTCGGCGGCGCGCACGCCACCGGCCCGCACCGCACGCTGACGCAGGATCTGTCCTTCGCGGTCGACCAGCTCGTGGAGATCGCGATCCGCGCGCTCTCGGCCGCCGTCAACGACACCTTCACCGCGCTGGCCTGCATCGACTGGCTGGGCGACGGGCTGTGCAAGATCGCCGACCGCTGGCAGCCGGTCGCCGTCCAGCGCGACAGCGCCGGCCATCTGCGCGTGATCACGGTCACAGTCAACTTCCGCCGCCTCGTCCAGCGCGCGCACGACAAGATCCGCCAGTCCAGCCGGGCGATGCCGGCCGTGATGATCCGCCAGCTCGACGGCCTCGCCCATGTGATGGAACACACCACCACCGCGGCGCAGCGCGAGGTGCTTTTCGAGCAGGCGGAGATGATTCTCCGCGCCTGCGAGGAGTCGGTACCCGAGGCGGCCGACCGCTCCGATGTGCGCCGCCACTACAGCGCGGTGCTCGCGGTCAGCGGCTCGCGCGAAGTTTGAGCGCTGGCGGAGGACTGGCGCTTGGCGCCCGCTGTAGAATTCGTGCTAGAGCGATGAGGCTCGCTCAAACCGCGGTCTCCGGGCCGCTGATGGCCTCTACGACAACGTCAAACGACGACGCTTCGTGGAGGTCTTCCTGTGGATCCTGTTCAGCTGGCCGCAGTACTCAGCGGAGCTGTGCTCTTGGCGAGCATGGTGTCGGTCGAGTTCGGCATTTCCGTTGCTCTCATCGAGCTCGCCTTCGGCGTGTTCCTGGGCAACGTGTTCAAGCTCAATCCGGACGCGAGCTGGCTTGTCTTCATCGCGAGCTTTGCCTCGGTCGTGCTGACGTTCCTCGCCGGCGCCGAGGTTGATCCGGACGATTTCCGCGAGCGCTTCTGGGCCGCGAGCACAATGGGCTTCGTCTCGTTCGCTGGGCCCTTCATCGTCGCGACGCTCGTCGCGCTCGGACCGCTTGGCTGGACTGTGAAAGCCTCGCTGATCGCCGGCACCGCGCTCTCGACAACGAGCCTCGCCGTCGTTTACGCGGTGCTCGTCGAGACAGGACTCAACACGGTGCGCGTGGGCAAGCTGATCATGAGCGCCTGCTTTGTGACGGACATGTGCACCGTGATCGCGCTCTCGGTGATCTTCATCAAGCCGACGATCTGGTTTCCGGTGTTCCTCGTCGTCTCGGTCGCGCTGATCGTCGTGTTGCCCAAGATCGCGCCGTGGTTCTTCAAGCGCTACGGCGATCGCGTGATCGAGCCCGAAATCAAGCTCGTGTTCGCCATCCTGTTGGTGCTGATGGTGCTCGGCGACGCGGCCAACAGCCAGGCTGTGCTGCCGGCGTTCGTCCTGGGCCTCGTGATGTCGCGCCACTACCGCCGAAACCATGAAGAGCAGCGCCGCCTGCGCGTCGTCGCCTTCGCCTTCCTGACGCCGTTCTTCTTCCTGCGCGGCGGTCTGAACGTCTCCCTCGCGGCGGTATTCGCCAACCTTGGCATCCTCTTCCTGCTCCTGGCCGCGAAGCTGGTGCCAAAGCTGACGCTCGTGTTTCCGCTCGCCCGCCGCCACGCCGCTCCGCACGCCACGTTCACGACGCTCTTGATGAGTACCGGCCTGACCTTCGGCACGATCAGTGCGCTCTACGGGCTGAACGCGCACATCATCGACCGCACGCAGTTCTCGATCCTCGTGACGATCGTCGTCGTCTCGGCGATCGTGCCAACCGCGATCGCCCAGCGCTGGTTTTCGCCGCCGAGTGCCCTCGCGGAGGGCCGCCGCACGTTGCCGCCCGAGCCTTCGGAGATCCTGCTGGACGAGGTGCGCTAGCCGAGCTGCACGGCCTTGACGACCAGCAGGATGATCGATATCACGAGGTAGCCGCGCAGCGTCAGCATCGCGACCTTCCGCCCCGTCGACCACTGCGGCCGGGACAGAAACGCCAGCGGCGGCATCGTCCACTGCTCCTTTGGGATTGTCGGCCCCGACTCGGTGACCGTGACCGCCGCGGCGCCGCGGCGTGAGCGCAAGCTCGCCACCCCGAAGGCGGCGAGCCCAAGCGCCAACGCGCCACCACCGCCGAGCGACATCGCGGTCACGTCGATCTTCGGAAAGACGGTGGTCGCCATCAGGATCATCGACAGCAGCACAAGCGTCGCGACGATCACGCTGGCGAGCACATTGAGCCAGCCCGGATTGCACCAGGGGCCGAGCACCTCGCGGTCGTTGCACAGCAGCAACAGGAACACCGTCGCGCTCGGCAAGAGCACTCCGGCGAGCGCCTGCACGGCGAGGGTGATCACACCAAGCGGGGCACCGGGGATCAGCACGATCGCCGCGGCGCCGGCGATCAGCAGCGCGAAGGTGGCGTAGAACCCTTTGGCATCGGAGAAGCTGCGGTGCAGCGAGCTCTTGGTGCCGAACACGTCACCGAACGCGTAGCTGGTCGAAAGCGTCAAGGCGCCGGCGCCGATCAGCGAGGCGTTCAGCAGCACGACGGCAAAGAACGCGGCTGGGACCGCGCCGAGCACGTGATCGAGATCCGTTGCGGTGCCGCCCGCGTTGTTGAACTGGCCGAAATACCTGCTGCCGTGCGGGAAGGCAAACGCCGAGACGGCGAGCAGCGCTGCGGCCCCGATCACGACAACAAACGCACCGATCCAGGTATCCAGGCGCTCGTAGTTGATCCAGCGCGGCGTGATCCGTTTGTCGATCACGTTCGACTGCTGGAAAAACAGTTGCCACGGCGCGACCGTCGTGCCGACCAGCCCGATGATCAGCAGCACCGAAGTCGAGTTCGCGCCGCCCTCGATCCCGGGGATGAAGAAGTGCTCGGCGACTTGACCGACGTGGGCATGAGCCATGAAGAACAACGGGATCGCGAGAAAGTTGGCGGCGATGAAGACGAACATCGCGCGCTCCCAAGAGCGGAAGCTGCCGCTCGCGGTGATGGCGACGAGCAGCACCGCCGCGGCCGGCACCGAGATGTAGGGCGACACGCCGAGGTAGCTGAGCGCGAGGCTGACGCCGATGAACTCAGTGACGATCGTGAGAAAGTTGAGCAGGAAGAGGTCGCCGACCGAGAAGAGGCCCCAGAAGCGCCCGAAACGCTCGAAGATCAACCTGGCATGACCGACGCCGGTCACCGCCCCGAGGCGTACGACCATCTCCTGGTTGACGATCAGCACCGGGATCAGCAGCAGCAGCACCCACATCAGGCTGAGGCCGTAGTTCTGGCCTGCCTGCGAGTAGGTCGCGACGCCGCCGGCGTCGTTGTCGCCGACCATCACGATCAGCCCCGGCCCGATGATCGCCAGCAGCGCGAGGGTGCGCGCGCGCCAGCTGCGTCGCCGCTCGGAGTCGTGCTCGCGGATCGTGCCGAAGGCGCCCTGGATGTCGCCGAGGTGGGCGCTGTCCAGCACCGTACGCTCGCGCGGCGGGCTGCGGCGCTTGCGTGGCAGGGGCGCCGGCGGCTTGCTGGCCATTGTGCTTCACCTCCTTTCGGGTCCGCTGCGGCGACGGTCGCGCGGCGGCCCTCCGGAGGTCCTCAGGTTCAGATCAGCGAGACCGGACCTGGGCGAGGACGCCGGGGCAGGCAGCCGTGCGGCCGCGACTTCGCGGAGGTTCGCTGTCCTGCGGCGTGCTGGTCTGGTCGTCCATCGCCCTGATCTTACTCGCGCGCGACGCCAAAGCGCCGCCGCCAATCTTCGGGCAGCATCAGCTCGAGGATGTCGTCGACGGAGACGATTCCGAGCGGACGGCCGTCGGCGTCGAGCACCGGCAGGGCGACCAGGTTGTAGTCGGTCATCAGCCGTGCGATCTCGGGGATGTCGGCTTCAGCACCGACCGACGGCGGGTGCGAATGGTCGAGCTCTGAGAGTCGCGCCGTGGGGTCGGCCTTGAGCAGCGCGCCGGCTGGCAGCAGGCCGCACAGCGTGCCGTCACTTTCGGTCAAAAGAACCGCCTGCAAGAGCTCGGCAGGCACGTCCTGCTTGCGTGCTCTGGCCAGCGCGTCGGCAACCGTGGCGCTGGCCGGGACGGCGAGAAAGTCCGGGCTCATCACGCCACCGGCGGTCGATGGGTTGTGGCCGAGCAGGCTCCTGATCTTGCGCTGCTTGGCGCTCGGCAGCAGGTCGAGCACGGGCAGTCGGCGCTCCTGCTTGATCTCGAGCAGCAGATCCGCGGCGTCGTCGCTCGCCATCCGCGAAAGCACCGAGGCCACTTCGCGGTCAGAGCGCTCGTCGAGAAATTCGAGCTGGTGCTCATCGTCGAGCTCTTCGAAGACGTCGGCTTCGAGCTCTTTGTCCTGGCGGACGGCGGCGAGGATCTCCTCGCCCTCGTCGTGGCTCGCCGCCTCGACGAGGTCGGCGATCTGCGAGGGGTGCAGCTGCGCGATCCGCCGTGAGGCCAGGCGCAGCCGCGCCGTCGGGACGTGACCGACGAACGGTTCGAGCTGGCCCCACGGCACGAAGCCCTCCTCGGTGCCGGCGTCGCTGCGCAGGGGGCGCGGGAGATGGCGGCGCAGCCGCGCGCGCAAGCTGATGTCGATGCCGGCGACACGCCATGCGCCGGATTCCGCGACGAGCTCGACGTCGCCCGCAGTCACCAGCCGAGCCGTGTTGACGTTGATCAGACTGTGGCCGAGGAGGTCGGCGCTCAGCAGCACCTCGCCGGGGCGGCGCTCGAACTGGGCGAGGTTGAGCGTCGTCGTCGAGGCGTGGGCGCCGCCCGCCTCGAGCCGCTCGATGTGGCGGACGGGAACGAACAGGCTGCGGCCGCCAACCGTTGAGCGCAGGCCGATCACCGGCGGCAGGCCCTCGCCACCGTCAAGCCGCGCGACCACATCCTCAACGCGGCCGAGACGCTCGTTTGCCGAATCAAGCAGCGGGCTGCCGACCAGCGAGGAAAGGTGGAGAACGCCGTCAGGCATCGCCGTGATCGCAACAGCGTACGCGTCCGCGGGGATCGGTGCAGATCGTACGCGCGTCCAGCGCGCTGCCCGATCGCGCGCCAGCGGTCGATCACAACCTCGATGGGACGAAAACTACGAGTCCGGCTGACCGCAGCGGCGGCGCTGATCGGGGCGCTCCTCGTCCTCGCGGGCTGCAGCTCGCCGCTGACGCTCGTGCCGGCAGCCAACGAGAAGGCGCAGTACCAGCCCGACGTTCATGCCGCGCAGGCGATGGCCCAGGAGCTGAAGGCCGAGCAGGACGCGGAGGCCGGCGCGACGACGCCCTGACGCAGCGGCAGACCCCGGCGCGATCACGCTGCCGCGGATGACGGGGGCCGCTGTGCGACTAGCGCTCGGTGACGAGGCTCACCGCTCTAGGTAGAAACCACCCGAGCGCCTGGGTGCGGAAACGCGATACTTGCGCCGTGAGCCTCGCTGCGCATCTCGAGCGCCCGCTTAGTCGCGGCGTGACCCCGCGCGGGTCGCACACCGGTGCGGCCGGGGGCGGCGTGTGCGGGGATCTCGTGCGGATCTCGATTGCGCTGGATGGTCAGCGCGTTGTCGCGGCGGGCTTTGACGCCGCCGGGTGCGGTGTGACGATTGCCGCCGGCAGCGCCGTCGTCGGGCTTGTCGCGGGGCGCCCGCTGCTCGACGCGGCTCGTGTCGGCGCCGCCGACGTCGAGCGTGAACTGGGCGGTCTATCGCCGGCCAAGCGCCACGGGGCGGAGCTGGCCGCCGATGCCTTGCACCGCGCGCTCGGTGCCGCGGCCCGCGCTGACGCGGCGCTCGCACCAGCGCCCGGGCGGTTGCTCGTCGCGCTCAGCGGCGGCGTCGACAGCGCCGTGGCGGCGGTGCTGGCCGGCTCGCGCGCGGTTGGCGTGACGCTCGAGCTGTGGTCTGACCCGCAGAGCGACGGCGAGCGCAGCTGCTGCTCGGCGGAAGCGGTGCGCGGGGCGCGCGCGCTCGCCCACAGCCTCGGCATGGCACACCTTTCGCTCGACCTGCGCGCTGAGTTCCGCGCCGGCGTCGTCGACCCCTGGCTCGCCGAGCACGCAGCCGGTCTGACGCCCAACCCGTGCGTGCGCTGCAACGGCGCTGTACGCCTGGATGCGATGCTCGAGCTGGCCGACCGGCTCGGCGCTCCGGCGCTCGTCACGGGGCACTACGCGCGTGTTCGCGACGGCCTGCTGCGCGTCGCTGCCGACCCCCACAAGGACCAGAGCTATTCGCTTGCCGCGCTGCACCCGGATTCGCTGGCGCGGCTGCGCTTCCCGCTCGGCGAGCTCTGCAAGGGCGAGGTCCGCGACCTCGCGCAACGCCACGGCCTGCCGGTCGCCACCAAGCCCGACTCCCAGGACCTCTGCTTCCTCGCCGGCACCGGCCATGAGGCCTTCCTCGCCCGTCACGGCGGCCTCGGCGAGCGCGAAGGCGCGCTGCTCGACGCGGGCGGCCACACGCTCGGACGCCATCACGGAGTCCACCATTTCACGGTTGGGCAGCGCCGCGGCCTCGGCATCGGCGGCGGCACGCCGCTGTACGTGATCGCCACCGACGTCGACGCCAATACCGTCACCGTCGGCCCGCGCGAGGCGCTGGCGACGACGACGGTTGCGTTGCGCGACGCCGTGCTCCATCGCGCGAGCTTTGACCGCGTCCGCCTGCGCTACCGCCAGCGCCCGCTGCGCTGCGCGCCGCGACGCGGCACCCACGACAGCACGCTCGCGCTCGAGCTCGACGAGCCCGCCTACGGCGTCGCCCCGGGCCAGCTCGCCTGTCTGATGGACGGCGACCTCGTCGTCGGCCACGCCACCATCGCCGCCTGAGCGCCGGCGCGCTGCGCGCGCCTCCACCTGAGCCGGCGCGGAGCAAGCGCGCCCGCAAGCCGAGCCGCCACCGCCGCCTCTAAGTAATCTCCGAGACGTGCCGGCGATGAGCTCCGATGAGATCCGCGAGCGCTACCTCGCCTATTTCGAAGAGCGCGGGCACCTCCGCGTGCCGAGCTACTCGCTCGTGCCGTCGCCGAACGACACTTCGGCGCTGCTCACGGTCGCCGGAATGCACCCGCTCAAGCCCTACTTCGCCGGCACCGAACGGCCGCCGGCGCCGCGGCTGACAACCTGCCAGAAGGTCTTTCGCACGGTCGACCTCGACATCGTCGGCTCGACCGCGAGTCATCTCACCTTCTTTGAGATGCTCGGCAACTTCTCCTTCGGCGACTACTTCAAAACGCAGGCCATCGAGTACGCCTGGGACCTCTCGCGCGAGGTCTTCGGCTTTGCCCCGGAGCGCATCTGGATCACCGTCTTCGAGGGTGACGAGGCGCTCGGACTAGGGCCCGACGAGGAGGCGATCGAGGCCTGGCTGGCGGTCGGCGTGCCACGCGAGCGGATCGTCGCCTGCAACCGCAAGGAGAACTTCTGGGAGTCCGGCGCGACCGGGCCCTGCGGTCCCTGCTCCGAGCTCTACCTCGACCGTGGCATCGAGTTCGGCAAGGCCGACGACCTGCCGGGCGGTGAGAACGCGCGCTTCCTCGAATACTGGAACCTCGTCTTCATGCAGTTCAACCAGGAGCCGCGCGATCAGCTCACGCCGCTGCCGGCGCGCAACATCGACACGGGGCTTGGCCTCAACCGCCTGGCGGTGATCCTCCAGGACGTCCCGTCGGTTTTCGAAACCGACCAGTTCGCCCCGTTGATCGAACTCGGCGAGCGCCTCTCCGGGAAGAGCTACGGATCCGACCCGGTCACAGACCGCTCCCTGAGAATCCTCGCTGACCACGCCCGCGGGATGGTGTTCCTGATCGCCGACGGCGTCGTGCCCTCCAACGAGGAGCGCGGCTACGTGCTGCGGCGCGTGATGCGCCGGGCGATCCAGCACGGCCGCGGACTCGGCCTCGAGCCGGGCTTTCTGCTGCGCTACGGCGAGCTCGTGCGCGAGCTGATGGGCGCCGCCTACCCCGAGCTCTACAGCCAGCGCGAGGCGATCGACACCTGGCTCGCGGCCGAGGAGGAGCACTTCGGCCACACGCTCGACCAGGGCCTGGCGGCGCTGCAAGAGCTGATCGAGCGCGGCGGCGCGGTCAGCGCGGCCGACGCGTTCCGCCTGCACGACACGTTCGGCTTCCCCTTCGAGCTGACGCGCGAACTGCTCGGCGAGCAGGGCCTCGAGGTCGATGAGACGGGCTTCGAGGGGCTGATGGCCGAGCAGCGCGAACGCAGCCGTGCAGCAGCTGGCGGGTTTTCTGGGGCGGTCAGTGTCAGAGACGATGCCGGGCTCTTCGCGAAGAATGCGGGTTTCCAGACGCGCTTTGTCGGCTACGAGACGACTGAGGCGGCGACGACGGTGGGGGCGGTGGCGCCGCACAACGGCGCCGTGCTCGTCAAGCTCGCCGATTCGCCGTTCTACGCGCTCGGTGGCGGCCAGGTCTCAGACCTCGGCGTGATCGAGTGCGAGCACGGCGACTGCCGCGCGCGCGTCGCCGATGTCGTGCGGCTCGGCGACGACCAGGCGCTCGTGGCCGTGCTCGAGCAGGGCGAGCTGCACGAAGGCGAGCGCGTCGTGGCGCGCGTCGCGCGCGAGGTGCGCCACGCCACCGAGTGCAACCACACGACGACGCACCTGCTGCACGCGGCGCTCCGCCAGCGCCTCGGACCGCACGTCCGCCAGGCCGGCTCCTACGTCGGCCCCGACAAGCTGCGCTTTGACTTCAGCCACGGTCAGGCGCTGAGCGCCCAGGAGCTAGGTGACGTCGAGGACCAGGTCAACGCCTGGATCCTCGAGAACGAGCCGGTGCGGGCGATCACGACGACGCTTGACGAGGCGCGGGCGCTCGGCGCGATGGCGCTCTTCGGCGAGAAGTACGGCGATGTCGTGCGGATGGTCGAGGTCGGCGACGGCGGCCTCTCGCGCGAGCTGTGCGGCGGCACGCACGTCCGTTCGACGGCCGAGATCGGCCTCGCGCGGATCCTCAGCGAGACCTCGAGCGCGGCGAACGTGCGCCGCATCGAGATGCTCAGCGGCCCGGCGGCCGTCGCGCTCATGCGCGAGCATGACCGCACGCTGGAAGCGGTGGCCACGCGTTTGCAGGTCACGCCGGTCGCCGTACTCGACGCCGTCGAGGTACGCGAGGCACGGCGCAAGCAGCTCGAATCGCAGATGCGCAAGGCCGCGGCCGAAACCAACTACGACGCGGCCGCCATCGCTGCCACGGCGGTGATGCTGGGCGGCGTACCGGTCCTCAGCGCGCGCCTGGACCTCGACGACCACAAGGCGCTCGCGGACGCCGCCGACCGCGTCAAGGGCAAGCTCGGCGCGGACGGGGTGGTCGTGCTGGCGAGCGCCAGCGACGGCCGCGCCAGCATGGTCGTCAGCGTCGCGCCGTCGGTCGTCGCGCGCGGCGTGCGCGCCGGGGAGATCGCCAAGGTCGCCGCGGGAGTGCTCGGCGGCGGCGGTGGCGGGCGCGACACGCTCGCCCAGGCCGGTGGCAGCGAGGTCGCCAAGGTCGACGAGGCGCTTGCCGCGGCGGCAGCAGCCATCGAGGCCGCCTTGAGCGATTGAGCCGGTGTCGAGCTCCACGCCCGTCGTCGTTCCCGAGGATGGGCGCCCCGCAGGGGCGCACCGGAGAGGGTTGCGATGAGGGTCCTGGCGCTCGACTTCGGCAGCGCGCGCTGCGGCTGCGCGATCAGCGATCCCAGCGGGATCGTCGTGACGCCGATCGAGCCCGTGCTGCGAGCGGACACGAAGGCCGGCATCGGCAAGATCGCCGCGCTCGTGGCCGAGCGCGAAGTCGGCACGGTGGTTGTCGGCCTGCCGCTCTCGCTCGCCGGGTCTGACAGCGCCCAGACCGCGCAGACGCGGGCCTTCGCCGCCCGTCTCGCCGCGCGGCTCGGCGAGCAGGTGAGCGTCGAGCTATACGACGAGCGGCTGACGACGGCGCTCGCAGCGCGCGACGTCTCGCGCCGCGCCAGCGAGGACTCGCGCGCCGCGGCGCACCTGCTCGAGAGCTGGCTTGCGCGCCAGGCGCGCGGTTCCGGGGAGGGCGACCGATAGGCTGATCGTTCGAGTTGACCGCAGTGGAGATAGATCGATGACACCGGGGTGGGGTCGCCACGGCTCCTCACCGCCCGAGGAGCCACGAACGGGTTCGCATCCAGCCGCCGGCGGCGACTGGGCGCAGGACATCGACTGGGTCGACACGCGCTCCGCGGCGCAGCAGCAGGACCCGAGGGCGGGGCGCAAGGGCTGGCTGCGCCTGGGTGGTGGCGGACGCAAGAAGCGAGGGCCCGCCTACCGGCGGATCCTCATCCGCCGTACGGTGGCGCTTGTCACGCTCGCTGTCGTCGTATTCGCCGCGTGGTTTCTGATCGAGCTCTTCCAGCCCTTCCACGGCGCTGGCGCCGGCACCGTCACGGTCAGCATCCCGGCCGGCTCGACGAGCAGCGAAATCGGCGACGAGCTCGCGCGCGACGGCGTCGTCTCCTCCGGCTTCTTCTTCAACCTCCGCGCCACACTCGCCGGCGAGCGCGGCGCACTGCGCGCAGGCGTCTACACGCTCAAGCGCAGCATGAGCTACGGCGCCGCGCTGAGCGCGCTGACCCGCCGCGGTGCGGGCGCCGCGCTGCAGATCTCCTTCACGATCCCCGAAGGCGACACGATGGCGCAGATCGCCAAACTCGCCAAGAAGGCGGGATTGACCGGCGACTACCTCAAGGACGCGACGCCCAAGGCAACCGGTTTCTCGCCCCAGGCCTGGGGTGCGCATAAGGGCGTCCACTCGCTCGAGGGCTTCATGTTTCCCTCGACCTACTTCCTCGACAAGCACGGCAGCGTGAAGACGTTGATCGCCGACCAGCTCGCGGCCTTCAAGCAGAACTTCGCCGACGTCAACATGACCTACGCGGCGAGCAAGAACCTGACCGACTACGACGTCGTCACGATTGCCTCGATCGTCGAGCGCGAAGCGCAGCTCCAGAGCGACGATGCGAAGGTCGCCGGCGTCATCTACAACCGCCTGCGCCTGGCGATCCCGCTGGGGCTCGACACGACGCTCCTCTACTTCCTGCACAACCCGCACGGCGGGCTGACGGAGTCCGATCTCAGCCTGACCACCGACTACAACACGCGTAAGCACACCGGTCTGCCGCCGACGCCGATCTCAAACCCGGGTCTCGCTGCGCTCAACCACGCCGCGCACCCGGCGAACGTGCCCTACCTCTATTTCGTCGTCAAGCCGAACGCCTGCGGGGCGCTGGCCTTCGCGACCGATCAAACCACCTTCAACCGCGAGGTCGACGCCTACAACGCCGCGGTCACCGCCGACCACGGTGCGTTGCCGGACGCGTGTCCCGCCGCGAACGCCAGCGCGAAGACGGCGACGAACGCGAAGACGAAGACGAACACGAAGTCCAAGTCGAAGAAGAAGTAGTGCCCGGCGCCGACGCCGAGCGGCCCGCGCCTGCCGCGCCCGAGCGGGCGCCCGGACGGCTGGGCGTGCTCGGCTGGCCCGTGGCCCACAGCCGCTCACCGGCGATGCACCGCGCGGCATTCGCCGCGCTCGGCCTGAGCGGCTGGAGCTACCAGCTGCTGCCGGTGCCGCCGGAGCTCTTCGCCGAAACGGTGCGGGCGCTCCCGGCCGCCGGGTTCGTCGGCGCCAATGTGACGGTGCCGCACAAGCAGGCGGCGCTGGCGCTCGCTGACAGCGCGAGCGAGCGTGCACGCGAGATCGGTGCCGCGAACACGCTGAGCTTCGGCGTCGACGGTGTGATCGCGGCCGAGAACACCGACGCGCCGGCGCTGATCGCGGCGCTCGGGATCGACCTCGCCGGGCGCAGCGCGGTCGTGCTGGGAGCGGGGGGGACCGCCCGCTCGGCCGTCTGGGCGCTGCGCGAGGCCGGAGTGAGCGTCGCCGTGTGGAACCGCACGCCCGCACGCGGGCGTGCGCTGGCGCGCGCGTTTGGCGTGCGTGCGCTCGAGCGCGTCGAGCCGGCCGATCTGCTGCTCAATTGCACGACGGTCGGCCTCGAAGGGCAAACGGACGATTCGACCAACTCGCTCCAGTCTCTCGGCCTTAGTACCGATCTATTAAGCAGCTATGCGGTTGTTGTCGAATATGTCTATGGACGTGATCAAACCCGACTGCTCAAAACGGCAAGCGATCTCGGCGTGACGACCGTGGACGGCTTGACGCTTCTCGCTGCACAAGGTGCCCTCAGCTTCGAGCTGTGGACAGGGCGCGCGGCTCCGCGCGCGCTGATGCGTCGCGCGGCGGCGGCGGAGCTCTAACGATGTCGTCAGGATCGGGTCTCCATGCCGTCGGGGCAGAAGCAGCGGTCACGCTCGCGACAGCGATCGAGCCTGACGCGGCGGCGAAGCCCGGCATCCGCCCGCCGTCCAAGCGTAGCGGCGGTCAGCGCTTTCTCACCGATGTCATAGTCCAACTCGGGCTGAGCTCGCGCGAGGCGGTCGATGCGGCGATCGCCCAGGCGCGCTCGAGCGGCCAGACGCCGGAGGCGGTGCTGCTCGCGCAGGGCTTGATCACGCCCGATGGCGTTGCCCAGGCGCTCGCCGAGCGCTACGGCTTCGACTACGTCGATCTCGCCAGCTTCAACGTCGACATGGCGGCGGCAAACCTCGTCTCGAGCCAGCTCGCCAAGCGCTATGACGCGCTGCCGATCGCTTTTGTCGATGACCGCACGCTGCTCGTGGCGATGTCCGACCCGGCCAACGTGCTGGCAATCGACGACATCGCGATCCTGACCGGCTTCGAGGTCCGTGCCGCGGTCGCGACGAGCGATGACCTCGCGAATGTGATCTCGCGCCTTTCGCGCCTCGGCGACGTCGTCGAGACCGCCGTCGACGAGGAGGATCAGAGCCGAGCGGCGGAAATACTCGAGCTGCACGAGTCAGCCGACGACGCACCGGTCGTCAAGCTCGTGCACCAGCTCGTCGCTCAGGCCGTCGACGCCGGCGCCTCGGACCTGCACATCATGCCCGACGCCGACGAGCTCCGCGTGCGCTTCCGCATCGACGGCGTGCTGAGCGACGTGACCAGTGTCCCGCGACGGATGGCCGCAGGCGTCGTCTCGCGCATCAAGATCATGGCCGAGCTCGACATCTCCGAGCGGCGCATACCGCAGGACGGCCGCGTCGGGCTCGCGGTCGACGGTCACCATATCGACCTGCGCGTCGTCAGCGTCCCGACGGTGCGCGGCGAGGGGATCGTCATGCGCATCCTCGACAAGGACGCGGTCACGCTCGACCTCGAGAGCCTCGGCATGGCTCCCGGCGAGCTGCACCGCTTCGAGCGCGCCTACCGCCAGGCCTACGGCGCCGTGTTGGTGACCGGCCCGACCGGGTCGGGTAAGTCGACGACGCTCTACGCGGCGCTCAACGACATCAACTCGCCGGAGAAGAACATCATCACGATCGAGGATCCGGTGGAGTACGAGATCGCCGGCATCACGCAGATCCAGGTCAACCCGAAGGCCGGCTTGCTCTTTGAAACGGGGTTGCGCGCGATGGTCCGCGCCGACCCGGACATCATCATGGTCGGCGAGATCCGCGACCGCGAGACGGCAAAGATCGCGATCGAGGCCGCACTGACCGGCCACCTCGTGCTCTCGACGCTGCACACCAACGACGCCGCGACCTCGATCACGCGTTTGATCGAGATGGGCGTGGAACCGTTCCTCGTCGCCTCGGCGATCGACTGCGTCGTCGCCCAGCGCCTCGTGCGCACCCTCTGCCAGCAGTGCAAGCGGCGCGTGATCCTGCCGATGGCGACGCTGCTCGACTACGGCTATCTCACGAGCGTCGACATCGAGGGCTACGAGCCGGTCGGCTGCAAGCACTGCGGAGGCACGGGCTACAAGGGCCGCACCGGCATCTATGAGGTGATGAGCGTCACCGCCGAGATCCGCACGCTCGCGCTGGAGCGACGCTCAGCGGATGAGATGATCGACCTCGCCGTCAAGCAGGGGATGCGCAGGCTGCGCGACGACGGTCTGGAGAAGGTCAAGCAGGGTCGTACCTCGGTCAGCGAGGTCGCTCGCGTGGTCAACAACGCGGCCCGCGCCGACGACTAGCGACGCCCGGCCACCGGCGGCGGCGTGGGCGAAATGACCCCGCTCCAAAAGTTGTTTGAGCTACCGGCGTTTCGTGCCGATATGTCCGTTGTAAGCCCATGGCGATCGAGTTCTCAGAAATCCTCCTCGAGGTTGTGGCACGACGCGCGTCCGATCTCCATCTGACGGCGGGCGCCCCGCCGACGCTGCGCGAGCGTGGTTCGCTCAAGGCGATCTCCGGCTACCCGGCGCTGACGCCCGACGACACGCGCGAGTTCATCTACTCGATCCTCTCGACCGACCAGCGGCGGCGACTGGAAACCGACCTCCAACTCGACTTCGCCTACCTCGTACCGGGTAAGGCACGCTTCCGCGTCAACACCTTCTTCCAGCGTGGCGCACTTGCCGCCGCGTTCCGTCTCGTTCCGGCGCAGATGGTCGCGATCGACCAGCTTGGCCTGCCGGCGATCGTTCACCAGCTCACGCTCCGCCCGCGCGGACTGGTGCTCGTGACCGGCCCGACCGGCTCGGGCAAGACGACCTCGCTGGCGGCGATGATCGACGAGATCAACGCCACGCGCGCGGAGCACATCATCACGATCGAGGACCCGATCGAGTTCCTGCACACGCACAAGCGCTCGCTGGTCAACCAGCGCGAGCTCGGCTCAGACGCCAGCAGCTTCGGCTCGGCACTCCGGGCCGCTCTGCGCGAGGACCCCGATGTAATCCTCGTCGGCGAAATGCGAGACCTCGAGACGATCTCGACCGCCCTGACCGCGGCCGAGACCGGACACCTCGTCTTCGCGACGCTGCACACCCAGGACGCGGCGCAGACGATCGACCGTGTCATCGACGTGTTCCCGCCGCAACAGCAGAACCAGGTGCGCGTGCAGCTCGCGGTCACGCTCCAGGGCATCATCAGCCAGACGCTGCTACCGACCGCCGACGGCGCCGGTCGCTGCGTGGCCTGCGAAGTGATGATCCCGACTCCGGGCGTACGTAACCTGATCCGCGAGGCCAAGGCGCATCAGATCCCCTCGGCGATTCAGACCGGCGGTGTCGTCGGCATGCAGTCGATGGACGCCTCGCTGGCGACGCTCGTTCGCGCCGGCACGATCACCAAGGAGCTCGCCCAGTCGCGCTCCTCGACGCCGGAGGAGCTCGGCCGCCTGCTCGGCGGAGTCTCACTCGTCGCATGACCAGCTTCGCTTTCAAGGCGATGGATCTCGCCGGCGGCCAGATCCAGGGCACCGTCGACGCAGACAGCAAGCAGGCAGTCACCGACCAGCTCAAGGCGCGCAGCCTGATCGTCCTCGACATCGTCGAGAAACGCGCCACGATCGACTTCAACGTCAAGCTGTTCGAGCGGGTCACGCTCAGCGACCTCGCGATCTTCTCGCGCCAGCTCGCGACGATGGTCTCCTCGGGCATGAGCATCCTGCGCGCGCTGTTCGTGCTCGAAGAGCAAACGGAGAACGTCAAGCTCAAGGAGATCCTGACCTCCGTACGCAAGGACGTCGAGGCCGGTCTATCGCTGAGCGACGCGCTCGGTCGCCACCCGAAGGTCTTCGGCCCGCTCTTCACCTCGATGATTCGCGCCGGTGAGATCGGCGGCATGCTCGAGAGCTCGCTCGTGCGGATCGCCGATCAGCTCGAGAAAGAGGACGCGCTGCGCCGCCAGGTCAAGTCCGCGATGGTCTACCCGGCGGTCGTGACGTCGGTCGCCTTCCTCGTGATGATCGTCCTCGTCGTCTACATCGTGCCGGTCTTCGCCAGCGTCCTGACCTCGATGGGTACCACCTCCGCCGAGCAGAGCCTGCCGTGGATGACGCAGATCACAGTCGACTTCTCCCATGCCGTCACCGGCTACGGCTGGGCCATCCTGATCGGGCTCGGTATCGGCGCCTACAGCTTTCGCCGCTGGAAGCGCTCCGACTTCGGCCGTCCGCAGTGGGACGCCTTCCGGCTGAAGATCCCCTTCAAGATCGGCGACATCGTGCAGAAGATCTCGATCGCCCGCTGGGCGCGCACGCTGTCGGCGCTCACCGCCGCCGGCGTGCCGCTGCTCGAGGCGCTCGACATCACCGGCAAGACCGCCGGCAACATGGTCGTCCAGGAAGCGATGGGCTCGGTCATCGCCTCGGTCAAGCGCGGCGGCAGCATCGCCGAACCGATCGCCAGCTCGAGCGTCTTCCCGATGATGGTCAGCCACATGGTCGCCGTCGGCGAGTCGACCGGCGAGCTCGACTTCATGCTCTCGAAGATCGCCGACTTCTACGAGGAGCGCGTCGCCGCCGCCGTCAAGGCGCTGACCTCGATCCTCGAACCGGTGATGATCGTCTTCATCGGCGGCATGGTCGGCTTCATCGTCATCGCCATGTACCTGCCGCTGTTCAAGGTCTACAACGTCGTTCAATAAAGCGACGTCCTCGGCGGCTGACGCCGCCTGCGGGCGTCGCGGCGGCCTGGGCCGCGTGCGAACTAGCATGCGCGCATTGCCACGACTGCGATCAGCGAGGGCCGCAGCTGGACCTTTGACGGTCTAGGCGGGGCGCTCGCCGCGCCGGCCCTGGCGGCGGCGCTGGCGGCGATTGCGCTGCTGAGCGGCGTGAGCGGCGTCGATCTGCCGGCGGCCAGCTACCGCGTGGCGCTGTTCCACGCCGACGGCCTGACGTTGTGGGACCCGGGCTGGTACGGCGGGCACTGGACGCTCTCCTACTCGGTCCTCTTCGGGCCCTTCGCCGGCACGCTCGGCATCGACGCCACCGACCTGCTCTGCGCGGCCGTCGCGGCGTGGGCCTTCGAGCGCCTCGCAGTCGGCCATTTCGGCCGCGCCGGGCGTATCGGCGGGCTCCTCTTCGCCTGCGGAACGCTCGTGGAAGTGGCGGTTGGGCGCGTCCCGTTCCTGCTCGGCGAGGCCCTCGCACTGCTCGCCCTGCTGGCAGCGCAGCGCCGCGGCAGCGCCCCCGCCGCCCGCCTGACGCTGGCCGTCCTCCTCGCGCTGGCGGCCTCGCTCGCGAGCCCGCTCGCCGGGGCGTTTCTCGCGCTCGCGGCGTTCAGCTGGATCCTCGGCGATCTGCCACGGTGGAATTTGCGGGCGGGCGCGCTCTGCGTGGCCGCGTTGCTTCCCGTAATTGCGCTCGAGTTGGCCTTTCCCGGCCAGGGCCGCCAGCCCTTCGCGCCGGCCAACCTCGCCGGAATGCTGATCGCCCTCGCCGCCGTCCTGCTGGTGCTCACGCCCGAGCAGCGTGTGCTGCGCGCCGGCTTCACCCTCTACGGTCTGGCGCTCGTCGGCTCCTACCTCCTGCCGAGCGCGCTCGGCGGCAACGTCACGCGACTCGGCAGCGCCGTCGGACTCGGCCTCGTGGTCTGCCTGCCCGCACCGGTGCAGCGCGCGCGCCTGCTGCTCGCGGTCGCGTTCGTGCCACTCGCGCTCGCGCAATGGTCGCCCGCCGCGGGTGCGCTGGCCGGCCACAGCGACGCTTCGAGCTCGCCCGCCTATTTCCGCCCGCTGCTCACCTACCTCGAGCGCCACGATCAGCCGCTGGGGCGCATCGAGGTCGTTCCCACGGCGACGCACTGGGAGTCCGACTATGTCGCGCTCGCGCTGCCGCTCGCGCGCGGCTGGGAGCGCCAGCTCGACACCGCGCAGAACCCGATCTTCTATGACCGCGGGCGGCTCAACGCCGCGAGCTACCGCGCCTGGCTCGAGCGCAACGGCGTGCGCTTCGTCGCGCTCGCCGATCTGCCGCTCGACTACGCCGGCGTGCGCGAAGGCCAGCTCGTGCGGGCCGGCGTCCCGGGCCTCGTGCCGGTCTGGCACAACGCCGACTGGCGCGTCTATCAGCTGCTCGGCGCGAGCGGGATCGTCAGCGGCCCGGGACGCCTGCTCAGCGAGCACGGCGCGACGGTCGTACTCGAGGCAACCCGTCCGGGCCGCCTCCTCGTGCGCGTCCGCTTCACCACCGCCTGGCACGTGCGCAGCGGAGCCGCGTCGCTGCGCGAGGGCGCGGACGGCTGGATCGCGCTCGACGATCGCCGCGCCGGCAAGATCGTCCTTACGATCAGCCTATGAGCCCGATGCGGCGATCTCCAGGCGCCCGTCGCCCCCGACCCGCAGGGCGCGCTCGCCGCGCAGCATCGCCAAGAGCTCCTCGCCGACCAGCTCGCGACGCCAGCCCCGCAGGGTGCGTACGTCGGGCGGCGGCTTGCCAAGACGCACGCTGGCCACGATCGCCCCGAGGTCGGCGCGGGCGGCGACCAGCTCATAGGCGAGGCCGGAAGCGAGTGCTCGCGCGCGCACCAGCGCCTCGGCGAGTGCGATCTGCGGCGCGTCGATCGGCGAGCTCGGATCGTGGGAGTGCTCCTCGACGGCGATCGGAGGCTGCCTCGCGCCGCTCGCGATCACGTCCAGCAGGCTGACACCGCGCCGGCGCAGGCTGCCTGGATTGACGCCACGGATCTGCTCGAGCTGCTCAGGCGTCCGCGGCGCCCGCTTGGCGAGCTCGACGAGCGCAGCGTCATTGAGCACCGTGCTCGCCGGGCGATCCTGCTGCTCAGCCGCCTGCTCACGGTAGCTGACGAGCGCGTGAGCGATCGCCCGGGCGCTCGGGCTCAGCGAGTTGATCCGCGGCAGCCGCGCAAAGACCTGGTCGGGCTCACGCGCGTCGCTGACCCCTTCGAGCTGGCGGCACTCCTCTTCGGCCCATTCCAAGCGTCCGCTGGCCGCCAGCCTGCGCTCGAGTTCGGCGGCCATCTCGAGCAGGTGCAGCACATCCTCCCGGGCGTAGGCCAGTTGCTCGGCGTCTAGCGGCCGGCGGTCCCAGCGCGTGTAGCTCGCCGTCTTCTGGACACGCACGCCGAGCAGTTCGCGCAACAACGTGTCATAGCCGGCCTGTGCGCTGAGACCGGCGAACCCGGCCGCGACCTGTGTATCGAAGATCGCGTTCACCTCGGTCTGAGCGCAGCGGCGCAGCAACGCGATGTCCTGGCGGCCGGCGTGGACGACGACGGTGACTGCCGGCTCGGCGAGCAAAGCTGCCAGCGGCGCAAGATCGAGCCCCTCCTCGAGGGCGTCGAGCACCAGCACGTCGAGGCTCTGCCCGTCGCTGACAACGAGCTGGATCAGGCACAGCAACGTGCGGTAGCGCCCCTCGCCGACAAACTCGGTGTCGATCCCGAAACGCCCGACGGCGCGGGCGCGCGCGGCGAACTGCTCGAGCCGGGGTTCGCTCACGCGACGGGCGCCCCGCGCATCGCCGTGTTCAGATTCAGGCGGAAGGTCGCGCCGGGTGGACCGTTGACCAGCTCGAGCGTGCCGCCCATGCGCTCAGCGAGCTCCCGGCCAATCGCGAGCCCAAGGCCAAAGCCGCTTTCATCGCCGCGCGCACTGCCGCGATGAAAGCGTTGGAAGATCAGCTCGCGCTCGTCAGGTAGCACTCCCGGTCCGTCGTCTGAGACCTCGAGCGAGGATCCATCATCGCTGCCGCCAACGCGAATCGTCACCGTCGAGTGCGCCGGAGCGATCCGCAGCGCGTTGTCGAGCAGGATCCGCACGATTCGCGCCACGCCGCCCGGGTCGCCCTCGGCCCAGCGCTGAGCGCCGGGGTGGTCGATTGCGATCGTACGCTCGCGCTCGAGCGCACGCAGCTCGAACTCCGCGCTGACCGCCCGCGCGAGCTCGCCGAGCTCAACGGGCTCGCTACGCAGCTCGAGTGTGGAATCGAGGCGGCTGAGGTCGAGCAGGTCGGTGGCGAGGTTAGCCAGGCGCTGGGACTGCTGCTGGGCCAGCGCGACACGCTTGCGCGCGTCGGTTACGTCGACCGGCTCGTTCTCGAGATCATCAGCGAGCAACTCGAGCATCCCGTCGAGCGAGGCCAGCGGCGTCCGCAACTCATGTGAGGCGGTCGCGACGAACGCCCGGCGCGCCTGCTCCTGTTGACGCAGGCGGCCACGCATCTGAGCAAACGCACGCGCCAGCTCGCCGATCTCATCGCGCACCACGTCCTCTGGCACGACGAGGTCCGCGAGCTCGCGTTCATCAAAGCCGCCTTCATCGAAGCCGCTTGTCGCATCGCGGAGCATCTGCAGCCGGCGAACGAGGCGCGACGACAACGCAACGCCGAGCAGCAGCGCGACCGCAAGCCCGGCGGCGGCAGCTTCGAGGAACGCGACGACGACCACATCGGTCGCCTGTTTGACGTAGTCGAGTCGTGTGAAGATCTCGAGCACGAAGTGATCGTGGGCGTCGCTGTAGGGGATGGCAACGGTGAGCAGGCCGCCTTGGAAGAGATCCCGCGGCTTGCCCTTGTTCTTGAGCGCGAGGCTGCTCGCAGCGACCTGCTTTGCCGTCAGCAACGGTACGTCGGAATCGGTGTCATAGAGCGGCTTTGTCAGGCTCGCCGGCCAGACAATCACGCGCTCGGCAGCGTCGCGGCGACGCAACGAGCGGGCCTGTTCCGCAAGCGTCTTGCGCGGCGGGCGTCCGCGCACGAGCGGCAGGCTCGCGAGCCCGGGTTTTGCCAGTTCGACTGCCGACTCGGCGCGGCTGAGGGCATCCGAGTTAAGGCGCGATTTCAGCGGTGGCAGCAGGGCGAGCGCGGCCACCGTGAGCGTCACAACGCTGGTCAGCGCGAGCGCGGCGAGCAGCCGCGGGCGCAGACCGAAACTGAGGCGCTCCGTGCGTGCGCTGGACTGGCTACGCCTCGGCAAAGCGGTAGCCCGCGCCACGCACGGTGACGATCAGCCGCGGATGTTCCGGCACGAGCTCGAGCTTCTCCCGCAGGTGTCGGATGTGAACGTCGATCGCGCGCGGGTCGCGATAGGCAGAGTCGCCCCAGATCGCCCGCAGCAGCTCCTGGCGGTTGAAGAGGTGGCCCGGTTGCACCATCAGGCAAGCGAGCAGCTCGAACTCCGAGAACGTCAGTCGCACCGCCTCATCGCGGACAATCACCACACGCTGCACGCGATCCAGCGTCACCTCACCGATGACCAGCGACTCAGCGCCAGGAGCGCGCGGCGCTGAGCGTCGCAGCACGGCGCGGATTCGACTGCGCAACTCGGCGAGGCCAAACGGCTTCGTCACGTAGTCATCGGCGCCAGCTTCGAGGCCCTGAACCGCGTCGGCTTCGCTGTCAAGCGCCGTGAGCATGATGATCGGGACGACGTTGCGCTGCGCCCGCAGCGTGCGGCAAACGTCGTATCCGTTGGGCCCGGCGCCGAGCGCGACATCGAGCAACACAACGTCGAACGCCTCGCTCGACGCGCGCTCGATCGCCGCGGTTCCGTCGGCGACAGCGGTCACGACGTGTCCTTCGCGCGTGAACGAGCGCGTCAGCGTGTCGCGCAGCGAAGTTTCGTCGTCAACGACCAGGATCGCGAGTGTGGGTGTGACGCTGGCTTGCACCTCCGGGACGGTAGCGCCTCGGCAGGAAATAGAGCATGTCTGGCTGATCCAGTCCAATCGTGCGCGAGACATCGATCCCGTGCGCGCGCACCCAACTGGCGCCCGCCGAGCAGCGCGGCAGCTCGAGTTGGTTGCGCGGCACACACGGTCCGCCGATATAGGCGAAGCGAACCGCGCCAGTCGATACCAACCTTGCGAGCCGCGGGGTCGCGAGCAGCTCGTGATCGCCGTAGGAGGTGAGCGAGAGAATCGGTTGCAGGTCGTGGACGATCAGCGACCCGACGGTGCTCGGATCGGCGACGACGAACTCGTAATGCGCGCCGTCGCGGTGGGCGCTGATATAGCCGCTGATCTCGGCGACTGTCGCCGGCCCGATGAACCCCGTAAACCCGCTGTCGTACTCGTGGTTTGCGACCAGTCCGAGCGAGACGCGCAGCGGCAGCACGAGCGCCGCCGCCCCGAGCCCGGCGCCGAGCAGCCAGATCCGCAAACCGCGACCGCGCAGCGCGCCAGGGACGCGATCAGCGCCCAGCGCGAGCGCGCCGATGGCGAGCGCCGCCCCGAGCACGGTCGCCACCACGACCGGGCTCGAAACGTCGAAGAGGTAGAGCGCGTAAAGCGCGAATGCCACCGCCGCGATCGGCAAGACAAAGCGGCGATATTGCGTGCGCAGGGCCCAGACCAAGCCGATACCGGCGCCGGCGGCGACCGCCGGCGTGAAACCCTCGGCGTAGCGCGGGTGAAGGCGCGCCATCGCGCTGTAAAGCACGAAGCCGATCAGAAGCCAGGCGAGCAGCGCTGCCGCAAACGCGCGGCGGGCCCGCTCGTCGGGCCCTCGTGCACGCACGATCTGCTCGATCAGCGCCGGGATTCCGAGCAGCAGGGCAGCGAGCAGCACGAAGCCGAGCCGCAGCCCTGACAGCGGGTCGTTGTGCTTGAACAGGCGCAGCGGCGAGGGCGGCGCAATCGCCACCGCGGCGCGCTCCGGCTCGCTGTTGTTGGCCGGCCGAAGCGGCGATGCGCCCTGCGCGTTCAAGAGCGATTGCGTCGCCTTGCCGACCAGGCGGTCATAGCCGTTGTAGACGAACGCGGCATTCCAGGCGCTGCCGTTGGTCGAGCCGATCGCATATGGTCGCTGCGAGGCGGGAAAGGCAAGCGTCGCGGTCAGCCAGGAGAGGGCGACGACCGTGAAAACGACGGCGCAAAGCACCAGCCGTCGCGCGCGCTGGCGGTGACAGACCATCAGCCCGAACAGCAGGAGCGCGGGAAGGCACACGAGCCCCTGGAAGACCTTGACGTTGAACGCCAAACCCATTGCAGCGGCTGCCAGATAGCACCAGCGTGAGCGGTCGGTCTGGGCAAAGCGCACCAAGTGCCACAACGCGAGCACGTTGAGGAACATCGCCACGCTGTCCATCGTGTCGCTGCGCGAACTGAGCACGGCAATCGGCAGCACGGCCAGCACGAGCGCACTCGCGAGGCCGGCGAGTGGCCCGTTGATCCGCCGCACAGCGTCGTAGAGCAACGGCGCCGCAAACGTTCCGGCGAGCGCCGGCGGGAGCTTCAACGCCACCGAGCCGTAGCCCAGCAGCTGGGTCGAAATCACCTGCAGCCACAGGTCAAACGGCGGTTTGTCGACTGCCAGCGATGCGCCGGGCTCATAGGCGCCGAAGAAGAAGTTGTGCCAGGAGAGCGCCATGCTGCGCACCGCGGCGTCGTAAAACGGGTCATTCGGAACCAGTCGCAGCGACCACAAGCGCAGCCCGCCGGCGAGCAGCGTGATCGCCGCGAGCGCCAGCTTTTCGCGCCCGGGACGCGACGCTCGCGCGAAGCTCGCGCGCTTCAGTGTCTGCGGGACCGCCACGACCGCGGCAATCATCGCACGCATGCTGGCGGCGCCAGTCGCTAGGCTCGCCATCTCGATGGCCGAAAACCCACCGCCCCAAGAGCCCCCTGCGGGCTGCAGTGCGTGCCGCGGTAGCGGCCGTGTCAGCTCAAACCTCGGCGGCCTGGCGCACCTCATCACCTGCCCGTGGTGTGACGGCACGGGCCAGTGGTTGAGCGACCATGACGCGCAGGCGCACTGGCGCGAGGGTGTCGCGCCGCCAGCCCCCGAGGCCTAGCGCCGCCAGCCCCCGGCCGCGGTGCCGCCAGCGCGCTGGGGGCCTGCACGGCGGATTTCCGATGTCGAAATACCCGTGCGTTTACTTAAGGTCATCTGGGGTGCGGTCGATAGAGGGGCTAGGAAGGCCAGCTCTAAGCTCGGTCGTGATCATGGGCGCTGGCGCCTGACAACACAAACGGATCCTAGGAGGATTCAATGCTGTCCAAGTTGCGCCAGCGCGCAAAGGACGAGCGAGGGTTTACCCTCATCGAATTGCTCGTCGTAATTCTGATCATCGGCATTCTTGCCGCGATCGCCATTCCGTCATTCCTTAACCAAAAGACCAAGGCATACGATGCGTCAGCGAAGGAGCTGGCGCGTACCGCTGAGACGACCGCGGAAACAATCGCGACCGACAACGGCGGCAGCTACTCGACGCTCACTCAGGCCAGCCTGAACAGCTACGAGGCGACGATCCAGACCACCTCTGGTGGCGGCAACGCCTGGATCAGCGCCGCAGGCCCGGGCAGCTCGAGCGCGAACACCTATTACGTTGTCGCGACCGCGAACAACACCGGTGACGTGTTCGAGATCGAGCGGACCGCGAGCGGCAACATCTACCGCTTCTGCGCCGCGTCCGGCACCTCAGGGTTCCCCTACACCACCGGAGCCGTGACGACGAACACCGCCTACACGGGTACGACTGGCGGCTGCGTCAACGGCAGCTGGTAGCAGTAAGAGTAAGACCACTATCTGTAATTCGCACGCGGTAGTACACGGGGCGGCCTTTATCGGCCGCCCCGTTGCGTGTTGGGACTGATATGAACGCGACTGTCACATACGCAATATTTGCCGCGGTTCTCGGAGCCGTCGCAGGCTCGTTCCTCAACGTGGTGGTCTACCGACTGCCGCGCGGCGAGTCACTTCTCAAACCTGGCTCGCACTGCACTTCCTGCGCGACGCCGATCAAGCCGTACGACAACGTGCCGGTACTCGGCTGGATCTGGCTGCGCGGGCACTGTCGCGCCTGCCGCGCCGCGATCTCGCCGCGCTACCCGCTTGTCGAGGCGGTAACCGCCGCGCTCTGCGTCGCCGTGGTCCTGCAGCACTCCTCGTTGGCAGCCGCTCTGCTCGGCATCACGCTCGTGCTCGCGCTCGTGCCGGTCACGCTGATCGACCTCGAACGCCACATCATTCCCAACCGCATCACGGCTCCCGCGGCCATCGCGGCGATCGTGCTCGGTTCGGCGCTGGACTGGTCGGGCGAGCCCGAGCGGCTGATCGCGGGCGCTGCGGCTGGGGGATTCCTGCTGCTCGCGGCGCTTTGCTACCCGCGCGGAATGGGAATGGGCGATGTGAAGCTCGCGGCGGTGCTCGGCCTACTGCTCGGTCGTGATGTTGCCGCCGCGATGCTCGTCGCACTGATCGCGGGCGTCATCGTGGGCCTGGTCGTGCTCGCACGGACACCGTCGGCCGATCGTCGCTCTGTGGGCATCCCATTTGGCCCGTTTCTCGCGCTGGGCGGGCTTGTCGCGCTGTTTGTGGGGCATCCGATCGTGGGTGAGTATTTGCACCATCTACACCGGTGAGGCGTCGCTACTTTTAAACCAGTCCCTGGGTAGAAACCTCCCAGGTAACGGATTTGGTTGCTGGAAATAGGCGCGGCTCGCATAGTTCGCGCCGGATCCAGATTTAGCGAAACGAGCGTCGGAGGATCTAATGCTTCACAAGTTGCGGCAGGCACAGGACGAGCGAGGGTTCACCATAATCGAGCTGCTCGTGGTTATCCTGATTATCGGCATTCTCGCTGCGATTGCCATTCCGGCGTTTCTCAATCAGCGAACGAAAGCTTATGACGCATCGGCGAAGGAGCTGGTGCGGACCGCTGAGACGACCGCGGAAACCATCGCGAACGACAGCAACGGCAGCTATTCGACGCTGAGTCGGACCACTCTGAACAGCATCGAGTCAACGATCCAGACCTCCGCCGGCAACAGCGCGTGGATCAGCGCGGCGAGTGCGTTCCCGGGATCCAATTCCAGCTACTACGTCGTTGCGACCGCCAATAACACAGGCGATCAGTTCGAGATCGAGCGCAGCGCCAACGGTCAGCTAGCACGCTTGTGTGGCGGCCCGGCAACCGGCGCGAACGCCTGGTCGCCGCAAGAGAGCAGCTACAGCTCGACGCCGAGCTACAGCGGCCCGGTCGTCGGCGGCTGCGCCAACGGCAGCTGGTAGCTACCGGCGCAGTCGCCACTGAGCACGGTGAGCGCCGTCGCGGGCCACGAGACAGCCTTGACCTCCGGGCTGTCAGGCCCGCCGGCGCGGCGCCGAGCGGCGCCGAGCGCCGCCAACCCTCACGGTTTCGCGCCGCTCGCGCCCGCACGGCGCGATTGGAGCTTTATTGCAGCGCTAAGGTTGCGCGGCTTGCGGTCGATAGATGTGGGTGCGGGCGCTCCCAATGTGTGCCCCCGCTGCCTGCATCATGTTTGAGCGTCTGCGCCAACCAGTCTTCGCCAAGCGAGCCAGCTCTGAGGTTGAGGAGCCGGCTAGCGTCGCGGAACCCACAGCCGAAGGGCAGCCTGGCGGGTCAGACGAGGCTGCTACCGGAAAGGTGCGCGGCAAGATCGAGTTCGCGAGCGCCGCGAGCGCCGCAAAGGCCCTTCGCCGGCGGCGCGTACGCCGCGGCGGCGGCGGCGGCGGCAACGAGCGCACGCTCGTCGGCCTCGACATTGGTCCGGGCATGGTGGTTGCGGCCAAGTCTCACGTCAACGGCAAGCTCGAAGTCGACCAGGCCGCGTGGGCGCCGCTCGGCGCCAACATCGTGCGCGACGGCGAGGTCAACGACATCGAGGCGCTCGCTGACACGCTACGCGAGCTCTTCAAGACCAGCAAGCTCGAACGCCGCGTGCGCATCGGTATCGCCAACCAGCGCATCATGATGCGCCGAATCGAGCTGCCGCCGCTCACCGACGATGGCGAGATCGATCAGGCGGTTCGCTTCCAGGCTGCGGATGAGATCCCGATGCCGATCGCGAGCGTTGTCCTCGACTACCGCTCACTGGGGATCATCGACGGTGCGGACGGCCCGCGACTGAACGTGCTGCTTGTCGCAGCGCGTCGCGACATGATCGAACGCGTTTTGCAGGCATGCCGGCTTGCCGGCTTGCAGCCGCAGGGTATCGACCTCGCGGCTTTCGGCATGGTCCGTGCTCTGCGTCCGCTTGACGCGGGAGAGAACGAGCACATTCTCTACCTGTCAATCGGCGGCTTGACAAATCTTGCCATCAGCCACGGTCGCATGTGTGAGTTCACGCGCGTCATCCAGGCGGGTCTCGATCCGATTCTTGCTGAGGTCGCATCGCGTTGCGCCATTCCGATCAGCGAGGCGCGGACACTGCTGAACAGGGTGGGAGCCGATAGCTCACCTGCAGCCGCAGCGGAGCCGCTCGAGGTCACCGTGCCTCTGGCGCCCGATCCGATCGTGGCTTTCGCTGACCCGGCACCGCTGGTCGACTCGGGTTTTGACGAGTCGCCGGCAATTCCCGCCGAAGAGCCGGTCGCCGCGGAAGTGCCGGAGTTCGGTCGTGAGCTGCCAGTAGCCGCACCGGCGCCGGCGGATGAGCAGGTCGAGATCGCTCGATCGGCGCTGTCGGACGGCATTCGCCGCATCGCCGCCGAGGTTCGCAACTCGCTCGACTTCTACCTTTCGCCACAGGGTGACGAGCACGCGACGCGCGGTGTCATCTGTGGCCCGGCGCTTGACGTTCCCGGCTTCCAGTTCGCCCTTTCGCGCGAGCTCGGGATTGACCTTGCGCACGCTGACGTTGCGCTCGCGTCGGCCGAAGCTGCGGGCAATGTGCCGCCCAACTTGATCGCTGTCGCCGCCGGGCTGTCCGTGCCGGAGGGCCCACAGTGAGAGCGATAAACCTCATCCCAGCCGAGCAGCGCCGTGGCGCGGGTGGCCTCGCCGGTCGCACGGGCGGCGTCGTGTACGTGATCATGGGCGGTCTGGCGGTGCTCGTTGCGCTTGGCGCGGTGTACGCGTTTGCCGTGCACCACGTCGCGACGCGCAAGACGACGCTCGCCGGAGTGACCGCCGAGAGCGCCGCCGTTAGCGCTCAGGCCTCAGCGCTACAGCAGTACGTGCAGTATCAGACGCTCACCCGGGCGAACATCGGGGCTGTGGCGTCGGTGGCTGAACAGCGCTTTGACTGGTCCCGCGCTATGCGACAGATCGCGCTGGCGCTCGGGCCCGGGGTGACCATCAACTCACTGAGCGGGACCGCGGGTGCCGGCGGCGGCGCTACCGGCCCTGCAGGTGCCGCGACGGCTGCTGACAGCGCCTCGTTCTCGCTCGCCGGCTGTGCGCGCACCCAGCTCGTCGTCGCCGACCTCATCACGCGGTTCCGTGAGCTGCAGGACGTCAGCGGCGTAACGATCTCCTCCTACAGCAAGGCGGCGGACGTGAGCCTCAAGCCCCCCAAGGGCGTCGCTTATCCGCCTTGTGGCTACGTGTCGTGGGGCATGAACTTCACTTACAACCCCGGCTACGGCTTGCCGTCGCCGAAGCTGCCGAGCGGTGTGAACGCGGTGCGAGGCTGACATGGGCGCTCGTCTGAAACTGATCATCACCGCCGTTGTTGCGCTCGTCGTCGTGTTCGCGATGTGGAGCCTCGTGGTATCTCCTGAGCGCAGCAAGGCAAGCAAGCTACTGGGTCAGATCTCCAGCGCGCGCGCGCAGCTAGCCAGCGCACAGCAGCAGGTCGTGGTCGCTGAGCAGGCGCGCAGCCAATACCCCGCCGACGTGCGTTCGCTGGCTGCGCTTTCGGAGTCGGTGCCGCCGGGCAATCCGATCCCGCAGCTGATCGACCTGGTCAACAGCATCGAGATCAAGCACAAGGTCAACTACACGGCAACGTCGGTAAGCCCAGGCGCGGCGAACGGCGGGCTCACGCCGGTGACTCTGAGTTTCCAATTCATCTCCGACTACCTCGACTTGCAGCAGTTCGTCCAGGACTTCGACTCTTTGACGCAAAGCAACGGATCGAGCGTCCTCGCCAACGGTCGTCTCGTCACGGTCAACTCGATCAGCCTCGCCCCGGCTGCCAGCAGCCTCAACGCGTCGGTCAACATGACCGCCTATGAGACGGCGCCAACGGCGGCCACGGTCGCGGCGGTCACGCCATGAACTTCTTTCGCTCGTTGCTCGCCGACCTACGAGAGCGGCAGATCTTGCCGGCCGTCGTACTGCTCGTGGTGCTCGCGATCGGTATTCCGATCGGTGCGTCGGCAGCTCTCTCAAGCAGCGCCGCTCCACCGCCGGTTCACATCGCGCCGGTGACCCTCACGCCGCCACCCGGCGTACTTCCGCCGGCATCGGAAATCGCTGTCACCCAGGCGACACCGACTCAGAAGTCGGTGGTGTACAAGGGCACGGAGCTGAATCCGTTCCGCACCGCCTCGGCACCTGCGAGCAGTGCGGCTTCGACGAGCTCGACGCCGGCAAAGACGACGAGCACGACCTCGACGACGGTGACGCCTGCCGTTACGACACAGCCCAAGTCGACCGCGCCGACCAAGTCGAGCACTCCGACCACGGGCCCGTCGAAGCTCAATGACGACGAGGCCTACACCGTGGACGTTTTGACTGCCTACGGGAGTCAGGAGGATGCCCTCGTCGACCTTCAGCGGCTGACGCCGTTGCCCGCGAACAGCCCGGCCGAGATCGTCTACCTCGGCGTGCTCAAGGGCGGCAAGAAAGCTGCTTTCCTCTTGACCGACGCGGTTTCGAGCACGCTCAAGACGTCTTCCGGGGTGACCTGTCTGCCGAGCAAGGCCGACTGCCAGGTCGCCGAGCTCGACCCGGGCGCCCAGATCGAGATCGTGCCCGCCCACGGGCAGAGCTCGGTCAGCTCGTTCACGCTGGAGCTCGGCAATATCGGCGATCAGGCCTACCAGTCGACCGCGGATGCGACGACCGCGCGTGCCAGCGTCGCCGACTCCGGCAAGCAGATCCTCGCCACCTCAACCTCCACCGAGCTCGGGAAGTTCTTCTACGACATGGGGCTTGGCGCCCTGGTCTACTCCCCCCCGGGCGGCGGGACTACAACCGGCGTAACGGGCGCCAGCGGCGCGAGCGGCGCGAGTGGCGCGAGTGGCGCGAGTGGCGCGAGCGGCGCAACCGCCCCGACGTCCTAACCGCCGTCTCGCCAGAGCGCGGCTTAGGGCTGCTCTCGGCGTGTCCCTAGCAGAGCTTTGCAGCGCTTGCGGGCGAAGCGCCCGGCGAAACCGCAGCCGCGCTCCGTAAGCTTCGCCGTCTGATGGCTGCGCTGCGCATGATCACCGCCGGCGAGTCCCACGGCCCGGGACTCACCTGCATAGTCGAAGGGCTGCCGGCCGGGCTCGAGCTCGACCGCGAGGCGATCAACCGCGATATGGCTCGCCGTCAGCTCGGCTACGGCCGCGGTGGCCGGATGAAGATCGAGAGCGACGCTGCGCAGCCGACTGGCGGCGTCCGTCACGGTCGCACGCTCGGCGGCCCGATCGCGCTGAGCATCGCCAACCGTGACTACGCCAACTGGGAGGAGCGGATGAACCCGTGGCCCGTCGAGACGCCGCTGGAGGAGGTTCACCTTCCGCGTCCGGGCCACGCCGATCTCGCCGGCGTGCAGAAATTCGGCTTTAGCGACGTGCGCGACGTGTTGGAACGCGCGAGCGCCCGGGAGACCGCCGCCCGCGTTGCCGGTGGCGCGCTGTGCAAGGAGTTTCTGCGCGCGCTGGGCGTCGCGGTCGTCTCGCGCGTCCTCGCAATCGGCACTGTCGTCGCCCCAGCAGTCGAGGAGCCGCTGACGCTCGCCCATTTCGCCGCCGTCGACGACTCGCCGGTCCGTTGTCTCGACGACGAGGCCACGCGGGCGATGGTCGAGCACATCAACACGCAGCGCAAGGCCAACGAATCGCTCGGCGGCGTCTTTGAGGTGCGCGCCTTCGGCCTCGTTCCGGGGCTCGGCTCCCACGTCTCCTGGGAGGAGCGGCTCGACGGGCGCCTGGCCGGCGCGATCTGCTCGATCCAGGCTATCAAGGGCTTCGGGCTCGGCGACGGGTTCGCGCTGGCCGCGAAAGCCGGATCGCTCGCGCACGACGAGATCTTTCACTCCCCAGAGCGGGGCTTCTACCGCGAGACCAACCGTTCCGGTGGCGTCGAGGGCGGCATGACGAACGGTGAACCGCTGATTGTCAGCGGGGCGATGAAGCCGCTGCCGACGCTCACCAAACCGTTGCGCTCGGTCAACATCGAGACGCTCGAGGCCGGCGGAGCGCTGCGCGAGCGGACCGACTCCTGCACGGTGCCGGCGGCCGCTGTGGTGGGCGAGGCGATGGTGGCCTACGTGCTCGCTGACGCTTACCGCCAGAAGTTTGGCGGCGACCACATCGACGACGCGCGCGCCGCCCTCCGCGCGTACCGCGAGCGGATCGGATGGCAGGCGAGCTGAGCACGCGGGGCGCGATAGTCATCGTCGGCTTCATGGGCGCCGGGAAGACGACGGCGGCGCGCGCGCTCGCTCGCGCTCGTGGCAGCTCTGCGCTCGACGCCGACAGCCTGATCGAGGAGCGACTCGGCACCACGATCACCCAGGCGTTTGCGCGCGACGGCGAGCCCGCGTTTCGCGCCGTAGAGGAGACCGTCGTCGGGGATCTACTCGACCGCGCTTCCGCTGGCGAGATCATCTCGCTGAGCGGTGGCGCTATCGGCTCCGAGCGGGTGCGCGCAGCGCTGCGCCGGCATCTAGTCGTGTGGCTGGACGTCGGGCTCGCGGTAGCCTGGCGGCGCAGCGCCGGTGACAAGCGTCCGCTCGCGCGCAATCGCGCCGCGTTCGAAGCGCTCTACAACGAGCGCGTGCCGCTGTACGAGTCGGTCGCCGACGCGATCGTGCCCGGCGGCGCGCGCCATGCGGTTCCCGGCGCCTACGACGCGCTTGAGGAATTGCGCCGAGCGCCGGCGGGTACCCGCTTGTTGTGGGCGATAAGCCCCTCCGCCGAGTACCCGGTTTGGGTTGGGCGGGGAGTGCTCGGCGCGGGCGTGTGGCCGATCGTGCGGGGGCCCTCGCGACGCTTTTTGATCGCCGACGAGCAGGTCGCGCCGCTGTTGGCCGAGCGCCTTGGCGAGGTCGACGGGCAATTGCTGATCCAAGGCGGTGAGGCCAACAAGACGATCGCGAGCGCCGAGCAGATCTGGCGCGGCCTGGCCCTTAGCGGCGCGGCGCGCACGGACCACCTTGTCGCGCTGGGTGGTGGCGTCGTCGGGGACCTCGCGGGATTTGCCGCCGCGACCTACCAGCGCGGCGTCCCGGTCGTGCAGATCCCGACGACACTCGTAGCGCAGGTCGACTCAGCCTACGGCGGCAAGACCGGTGTCGACCTTCCCGAGGCGAAGAACTACGTTGGCGCTTTTCACCAGCCGGCCGGGGTCCTTGTCGATCCGGCGGCGCTCGACACGCTGCCCGCGGCGGAGCTCAGCGCGGGCTATGCCGAGGTGCTGAAGACGGCCTTGATCGCCGGCGGGGCGCTATGGGAACAAGTGGCGGCGGACGCACCGCTCGACGAGCGGATGATCGTCGACTGCATTCGCTGCAAGCTCGCGGTTGTGGCCGCAGACGAGCACGACGGTGGCCTGCGTCAGGTCCTCAACCTCGGTCACACGGTCGGTCACGCGATTGAAGCAGCGACGCACTACACGCGCTATCGCCACGGTGAGGCGGTCGCACTCGGGCTGCTGGTCGCTTTGCGGCTATCTGGGCAAGCGGAGCTTCGCGAACAGGTGAGCGAGCTGCTCGCGGCCCATGGATTGCCGACGCAGGCGAGCGAGCTCGAAGCGGCGGCGGTATTGGCGGCGACCAAGCTCGACAAGAAGCGTGGACCGCAAGGGGTCGCGCTGGTCCTGGTCGAGGCGCCCGGTCGTGTCCGCTACGGCGCGGCGATCGCTGACGCCGATCTCGAGCGCGCCGTGCGCGAGGTTCTCGTGTGATGAGCCCCGCGCGCAGCCGCGTCGAGGTGATGCACGGCGTGAACCTCGACATGCTCGGCCGGCGTGACCCGGCACACTACGGCCTGCTCACGCTCGCTGACCTCGAGCGTCAGGTGAGGGAGTTTGCGCGGGAGCTGGGGCTCGAGGTGCACTTCTTCCAGACCAACTCGGAGAGCGAGTTCGTCGAGCACCTGCGTGAGCTCGCCAACTCGGCCGACGGGCTGCTGATCAACGCCGGCGCGTGGACGCACTACTCATGGGCGATTCACGACGCGCTCGAGATCGCGGCGCTGCCCGCGGTGGAGGTCCATCTCTCGAACGTCGAAGCCCGCGAGGAGTGGCGCCGCGTCTCGGTTGTCCGCGACCTCTGCGTCGCCCGCGTCGTCGGACAGGGCGTCGAGGGCTATCGCGAGGCGCTCGTGCGACTGAGCAAGGAGCTCGACGGGTGAGCTCGGCGAGCGTTGAGGACGCAACGGTTGGCTCCACCCGCCTGGAGCGTGTGCGGGAGATGCTCGCGGAGCCTTCGCTCGATGCGCTGATCGTCGCCGGCGCCGCCAACCTCCGCTACCTGACGGGCTTCACCTCGAGCGACGGCGGCGCCGTGATTGCTGCGGATGGCAGCGCCCGGTTCCTCACAGACTTCCGCTACCAGACGCAGGCGCGCCAGCAGGTCGACCCAGCGTTCACGCAGGAGATCGTCGCCGGCGAACTGCTTGAGGGGCTTGCTCGCGCGCTGCCACCGGGCCGAGTGGGCTTCGATGATGTGGCGACCAGCGTGCACCAGCTCGCGCGCCTGCGCGAGCTGGTCGGCGAACGCGTCGAGCTGGTTGCCGCGGGCGGTTTGATCGAGCGCCTGCGCGCCGTCAAGGACGCTGGCGAGCTCGAACGGATCGCCGCGGCGGCGGCCCTCGTCGACGGCATCTATGAGTGGCTGGTGGAGCGTGGCTTCGGCGGGCGCCAGGAGCGCGTCGTGGCGCTCGAGCTCGAGCACGAGATGCGCCTGCGTGGCGCGGACGCCCCGAGCTTCGGATCGATCGTTGCGAGTGGCGCGCATGGTGCGCTGCCACACGCGGAGCCGCGCGACGTCGCGATCGAGCGCGGGACGCTCGTGACCGTCGATATCGGCGCGCTGCTCGATGGCTACTGCTCAGATTGCACGCGCACGTTCGCCGTCGGCGAACCGACTGCGCAGGCGCGGGAGATCTATCAGCTCGTGCTCGCGGCGCAGCTGGCTGGCCTGGACGCCGTCGCGCCCGGCCTCGAGGGGCGGGCAGTCGACGCGCTGGCGCGCGCGGTGATCGAGGACGCGGGCTACGGTGAGTGCTTCGGGCACGGCCTCGGGCACGGTGTCGGGCTCGAGATTCACGAGGCGCCGCGGCTGGCGCGCCACGGCGCCGAACAAGTGCTGCGCGTCGGCAACGTCGTCACCGTCGAGCCCGGGGTCTATCTGCCGGGGACGCTCGGCGTGCGGATCGAGGATCTGGTGGTGGTCGAGGCAGAAGGGGCGCGACGGTTCAGCCACTTCACCAAGGAGTTGCTCGTCGTCGAGTGAGGTCGTTCGGCGAATGCGCGCGTTGCGGCGCCATCTCGCCGGCGATAGACCCCAGCCGCGATCACCGCCAACGCGACGATCGAAGGGATGATGAAGGACAGCGCCTGCTGGTTTGCGCTCAGGTGCGCTGGTAGGTATTTGAAGATCGCCCAGGCGGCGAGGCTTGCCGCCAGCGCGCCGACCGGGGCGCGCCGCTTGACCGTCGTTTCCCAGCTGAGCAGGGCGATGACGAACGGGATCGGGTAGTAGATGAGATCCCACGGATCGAGCATGCAGCGCAACAGGAACAGCATCACCAGCAGCAGCAGTGCACTCTCGCGCGGCGTCCGCCGTGCCAGCGCGATCAGCGTGAGGGGGAGGCCGATCCACACGATCAGTAGGTGGGCGCGCCCCTGGAGCCAGGGCGGGGGAAGTCGGAAGCCCTGGATGATCTGGCCGCGCATCGCCGGTATCCAGTGCCCTGGCGTGCCAAAGAACCACCACAGCTGCTGGGTGTAGAAGATGCCTCCCGTGTCGTTGGCGGTGATACGAGCGCTGGCGATCTTGAGGTCGTAGGAGACGAGTGCAATCGGCCCGAGCAGCGCGACGGCCACGACGCAGGCGATCACGAGCGCGCGCAAGCGGTGTGCGGGGAGGGCAAAGAGCACCGGCCCGACCGCGACCAGCGCCCAATCCTTGTTGGCGATTGCCGCGCCGAGCAGCAGCCCGGCCCAGGTCGCGTGACCGCGCATCGCGCAGAGGACGGCGACGACGCAGAGGACGCCGCCGAGGATCTCCTCGGGGTGACCGATCAGCAGCGCGTAATAGGTGAGCGGATTGGCCACGCAGACAACGACGGTCAACGCGACGGCGAACCAGCCGGCTCCGCCGCGACGCAGCCGTGGCGCGATCCATACGGCGAGACCGGCGAGCGCGAGCAGGCAGGGAAGTGCCGAGAAGCGGTAGACGAGCCGGGCGCTGCCACCGGCGAGCGAGGCTAAAAGCGCGAACGGAGCGCGCATCACGAGCGACGGTCCGTAGGGAGGGGCGAGCTCGAGAAACCCGATCACGTGGCCGTGGAGCAGGGCGTTCAAGGGCACCCTCGATTCCGTCCCCCAGTCGCTCAGCGTGACGTTCCAAGGCTGCAGCCAGAGCATTGCGAGCGAGCCCGCGAGGGCCAGCAGTGCGACCAGCGCGAGCTGGGGGCGGGTGATCGCCGGGAGCGGCGAGCGTGAGATCACCGCGGGCCGCGGTCGACCGAGGACGCGCTGATCGTTTTGGGCGGCGGGCGTCATTGAGCGCTCGAGGAGATCGCCGGCTGGCGTGTGGCGCGCCCGAGCAGCGGTCTGTTGCCGGTGCGTAGCGCTGGCAGTGCGGGTCGGAAGAGCGCCAGGGAAAGTGCCGCGAGCGCCGGCAGCGCCACGATCAGGAAGACCGCGGATTGGACGTCGGCGTTGGCGTAGTTCGGTACCGCCTCGAAGATGGCCCAGGTCGCGGCCGTGGCGATCAATGTAAAGAGCGGCGGCCGGCGGAAGGTCAGCGACTCCCAGACGAGCAGAGTGATGATGAAGGGCAACGGGTAGTAGACGTTGTCCCAGGGGTCGAGCACGCAGCGCGCGAGCAGCAGCACCGCCAACAGCAGGAGCGCGTCGGCGCCGCCGCGTCGACTGCGCCCGCTGCGCAGTGCGAGCAGGGTGAGCGGGAGCCCCAGCGCGATGATCAGCGGGTGGCTGATGTCAGAGAGCCATGCCGGTGGGGTGCGATAGCCCGCGTGGATGCCGGAGGGGCCGCTGACGAGGTGTCCGTGGGAGCCGAGGAACCACCACACCTGCCAGGGCTGGAAGATCGTGGCGGTGTGGGCGATCGTCAGCGCGCCGCCAGTTGCCTTGGTCGTGAGCTGGGCGATGATGAGCGGCGCATAGAAGACCACGGCGATAGCGCCGGCCAGCATCAGCGTGCGCCAGCGGCGCGCCGGCAGGGCGATCAGTACCGGGCCGATGGCCAGGAGCGCCCACTCCTTGTTGACGATCGCGAGGCCGAGCAGCAGGCCGGCCCATACGTAGCGGCTGCGCTGGGCGAGGAGCACGGCGGCGATGCAGAGGACGGCCCCGAACAGCTCCTCGGGGTGACCGACAATGCAGGCCTCCATCGTGATCGGGTTGGCGACGCAGAGCGTGAGCGCAGTCGCGCGGGCGAGGGTGGAGGAGCCGAGCGCGCGCATCCGGGAGCAAAGCCAGACGCCGAGCAGCGCGGCGGCGATCAGGCATGGCAGCGCCACCACCTGGTAGACGGCGAACTCGCCGCCTCCCCAGAGGCCCGGAAGCAGCGCGAATGGTGCGCGCAGCTCGAGCGAGCCGCCGTAGCCCGGGGCATGCTGGAAGAAGGCCCACACGTGCCCGGCGACGAGCGCGTTATACGCCGGCGTCACCTCGAAGTCGTAGTCGGTCCAGGCGAAGCCGTAGAGACCGAGATAGACCATCGTCCAGACGCCCACGCCGGCGAAGACGAGCGCCAGCCCGTGTTCGCGGAGCCGCCTGGTCACGCTTGATATATCGGCCCGCGGTTGGCTGCTCTTGAGGCGTGGCGGTGCCGTTTCAGCCAGGCGTGGACAGTCCGACGGAGAGGTCGGCCGGTGACGGCGCGAGCGTCTTTGGGCGATGCTGGAGGCGATGCTGCCGTTCGCCGTCTCGATTTGCATCCTCTCCCTGGCGCAGGCGGGCGTTGTCGGGCTCCCGGCAGCGCGCGAGATCGCGCTGCTGCGGCGACTGCGATCGGGTTGGTGGGCCCTCGCGCCGGCCGCATCGGTGGTCGGATTCGTGTTCGGTGTGCGCGTGCTGTCGGGCCTCGCCGACGGCCTGACCTACCTCGCGCTGGTCGCGGTGCCGCTGCTCGCGGCGATTGCCCTGGGCTGGCTGATGCGCGGCGCGCGTCCGCTCTTTGCGCTCTTTGCGCTCGCTCTCTTTGCGCTCGCCTGGGCTGACCGCGGGGGTCTTGCGGGCGAGGCTTCGGGGCTGCTGCTCGATGCGCTCTCCTGCGTCGCGCTCGGGGTCATCGCGGTCGCGGTGACGCCGGCGCGGCTCGTCAAGCTCGCGATTGTTGCGATGGCCGCGGTCGACACGTGGCTCGTGGTCACCAACCTTTTGGCGGCGCCCAACAACACGCTCAACGGGCTGGCACCCGTCGCGCATCTGCCCCAGCTCCAGCGGGTGGTTTTCGGCTCGGCGGTGATGGGCTACGGCGACCTCTTCATCGCCGGTCTGCTCGGCGCTCTACTCGCCGCCCAGCTTGGCCGCCAGCGCCGGGCAGTGCTGATCGCGGCAGGCCTGGCGCTCGCGCTCGACCTGCTGTTCTTCGTCGTCAACCAGCTCCCGGCCACGGTTCCGATCGCGCTGACGCTGGTTGTGCTCGAGTTTGCGGCGTGGCGCTCGCGCGGACGCGCGGCGGACGCGGCGAAGGTGTAGCGTGGCGAACGTGGCATACGTCAAGCCTGGGCCTTCACGCGCAAGGTGTTCAAACCCATTTGCGATGCGTTTCGGGATCGGCGGCTCGGCGGCGCTTATCGTCAAGCGACGCTCGAGCGGCGCAACGCAGGAGATCCCGGTCGTGCCGATCATCCATGACGGCGCGGAATACGTCGTCTCGGCGCGCGGTGAGTCCGACTGGGTGCGCAATGTGCGGAGCGCCGGAAGGCTCGAGCTGCGCCGCGGCGGTGCAAGCAAGGTCTACAAGACAGTCGAGATTCCGGTCCCCGAGCGTGACGATGTGATCGCTGCCTACCGCGTGAAGGCCGGGCGCGCCGTCGCCCCATATTGGAAGCAGCTGCCCGACGCCGCCGACCACCCGACGTTCCGCCTCGAGTCAGACTGAGGCGCCCGCGGCGGGTTGCCCTCGGGGTCGATCTCGGCGTTGACCGCCGTGCGCCCCGGATAAGTTCGTCACGCCCCGCGTAGACTGGGTCTCGGATGGTTACGACCAACCAGTTCAGGAACGGTAACCACATCGAGGTCGATGGGGTCATCTTCAAGATCCTCGAGTTCCAGCATGTCAAGCCCGGCAAGGGCGGGGCGTTCGTGCGCACGAAGCTGCGGCGGATCTCCGACGCCGCGGTGATCGACCGCACGTTTCGCGCCGGTGAGCGCTTCCGGTCGGTGCGGACGGAGTCACGCAAGATGCAGTTCCTCTATGCCGATGGCGGCGATGCGCACTTCATGGACAGCGGCTCCTATGAGCAGATCGCGATCCCCGAAGCACGGCTGGCGGAGCCGTTGCGCTGGACGCGGGCGAGCGACGAGGTCGACGTGCTGTTCATCGACGACGAGCCGGCTGACATCCAGCTGCCGAGCGCCGTCGATCTCGAGGTGAGCGACACCGAGCCCGGCCTGCGCGGCGACACCGCCTCGGGCGGTGGTACCAAGCCGGCGACGCTCGAAACCGGAGCGCAGGTGCAGGTGCCGCTGTTCGTCAGCATCGGCGATCGGATTCGCGTGGACACGCGCACCGGCGAGTACGTTTCGCGGGCCTAGAGTCGGCATGCGACGCAGCGAGCAACGTCGCGCGGCCGTCATCGCGCTCTACCAGCACGATCTCACCGCGCGTCCGCTCTCGGAAACGCTCGACGCAAAAGCGACGCCGCTGACCCGCTCGCTCGCGCACGCCGGCGCCGATCGCGCGCTCGAGCTCGACGAGCTGATCGAGCGCCACGCGCACGGCTGGACGGCGGCACGGATCGCGCCGCTCGAGCGCAGTATCCTGCGCGTGGCGTTGGTCGAGATCCTCCATCCCGACGCCGTCGAGGCGCTGCGGCCGATCCCGCCGGAAGGCGCGATCGACGAGGCTGTGGAGAGCGCAAAGGTGTTCTGTGGGGCCGATGCGCCGGGCTTCGTCAACGGCATCCTCGACGCGATACTCCGTGAAGTGCGCGCTGCCGCGCCGCACTGACCGCCCAAGACATCCCCCTGGTGCGCGACAATGACGCGATGAGCGACGCGGCAGACAATCTCGATGAGCTGATCGATCGGCTCGAGCGGGCCGCCGCCCAGCTGCGCTCGGGCGAGCTGTCGGCTGACGCTGCGGCGACGCTTGTCGAGGACTGTGCCGCACTTGCCGGGGAGGCGAGCGCTGAGCTCGAGCACCGCGCCCGGCTGGGCGCCGAGGAGCCCGCGCCGGCACAGGAAACCCTTTTGTAGTGGTCTCGGGTAGCTACCCGGACCATCTGCGCGAGCAGGTTGACGCCTACCTCCAGACGATCAGCTTCAGCGAAGACGCCGATCTCGCCGGGCTCGAGGAGGCGATGCGCTACTCGCTGCTGGCCCCCGGCAAGCGCATCCGACCGGTGCTCTGCCTGGCCTCGGCGGCGGCGCTCGGCAAGAGCCCCGCGTCGGTGCTGCCGGTCGCCGCCGCGCTCGAGCTGATCCACACCTACTCGCTGATCCACGACGACCTGCCGGCGATGGACGACGACGAGCTGCGCCGCGGACTTCCGACGTGTCACGTCGCGTTCGGTGAGCATGTCGCGATCCTCGCCGGCGACGCGCTCTACGCCGAGGCCTTCCGCCACGTCGTCGAGCACCAGCAGGCCGAGGCGGCGAACGTGGTGGCCGTGATCGGCTGCCTCGCCGCCGCGACCGGCGTCGACGGGATGGTCGGCGGGCAGTACCTCGACGTCGCGACGGCGGCGCCAACGGGGCCCAACGGGCTGCGCCACCTGCACGAGCTGAAGACGGGGCGACTGATCGCGGCCGCCGTGGAGTGCCCGCTTTTACTGAGCGCCCCGAGCGAAGGGGAGACTATGCTTGTTTACAGGCGATTTGCCGCGGAGCTCGGAGTGCTCTTTCAGATCGTTGACGATATTCTCGATGTCACCGGAACGGATGTCGCATTGGGAAAGCCAAGCGGCAGCGATGAGCGCCACGGCAAGCGCACGTATGTGTCAGAGCATGGGCTCGAGCACGCACGCGAGCTCGCCGCCCGCTCCCACCAGGCGGCGCGCGACGCGCTCGCGCTGGCGGCGCCGGTAGGCGCCAACGAGCTCGAGCAGATAACCGACTTCATCTACACCAGGTCTTCGTGAAAAAGCCGCCAACTACCCGACTGCTTGAGGGCATCGACGCCCCGACTGACCTGCACTGGCTGACCGACGCGCAGCTCGCCCAGGTGGCCGACGAGGTCCGCGAGCACATCATCGAGACGGTCGGCGAGATCGGCGGTCACTTCGGCGCCAATTTGGGGACCTGCGAGCTGGCCGTGGCGCTGCACTCGCTGCTTGACTCGCCGCGCGACAAGATCATTTGGGACGTCGGCCACCAGGCCTACCCGCACAAGGTGCTCACCGGTCGCCGCGACCAGCTCGAGACGATCCGCCAGTACGGCGGCCTCGCACCGTTCTGCTCGATCGCGGAGTCCGAGCACGACATCATCGGTGCCGGTCACGCATCGACCTCGATCGGCTATGCCGTCGGCATCAAGGAGGCGATGCGCCACGCCAGACGCTCGGGCGCCGACGGCGCCAAGGCGGCCGGTGAAGGGCATGTCGTCGCGGTGATCGGCGACGGCGCGATGACCGGTGGCGTTGCCTTCGAGGCGATCCACCAGGCCGGCGGGCTGGGAACGCCGATCGTTGTCGTGCTCAACGACAACGGGATGTCGATTGCGCCGAATGTCGGCGCGCTGTCGCGCTACTTCAACCGGGTTCGCCTGAACCCGCGGCTGTGGCGCGCCCGCGAAGGCGTCGAGGGCGGCTTGACCAAGCTGCCGGTCGGCATCGGCTCGGCGTTCGAGCGGCTCGGCCCGCAGCTGAAGGAGTCGATCAAGGCGTTCTGGGCACCGGGGCTTTTCTGGGAGGAGCTCGACTGGGCCTACACCGGGGTGATCGACGGCCACGACATGCGCGGACTGCGCGTCGCGCTGCGCGAGGCGCTGGCCGCCGAGCGACCGGTTGTCGTGCACATCGCGACGGTCAAGGGGAAGGGCTTCGCGCCGGCCGAGGACGGCGGCCTCGAGGGGATGGAGCGCTGGCACGCAGCCAAGCCGCAATCGATCAGCAACGGCGAGGTGGCGCCCGCGCGCAGCGCCAGCGTGCCGCGCCGCCCGCCGCAGTACACGACGGTATTCGGCGAGGCGCTGCTCGAGGAGTGCCGCCGCGACAAGCGCGTCATTGGCATCACCGCGGCAATGAACACGGGAACCGGGCTGAACATCCTCCAGCAGGAGATGCCCGAGCGCTACTTCGACGTCGGTATCGCCGAGCAGCAGGCCGTGCTGTTCGCCTCGGGACTGGCACTCGAGGGGGTACGTCCGGTGGTCGCGATCTATTCGACCTTCCTCCAGCGCGCCTACGACCAGATCGTCCACGACGTCTGCCTGCAGCGGCTGCCGGTGGTCTTCGCGATGGATCGTGCGGGGCTCGTCGGCGACGACGGCCCGACGCACCACGGTGTGTTCGACATCGCCTACATGCGCTGCCTGCCGAACATCGTGCTGATGGCGCCGCGCGACGAGGCGATGCTCGTGAACATGCTGCGCACCGCGATCGCGTATGAGGATGGGCCGATCGCTCTGCGCTACCCGCGTGGCGAAGCACTCGGCGTGGCGCTGCCAAAGACGCCGGAGCGGATCCCGATCGGTACCGGCGAGATCCTGCGTGTCGGCGCCGGCACCGGGCCGCAGGGGCGCGTTGCGCTAATCGGCTACGGCACGGGCGTCGCCAAGGCGCTCGAGGCGGCGACGCTGCTCGAGGCCGACGCCGGCGTGACGGTCGCCGATGCGCGCTTTGCCAAGCCGATCGACAGCAGCCTCGTGCTCCAGCTCGCCGCGGAGCATGAGCTGCTCGTAACGGTCGAGGAGGGCGTGCTCGCCGGCGGCTTCGGCAGTGCCGTGTGGGAGACGCTCAACGAGGCGGGGGCCGGGGCAACGCGGATCATTCGCGTCGGGCTGCCCGATCGCTACGTGACGCACGGCGCGATCCCGCTGCTCCACGAGGAGGTCGGCTTCACCGCCGAGCGGATCGCCGAGCGGGTGCGCGAGGCGATCGGCGATGGTGTGGCTGGCGATGGTGTGGCCGGCGTGGGGGCGGCGGGCGAGCGCCCGGGACGCCGACCGCGTGGCGGGACAGCGGAAACCGGGGCGCTTGCCGGCGCCTAGCCGCGCTGGGGCGCCGCTGCGCCCGGCGGCGAGCGCTGCCTCGGCCAAGCGCAGGCTGGACACGCTGCTGACCGAGCGCGGGCTGTTCGAGTCGCGGGCGCGTGCCGCCGCATCGGTGCTCGCCGGCGAGGTCCGCATCGGGCCGGCGGCGACGCCGGCAGCGAAGCCCGGTCAGCTTGTTGCGGGCGACATCGAGGTTGTTGTCGCCGAGCCGCCGCGTTTCGTCTCGCGCGGGGGGATCAAGCTGGCGAACGCGCTGGAGGCGAGCGGGGTTCCGGTGGCGGGACGTGACGCGCTCGACGTCGGCGCTTCGACGGGCGGGTTCACCGACTGCCTGCTCGCCGCCGGGGCACGCCACGTTGTCGCGCTCGATGTCGCCTACGGTGAGCTCAGCTGGCGCTTGCGCGGAGATCCGCGGGTCAGCGTGATCGAGCGCACCAACGCCCGCCACCTGCGCGCCGACGACCTGCCCTACGCTCCAGGATTGATCGTCGTGGATGTCTCCTTCATCTCGCTGCGAACCGTGCTGCCGGCGGTGCTGGCGTGTGCGGCCGAGCGCTTCGATGCGCTCGCGCTGGTCAAGCCGCAGTTCGAGGTGGGCCGCGAGAACATCGGCAGCGGCGGCGTCGTGCGCGACGGCGCGCAGCGACAGCGCGCGCTGCTCGAGGTCGCCACCGCGGCGCTCGCCATGGGTGTCGCGGTACGCGGCTTCTGGTCCTCGGGACTGCCGGGACCAAAGGGCAACCGCGAGACCTTCATCCAGCTCGCTGAGGCCGCGCGCGGCTCGGTGGCGGGCGACCTTGCGGCGCTTGCCGCGGAGGTCGACGGCGGATGAGCGGCGCAGGCAAGAAGCGGAACGGCGGGAGTGGGGGGCGCCCGGGACGTCCGGGACCTCCGCGACGCGAGCAGCTTGTGACGGTGCTCAGCCATGCGCGACCGGACAAGACGCGCGATGCGCTCGGCGAGCTGGCGGAGATTGCCGCGCGGCGCGGGGCGGTGCTCCTGCTCGATGCGGTCGAGACCGCCAAGTTCGACCTCGACGGCTCGGAGGTCGGCGTTCTCATCGACCAGCCACTGCGCCACGACGTCGATCTGTGCGTCGCGCTCGGCGGCGACGGCACGATCCTGCGCGGCCTGCGTGAATATGGCGGCACATCGACGCCGGTGTTCGGGGTTAATTTTGGCGAGGTCGGCTTCCTTTCGACCGTCGAGCCCAAGGGGCTGCGGGAGGGCTTCGAGCTGGCCCTGGATGGCGAGCTCGAGTTGCTCCACCTGCCGGCAATCGAGATCGAAACCGCGAGCGGAAGCTGGAGCGCACTGAACGACGTTGCGCTACACCGCAAGGTCGGTGGCCGCGTGGCCGAGCTGTCCTATGGGCTGGCGGGCCACGAGGTCGGGAGCGTCCGCTGTGACGGCCTGGTCGTCGCGACGCCGGCCGGCTCGACCGGCTACAACCTCGCCAACGGCGGCCCCGTACTGGCCTGGGGCGTTGAGGGCATGGTCGTTTCGTTCATCGCGCCGCACTCGCTGACGGCGCGCTCGCTCGTGATCGCGCCGAGCGACGTGCTGACGCTCCACAACAACTCCCATGAGCCGCTCGACATCTCGGTCGACGGGCGGCCGGTCGCCGAGATCGCGACCGGCGAGGCGATCGACGCGCGCTTCGTCGACCGCGTCGCGACGCTCGCCCAGATGGTCGGATCGAGCTTCTACGGCCGTCTGCGGGAGAAGTTCGGGCGGCTCTCGCGCTAGCGTCCGGACGCTTTTCGCGCTAGCCGTTCCGTCCCCGCTCGCTGCTAGACCCTGTGTCGATGCTGCTAGAGCTGACGGTTCAGAACCTGCTGCTGATCGAGGACGCCCGGCTCGAGCTGGCGCCCGGTCTCAACGTCCTCACCGGCGAGACCGGTGCGGGCAAGACCGTCCTCGCGCACGCTCTCGACCTGCTGCTCGGCGGCCGCGCCAAGGGCGGGATCGTTCGTCCCGGGAGCGCCGAGGCCTACGTCGAAGGGGTCTTCGAGCTGCCCGAGACGCTGAGCAGCGAGCACCTGGCGCCAGACGCGCGCGAGCTTGTGCTGGCGCGCCGCGTCGGCCGTGACGGTCGTACCCGCGCCTACCTCGGTGGACGTTCGATCTCGGTCGGCGAGCTGCGCGAGCTCGCCAGCGAGCTGCTGTCCTTCTACGGCCAGCACGAGCATCGCAAGCTGATGCTTGCGACGGCACAGCTCGACATCCTTGACGGATCGTGCGGTCCCGAACACCTTGCCTGTCGCGCGGCGTGCGCCAGCGCCTGGGCCGCCGTGGGCGGCGCGCGCGCTGAGCTTGAGCGCCTTGGTGAGCTCGCCGGCGCCCGCGAGCGCGAGATCGACCTTCTCGAGTTCGAGCTGGGAGAGATCGAGGAGCTCGATCCGCAGCCCGCCGAGCGAGACGTACTCCTCCTCGAGCGCGAACGGCTGCGCAACCTCGAAGGGCTGCGGGGCGCGAGCGCCCGGGCCGAGCAGGCGCTGGGCGATGAGGAGGGCGGCGCGCTGGCCGGGCTGCTCGCCACGAACGCGAGCCTCGACGGGCCCGGGGACCTCGATCCCGCGCTTTCGCTGCTGGCGGGGCGGGCCCGCACAATGTTGCTCGAGGGCCAGGATCTGTTGAGCGAGCTGCGCGACTATGGCGAGAGCTTGGAGGCCGAGCCCGGGCGGCTGGAAGCGATCGAGGAGCGGCTCGCGGCGATCGCGCGCCTGGAGCGCAAGCACGGTGGCAGCATCGAGGCGGTACTCGAGCACGCCGAGCGGTGCCGTGCTCGTCGTGAGGAGCTTGCCGGCGCCGAAGTCGCGCTCGAGGCTGCCCAGCGTGAGCTCGATCGGGCGCTCGCCGAGCACGGCGAACTGGTGAGCGCTTTGAGCCGCGCCCGCGCGGCGGCGGCGCCGGTGCTCTCCGCGGCGGTCGATGAGCGGCTCGCGGAGCTTGCGATGGACCGTGCGAGCTTCGCGATCGCACTTGTTCCCGGTGCGCCGGGAGCGAATGGGGGAGAGCAGGCGCAGTTTGAGATCGCGGCCAATCCCGGCGTCCCGCCCGCGCCGCTACGCGAGATCGCCTCCGGCGGCGAGCTTTCGCGCGTGATGCTCGCCCTGTTGAGCGCTGCCCACGGCGGCGGTCAGTCGACGCTCGTCTTCGATGAGATCGACGCCGGCATCGGCGGTCACACCGCGCGCGCCGTCGGCGAGCAGCTGCGCGCGCTGGCGCAGGGGCGTCAGATTCTCGCGATCACCCACCTGCCGCAGGTCGCCTCGCAGGCGGCGCGCCACTTCACGATCGCCAAGGACACGAGTGGCGCATCGACGCGCACCACGGTTACGCGCCTGGACGACGCAGCGCTCGTCGAGGAGCTGGTGCGGATGCTCGGTGCGGATGGCGCTGACGCGGGCGCACGCCGCCACGCCGAGGAGCTGCTGCGCGACCCGGCTGTGGTCGGCGCGCCGGCGAGGGGTGCTCGTCGGGCCGCATAGGTAGCGCTGGTGGTGAGTACTGTGAAGTTCCCATGGTCGCGCGCGGCGAAGAGCATTCAGCGGAGACCGTGGTCGCGCGACTCGAGACCGGGGCCGCACAGCAGGCCGTTGCGCTGGTCCGCGAACTGACGCGGCGCACGCCGCTGCTGAGCTCGGGGACGCTCGAGGATCGCTGCGGCGGTCGCGTCCTGCTGAAGGCCGAAAACCTCCAGCGCACCGGCTCGTTCAAGATCCGTGGCGCGCTGACAAAGCTCGCGAGCCTTGACCATCCCCGCGGAGTGGTCGCTGGAAGCGCCGGGAACCACGCACAGTCGCTGGCCTACGCGGCCAAGGCACGGGGCATCGCCTGCGAGGTGTTCATGCCGCGCGAGGCACCGGTCGCGAAGGTGGCTGCCGTCGGCGGCTACGGCGGCACGGTCGTGCTCGGCGGTGACAGCGTCGAGGAGTGCATCGTTGCGGCCAGCGAACGCGCCGGCGCCACCGGCGCGGCGTTCATTCATCCCTTTGACGATGAGGAGGTGATCATCGGCCAGGGCACACTCGGTGTGGAACTGCTCGAGGACGTCCCCGATCTCACCACGGTGATCCTTCCGCTCGGCGGCGGCGGGCTCGCCAGCGGCGTCGCCGGCGTGCTCAAGCTCGCGCGGCCGGACATTCGCGTCATCGCCGTACAGGTCGAGGCCGCGGCGTCCTTTCCGGCTTCGCTCGCCGCCGGTCAGCCGATCGCCGTGGACGCGACGGCGACGATCGCCGATGGCATCGCCGTCAAGCGGCCGGGCGCGCTGACGCTGCCGCTGATCGAGCGCTGGGTCGATGAGGTGTGCATCGTCGGTGAGGACGAGGTCGCCGAGGCGATGGTGCTCCTGATGGAGCGTGCCAAGCTGGTCGTCGAGGGCGCCGGCGCCGTTGGCGTCGCTGCGTTGCTTTCAGGCTCCGTCGTGCCCGAGCGCGACGGCACGACCGTCGTCGTGCTCTCCGGCGGGAACGTCGACGCGGGCCTGCTGGCGCTCGTTGCACAACGCCACGAGGTCGCCGTCGGGCGGCGTCTGCGCCTCGCGACGCTGGTCTCCGATCGGCCCGGCGGGCTCGCCGCGCTGCTGGTCTGCGTCGCGCAGGCCGGCGGCAACCTGCTGACCGTCGAGCACGTGCGCGAGGCCGTCGACCTGCATGTCCGTCAAACCGGGGTCGAGCTGACGCTCGAGACGCGCGGCGGCGAGCACGCGCAGGCGATCCTCACGGCGCTGCAAGACAGCGGCTACCGCGTGACGCGGCTCGGCGGCGGCTGAGGCGCGGCGCGCGTCAGTTCGCGCTGTGCGCCGGCGCCACGTGCTCGCGCAGGTCGGCCTCGGGCTCGATCTGCCAGCGCGCGGCGATCTCCAGGTACTCGCCATCGAGCGGCCAGCGGTCGGGTAGCTCGGCGCCGTCGTAGTCGGGCGTGGCGCCTTTCAGCGCCATGCAGCCCGTGTTGTCTCCGAGCCCGCGGATCAGCGCCACATCGGCGGCGCTCAGCGGCTGGCAGTCGTCGAGCGCGGCGAGCTCAGTTCGCTTGGACTCGATCGGACGCGCGTCGGCACCGGCCTCCTGGATCAATGTCGGCGCGACGCAACCCACCGCCGGATGGGCCAGATCCCACTGGCAGGCGAGCTGCAGCATCGTCAATCCCTTGCGCTGTGCGATCGGGCGCATCGGCTGGATTCGCTCGAGCCCGGCCGCCACCCATCCGGCCGGGCGAAACGAGCGGTGATCACCCGCGCGGAACACGTGGTCGGACTGAATGTCGTCGTGGAAGAGGCCGCCATAGTCGACGACGCGTGCGATGACGCTGACCTGCGCCTCGGCCGCCGCTCCGAGCGCCAGCTCGGCAGGCCACGGCTCAAGCGGGTTGAGGATCAGCATCGCCCAGTCGATCAGGCCGGCGAATCGCTCGAAGCAGCCGATCACGTCGAGCGTGAAGCCGTTTGCCGGTCCCGGTGCGACGCCGATCATGCGTGTCAGGCCGGCGTCGCGGAGCGCTGCCATGCCGTCCCACACCGCTTCGCTCGTGTAGCCGGTGCGGTCGGGGTTGTGGAGTAGCAGCACATCGAACTGGTCGATGCCGCAACGCTCGAGGCTTCGCTCGGTCGCCATGCGCAGATAGCTCGCGTATTCGCCCGGGCCGCGCAGCGAACGATCGGTGAAGCGGGGGAAACCCTTGGGCCCGTTGCGCTCGCCGCTGTAGAAGTCATGCCCGACGGCGCCGATCACGCAGATCTCCTCGCGGTCGGACCCTTCCAGTGCGCGGCCGAGGATGCGGTCGCCCTCGCCTTCGCCATAGACATCGGCGCTCAGCACCGTGTAGATCGCCTGGTCGGGGCGCAGCAGCGCGATCAGACGTTCCTCCGAGAGGGGCTCGCCATAGTGAATGAAGCGCCCGCCGCTCCAGGTGCCGAGCGCGGTGCGACCCGGGTCGCTCATCCGCCGGAACCGTGGGAGTGCCTGTCCATGTCCACGCACAAGTCTAGTGGCGCCCCGCGGTTGCAGGTTGACCGATACGCTCGCAGCTGGTGTCGAGATCCGAGACAGCGATCAATCCTGCGGTCGGCCGCTCGCAGCCCCGCGTGCTGCGCGGAAGCGCGCGTCTCGGTCGCCGCACGAAGCTGCTGACCAAGCATCTGCGCAGCGGCGACGTGGCGATCATCGAGCACTCGCACCTCGACCGAATATCGGCTGAGGAGATCATCGCCGCCGGCGCCTGTGCGGTCCTCAACTGCAAGCCGTCGGTGAGCGACCGCTATCCGAACATGGGGCCGCTGCTCCTGACCCAGGCCGGGATCGCCTTGATTGACGTGCCCGACGACTCGCTTTTTTCGGTGCTGCGCGACGGCGAGGAGGTCGAGGTTCGCGGCGGCGAGGTGCGGCGTGGGGGCAAGCTGCTGGTCCGCGGCCGTGAGCTCAGCGCCGCCGAACTGCGCGCTCAGACCACTGCCCGCAGCGAGGCGATCGGCGACGCGCTCGAGCGCTTCGCGTTCAACACGATCGAGCACATGCGCGAGGAGCGCGAGCTGCTCGGCGGGCAGCTCGCGCTGCCGCTCTTCGCCACCGACTTCCGCGACCACCCGGCGCTCGTTGTCGTGCGGGGCGCCGGCTACCTCGACGATCTCCGCGCGCTGCGCCCGTTCATCCGCGACATCCACCCGGTCATCGTTGCCGTCGACGGCGCCGCCGACGGCGTGCTCGAGGCCGGCTTGCGCCCGCACATGATCGTCGGCGACATGGATTCGGCGGCTGACCGTGCGCTGCGCTGCGGCGCCGAGCTCGTCGTGCACGCCTATCGCGACGGCCGAGCGCCCGGCCGTGAGCGACTCGAGCGCCTAGGAGTGGCCCACAGTGTCGTGCCGGCGCCGGGGACCAGCCAGGACGTCGCAATGCTGATCGCGGCGGAGAAGGGCGCGTCGCTGATCGTGTCCGTCGGCTCCCAGCTGAACCTCGTGGAGTTCCTCGACCGCGACCGCGCCGGGGCGTCCTCGACCTTCCTTACGCGCCTTCGGATCGGCGACATCCTTGTCGACGCGAAGGGCGTGAGCCGCCTGCACCGGCCGCAACCGAGCAACAACCTGCTGCTGGTTGTGGTTGGCGTCGGTCTGCTGGCGATTGCGATCGTGATCTGGACCACGCCCGGACTGCACGACGTCGCGCAGCTCGTGTGGCTGAAGATCCGCACCCTCTTCGGGATCGGCTAGCCAGCATCACGACGACCCGCCGGTTCAATGTTTGACTTTCGCTACCACGCGCTCTCGCTCGCTGCCGTCCTCATCGCCCTGGTCGTCGGGCTGCTGCTCGGCGCGGCGATCGGCGACAACAGCATCTTTTCGAGCGCCGAGCGCTCAAAGCTCGATCAGGCGGATAAGAGCCTCGGTCAGGCGCAGGCCGCTGACGCTGCGCTCAGTGGCGATCTTGCGCTGCGCGAGCAGTACGAAGGCGATGTCTACCCGACGATCGTCGCCGACGAGCTCGTCGGCGAGCGGATCGGACTGATCTTCCTTGGCCAGGACAACAATCAGATCGACCAGTACGTGCACTCCGCACTCGCACCGAGCGGCGCCCAGGTCGAGTTCGACGCGGTCGTACGCGAGCCGCTCGAGCTGAGCGAAATCGCTTCCGCGCTCGCATCGGTTCCCGGCGCGAGCGGGTACGCCAACCTCGCGAGCGACCCCGCGCTGCTCGCGCCGTTCGCCGAGAAGGCGGCCAAGGCGCTGGTCTCAGAGCCCGACGGCGGAGCGCTGATCCGCGCCGTTGAACCGAGCCTTTTTTCGTCCTACGTCGGCGGCTTCGGCGCCGTAGGCGCGATCGTGCTCGTGCGTAACGACGGCAGCCTGCCAGCTACCGCGATCGCCCAGACCGCAGCCTTTGAGCGCGCGTTCGCCACCGGCCTCGTGGCGAGTGGGGTGGTTGTCGCCGGTGTGCAGCTGACCGATACCGCGCCCTCGCAGGTCAGCTGGTACAGCCAGCAGCAGCTCTCGAGTGTCAACGATGTCGACGACATCGCCGGGCGCACGGCCCTCGTCTACGTGCTGGCCGGCGCTCGCGGCTCCTACGGCATCGGCTCCGGGGTGCAGTCGCTTCTACCGTCGACGTTGCCGACCGGCGCGAGCGGAAAACAATGAGCGCGCAGCCACTGCAAGGGGCCGGCCCGTTGCTCGCGCGCACGTTGGCGTTCTACCGTGATCACGCGCGGCTCGTACTGGCGGTCACGCTGCCTATCGTCGCGTTCGTCGACATCGTTCTCGCGCTCGGACTCGGCGAGCTGACGGCGAGCGTACACCGCCCCATTCCGTCGGCCGACGGCTACCTCGACCTCGCCGCCTCGGAGCTCGTGACGATTCCGCTGGTGACGGCGATACTCGCGCGCCTCGTGGTGACCAATCTGCGGGGTGGTGCGCCGGCAACGGCGCGAGCGGTTGTGCTCGAGGGCCTCGATCTATTCGCACCGGCATTCATCGCGATCGTGCTCTTTGCCTCCGGTGTGCTCGCCGGCTTCTTCTTCTTCGTGATCCCCGGCATCTATCTGGCGGTGAGCTGGTATTTCGTCGTGCAGGCCGTCGCTGTCGACGGCCTTCGCGGGGTCGCGACAGTGGCCCTAAGCCGGACGCTGGTGACCGGAAGGTGGTTGCACAGCGCGGGCATCGGCGTCGCCTACCAGCTGGCGGTCGGCATTCCTTCGCTGCTCACGGCCGCCGCGTTCGGCTGGCTCGCACGGGCTGCCAACAGCGACGCGATGGTGGTCCTTGGCAACGTTCTGATCGACACGCTCGCGCTGCCGTTCGTCGCGATCGGCGCAACGCTCTACTACCTCGAGCTGCGCCAGCGCGCCGGCATGCCGCCGCCGCGCTGAGCCCTCGCGCGTCCGCGCTGCTCGCTACGGTGGGCGCGTGCGGGCGCTACCTCTGATTTGCTCGTTTCTCGCCGCGCTGATCATCACGCCGGCGGCCCGCCGCTCACTCGCCGCCGGCCCGCTCGCGCGCGAGAACTTCCGCGGCGCGCTTCTGGCGGCTCCGCTCGGCATCGTCATCGTCGCGGCTGCGCTCGTGGCGTTGGCCCCGCTCGCGCTCGCCCAAAAGCTCGCCGGTGGCACGCTGCTACTGCCGGAGCTCGTGTGGATCGCGGCGTTCGTCCTCGGCGTCGCCCTGCTCGGGCTGGCCGACGACGCGCTCTCGGGCCCGGAGCGGGGCTGGCGCGGGCACGTCGCGGCGCTACGCGCGGGTCGCCCGGACACCGGCGTGCTGAAGGCGCTGGGCACGCTCGGTCTGGCCTTGGCGGTGATGCTGGCGCGCGCCGGCGACACCGAGCGCTTCCTGCTCGGGGCGGCTGTGCTCGTGCTCGCGACGAACGTCTTCAACCTGGTCGACCTGCGCCCGGGCCGCGCGGTCAAAGGGCTGATCGTGCTCGGCGCGGCCTTGACGATCGCAAGCGGCGATGTCCGTCCCCTGTGGGCGCTCGGCCTGTTCGTCGGTCCGACGCTCGTCGTCGGCTTCTATGACCTGCGCGAGCAGGGGCTGCTCGGTGACACCGGAGCCAGCCTGCTCGGCGCGGTGGCGGGGGTGTGGCTCGTGCTGACGCTGTCCGCCGCCGGTCTGATCGTCGCCGTCGTGGCGCTCGCCGGAATCAGCGTCTACGGCGAGTTCCGCTCAATTTCGGCGTTGATCGACCGCGCCCCGCTACTGCGCCAACTAGACTCGTTGGGTAGAGTCAACGATGCCTTTGACGCCTGATCGCCAACCGGGACCCCGGTTCATCTTTGTCACCGGCGGCGTCGTTTCGTCGCTTGGTAAGGGCATCGCTTCAGCTTCGATCGGCCGGCTCCTGGTCGCCCGCGGGCTGACCGTGGCGCTGCAGAAGTTCGACCCCTACATCAACGTCGACCCCGGGACGATGTCGCCCTACCAGCACGGTGAGGTTTTCGTGACCGAGGACGGCGCCGAGACCGACCTCGACCTCGGCCACTACGAGCGCTTCACGGACGCCGACACGACGCGCGCGTCGAACGTCACCGCCGGTGGCATCTACAACACCGTGATCCGTCGCGAGCGCCGCGGCGACTATCTCGGCGCGACCGTCCAGGTGGTCCCGCACATCACCGACGAGATCAAGCAGCGGATCTCGCTGATCGCGCAGGCCACCGATGTCGACGTCGTCATCACCGAGATTGGCGGCACGGTCGGCGACATCGAGTCGCTGCCGTTTTTGGAGGCGATACGCCAATACCCGGTCGACGTCGGGCGTCGCCGCTGCATGTTCATCCACCTCACGCTGGTGCCCTACATCAACCACGCCGGTGAGCTCAAGACCAAGCCGACGCAGCACTCGGTCAACGAGCTGCGGCGCATCGGCATCCAGCCGGACATGCTGGTCTGCCGCTCGGAGTCGGTGCTCTCGCGCGACATCCGCCAGAAGATCGCGCTCTTCGCGAGCCTGCCGCTGGAGGCGATCATCTCCGCCTACGACGTCGAGAACATCTACTCCGTGCCGCTCGGCTTCCACGAGCAGGGTGTCGATGACTTCGTGCTCGAGCACTTCGGTATCGAGGCTCCGGCGGCGGATCTTGAAGGCTGGCGCGCGCTGATCGATCGGGCCGGAGAAGCGACCCAGCCGGTGCGGATCGCGATCGTCGGTAAGTACGTCGAGCTCGAGGACGCCTACCTATCTGTCGCCGAGGCGCTCCGCCATGCGGGGTTCCTGCACGGCTGTCGCATCGAGATCGACTGGGTTGACTCGGAAACGCTGGTCGACGGCGCAGCCCGGCCCGGCGGGGCCGCTGCGGCGCGGCTCGGCGGCGCCGACGGCGTGCTGATCCCCGGAGGCTTTGGCAGTCGCGGTTACGAGGGCAAGATCGCGGCGGCGCGCTTCGCGCGCGAGAACGACGTGCCCTACCTCGGCATCTGCTTCGGCATGCACGTCGCGGTCTGCGAGTTTGCCCGTGGCGTCAGCGGCATGGAGGGCGCCAACTCAACGGAGTGCGACCCCGAGACTCCGTACCCCGTCATCGACCTGCTGCCCGAGCAGAAGGAGATCGCAGATCTTGGCGGCACGATGCGCCTCGGCGCCGATCCGATCAAGCTTCATGCCGGGACGCGCGCGCGGGAGATCTATGGCGAGGCGGTGGCCTACGAACGCCACCGCCACCGCTACGAGGTCAACAACGTGTTGCGCAAGCGGCTCGAGTCCGCCGGCCTCGTGATGTCGGGAACGTCTCCCGACGGACGCCTCGTCGAGGTTGTCGAGATCACCGAGCACCCGTTCTTCGTCGCGTCACAGTTTCACCCCGAGTTCAAGTCGCGCCCCGATCGTCCGGCGCCGCTTTTCCGCGAGTTCGTCGGCGCGGCACTCGGGCGCGCGCGCGCCGAGCATCCGGAGGCGGCGCCAGCGCCGGAGGTCCACCAGATCGAGGAACGCCCAGAGCCTGCGGCCCCCCAGTTCGGGGAGCGCTCTCCCTCCAGCGAGGAATCGCCGGCATCGCGATCGTGACGGCGGCGAGTGAGGCTGAACGCCGTCGCCTGGGCGAGCGCTTCGCTGCGCTCTGTCGCGTCTACAGTCCCTCCCGAGCCGAGCGCCTCTGCGCCGATCTCGTGCGCACCGAGCTCGCCGAGCTGGGAATCGCCGTGGCCGAGGACGACGCGGCGCAGGCGCTCGGCGGTGACTGCGGCAACCTGCTGGCGCGGATTCCCGGGCGCGACGAGCGCAGCGTGCTGTTCTGCGCCCATCTCGACACCGTGCCGTCGAGCGCGCCGATCGAGCCGGTGCTGCGCGACGGTGGTTGGGAGAACGCCAACCCCGCAATCCTCGGCGCCGACAACAAGGCCGCCGTTGCCGCGCTGCTGGCGCTTGCGGAGCGCCTCGTTGCCGAGCCGGCGCAGGTTGGCATCGAGCTCCTCTTCACAGTCGGCGAGGAAATTGGGCTGCTCGGGGCCAAGGAGTTCGAGACGGGCCTTTTGCGCAGCGACGTCGGCTTCACCTTCGATGCCGCGATGCCGATCGGCGGCATCGTCGTCAGCTCGCCGACCTACTATCGCCTGACCGCGGAGCTCCGCGGCTTAGCCGCGCACGCCGGCGTCGCCCCCGAGAATGGCCGCAGCGCGATCCTCGCTGCGGCGCGCGGCATCGCCGCGATGGAGCTCGGACGGCTCGACGACGGGACCACCGCGAACATCGGCACGATCGCGGGGGGCAGCGCGGCAAACGTCGTGCCGGACCGCTGCGTGGTTGTCGGCGAAGCCCGCAGCCTCGATGCCGACCGAGCGGAGGCGGTGGCGAGCGCGATGATCGCCTGCCTCGCCGACGGCGCCAACGACCCCGAGTGCGAATGCGACCTCGATGTCACGCTCGAGCGCCAGTTCGACGGCTACCGCGTGCGCCCGTCGAGCCGCGAGCACGTGCTCGCAACGCGAGCGCTGCGCGACTGCGGCTACAAGCCGGAAGCCGGCGTCAGTGGCGGCGGCAGCGATGTCAACGTGCTGCGCGCCCGCGGCCGCGCCGTGATCAACCTCGGCAACGGCGCCGAGCGCCCCCACGAGGCGACCGAGCGGGTCAGCGTCGCGGCGCTCGAAGGCGTGCTGGCCGTCTCGGCGGCGATCGTTGGGCGAGCCGGCGAGGAGAGCTAGGTGCTGGCGCTCCGGCGCGGTGTCGTGCGCTCGGCGAGCGGCGAGCACGAGCAGCAACTCACGGTCGCGCTCGCGGACGGTGGCGTGCATCCAGCGATTGCCGACTTTGGCCTCGTCGGGCGCTGCGGTGTCGGCGATGAGGTGATCGTCAACGTCGCCGCGCGCGAGCTCGGCCTCGGCTCCGGCGGTTTTGACGTTGTGCACGTGAACCTCACGCGCGGCCTCGAGGGCGCCCGGATCCGCGGCGCTCACGTCATGAAGCTCAACTACACGAGCCTCCAGCACGCCGTGCATCCCGTCGAGGCGAGCACCCCGCCGCCGCCCGCGCCTGCGCGCGGGGCGGAAGGGGAGGCCAACGAAGCGGACGTGCGCCTCGACGCCGCCAGCCCGGTCGCGGTGATCGCGCTCCACAGCCAGCTCGCGCCGCTCGCCTGGGCCTTTGGCGGCGCCAGCGGTGGCGCCCGGCTCGGCTACGTCCAGACCGCCGGTGGCGCGCTACCCGGCAGCCACTCGCGCAGCGTGCGCGAGCTGCGCGAGCGCGCGCTGCTCAGCGCGCACATCACGGCCGGCGGCGCGTTCGGCGGCGCCGACGGCGAGGCGATCAGCACCGCAGGGGCGCTTCACCACGGCTTTCGCGAGCTCGGCTGGGATGCGGCCGTCTGCGGCCCGGGACCGGGGATCATCGGCAGCGGTTCGGCGCTCGGCCACGGCGGCCTCGTGGCGCTCGACAGCGCGCACATCGCGCTCGCGCTCGGCGCCCCCACCGTGCTCATCCCGCGGATGTCGGAAGGCGATCCGCGCCCCGCGCACCGCTCGCTCTCCCACCACTCGCGCACCGTGCTCGAGTTGGCACTCGCTCCGCTGATCGTCGCGCTGCCGGCCGGCGAGCCGGTCCCCGAGGGCGAGCGCGCCCGCCGCCACGACTGGCGAGCGCACGCATTCGACCTCGAGGCCTACGCGGCGAGCGGTTTGCCGGCGAGTGTCATGGGGCGGTCTGTGGTGGACGACCCGTTGTTCTTCGCGGCCACGCTCGCGGGTGGCGGCGTGCTCGCCGAGCTGGTCGGCGCGTTGCGAGCGCCTTGATCGCGCAGGGGTCTTGCGCAACGCTACGAACCAATGGCGATGCCGACTGCCGTTGCGCCCGTGCGCGGGTTCCCGGAAATGGTCCAGGATTTCCTTGCCTACCTCGAGTTCGAGCGCGGCCTCTCGCGCAATACGCTCGAGGCCTACCGCACCGACCTGCTCCAGCTCGACGAGTACCTGCGCCTGCACCATCTCGACGCGCTCCGCGTCGGCCACGCTGAGCTCGCCGGTTTCCTGAGCGCATTGGCGGTCGGCTCCGAGGCTCGCTCGCCGGCCGCGGCGGCGACGCTCCAGCGCAAGGCGGCGTGTTTGCGCTCCTTCTATCGCCACCTGCGCCGCGAGGGGCTGATCGATCACGACCCGACCGCGGACCTGCACGGGCCGCGCAAGACGGCGAAGCTCCCCGAGGTGCTGAGCCGCGACGAGGTCCTGCGCCTGCTGCATTCGCCGCACGGGCGCACGCCGACGGCGCTTCGCGACCGCGCGCTGCTCGAGCTGATGTACGCCTGCGGCCTGCGCGCCTCGGAGGCGACCGGGCTCGAAGTCGACGACGTCGACCTCAGCGAGCGGATCCTGCGCGCGCGAGGCAAGGGCTCCAAGGAGCGGATCGTTCCGATCGGTCGCGGCGCGGTGGCAGCACTCCGCGCCTACGGAGAGCACGGACGCCCCGATCTCGTCGGCTTGCAGAACGAGCGCCACGTGTTCGTCAACAGCCGCGGCGTCGGGCTGACACGTCAGGGCCTCTACAAGATCATCAAGGGCCATGCGAAGGCCGCCGGGCTCGACGATCGCGTGAGCCCGCACACACTGCGCCACACGTTTGCGACGCACCTGCTCTCGGGCGGCTGCGATCTGCGCGTGCTGCAGGAGATGCTCGGCCACGCCGACGTCGCGACGACCCAGGTGTACACGCACCTCTCAAGCGAGCGGCTGCGCGACGTCTACTTCGAGGCGCACCCGAGGGCCAGCGCGCAATAGCATCGGGCGTCGTGCCCGCAGCACTTCTCTTTGCCGCTCGCGCGTTTGGCCGCGCCCTCGCGCCCGACGGCCGCTCGGTGAGCGATGCCTGAGCTGCCCGAGGTCGAGACCGTGCGCCGCCAGCTCGCGCCGGTAGTCGAGGGGCAGCACATCGATCAGCTCGAGGTGCTCGATCCACGCTGGTCTGAGCCGCGCCACCCGGCAGAGCTCGCCGACGCGGTTTCCGGCCGGCGCGTCGAGCGCCTGGATCGCCACGGCAAATACCTCGATTGGACGCTCAGCGACGAGCTGCACCTGCTGATGCACCTGCGGATGACCGGGTCGCTGCTGCTCGATCCGCCGGCACCGCCGCGCTACGCGCGAGTGCGTATCGCGCTCGGCGGGCGGACCCTGTGGTTTGTCGATCCGCGACGCTTCGGCACCGGCGAGCTACTCGTCGGCGACCAGGCCCTGGCCGAGTTCCTCGACGCGCGGCTCGGCATCGACCCCTTTGACGCGGGCTTCGACGGGCCACTGCTGCGCGCGCTGGCCAAGGGACGCCGCGGCCCGATCAAGTCGTTCCTGCTCGACCAGCACAACCTCGCCGGCGTCGGCAACATCTATGCCGACGAAGCGCTCTTCCGCGCCCGGATTCACCCGCGGCGCGCGGCGGGCAGCCTCACGCCGCGCCAGTACGCGCTGCTTGCTGCGGCGATCCGCGAGACGCTCGCGGCGGGCATCGACTCCAAGGGCGCCTCGATCGATGACTTTCGCGACCTCGACGGCGCGCGCGGGAGCTTCCAGGACCGCTTCCTCGTTCACCGCCGCGAGGGCGAGCCCTGCCCGATCTGCGGCCGGTCGATCGAGAAGATCGTCGTCGGCGGGCGTGGCACCTACTTCTGCCGCCACTGTCAGCCCGTGCCACGCGCGCGGGCGGGCGCGCGCTGAGGACGGCCGCGCCCTAAGGGCGGCGGCGTAGTGCGCGGAGTGGTGCGGTTGCGCGCCAGCTGCGGCTGTGCGTGATGACTTCGAGCGCGCGGCGTTGACGCTCGAGCTCGAGCTCGGCCGCTTCCAGCGCGGTGGCGAGGGCGATGCGCTGCTCGTACTCGCTGTCGCCGCGCGCCTGGGCCTGCGTGAGCAGCCCGCGCAGGTGGGCGTCGTCGTCGTGGAGTTGGGCGATGTTGCGCCGCAGTGCGAGCAGCTCGCGGGGCTCGCTCGGATCGATGCGCGCGAGCTCCGCTGCGCTCAGCGCCACCTCGCGGCGGCGCATGATCACCATGTCGTGCGCGCCGGCGACGGCGGAGCCGTCGTCGTGGCGGTCTTCGCGGATCTCGACGATCTCAAAGATGCGACCCCAATGCTCGCGGATCCACCAGTGCGAATGAAAGACCGTGGGGCCGCCGCCGGCCCAATCCTGGCCGTGGCGGAGCACGTTCATCCCGATCTCATCCTCGCGCCAGACGCCCCCGCGCTCGACTTCGATCATCCCTTCGCCGAGGACCGTCACGGCGAGCAACCCGTTCGGTGCGAGGACGCGGTGCAGTTCGAGCAGCCACCCGGCCCACGGCTCGGCGACGTGGGTGAACACCGATATCGCATAGATCAGATCGAAGCTCCCGTCCGCGAAGGGGACGCCCGGGGTCTCCTCGACGCGGAAGAACGATGCGTAGTCGCCGTGATGCTCGGTCAGCCAGTCGATGCTCGCGCCGTCGATGTCGCAGCCGAACAGCTCGAAGCGCTCGCGATCCTCGGCAAAGTGGCGCAGGACCTCGCCGACGCCGCAACCGAAGTCGAGCACGCGCGCGCGCCCGGGGACGCCTTCGAGCAGCGCGGCGAGCAGTTCCTTGTTCGCGCGCCCGTGGCCCAGATAGCGCGCTGTCACGTACGCTCCCGGCGGCGAGCCGGCGCGGCGAATCAGCTCTTGCGGGGGGATCGGAACGTCCACCGGGCAGTGAGCCGTTCGGCTGGGGCTAGGCCGCGAGGAGTTGCGCTAGCCGGCCCGACTGGTCGGCCGCCAGCAACTCGGTGAAGCCACCGACGAGCTCATCGCCGATGATCACCTGCGGGAAGGTCCTCATCCCTGTGCGCTGTACCAGCTCGGCGCGACCGCCGGCATCCATGGCGAGGTTGATCTCGTGATAGGCGATGCCGCGCTTGCCAAGCAGCGCCTTCGCCTGGCGGCAATACGAGCACGGCTCGCTTGTATAGACCGTGATGTCAGGCATTACTTCATTAAATGTAGCAGCGGCGAGCGGCTGCAAAGGCGTGACGGCGAACTCTTACGCTGGATGCCGGCGCGAGCCGGTGGTGGTGTCGTCGCGCGACTCGCGTAGTCTCGATCTGATGTCTGGTTCCCTGAAGACCGACGCGATCGTGCTGCGTTCGCTCCGCTATGGCGAGGCCGATCGCATCCTCCACCTCTACACGCCCGGGCGCGGGCGGATCGGGGCGATCGCCAAGGGCGTGCGGCGAACGCGAAGCCGCTTCGGCGGGCGGCTCGAGCCGTTCTGCCGCGTGGCGCTGATCTGCCACGAAGGCCGCGGCGAGCTGCTGACGGTTACCGGCGTGGAGACGCTCGAGTCATACGCCGGGCTGCGCGATCAGGCGGTCACGCTCGACGCTGCGGCGCGCGTTTGTGACGCCGTCGCGCGGATCTTTGAGACCGGTGAGCCGCACCCCGCGGTCTACAACCTGCTGGCCAACGAGCTCGCCCTTCTGGCGGGCGACCCGGCGCAGGCAAGCCACGCCAACGCGCTCGCCTTCCGTCTGAAGCTGCTGGTCGCCGCCGGGCTCGTGCCGGCGCTCGCCTGCTGCGCCTCGTGTGGCGATGTCGAGCACCTCGCCGGCTACTCACCCGCGGCTGGCGGCGTCGTCTGCAGCGCCTGTGAGGCGGGCGCGTTCCCGTTCGCCGAGGAAACGCACGCCTTCATGACCGCCGCGCTCGCGCGCCCGCTGGCGCAGGCGCCGCCGGCCTCGCCGCGGGCGCTGCGCGAGGCCGAGCGGGCGATCGGCGAGACCCTCGAGCACCACGCGCAGCTGCGGCTGCGCCCGGCGAGCGCGATGGGGGCGCGATGAGGGCGGCCGGCGCGTCAGAGCAGGTCGCGGCGCGCTTTGAGACGCTCCAGATCGAGCGCGAGGAGCGGGACCTCGCGCCGGGTGCCGCGCGCTCCTACCCGGCCCACCGTCGTCGTGAAGAAGAAGATTGCGCGCTGCGCACACCTTTCCAAAGAGACCGAGATCGAATCGTCCACAGCAAGTCGTTTCGCCGCCTCAAGCACAAGACGCAGGTGTTCGTCGCGCCCGAGGGCGACCATTACCGCACGCGGCTGACGCACACGCTCGAGGTGACGCAGATTTCGCGCACCGTGGCGCGGGCGCTGCGGCTGAACGAGGATCTCGTCGAGGCGATCGGCCTCGGTCACGACCTCGGCCACCCGCCGTTCGGCCACATTGGCGAGGACGTGCTCGACCGCTGCCTGCGCGAGCGCTTTGGCGGCCACTTCCACCACTGGGAGCAGTCGCTGCGCGTCGTCGACGAGCTCGAGCGCGACGGCGCCGGGCTCAACCTCACAGAGCAGGTGCGCGACGGGATTCTCGGCCATTCCGGGCGGGCTGAGCCGCCGGCGACGCTCGAGGGTGCGATCGTGCGGATCACGGACCGCTTCGCCTACCTCAACCACGACATCGACGACGCCCTGCGCGCCGGTGTGCTGGCGGCGGACGAGCTGCCGCGCGACGCGCTCGAGGTGCTCGGCGACAGCGGCTCGCGTCGGATCGATGCGCTCGTCCACGACCTCGTCGAGCATTCCGAGCGCGCGGGGGAGATCGTCCAGGGTGAGGCGGCGGCGAGCGCGATGTCGGCGCTGCGGGACTTCATGTTCGAGCGTGTCTATCTCGGCCCGGTCGCGCGGCGCGAGCACTCCAAGGTCGAGGGCGTGGTGCGGACGCTTTTCGCGCACTATTGCGAGCATCCACCCGAGCTCGCGCTCGACGGTTCGCAGACGCTCGCCACGCGAGTCACCGACTACATCTCAGGAATGACCGACCGCTACTGCATTCGTGCCTTCGAGGAGCTTGCGGTTCCGCGTTCCTTCGGCGTGGACGGGCGCTACTGATGGCGCGCTACACGGCGGACAGCAAGGATCGCGTACGCGACGCGATCGACATGGTCGACCTCGTCGGCACGCGCACGGAGCTGCGTCGCGCCGGTGCCGACTCCTACAGCGGGCTGTGCCCGTTTCACGACGAGCGCACGCCGTCGTTTTCCGTCAAGCCCTCGGAGAAGCTCTACTACTGCTTCGGCTGCCAGGCCAGCGGCGACGCCTTCACGTTCGTGATGGAGACCCAGGGCCTCGACTTCCCCGGTGCGCTCGAGCTGCTCGCCGACCGCTACAACGTGAGGCTCGAGCTGGAGGATGAGGATCCCCGCGCGAGCGAGGGCCGGCGCCGGCGCGAGCGCCTGCTCGAGTTGCTGGAGCGGACCTGCGGCTACTTCGAGCGCTACCTGTGGGAGTCCGACGAGGCCGCGCGGGCGCGCGAATATCTCGCCGGGCGCGGGCTCGAGCAGGCGCTGCTTGCGGAGTTCCGCGTCGGCTATGCGCCGAGCGCGTGGGATCGCGTGCTGCTGGCCTCGCGGCGCGGCGGCTTCAGCGAGCGCGAGCTGCTCGACGCCGGCCTCGTGCAGCGCTCGCGCGACCAGCCGGGACGGGTCTATGACCGCTTTCGCGCACGGATCACCTTCCCGCTCTGTGACCGCCGCGGCCGGGTGCTCGGCTTCGGCGCGCGGGCGATGCGGGCCGAGGACGCCGCGAAGTACCTCAACAGCGCCGATGGCGAGGTCTTCCACAAGCGCGAGCACCTCTTCGGCGAGCACCTCGCGCGGGCGGTGGCCGCCAAGGCGGGCTCGGTCGTGCTCTGCGAGGGCTACACCGACGTGATCGCGATGCACCAGTCCGGCGTGCGCAACTGCGTCGGGCTGATGGGTACGGCGCTGACCGACGAGCAGCTGGCGCTGCTCTCACGGCTGGCTCCGACGCTCGTGCTCGCGCTCGACGCCGATGGTCCCGGCCAGGAGGCGATGCTGAAGGCGGCGCGTGGGGAGGAGCAGAAGCGCTTCGAGCTGCGCGTGGTGCCGCTGCCGGCCGGGAGCGATCCGGCTGAGGTGCTCCAGCGCGACGGCCCCGGGGGCCTGCCGGCGCTGATCGCACGCGCGATGCCGTTCGTGCGCTTCCGCGTCGAGCGAATCCTCGCCGCCGGCGACGTGGGGACGCCGGAGGGGCGCGACCGCGTCCTCGCCGAGCTGGCGCCGGTGTTTGCCAAGGTCAATCTGGGCGCGATGCGAGAGGAGCTAGAGCGCGAGGTCGCCAGCCGGCTCGGGGTGTCGGAGAAAGCCGTCGAACAGCTGCTGGCGGGTGCGCGGCGCGGCAGTTCCGCCGCTGGGCGGCCACTCGCCGTGACGACGCCCTCGCTCGACATCGGCGAGCGGACGGAGCGCGGGTTTCTTGCGTTGTGCATCGCGCTACCCGACCGCGGCGGCCCGCTGCTCGGCGAGATCGACCTCGACGCTTCGTTTTCGAACGCGCTGACTCGCGCGGCGGCCAAGCATCTCGCCGCGCATATCGACGCCCCCGCAGCGGGGATCGATGATCCGGCGTTGGTGAGCCTGCTGGCCGAGCTGTCGGTGCGGGCGAGCACACTCGTGGTCGTGCCGGCCCATCTCGAGGTCGAGCGCCGCCAGCTCGAGTTGGCCCGGATCGAGCGGGCGATCGACGCCGCGCGCGCCGGCGGGGGGAGCGGGATGACGCAGCTCGGCCACGAGCGCGAAGCGGTCAAAGGCGAGCTCGACCTGTGGCTCACGCGCGCGCTCGAGGAGACGTCAGCGAGCCCCCGGTAGGAGCGCGTTTTGTCGCCGCGCGCGGAGAGCCGCGCGCGCGAGCTTGACGAGCGATCTGCCGCGGATAGACTGCGGCAGTTTTCTTCGGGGGGCAAGCAATCGAGAGGGGATGGCAATGTCGGCTCGATGGAGTCGCCTGGCGACGCCAATATTGGGAGTGATCTTCGTCGCCTTGGCGCTTGTGACGATCTTCACCGGCAGCAATAACACGCCCGATTCGAACTGGAGCGGGCAGCGCGTGATCGCGTTCTACGTGCAGCACCACCACGCCCAGAGTTTCGACGATGTCATCGGGTCCATTGCGTTCATGTTCTTGGTGTACTGGGCGGCGACGCTGCGCAGCTATCTGCGCCGCTCGGCGGCTGCCGAGGGGGCGAGCACGCTGATGCTGGTCGGCGCGGCCCTGTTCGCGGTCGGCTTCGTAATCTCCTTCGGCTTCGATTTCGCGCTGGCCGACGTCCCAAGCAAGCTTGCGCCGGCGGCAGCCCAGGCGCTGAACGTCGCGTCCAACGACCTCTGGTTCCTGGTCCCGATCGGCGGGGGCATTTTCTCGATTGCCAGCGGCATCGCGATCCTGCGTGGGGGTTTGCTGCCGAAGTGGCTTGGCTGGGTGACGGTCGTAATCGGCCTCGCCGCAGGCTCGCCGGCGCTCTTCTTTGCCCTCTTCGCGCTGTTGCTCTGGGTCCTGGTCGTCAGTTTCCTGGTCTATCGGCGAAGCGGGAGTGCGGTAGAGCCGGTGGTGGCCACCGCCTGAATTGCGCGCTGTGCTTGCTGGGGTCGCGCGTGGCGCGGCCCCAGCGGGTGCACTTTCGTCTGAGTTTCGCAAGGCAACTCGGCAACGCCTGTAGACGCCGCGTCGGCAAGCTGAGTTGCTCCTGTCGTCCGAGCCCGCCCTAAAACGACAGGCGAGAGCCTAAGGCGACCCAGAACAGGACACAGGTAATCGCGATTAAGACGACGACGGCTGCGATCTGAAGTGCCGGAATTAGACGCCCCGGCTCACCGTCGCTCGCTGGCAGCGTCGCGCTTTGGCCCTCTTCGCGCTCGCGACGGTCGTCGATATACGCGCGGTAGGCGGCGGCAGGCTGCGCCGAAACTGCTGCAGGGCGAGCCCGTGAGGACACCGTTGGGGGTGGGGGCGGGGCGGATGCTGGTGGCGGTGCGGCGTGAAGTGGCGGTGCGGCGTGAAGCGATGCTGGTGGGGGTGGAGCCTCGAGAGATGCTGGTGCGGGCGGGGCCGGGGACGCTGGTGGGGGTGGAGCCGGGAGAGATGCTGGTGCGGGCGGGGCCGGGGACGCTGGTGGGGGTGGAGCCGGGAGAGATGCTGGCAGGGGTGCCGCCCGGGGAGATGCTGGTGCGGGCGGGGCCGGGGCCGACACCGTCGGGGGTGGGGCCGGGAGAACTGCTGGTCGGGGTGCGGCCGGGAGAGATGGTGGTGGGGGCGGGGCGGACGCTGGTGGCGCTGGAGCCTGAAGAGCAGCTGGTCGGGGTGGCGCCTGGAGAGATGCTGGTGGCGGTGCGGCCGGGCCCGACGCTGGTGGGGCTGGAGCCTGAAGAGATACTGGTCGGGGTGAGGCTGGGAGAGATGCTGGTGGGGGCGGGGCCTGGACGGCTGCTGCCGAAGGCGGGGCCTGAGCAGGCACTGCTGGCGGCCGCCTCACAAACCCGGTGCTGTGATCGCCGGTCGCCTGCGTGCGTAACCGCCGCTCTTCGTCGCTTAGCACTCGGTTTGGCATGGATGCGTCAACTGTGCCCTCTGGCGCGGCAGTCATTGCGGCTTCCCGCTGACGGCTTGGTTGACCATAAATCCGATCCTAACGCCAACCCGTGGAACCCGTCGATGGCACTCCACTCCCGCGGCTGTCTACTGCCTTCGTGGTCTTCGCTGTGATCTGGTTGGTTGGCCTCCCAACATCGCCGCGGATGACCCCCGCTCCTACGGCGATCGTCCGCTCGCCTCGGTACGCTGAGTGCGCCGGGACGCGAGAAGCACGCGCCGCGCGGCCCGATCGCGCGCGAGCAGCTTGCGGCGCTTGTGGAGAGCGGTGCGTCAATCGCGGAAATTGCGGAAACGCTGCAGCGGGGTACGAATAGCGTCAGACATTGGCTCCGGCGCTACGAGCTCGACACTGCTGGCACGATCCGCAGGCGAGCCGCAAGCGGGTTGACGACCGGAACCGAGCTGATGGTTTGTCGTTATTACGGTCTGACCGAGTTCAGGCTCACATCGCAAGGCGGCTTCAGGTGCCTACGCTGCCGTGCTGAGGCCGTGACTCGCCGTAGACGAAAGGTCAAGGCGATACTCGTCGCCGAGGCCGGTAGAGCATGCGCGATCTGCGGCTATGACCGCTGCCCAGGGGCGCTGCACTTCCACCACGTCGATCCAGCGGTTAAGCGCTTCGAGCTCAGCGCAGAAGGGTTCGCGCGCTCGATCGAGCGCGCGCGCGCTGAAGCCAGCAAATGCGTCCTTCTGTGCTCAAACTGCCACGCTGAGGTCGAGAGCGGAACCGTTAGTCTGTCTGGCGAGCTGGCCGATCCGGGGTAGCTCACTGTCGTGATCCGGGGTAGCTCAACTGGCAGATGCGCTCGACTGTTAATCGAGAGGTTGTGGGTTCGAGTCCCACCCCCGGAGCTCGGATTCACCGCCGATGAAGCGCAAACTCCTCGACGAGCTGCGCCGCTCGCCCAGGCCCGTCGTGCTCACCAGCCCACTCCGCGACCGTCTCCGCGCGCTCGCGCACCTGCTGATCACCAAGAACTCGCAGTGCCGCCACCCGCACCGCACGCGCGCTCAGCAACCGTCGTGGCACGCGCGCGCCGAGGCCGGCCCAGTCGACACGGGCCGCGTTCTCGAACATATCCCCGGCGGCCGGACACACCACCAGCGGCACACCGCAGCTGAGGGCGCGCGCCACCGTGCCGTGGCCGCCGTGAGAGACGACCACGTCAGCGCGCGGCATGACGCGGGCGTAGGAGATCCAGTCCACGAGCGTCGAGTTCGCGCCCGGCTGCAATCCCTCCTCGCGGCGCGCGACCGCGACGACTCTCACCGGTAGCTCGGCGAGCCCCGCAAGCGCCGCCCGCACGAGTCGCTGCGCGGGATCCTGCGAGGTGGACGGCGCCACCAGCACCAGCGGGCGATCGTCGCCTCCGAGCGGCGGCAGATCGCCCGCCGGTGGCTCCCAGGCCAACGGGCCGACGACGTGCTCGCTCGGCGCCCACGAGCGCGGGTATTCGAGCTGGGGAAACGTGGCAACCAGGCACAGCTCTCGGCTGATGCCGCCGTGGGGATGGTCGAGCGGCGCCAGACCAAGCTCACGCCGCGCCGCGTTGAGCTCCTGGCGGCCGAGCTCGACGCCCTGGCCGCTAAAGCGCGCCACCGCGCGCCACATTGCCCGGCCGGCCGCGCCCCGCGGCAGCCGGGCACCAAGTGAGAACGGTGGGAAGCCGGGCGCCACCACCGGGTGCAGGTGGGGGATCAGCGTGGCCCAAGGCACACCCGCCCGCTCGGCAGCCAGCGCCGGAGCGATCGTGAGGATGTCGGCGACGACCGCGTCAGGCTGGCGCTGCTCGATCAGCACGGCCGTCTCGCGCGCCGCGGCAACCGCCGCCGCGTATAGCCCGCGCGGCTGCGCGCGCGTCGGAAACACCGCGTACTCGCTCATCGGTGCGAACTGAAGGCCCACGCGCTCGATATCGGGCTGCCAGCGCTCCCAGGTCTGAACGGTGACCTCATGGCCGCGCGCGCGCAACGCGCACCCCAGCGCGATCAGCGGAAACGCGTGCCCCGGATCGCCAAACGCTCCGAGCACGAGCGACAGCCTCCGCCGCTCAGCCACGCAACGGAAGAAAGACGTAAGTTGGGATTGGCGCTGTAAAGATTCAGTTAGCATTATTCCGATGGTCTTGCGACCCGAGGTGCAGCCGAGCGTTGACGGCGACGCCCAGCTCGGCGGCCCCGAGCCTGCGGCTAAACGCCAATACACGCGCAGCGAACGCTGGATATCGATCTTCGGCGTCGTGGCGTTCGCGATCGGCTCGGCGATCATGGTCGCCCGCGACGGCCTCTTCCTCTCAAGCGACGAGGTGCTCATCTGGGTGGTTGCGGCGCTCGTCGCGCTTTCGCTCACCGACCTGCACCGGGTCGGCTTGCGACTGGTGTGGGACTGGCTGCCGTTCGGCCTGCTGCTGCTCGGCTTCCACTACGCGCACGGGCTCGCCGAGGACATCGGCTCGCGCACCCACTCCTTGCTGCAGATCCGCTTCGACGAGCTGATATTCGGCAAGCCGCTGTTGACGCTCCAGCTCCAGCACGCCTTCCACCAAACCCAGAAAGTTCGCTTCTGGGAGTACAGCCTGTTTGGCGTTTACCTGACCTATTTCTTCTTGGCGCTTGTGGTCGCCGGCATCCTCTGGCGCTTTGCCTATCCCCGCTTCCGTCAGTTCCGCGCCCAGTTCGTTGTGCTGAGCGGGCTCGGGTTCATCACCTATGTGCTCTATCCGGCCGATCCCCCGTGGCTCGTCAGCCAGGACCTCCACGAGCTGCCGACGATCTATCGCGTCCTCTATGAAGTCTGGGGGCAGTCTGGTCTACATTCGGCGGCCGGGCTCGTGGAGAAGGGCTCCGCGTTTCACGACGAAACCGCCGCCGTCCCGTCGCTGCATGCCGGTGCGACGATGCTCGTCTGCCTGTTCTTCTGGAAGAGCGCGCGGCCGTGGGCCCGTGCCCTGCTCGTGCTCTACGTGCTGGCGATGGCCTTCACGCTCGTCTACTCCGGCGAGCACTACGTCTTTGACATCGTGACCGGCTGGCTCTACGCCGCCGCCGTCGTTACCGGGGCTGGGTTCATCCGCCGCCGCCGCGCCGCGCGAAGAGCGCCGCCTGCGGAACCGCCTAGCTCGCCTCCGCCTGTGCTGGCGGAGGCGACTCCAGTCATCGTCTCCACACCGTGACGTCAAGCCCGCGGGCGGTGCGCCGTGAGGTGCACCCGCGCGCGAACTGCCGCCGGCACTAGGCTGTCGCTCGCGGGCCGGTAGCTCAGTTGGTTAGAGCAGCGGACTCATAATCCGTCGGTCCCAGGTTCGAGTCCTGGCCGGCCCATCGAGCGAGCCCTTTTGGGGCGGTCTGTGTGGGCCGCAACCTCCTTCTTCACGACTCGAGCGTCGCCGGTCCGAGTGCCGTCGGATGGTCTGCCAGACCCACGTTCCTGTCGTCCGGATGGGGTCTTAGGTGACGCCGGCGAGCCCGATCAGGTTGCCCTCGGGGTCTGTGAAATCGCTTGCGGTGATTAGAACTGGGAGCGCGCGGGGCGCGGTGGGGTAGAGCTCCACCCTGGGATTGCGGCTCGCGTGTGAGTATTCGCCGATGGACGCTGATCACCGGTTACGCGTTGCGCGTCTCGCTGCGCAGCGGCTGACACCGGCGACGGCCTGCGCGAGCGCCGAGGAGGCAGCGCTCGCTGTTATCGGTATCCAGGCCCAGGATCTGCGGGCCGCCGCGCTTGCGCTGCGCTCACGTGTGCCGGGCCTCACGCGCGCCGCGGTCCGCGCCGCCCCGCTTCTGCGCACGTGGACCGTGCGCGGCACTGTGCACCTGATCGCGGCGTCAGACCGTCCATGGCTGCACGCGCTGCTCGCCGAGCGCAACGCGCGGGTATTCGGCTCTAGGTTCGAGCGCTTCGGGATCGTTGAGGAGGTCAACGCGATGCGCGGGGACGCCGTTGAACTCTGTAGAGAGATGCCTCGTGACCGCGCGTCGCTTTTCCGCGCCCTCGTCGAGCGTGGCCACCGCTCGCTCGAGCAGGGCCCGATCAACACATTCGTCCCCTGGCTCTCGTCGCAGGGCTTGATCGTCACCGATACCGCCGGATTGCTACACGCGGCCGACCCGCCGCCACCCATCGACCGCGACGAAGCGCTCGCGATCCTCGGCACCCGCTACCGCTCCGGCTACGGCCCCTGCGACGCGACCGACCTCGCGAAATGGTCCTCGCTCCCGATCACCCAGGCGCGCCGAGCGCTGGATGCTGCGGGCCCGCCCGGCGACATCGACGCATGGGGCACCGCAGACGCGCCACCCTGTCTACTGCTCGCCGCCTTCGACACTCTCATGCTCGGGCACCGCACCCGCGAGCCGTTCGTTAACACCGAGGACGACCAGCACATTCTCAAAGGCGGCGGGATGGTGAGACCGGTGGTACTCACCGACGGCGTAGCGACCGGCACCTGGTCCATCAAAAAGGGCCGACCCGAGCCCGCCTGGTTCGGCCCGCCCGCGCCAGCTGCCGCGCTCGCCAGCGAGGCCGCGGACATCGAACGATTCCTCACCTCTTAACTTCCCATCCCGCCGACCAGCTCGTTCCCCCGACGGCCGGGGGGGATCTGCGGGCCAGGCAAACCGGTCGTGCGCCACCCGGCGGCTCGAGGTCGAGAAAGTACCCTGCAGACAGTTGCCTCACACGCCAGATGATGTGCGCCGGTGAAAGGTCGACGACATCACTACCCGCGTCGCGTCCTCCTGCTCATAGTCGCCGCGGCCATTCTCACCTTCCCGGCGGCTACCGCATCGGCAACCACCGACTTCACCTGGACCGGCACAGCGACCAGCCCGGACTGGTCGAACGGTGCGAATTGGGGCGGGACAGCGCCAAGCGGCGCGGTCGGCACGCTCAACTTCCAGCAGCTCACAAGTAGCGCCTGCACGCAGACTGTTCCGTCCGACACCTGCTACGGGGGCACAGACGACATCGGCGGGCTGACTGCGAACGAGCTAGCGATCGATCCAACAGTCGGCTTTGACCTGACGGGCGATCAACCGCTGACGCTACTCGGACCGGAAGGCCTTGACGTGAGTGGCGATCAATACCCTGCAGAGCCGAGCTCGATCGCGGTCCCGATCGAGCTCGGAGGCTCCCAGGCGTGGACGATTGCCGGGTCCGTTGGGTTCACAGACATCGCTCTCCAAGGCGGTATCGACGGCTCCACCCATGCCTTGCAGGTGGGGATCAGTAGCGAGGCGAATTTGCACCTCGGCGGTGACAGCGAGGTAGGCGCGGTCACATTCACCGGTAGCGAGTCCTACGAAGCGGGGTTCGACGCGGAGGAGAATGGCACGATCTCGCTGGACTCCGACTCAGTGAGCGTGAACAGCGACGATGGCCATCCGGTTGAACTCGTCGATGCTGTGCTCGCAGGGCCTGGCGCGACCGGCCCGCTCACGTCCACTGGCGGCGCGATCGCTGTCAACTCGGGCATCTTGCACGTCGACGGGTCGGTCTCGCTCGACAACCAGAGTGCCCTAGTTGTCGGCGCTAACTCCGCTGGCACGACGCCGGGCACTAGCTACGCGCAGTTGAGCGCGACCGGCAACAACAACCTGGGCGGTGCAGCGCTCAGGATTTACGGTGCTTGTGCCGGACTCGTTCCCGGTCAAGCTCTGACCATCGTGACGACGACCGGCACCCTCAGCGGAACGTTCTCCGGCACACCCGACGGCACCATTGTGACGGGCACCTGTGGGGCTCCCGCGCCAACCTTCGAGATCCACTACACAGCTGGCTCTGTGACCGCTACGGTCGTAACCCCTGGTCCTTCCGAGACATCGACAGTGGTCTCGGTCGATCCTTCGAGCGCGGAGACCGAACACGACGTGACACTCACCGCAACTGTCACCGCAGGGTCCGGGACGCCATGGGGCACCGTCACGTTCGCTAGCACGCCGTCGTGGGCGCAAACGCTCGACTACGGAGTGCCTTGCGGGTCGAACATTCCACTGCAGGCGGTGAGCGGGGTGTCGACGATGACCACCGCGAGCTGCACCATCCCGTTCCCTGCTGCCGGCTCCCCTTACACAATCGAGGCCAGCTACACCCCAGGACCACCGCCTCAGGAGCCCGGGACTGACGCCACGACGGTGCCTTCTACCGGAACGACATCGCTGTCGGTTGCGAAGGCTGCAACGAGCACGGTCTTGCTGGAGGCGTTCGGGTCCGCCGGCACCTATGACGCTTACGTGTCGCCGGGCGTCAACACCCAAGACGTTCCTGTCTCCGGGACGGTTGCCTTCTTCAACGATGGGTCCCCGGTCGCCGACTGCGCCGCGGTGGCGATCTCAGATGACCTGGACGGCGGCTCGGCGGCTTGTCCCGGGATCGACCCGACCGGGGCCGACGTAACGGCGAGCTACTCGGGGGACGCAAACTACCTCGGGTCATCGAGCCTGGAACCGGCAAGCGCTGCGCCGGCGCCTACACCGGCGCCACCGTCGGCGCCCGTCCTGTCGCCAACGCTTTTGCTGGGCCGCCCGCACGCGTCGACGAGGGCCGTCAGCGTTGAGGTCACTTGCACGCTCTCCGGCGCCGTTGCGTGCGGGTCGATCGAGGCTGTGCTCACCGTACGGGAGACAACAGATGCAGGCAAGATCATCGCCGTTACGGCTTCCTCGAAGCGACGCTCAAGGACGCGCACACGCACAGTCCAGCTGGGCCGCGCGACGGCAGTCCTGACCGCAACCGTGGCGACGCACATTACGGTCGAGCTCAACTCAGCCGGCCGCCAACTCCTTGCCAAACACCACGACTTCAGAGCCGACCTGGCCGTCGAATCGATTGGAAACTGGCCGGCCACCACGGCGACGACCACCGTGACCGTTACCGCAGCGAAGAAATCCAAGCACGACGTCGAGCGCACCTGAGGGCATCTGAGAGACCCGAGAACGCCCGAAAGCACCGGAGATCACGGGGTGAGTCGACACTCATGATCCGTCGGTCCCAGGTTCGAGTCGTGGCCGGCCCATCGAGCGCGTTCTTTTGGGGCGGTCTGTGTGGCCGCAGCCTCAGTTCTTCACGACGCGAGCTTTGCGGCGGCGGTCGCCTCAGGTTTGGGTGTGGGGGTGCCGATACAGACAGTCTCTGGGGCACTATTCGTGGTGCGGCATGACTGTTTGGTCGTTGCCGGTCGCGCACCGTTGCGTTCCTCGTCTTCGCTGGTCTACCGATGAGGAGCGCGGATGCGCGGAACTGGACGACGGACCAGTGAAGAAGCCGGCCGGAGTGCGCGATCCGTGTCGAACTCGGGCGACGCAGTGCTGGGAGCGCCCGGTATCTCGTTTCGCGCGGTTCGGTTGCGTCGTTTGGGTGTGCTGTTGGCGGTGGTTCTGCCAGGGCTTTTGATCGCCGCGCAGGCCGCGAGCGCTGCCTCGTTCACGGTCAATGACGCGAACGATGCGGCGCTGGCGAATCCTGCTGGTACGGCGTGCGTTTCGACCGACGGTGGTGGCTGCACCTTGCGCGCGGCGGTGCAGGCTGCTGATAACGCGGGCGGTGCGAGCACGGTCACTGTTCCAAGCGGAGACTTCAAGTTGACGATCGCGGCAACTTCGGTCGGCGGCGCTGACGATCCGAGCACCGGCGATCTGGATGTGAAGACGGGTGTTGCTCTGACGATCGCTGGTTCGGGCGCGTCGGGCACGGTTATCGATGCGACACACACCGATCGCGCGTTTGCTGTGCACGCGGGTGCGAGCCTTGCGATCTCGGGCGTGACGGTCCAGAACGGATCCCAGCCGGGCGGTGCGCCGAGCAACAACTCGGTCGGTCCCGGTTACGGCGGAGCGTTTTACAACGACGGCAGCCTGTCGATCAACGCGAGCGTCCTGAGCAACAACTCCGCGACCGACGGTGCCGGCGCCGTGTTCTCTGACACCGCCGCCAGCGCGACCTCGATCACGAACTCGACGGTCACCGGCAATACATCTTCTGATCCGGGCGGCGTGGTGTACGCGGACTCGGGGAGCGTCACGTTCGCCAACGACACGGTCACCCACAACAGCGCCGGCTCCGAGGGGGGAGTGATCTACGCCGACGACGCCGGACACACACTCGGCGTGGTCAACGTGACCGGCAGCACGCTTTCGAACAACGTCGCCTACAGCGATGGCGGTGCGATCTACCTCGACGAGGCCGGAGCGTTGACCGTTTCGGGCAGCACGCTCGATAACAACTCGACCAACAACAGCTACGGCGGCGCGATCGATGACGAGAGCTCGGGGCCGCTAACCGTGAGCGCATCCATGTTCTCCGGCGACAGCGCCGGCGACTCCTACGGCGGCGCGATCTACACCGACGGTGCCGATCTCTCAGCCGGCGGGGTGAGCGGGTCAACGTTCACCAACGATGAGGCCGAGTACGGCGGCGCGATCTACCTTGAGGGCTCAAGCGTCACAGCGGCGCAGCAGATCACGACGAGCACCTTCGCCAACAACGTTGCGACCGACGACGGGGGCGGCGCGATCTATGACTACGTGGGAAACCTCACGCTCACCCGGAGCACGTTCACGGGCAATAGCTCCTCCTACTACGGTGGCGCGCTCTACTACGGCAGCGGCGACGACCTCACCGCCACCAACGACACGTTCGACGCCAACCAGGCGAATGAGGGCGGCGCGATCTACCTCGGCTCAACTGCGACCACTGGGAGCGTGGTGCTGCTCAACGACACCGTCACGCGCAACAGCGCCTACTACGGTGGCGGAATCGCCAACCCACAGGACGCCAACACGATCGAGAACACGATCGTCGCCGGGAACTCCGGTGGCACGGGCGCTGACGGTGGCGGTGACTGTTACGGCACCGCCGCGACCGACAACGCCGCCGCCGCCGATGCGGGCGGCAACATCGACAGCGACGGCACATGTTTCCGCAACGCCGTGACCGGCGACCACACCGGCGTGAGCGCCGACCTCGGACCGCTTGCCTTCAACGGTGGGCCGATACAGACGGACGCGCTGCTCGCCGGTAGTCCGGCGATCGGCGACGCGATCGAGGCGGCCTGCCCGGCGACCGACGAGCGCAACGTGGCCCGTCCAACTGCGTGCGATTCCGGCGCGTTCCAGACCGCGGCGGCAGATCTCGCGATCAGCGTCTCGGCACCATCCGCTGGACTGATTGGCGGGCCGGTCACGGAGACGCTCAACGTCAGCAACAACGGTCCCGGCCCTGGGACCGGCGTGACCGTCAGCGACACGCTACCGGCGGGGACGACGTACTTCAGCTCCAGCGCCTCGCAAGGGACCTGTACGGGTACCTCGACTGTGACCTGCTCGCTCGGGACACTCGACTCAAGCGCCACAGGGTCGACGACGAGCGCGACGATCACGATCGTGCTGATCCCGATTCAGGGCGGCTCGTTCACAAATACCGCTTCCGTCAGCGCCTACCAGCTCGACCCTGACCAAGCCAACAACACCGCGTCGGCAACGACCAACGTTGCGTTGACGACTCGTGTGAGCCTCACGCTGAAAGCCCACCACAAGAAGAACCGTTATACCTTCGCCGGCGTTCTGGCCCTGCCGACCGGGATGAACGCGGCCGTGAGCTGCAAGGGAACCGTAAGCATCAAGGTAATGCGCGGGACCAAGCTGCTCAGCACGCACAGCGCCAAGATCAGCCGCAACTGCACCTACTCCAAGCAGATCAAGGTGCACGGCAGCAAGCGCCGGAAGATCGTTGCCACGTTCACCGGCAATGCGACGCTCACCCACACCTCGCACACGATCCACATCCGCTAACCGCCCGGCGCAACTTGTTCCTAACTCGGGCGACTTGGGCGCACTTCCCGAGTGGCCGCGAAAATGCTCTCACCAGGCGCCGGCCTGGCCGGCGGTTGGTGGGTCATCTCCGCCAAACGCCTATCCACATCTGCAGTCGCAGGATGCGGCCGGCCGGCTTCGTGCTGACGCTGAAGCAGTCGGTGCCTTCAGGACGGTCGGCGAGGCTGAGTTCGATTAGGTCACGGGCGGTTTGGCTGTCGGTGCCGCGCTCTAGCCAGTCGTCGAAGTCCAGCTCGAACGGGAAACGCTGCTCATGTGTGAGGTCGAGACCCGCGTCGCGGCCAAGCTCGCGTAGCCGAGCGTCGCTGAGAGAGGCCCAGTGAGAGGGGTCGCGTAGGCGCTCGATCTCCTGGGCCCACGAGCGTGCGTCGGCGTCGGGGTCGGCGAGGTGGTCGAGGATCGCCACGGTTCCGCCCGGGCGCACGACGCGCGCAAGCTCGGCAAACAGACGCGACGGGACCTGGATGTGGTGGACGGAGAACCGCGTGACCGCGCCGTCAAAGCCCGCGTCCGGCAACGAGGTGGCGGTCGCGTCGCCGACCTCGAAGGTGACGTTGTCGAGCTCGGCGGCGGCTGCCTCGCGCCGGGCGATCTCAATCATCGCCGCGGTTGCGTCAACGCCGTGCACCGATCCGGCCGACGCAGCGAGCCGGCGGCTGATGACACCGGGTCCGCACGCGGCCTCATACCAGCGCTCCCCTCGTTGCGGGCGGCTGTGCTCGAGGATCGCCTCGAGGATCTCGGAGGCGTTCGCGACCGCGCTCGCGTTGAACGAAGCCGCCTGGTTGGTGAAGGCCTGGTCGATGTCGTGGGTGTGACGCGACTGTTCCATATATGGGACAGAGGGATACACCATGCCCGGGCTACTCATTCTGTCCGTCATCTCGGCCCCGACTAGAAAGAGCCCGGACGTCCGGGCTCTTTCTATCTCAGGCGCCGAAGCACCCTAGGAGTAAAGACCCAGGGAGGCGCCAGCATTGCTACAGGAAGTCGTTCCCGGTCAGCACGTACACGAAAGGCACGAACGGGATGATGCAAACGATCGCCCAGGCGATTTTCTGCCCGAATCCGAGATCCTTGTTGAAGGGGATCGTGATCCAGATCAAGATCACGGCGATCGGGTGCAGGATGCACAGGATCAGTTCAAGAATCTTCTTCATCGACAGAGTCTCTACCCGCTTGGCCGTCAGTTCAAGCGCGAACTTCTAGTCCGCCTGTGGCGAGCAGGCGCGGTCGACTCCCCAGGCCCGTGAATGCCCAGCCCGTTCGCTGCGCAAGTGTGGACGGGCCGCGTGCGATCACGAGCGACGCGCCAGTGTGACCGCCACCCGGCGAAGCCGCATGTACACTCGCGCAAATGGCCCGGGAGCGAGTGCAGGGCGTTCGCACGGCCTCCGTCGAAGAGAGCGGCGCTCCGCAGCGCCTGATCGCAGCGCGGCTGCGCCAAACTGCGAGCGCAGCAGAACCATCACATTTCGAGCCGATGACGCCATTCAGCGTTGAGCAGTGGCTGGCGGGCGACGCCGGCCACCTTCATCGCGCGTTCGACCTCACGGCCATCCCGACCTCCTCGGACCGGCGACACGGTGCGCAGATCGTCGTGGCGCTCAAACGAGCGATCCGGCGCCTGCTGTCTCCGCTGCTCGATGTCCAGAGCAGCCTGAATGGGGCAAACGCGCGGACCGTCACGTTCCTCCTGCGACAGCTCGCGGCCCAGGCGCGGAGCATCGAAGCGCTCGAGCAGCAGGTCGCGGAGCTGCGCGCGCATAGCGAAACGCCTGCGCGCCAAGCCGCGAAGCCACAGCGCCAAGACTGATCGGAGCGCTGCATGAGGGTCCTCGTGGCGAGCACACACGTCCCGTTCGCCGCCGGTGGCGCGCGCACGATCCAAAGCGAGCTCGCGGCGGCGCTTCGACGCAGCGGCCACGAGGTCGACACGATCGAGGTCCCGACGACCGCGCGCTGGGACGCAGCGCTCGAGCAGACGCTCGCCTTCCGACTGCTCGATGTCGCTCACGACTCCGATCTGCTGATCGCGCTCCGTCCTCCGAGCCACGTCTTGCGCCACCCCCGAAAGCGCGTGTGGCTGATCGATGACGACCCCAGCGGCGAGCGCGAGCCATGGGGCATCCAAGCGTACGAGTTCCCCGCGTCCCCCGCTGGAGCTGGGGTGCGTGAGGCGATCCGACGCGCCGACGCGCTCTACCTGCGCGAGGCGGAGCGGATCTTCGTGAGCTCCGACGCTCTGACCGAGGCCTTGCGCGAGCTCGACGGCATCAAAGCGGAAGTTCTGGCGCCGCCGCTTGCGCAACGAACGAGCGCCGAAAACCCCAAGACAACCTGGGAGACCGTGGTCGAGGAGCTCATGCGATGAGGGTTGCCTGGGTCACGGCGTTCTCACCCCGCAGCGGCATCGCCGAGTTCAGCCGCCAGTTGACGCCGGCGATCGCCCTCCACGCCGACGTCGACATCTGGACCCCGGATGACCCGCCGCTGCTCGAATCCAAGCTGCCCATCGTCCGTTTCGGCGCTGATCGGCAGCTCGAGGAGACGCTCGGCGACTACGACATCGTTGTCTACAACATGGGCAACACCGTGCATCCGCATCGCACGATCCACCAACTCTCACAGCGCCATCCCGGCATCGTCATCCTGCACGACCACGTCCTGCATCCGATGTTCGTCGCGGCCTGGCTGCGCGACGGAGGATTCACCGACTCGATGTACATCTCGCGCATGGCCGCCTACTACGGTGAGACCGGGGCCTGTGTGGCTCGCGAGTCGCTTTCGGGGGCTCGCCCGCGCGTCTGGGAGAGCGACGAGGTCGTGGAGTATCCGCTCGTCGAGCAGGCCCTCCAGCGGGCGCTCGGTGCGGTGACGCACTCGCAGGTGCACGCCCAGTACATCCGCGAGCACTGGTTTGGTCCCGTACGAGCACTTCAGAACCCCACCTACCGCGACGCGCTCGCGACGGGCATGCTCGCCGGGCCGGCCCCGGCGGCACGCAGCGACGGGCGAATTCAGCTGACGACGATCGGTCACGTCACCGCCAACAAGCAGTGCCATCGCGTCATCGAGCTGCTCGCAGAGGATCACGAGCTCGCGGCGCGCACGCATTACACGATCGTTGGCCCCCTCGACGACGGCAACGCCTACGCCGCTGAGCTCGCCGCGCTCGCGCGGTCGCTCCCGCAGGTGAGCGTCGAGATCCTCGGCTGGCGCGGCGAGCTGGAACTCGACCGGCTGATGGCAGCCACCGACGTGTTCATCAACCTGCGCCATCCTACCATCGAGAGCGGTTCGGCATCGCTGACGCTCGAGCTCGCGTACGGCCGGCCGATTCTCTGCTTTGACGCGGGCGCGTTCGGCGAGCTACCGCCGGATGCCCTGGCCCGCGTCCCCGCGCCTGACTTCGACGCCGCGAGATCTGAGCTAAAACGGCTCGTGAGCGACGCCGACTACCGTCGCAGGCTCGGGGAAAATGCCCGCCACCTCGCCGGCGAGCGTAGCGAGGCGGCCTATGCGCAGGGCTTCATCGAGTTCGTCGCCGAGGCTCAGCGGTGCGCGCCGGCGCTTACGTTGCTCGACCGAGTGGCGACCGAGCTTGGTGCGATGCGCGCCGACCCGCTGCTGCCCGTCTTCGACACGATCGCCAACGACTTTGGGCGCGTCCTCAGCCTGTGACCGTGGGCGGAAGCTCTCGAAACACCGGGCGCCATTCGTCGGGATGGGCCGGGGTGGTTCGGCGGCGCATCCGCTCCGTGAGGATCGTGCGCAGGATGCGGCTTCCGTCGCGCATCGTGTTGAGCTTGCTCTCGCCGTGAATCCGTTGGTGTTCGGTCGAGGGTATTTCGGTGACGGTCAGTCCGGCGCGCGCGATGCGGACGTTTATCAGTGTCTCGACTTCGAAGCCATCGCAGTCGACGTTCATGTGGGGCAGGCAGTCGCGCCAGAACGCGTTATAGCCGTAGCAGAGGTCGGTGTATTTGGTTTTGAACAGCATGTTTACGCCGAGTGCGAGCACGCGGTTCCCGGTGCGACGCACACGGGTGAGGTCGGTGCTGCTGCCGTGGCCGATGAAGCGTGAGCCTTTGGCGAAGGCGAACCCTTCGTGGAGCGCCGCGACGAAGTGAGGAATCTCGGCGGGGTCGGTGGAGCCGTCGGCGTCGAGCATGACGATGATGTCGCCAGTGGCCGCGGCAAAGCCGCAGGCCAGCGCGTTTCCCTTGCCGCGTCCGCTTTGCACGACGATGCGAACGTCGGCGCGCAATGCCCGCGCCACGTCAACCGTGCCGTCGATCGAGCGCCCGTCGACGAGCACTATTTCATCGACGCAGCTTGGGATCCGCGCGAAAACGTGCGGTAGGTTTGCTGCTTCGTTCAGCGCCGGAATCACCAGCGTGATTCGCTGTGTCGTTGTAGCCGACGCGACGCCGGGCACTGCGCGAGGCGGGGAGGTACTCACGCGCTGAGCGGCCTGCAGGCGTGCTTTTGTGCGTGTGGCGGGTATTTCCACTGGCGCATAATAACGCCCGCTTTTTGTGAGACTAGGCTTGGGGAGAAACATCCCCACGCCAAATTGGGGCAAGCGAAGAATCTTGTTCTCGCTCCTAGCGAGCTATGCGATTTCAAACGTTGTGCGCAGGGCCCGGCGTGGGCCGGCACGGAGCGCCGTCCCACGCCCACCGCCCGCCTGGAGGCTCCGTTTCGGGGCATCGTTTCTATCAACGCGCCGCGTCAACAGACGGACCGCCGACCTACTAAAAGCGCCCCATTTTGCGACCAAATAAAGGTGAATCGACTTGTAAACACCCGCGCGTTAGGGCGTCGACCACGCGCGGTCACGAGCGATTTCGCGCGTCACACGGTTAGGGATCTCACCAGTCGATCCGCCGCGGAATCCTTAGGGTGACGGTTGAGCTTTCTTTCAGGGGGCCAGCAATTGTGGGATGAGGAACGACGTGGTCGGCCACACCCTCGTACGCCTGACGAGCGGCCGTAAACGGCCTGATCGTCAACCGCTAAAACGTCCTGAGCAGGGCGGCGCAAGTGGCCGCTAACCCGCCGACGACGACGAGGCCCGCTGGCCGCGGCAGGCTGTCCCTGTTTCCGCGTGCGCAGGCTTACGGGCTCCGTCCGGGCTCGGCGCCTGCGCTGCCGGGCGAGCCCGACTCGGCGCAGCTAGAACCGCCGAGCACGCCGTCATTCGGTCGTGAGCTGGACCACTCCAAGGTTGACTCGACTGCGCTGCGCGACCTTGGGCGGCGCGAGCGGAACTACCGCTGGGCGCTGGCCACCGCCGACGCGTCCGCCGCGACCTTGTCGTTGCTCCTTTCGATCGTGCTGATCGGTGGGTTCGGGCTGCGACCAGAGTTCCTGCTCGTGATTCCCGCGGTCGTCCTCGCGGCGAAGCTGCAGGGCCTCTACGACCACGACGAACTCGTGATGCGCAAATCAACGCTCGACGAGTTCCCGCGGCTGCTCAACCTCGCGACGCTCTTCGCGCTGCTGATCTGGTTGACGCGCGACGATGTCGTGCGCGGCACGCCCCCGACGTTGCTGCTCTTCGCGCTATGGGGCCTGCTCATCGCCGCGCTCTTCACGCTGCGCGTCGTCGCGCGCGCGCTCGCCGGGCGCCTCTCCTCTGTCGAGCGCTGCCTGGTTGTCGGCAGCCCAACGGTCTATCACCGCATCGAGAGAAAGCTCGAGGGCGAGCCGCAGGTCGCCCTGGTCGCCCGCGTCGGCCTCGACAAGGTCCGACGGAACCTGGACGAGCTGCGCTCACTCGCCAAAACGCACAGCATCCACCGGATCATCATCTCGACGGCTGGCGGCGGCGACCCCGAGTTGACAATGGATCTCGTGCGCGGCGCCAAGGCGACCGGCGCGCGCGTGAGCATCCTGCCGGACGTGCTCGCGGCGGTCGGTAGCTCGGTCGCCTTCGATGACCTGGGCGGGATGCCGCTGCTGGGGGTCCCGCGTTTCGGTCTCAGTCGCTCCTCGCGCTTCGTCAAGCGCTCACTGGACCTCGTGGGGGCGATCGTCGGGCTCGCGATCATCGCGCCCCTCATGGCCCTCGCCGCGCTCGCCATCAAGCTCGACTCGCGCGGGCCGATTCTCTTCCGCCAGACACGTGTCGGCCGGGGCGGTGCGCACTTCGAGATGCTCAAATTCCGCACGATGGTCGACGGGGCCGACACCCTGAAGCCCGAGTTGCTCGCTCGCAACGAAGCCTCCGGCCTCTTCAAGATCGCCGATGACCCGCGCGTCACGCGCGTCGGTCGCTTTCTGCGCCGTACGAGCCTCGATGAGATTCCCCAGCTGCTCAACGTCCTGCACGGAAACATGAGCCTCGTCGGGCCGCGCCCGCTCGTAGTCGATGAGGACCAATGCATCACCGGCCTTGACCGCCGCCGCCTGCACTTGACGCCCGGCATGACCGGTCGCTGGCAGATCCTCGGCTCAGCACGGATCCCGCTCTCGGAGATGGTCAAGATCGACTACCTCTACGTCGCGAACTGGTCGCTGTGGGAGGACATCAAGATTCTCGTCCAGACGCTGAGCTTTGTCGTCCTGCGGCGCGGTTTGTAACCCTCGCCGGCTCGCGCTTCGCTTGATATAATTCTAGATATCACCGAGCCGGGAAGCCTCATTCACGAACGCCGCATGCAACTCGGGCTGAGCCAGCGCACGCTGGCCCGCCGTGCCGGCACGACGCAGGCGGCTGTGAGCCGCATCGAACGCGGCCAGACATCGCCAACCTGGGAGACGGTCGCGGCGTTGCTGATGTCGATGGGCTACACGCCAGACCTTCAGGCCCGGCGCTTGCCTGGGAGATGGGATCCGCTACACCTCGGGCAGCTCTACGAGCGACCGCCGGCGGAGCGCCTGGCGCTCGGGCTTTCAGCAAATCGGCTCGCGGGACGCTTGCGGCAGGCCGCAGATGACGCGCGGCGCGTCTGACACGCCACTTGACTCCGAGCAGATTCTCGCGGCGCTCAGCGAGCACGACGTGGACTACGTGCTCGTCGGCGGTCTTGCAGTTCAGACCCACGGCCACCTACGCACGACTTTTGACGTCGACGTGCTCCCGCGTCCCGAGCCCGCGAACCTCGCGCGGCTTGCAGCTGCGTTGAACCAGCTCGGCGCTCGCGTCCTGAACCCGGGTTGCGAAGGCCTTGCGATCGACGCCGCGATGCTGCCGCGCGCGACGCTGTGGCAGTTTGAGACCAGTCACGGTGCGATCGACGTCCTCCACGACGCTCCCGGGGCGCCGCGCTACGAGGACCTGCGCCGGCGCGCACTCGAGATTCGCCTCGGCGACCTCACCCTCGCCGTCGCCGCACGCGACGACCTCATTGCGATGAAGAGGGCAAGCGGGCGACCGGTAGACCTCGACGATCTCGCCGCCCTCACCGAACCGGAGCATCGTGCAATCACCCGCGCGGGCGAACCTGGCTGACCAGGCAACCCCTCAGCCGGCGAGCGCCGCGAGGTGGCTCTTCAGGCCGGCGCCATAGCCGGTCGGCTTGCCCGCGTAGTTGACGATCAGCGACGGGCCGGCGCTGCACGACCAACCGTTGTCGGTCGCGTCCCACGCCCAGCCGAGATATGAGACGTCGTTCGTGTCGGCCCAGTCCATGTAGCTCAGCGCATAGTTGTCGGTGCAGCCCGACTCACCGAACTCGGTCGTGACGACGGGCGTCGTCTGTGCGAGCGGCGAAATCGTCGAGTCCCAACAGGCCTCGTTATTGCAGCCGCCGAAGCTGTAGGTGTGGAAGCCGACGATCAGCTGGTTGTCGGGGTCGGTCGGCTCATGCGTCGCCCACTGTGTCTCATCGCTTGCGTAGCCGAGCCCGCCGAGGATGATCGGGTTGGCGGCGCCCGTGGAGCGAACGGCGTCGACCAGCTGCTGCATTCCCGCCGTCTGGTAGGTGACGACATCGCCCGTATTGTCGGTGAACGTGGTGGTGCAGCCGCTCTGCCAGCAGGACCATGAGGTGACGAACGGCTCATTGAACAGGTCAAAGAGCACCGCGCGGTTGCCCTTGAACGCTTGTGCGACCGAGCGCCAGAACGCCGGGGCGTGAGTGGCGTCGGCCATCGGCCACTCCTGGACAGCGAGGATCGAGCCGGGGGCCGCCCAGTGCAGGTCGAGGATTACGTAGAAGCCGGCGGCACGCAGCGCCGACACGTACTTTTCGATCGCACTCCGGTAGTGGGATCCACTGAGCGCCGGGGTCGCGCCGTTGATCCCGAGCCAGCAGTCCTCGTTGAGCGGGATCCGCACCGCGTTGGTGTGCCAGGACTTGATCGCCCGGATCGACGCGGCATTCGTCGGACCGAAGAAGACCGACTTGGCGCGCGAATTCAGGCACTGATACTCCGTGCCGGAGCGGTCCACCCCGAGCAGGCGGATCGGCGGACCGCCACCCAGCGGCGTCAGATGGCTACCGCTCACCTCGATCCCGACCGCAGCGTCGGACTTCGCCCGGGACTTCGCCCCGGCGCGCACCGCGGGCCCCGACAGCAGCACCGCAAAGGCGCCGACGACGCAGACCCCGAGCGCAAGCGCCGCGCGCGATCGCCCCACGCCCCAAGACCCCGCTCCAGAACTCAAGCCGTCCGCCCCCGCACGTCAGTTACCCGTCTCGTCTGAGTCTTCAGCATGGGCCTCCCCGCGGTCAAGAGCCGAGATCGCGGCGATCTCATCATCACTCAGCGCGAAGTCGAAGATGTCGATGTTGGCGGCCATCCGCTCGGGGTTTACCGACTTCGGCACCGCGCCCAGGCCAAGCTCAACATGCCAGCGCAGCACCACCTGCGCCGCGCTCTTGCCGTGCCGCGCGGCGATCGCAACGATCGCGGGCTCGGACAGCAGCGCGCCACCGAGGCCGATCGGGCTCCACGACTGCGTGACGATGCTGTGGTCGGCGTCGTAGGCGCGTGTCACTTCGCGGATCGTGTAGGGGCTCACCTGGATCTGGTTGACGTCTGGCACCACACCAGTCTCGTCAATTACCCGGTCGAGGTGCGCCGGCTTGAAGTTGGAAACGCCGATCGCGCGAACCAGACCGTCATCAAAAAGCTTCACGAGGCCACGCCAGGCGTCCACATAGCGGTCAAGCCAGGGCAGCGGCCAGTGGATCAGAAAGAGATCGATGTAGTCGACGTCAAGCCGCCGCGCGCTCGTCGCATACGCCTCCAGAGCCTCGTCGTAGCCGTGCGAGCGGGCGCTCAGCTTGGTCGTTACGAACAGTTCCTCGCGCGGCAGGCCGCAAGCGCGCAGCCCGTGCCCCACGCCTTTCTCGTTCGCATACATGTGGGCCGTGTCGAACAGCCGGTAGCCGGCCGCCACCGCGCGCACGACCACCTTCTCGACCTCGCGGTCTGCCAGCGGCCATGTCCCGAGACCGACCTGCGGCATCGCCGCCCCGTGCAAAAGGGGGAGCTCAGGCGCCGGCGAGGGTGACACACACGCAGGCTATCGCGGCGCCACCCTCACGAGCTATTGCACCGCCACACTCAAAAGCGGTCCCTGCGGGCTCGAGCGTGACGATCGTCGCGCGATCACCCAGCTCAGCCCGAACAGCACCAGGGCCCCGATCGGGCAAAGCAGCCAAGGGATGCCGTCCACCTGATTCCAGGGGTAGAGGATGTGCTCAGAACCGCCGGCGGCGTCGAACAGCAGATGGCCCATGTTGACCGCGAACACGGCCCAGGCGGCGACAAAGCGCCGCGTCCTGTCCCAGGAGCGCGGGCAGAGCGCGAACGTCAGCAGTGCAAGTACCAGCACGAATGCGACCGAGTGGGTTTCCGGCCGCCCACCCGGCAGGGTCTCGATCCTATGCAGGTTCAACGTTCCGGCCTCGATGAAATGGTCGACGTCGAGCGCGGAGCCACCCACAAACGCGATCAGCCCATAGACCACCCGGTGGCGACTCCGCCAGAGGAGCGGGGCGACGATGAAGAGAGCCAAGCAGCCGTGACTGAGCACCGCCCACACGGCAGAGACAAAAGGATGGCTCGCGTTCGAGAGGAAGGGCCATCCACGGTAGGGACTCACTGCTTCCTCCTAGGTGGTTCAGGTGGGCGGGCGCGAGCTGCGCCGCCGCGCCACTTCACGTCCCAGCGCGTGAAACGTTGCCCCATCACTTGGGCGCGGGCCTGAACGCGTTCCCCCAAGCATGGACGCCAACCCTACCAGCGGATAGCCTGCGGTTCGGTGCCTGAGACGTCTCACACGTCACCGCTTGAGCTCCTGACCAGGCGGCTCGGGCGGACGACGACCGCCGCCCCCGAGCAGCCGCTCGCCGCCGTCATGCGGCCGGGTGAGGGCCGTGCCGACTCCGCGAGCGCGGTGCGTGCGACGGAGGCGTTCAGGAACCGCTCGCGGCGCGCACTTTCGCGTCGTTCGCGCCGCCCGCGGATCGCTCTCGTGACGCCCTGGCCACCAGATTGGTCTGGCGTCGCTGAGTACAACCGCCGTCTGACGCGGGCTTTGGCCAACCGCGTCGATGTCGATGTCGTGACCGCGGATCCGGTTCGCGGCTACTCGATCCCGGTTGAGCGCGGCGTGCGCCTCGTCGCAGCGGGCGAGCGCGCCCTATTCGCAGGCCTACGCCGCTATGACCGGATTGTCTACTGCATGGGCAACTCGCGCTTTCACGCGCATGTGTTCGAGTTGCTCGTGGCCCGGCCCGACGCGGTCGTCTTCCACGATGTGCAGCTCACCGGATTCTTCGGCGCGATCGCCGGGCACGAGCGCCCGGAGGACCCGAGTGGCGCGCTGGTGGCCCGCATCCAGGCGATGTACCCCGACCTCGCGACGACGTTGGCTGAGGCCGACGGCGCGCAGCGGCCGGCACCAGCGATGTTCATGACGCGTGGGATCCAGCGCTACGCCAACCAATGCTTCGTTCACTCACGCTCGGCCCTCGAGATGCTCGCGTTCGATCGCGGCTCACTTGATCGCCATGCGCCGGCCACGATTCTGCCCTATGGCCTTCCCGAGGTAGCCGACTGGGCGCGTGTCCGCGGCGAGGCATCCAGTACGCCCATGATCATCAGCCTCGGCGCTGTTGCGGAGGTCAAGGGAATTGCCAAGCTGATCCGCGCGTTCGCCCTGCTGGCAGCGGTCTACCCAGCGGCCCGGCTCGTCATCGCCGGCAGTCCCGCGGAGCAGGCCGACTCGACGCGCTGGCACGAATATGCGCGCAAGCACGCCCCCAAAGCCAAAATCGAGATCCCGGGACGAGTGTCGGCCGAGCGGTACTCGGCGCTGCTGCGCCAGGCCGATGTCGCCGTCCAGCTGCGGCTCGTCAGCAACGGCGAGGCTTCCGGCGCAACAGCCGACTGTCTCGCAGCAGGCATTCCCACGCTGGTGACCGATCTGGGGTGGGCCGGCGAGCTTCCAGCTGAAGTGGTTGCACGAGTGCCGGTCAAGGCCAGCGCCACACTGATCATGCGGCGCCTCGAAGAGCTGCTCGTCGACCCCCAAAGGCGCTCCGCGATCAGTGCTGCGGTGCTCGACCACGCTCGCTCGCACAGCATCGCGCGCGCCGCCGACGCCTACGTCGAAGCACTCGAGCTCGCTTAGAGGAGTGCCCGGGTGTCTAGCATCACGTGATCGCCGGCAAGACGAACATCCCAAACCCTGCAATGGGTGACTGAAGCCGTGGCACAGTCGGGAGAGTGCCCGGCAGCCGTGGTCGTGCCGGTTTTTCTCTACCACTCGGTGTCCGACATCCCGGCAGCGGGACAGGAGCGCTTCACCGTCACGCCGGCTCAGTTCGATGAGCACGTCGCGGCGATCGCGGCCTCGGGTCGCCTCGCGCTGACGATCTCCGACTTCGCCCGCGCCCTGCGCGAGCGCCGCGTGCCGGCCAACGCCGTCGCCGTCACCTTCGATGACGGCTTCCACGACACGCTCGCGGCCGTGCGAGCGCTGCGCGCAAAGGGGATCACGAGCACGGTCTTCGTGACGTCAGACCGGCTCGAGGGTGCGCAGGGGCCCTCGACTGCGGCGGCGCGCGAGATCGCCGCGAGCGGCGCCGAAGTCGGCGCCCACTCCGTCACCCACCCCCATCTTGACGAGCTGCCGCTCGCGCGCGCCGTGCACGAGATCGAAGAGAGCAAACGCTCGCTCGAACAACGGCTCGAGTTGGCGATCGATACCTTCGCCTACCCCTACGGCGCACACGACCCACGCGTGCGCCAGGCGGTGATCGACGCCGGCTTCAGCTCAGCCGCCGCGGTGAAAAACGCTCTTTCACACGATCACGACGACCCTTTTGCGATTGCCCGGCTGACGATCACGGCCGACACGCCGGTGAGCACGCTGCTCGCGGCACTCGAGGGGCGCGGCGCCCCGATCGCCTGGGCGGGCGAGCGCTACCGTACGCGCGCCTTCCGTCAGTACCGACGGCTCCGCCACAGAACCGGCGCCAGCCCTCGCCCGGCCACCCAAAGCGAAGGCCACAGCGACGATGACGCCTGAGGAGCCGGCGCAAGGCGTGCTGCGCGCGCCCGCGGCGGTCCGGATGGTCGATCTCGCAATCGCCGAAGATCTGCAGCTATCGCGCTCAGGGACGCCCTACGCGAGCGCCTACCTGGTCGGGACGCGGAACGGGCGTCCGGTCGCCGGTAGAACGCTCGGACTCGACGGTAGCGTCGTGGTCAGCGCGCAGACCATCGCCCGACTCTTCGCCGACGTCCCCGACGAGGACCCCGCGACGCCTGCGCCGGCGGTTGCGCTGCCCGGTTTGAGCGTCGTTGTCACGACCTGCGGTCAGGATGAGTCGGTCAGCGAAGCCGTGGCCTCGGTGCTCGACTGCGACCCGGGGCCAGTCGAGGTGATCGTTGTTGAAAACCGCCCGAAGGGCTCCACCGTCGTGGCAACCCTTCAGCAGCGTTTCGGCGCCGACTCGCGCGTCCGCTACGTCGAGGAGATTCGCGTCGGCCTGTCGCACGCGCGCAACGCCGGTCTTGCGGTCGCGGTGGGGGAGGCTGTCGCCTTCACCGACGACGACGTCGTCGTCGAACCCAAATGGGTCGAATGGTTGGCTCGCGGATTCGCCAGCGACCCCAACGTCGCCTGCGTCACGGGGCTGATCCTTCCGACCGACCTCGAGACCGTCTCGGCGGTCCAGATCGAGCAGTTTGCCGGCTTCAGCAAGGGCTGGCAGCGTCGCGTCTTTCACATCACCAAGCCGACCTCCGCGCTCTTTCCCTACGCTGCCGGCGAGTTCGGCTCGGGCGCCTGCACGGCGCTCCGGCGCGAGGTCGCGAACGAGCTCGGCGGCTTTGCCAACGATCTCGGCGCGGGAACGCGGGCGCGCGGCGGTGAGGACCTTGATCTCTACGTCCGTGTGTTGCTCGCCCGGCACCTGCTCGTCTACGAGCCGGCGGCGGTGATCTGGCATCGCCACCCCGACGGTCCGCAGCACCTGCAGCGAGAGATCTTCAACTACGGCGTGGGTTTGTCGGCGATGATGACCAAGCAGATGCTGGACGGCCACACGCGCGCGATCCTCGGGCGCGTGCCGGCGGGCCTGCGTTTCGTCCGTGACCCGGCCTCGCGCAAGAACGTCCGCAAGGGCCCCGCCTACCCCAAGCGGTTCGACTGGATCGAGCGCGCGGGCATGGCGGCTGGTCCAATCGCCTACCTCGCAAGTCGCCGCGAGCAGAGGCGTGTCGTCGCATCCGCAAATCGCCCCTAGCGCCCGGTCCTACGCAACGCCGCGCGCTATCAGCGGCGATGCGTCACACGGCTGAGGAGACGCGTCCTCAAATAGGCGAGCGTCGTGATGCCGAGCCCGGCCACGATCGCTCCGGCGCGGGCAAGTCCCGATGCATCGCCGTGCAGTGTCTCGCCGATCCCGTGCACGACGGCGCGCGGTAGCACCGAGCGAGCGTAGACGCGCTCGGACTCCAAGCCATCGCGGGCGCCCGCGACCTCGGCGAGCACCGCCTTGGCGCGGCCCTCGACACGGCACCGTGCGACGAAGTAGCGCCAGGTGGCGCGCTCCGCCGGCACCACATGGCGGACGCGGGCCTCCGGCTTGTAGACCCAATAGCGACCGGGGTGACCTGCGGTTGTGCGGATGCCGAACTCGGTTTCCTCGGCCGCGCCAAAGAGTCCTTTGCGGCCGTCGGTCCGGCCGAGGCGGGCATCGAATGCGCCCGCATCTTTCAGCACATCGGCCCACACTGACATGTTGGCGCCGATTGGGTTGCGGATCCGCGTCGTTTCAACCGCCATTCCGGCGTAGGTGCAGCCGACCACCCAGTTGAACTCGGCCGGGAACCAACGCGGGGGAGGCTCGCGCCACTGAGGATCGATCCGGCCGCCGACGCCGAGCACATTCGAGTCCGCGTAAGCGGCAAGCAGTTGCTCAAGCCAGTCCTCGTCGGCGATCGCATCATCGTCGAGAAACGCGAGGATCGTGCCCGTTGCATGCTCGGCACCAGTCTGTCGCCCGCCCGACAGACCCGGCGCATGGGCATTCGCCAGCACCGCCGCTCCGGTGAGCTCCGCATCGGCACGGCGTTTGAGATCGGCGTTGCCGTCGATCACGACGATGACCTCGCGGGCCGGCAGCGTTTGCCGCTGGGCGGAGGCGACTGCGCGAGCAAGGTCGTCCCAGCGCGCCAGCGTGTAGCCGCAGATGATCACCGAGATCGTCTCGTTGTGGACTTCGCGCCGGTCCTCCTGCGGTGTGCTGGTGGCTCGCACTACCGCCACAGTAGCGGCCCCTCCGCACGGCTTACTCGAACGTTCGTCGAGGGCAGGGCACCTGTGGTGACGCTTGTTGAGAGCGCTAAGGTCAGCGCCCGGCGTGTCGATAGCTCGGGTATGGCATCGGAACTCCTTGAGCGCCCCCCGTGCTTCCTGCGCCACACCTGCCTGGGCACGGAGGCGGTCTACGAGGTCCTTGAGGAGGATGCAAGCACCGTCACGGCGGCGGTCGTCCACGCGCCCGGCCTCGAGCCAGGAGCCCGCGTACGCTTGATGGCAAATGCTGCCCGCGCAATGGAGCGGCTTGAGAACGGCGCTCAGATCGGTGTTCGGCGCTTCGTTCCCGAGACCGCGCCGGCGAGAGCCCTTTTTGGCGGACGCTTCGCCGCCGCCATGAGTCGCCCCCGCGCGTTCCGCTCGAGCTGAGCTACCGCTCGCGCTGACCTGGCGCTCGAACTGACGTAGCGCCCGCCGCGCTGCGGGCCAACTTGCGCGCTACAGGCCGCGCGACCTCACTGGCCGTACACCCTGACCCAGTCGACGAGCATCGTCGCGGGGAACGTCGCAGCGGGGCACGTGTTCGGCGCCGCGGCGTCGCACGGCCAGCCGCCGACGGCGAGGTCGAGAATCAGCGAGTACGTGCGGGTGTCGTTGAAGACCCACGTTGAACCGGCGACGAGACTGCTCGGCGTCGCCGAGGCGTAGGCGACGCCGTCGATCGTCCAGACGATCAGGTTCGGCGACCAGACGATGCCGTAGGTATGGAACCCGGCCGAAAGATCTCCAAGCGCGCCGGTGTAGGACTCGAACTGCTGATAGTTGCCGCCGTCCTCATCCGGGTTGATCGGTCCGTGGAGCGTGAAGTACGCGTAGTTCGGGTCTGTGGTGAGCGACGGCGCTTCGAGGATGTCGATTTCGCCGTCATTGGGCCAGGTCGGCTGGCCGTTGAGCCAGAAGGACCCGCAGAGTCCCTGTCCGGGCGGGAGTTTGATGCTCGCCTCGACGGCGCCATACGGACCCGCTGGCAAGCCGTTCGCCGCGATCTGGGCCGACGTATAGGAGTTGCCGTTATGCAGGGCTGTGATCGCGAGCTGTCCTTGGCCGTTCTGTTCGACGTTAGCGGCATTGGTGGTGTTGGTGTTGAGCGTGTCATTCCCACACTGGCCTTGGCCCGTCGACACCGACCACTTCGAGGAGTCCGGGGCACTTCCGGCGGCGCCGCTGAACTCGTCATCGAATATCGGCGTCGTGTTCTGGTAAGGGTCGGGGTACAGCGCCGGGCTGGGGCTCGGCGTCGATGTGCTGCCGGTGCTCGGTGGCGTCGCCGGCGGGGACGTCGAGCCGGTCGACGGCTTCTTGTCGGCTTCGTGGATGGCCGTCAGCGCCAGGTCGAAGGTCGGTCCATGGCCGACCGCGCGCGCCGTGAGCTTCGCCGGCGTGTGGCTGACCGTGAGGTGGTACTCGAGTGCGGTCGCGGTATGCGTGGAAGCACGTATCTCGCGCTTGGCCGCGCCGGAGAGGTAAACGGTCAGGCTTTCGACGTGCTGGTGCGCGCGAACGGTGACGACGACGAGGTAGACACCGGCCGACTTGACTGGCTTACTGACGGTGCGAGTGACCAGGTTTGTTTGCGCCTTGTGCGCCCCCAGCGGCAGCGGATGGGCTGAGGCGAGCGCGGCAAAAGTGCCGATCGCGGCAATGGTCGCAACGATTGTGATGCCGCGACGGATCAATTGGTTCCTCCTCCTAACCCGATCGGGAATTGGACGTTTTAACCCTTGGCTGGCGCATCGCCGTAGACCACGGACCCCACGGCTCTCGGGAGATGGGGCATCCCCTCGTGGAGAACCATAGCGGGGCCCTCGAACGAACGTCCAGATTTGCATGGTGAGATTCCTGCGGAACCGCCGGGGTGGTTGCTACCAAAGCACCACTCGCGCGGGCCTCGAAGAGGCCGTGCCAGGTCCCGCTGCTCGCGCCCTGAGCCGCGCGGTGCGTCAGGTCGCTGGATGCTGCCAGAGGCGCACGTAAGCGACGCGCAGCGTCGCCGGCGCCTGTAGCGGACCGCCGTACTCGTTGTCGGCGGCGAGGTCGAGGATGATGTACATCGGCGCGCTCGTGACGCCGCTTGTGACCGTCCCGACGGCTACCCCGTCGTAGTAGTAAGTCACGCTCCCGGGCTCCCAGTCAGCGCCGAACGTGTGCCATCCGCCGAGATAGCTCGCCGCGGGCGCGCAGCCGCCGGGCGCGCCCTGGGGATCATGGAAATGCCAGCACGCCTGGCCGCCGAGCCCCTCGAGAACGTCAAGCTCGCCGTCCGTCGGCCAGGACTGTCCGTCGGTCCAGATACCCGGCCAATCGCTGATCGTGCTCGTCCCCGGAAGCCACGCCTTGACCTCGAGGTAGCCGTATGTGTAGGTGAACTTGCCCGCGGTGCTGATGAGGCCCGAGGCGTAAGGGAGCGTCTCTCCGCCGCAGGTCTCGGTTTTAGCGATGAGATTGAGGTCGAGCTCGCCGCCCGACTCGACTACTTGCGCCGGGTCATAGCACTCGAGTTCCTCGGAGTTAACCGGTCCGGTGATCCCGGAGCCATACCAGCCAGTGGACCACAGCGAGGTGTTTAGGCTCGAACCGCTGAACTCGTCGTCAAAAACTAAATTCCACGAGGCCGGATCACCAGGGGGCCCGGGGGCGCCGACCGGACTCGCGGGTGCGGGAGCGAGGACCGGCGTGGCAAGCCCGCTCGTCACAGCCGGTGTTGCGCTGGCGCTCGATCCGACGCTTGCGCTCGATCCGACGCTTGCGCTCGCGCCCGACGTCGTCGCCCGCGGCGGTTCGGTGGCGTCGAGCGCTCGAAGCCGCCGCGCGCTCACCAACAGGCGCAGCGTCACGTCACGGTCCGCGGCGCCAATCAAGAGCGCGCGGCTGCGCATCGTGACCTTGAGGCTGAACTCCGAGCGGTCGCTTCGCCCACCCGTAGCGACATCGCGAACCCGGCGCCCGATATCGAGCTTTATCACGCTCCGCCGGCGCGCGGTGCTCGTGACCGTGACGCGGAGCGCGTATACCCCCAGCGAGGGTACGCGCAGAAGCAAGCCCGTCCGTCCGGCGGCGTCGCTGGTCTGCGCCGTGCGCTGAGCGCTCGCAGTTGCCGCTGGCAGGACGCTGGCGAGCGCACACACCGACAGCGCACCGAGGAGGGTTTTGCGAATCCTCACCCAACGCTCTTCGGCTCCAAAGACGCGCCGCTGTACAAGGGAAGGGGTTCATGGACCCTCGTTTGCAACGACGGCAGTCCACCGATCGCCGTTTGACGCCGCGCAGAGGAGCAAGAATGGACCTAGCGCACGGCAGATCCTTGCCCGCCGCTGGCCGCATTTTGCCTGCCCTATTACTAGACGACGTTCGCTACGCTGGAGCGCATACTCCGTCGACATGGTCGCAGCCGGCTTGCCCAGACGGTCGGTCCGGATGTCGGAACCGGCAGGCGTCCACATGGTCTCAGCAGTCGTGCCCAGACGGTCGGTCCGGACGTCGCGGCCCGGGAGCGCCGACACCGATGGGGCAGACGTCGTTTGTTCGTGCTCGTCGTGGTCATCGTGGCGGGGGCCGCCGTCGCGGCTCTCGCGGCGACCACGCAGCCCTCGCCCGTTCCGCTCGGCGATCCCGGGTCGTGGCGGCTCATCTTCAACAACGAGTTCAACGGCTCGAGCCTCAACCAGGCCGATTGGTCCAAGGGGTGGTTCGGCTCTGGTGTCACGTGGCCCGTGAATTCAAATGCTCCGGAATGCTTCGATCCGAGCCGCGTGTCCGTTGGTGGCGGCTCGCTGAACGTGAGGGTCGCGATCCAGCCCGTGAACTGCGGTGGCAGCACCCGTCCGTTCTCGGCGGGAATCATCACGACCAACGGCAAGTTCTCCTACACCTATGGGTTCGCAGAGATTCGCGCGAAGGTGGCTGTCTCTGCTAGCGGCGTCGTCTTTGACTGGCCGGCGTTCTGGGCCGACGGCCAAAACTGGCCGACCGACGGGGAGGACGACATCGTTGAAGGACTGGGAGGGCAGCTCTGCTGGCACTTCCACTCCCCGGCGGGCGACCCCGGCAACTGCCAGCAGACTCGCGTGACGCCCGGCTGGCACACCTTTGGCGCCGACTGGGAGCCGGGCAGCGTGAGCTACTACTACGACGGGCAGCGCGTGGGCAGCATCAAGCTCGGCATTACCTCGGCGCCGATGTATCTGATCGTGGGTATCGGAGCCGATTACCAGTACGGCGGCCCGGTCCGCGACGCGACTTTCCAGGTCAAGTACGTCCGGGTGTGGCAGCACCCATAACGTACGCCGGCATCGTCTTGCTCGGGCTTAGTACGGTCGCGCGCCTGCCTCAAGGGTGAGCCGCATCTCCGCGTGAGTTGTCCCGCCGGGCGGCGGCAGCGATGTCGACGGGACCTCACCACAGAGGGGGTGACCAATTTGCCCGAGGCCGCGAAATCTCGCCGCTAGTGTCGGGCACCGCATAGCTCTTAGTGCGTTGTGCACGGTCCGGCGGGACCGAACCGGGACATTTCCCGGTGTAGCTCGTTACAGCGCCAGCAGCATCGATACATAACCGAGAGGAGACCGAGGATGAGACCGTCAACCCTGATGTCTGTGACGCGCCGCGTGGCTCGCAATGGGCGCCGCAGACCGGCAGGCTTGGCGGCGCTTGCAGCGTCCTTGATCCTGCTCGGCTTTCCTGGTGCCGCGCTAGCCAACTTTTCATGGTCCTCCGCGGCCGGCGTGGACCGCGACGGCGGCACGTTGATCAGTGTTTCCTGCCCGTCGGGGAGCCAGTGCACGACAGTCGATTTCGCCGGGCAGGAGGTCACGTTCAACCCGACCAACGGCGACGTCATAAAAACGGCCGCGATCGACGGCCGTGAGATCCTCAGGGGCGGCGTGTCGTGTCCCTCGACGAGCCAGTGCACCGCCGTCGATGCCGACGGCAACGAGATCACGTTCAACCCGGTCGGCGGAAACGTGACAGGATCCGCGGCGGTCGCCGGAGGAAGCACGTTCTATGGAATCGACTGTCCGAGCACGACCCAGTGCACGGCGAACATCCATAACGGATCCGCCATCACGTTCAACCCGGCGAACGGCGAACTCTTGGAATACCTGGAGGTCGACACTCTCAGTCCGCTCGAGGGTATCTCGTGCGTGTCCACGACCCAGTGCACCTCGGTCGATGACAACGGCAACGAGGTCACCTACAACCCGACGCAGACAACCTCGCCGACGCCGGCCGCGATCGATAGCGGCAACCATCTCTACGTCGTGAGCTGCACGGGCACGACCCAGTGCACGGCTATCGACTCTGCCGGCAACGAGGTGACGTTCGACCCGCTTACCGGCCCTCCCGTAATCGAGCTTGCCGCGGTTTCCACGCGGGCGCTCTACGGCGTCAACTGCACGTCGGGGAGCACCTGTGACGCCGTCGACCGCGCTGGGTTCGAGTACGCGTTCGACCCGATCACAGGCGTCGTTTCAAACCCGGGCGGTACGTCGGTCGACGCAAACGCCTTGCACTCGGTGACCTGTTCGTCGGGCTCGCAATGCACTGCGGTCGACAACAACGGTAACGAGGTGACCTTCAATCCAACCAACAACGGTTTGGTGTCGCAGCGGTTGGTCGATCCGGCCAACGGCTTGCAGAGCGTGTCGTGCCCGACCACGAGCCAGTGCGTGGGCGTCGACTTCGCCGGCCAAGTTGTCACCTTTAACCCCGCTAACCCGGGTGGCGCAACCCAGAAGGTGATCGACGCCGGGGTCGGCGTGATCTACAGCGTGTCGTGCCCGACGGCCACGCAGTGCACGGCGGTCGACGGCGCGGGCAACGCCTTCACCTTCAACCCAAGCTCACCGGGCAGCACAACCGAGCAGGACATCGATGGCGGCGACGGCTACGTGTTCTTCTCCGTGTCTTGTCCGACGAGTGGCCAGTGCACGGCCGTCGACGAAAACGGCGATGAATCGACATTCACACCTGGCGGAGGCGCTTCCCTGCACACGGTCGCACCCGGGATCGACCTCAAGGCGGTATCCTGCGCGCCGAACCAGACGGGCCAGTGCGCAGCCGTCGGCTCGAACGGAACAGAGGTCACGTTTAACCCGGGCTCACCTGGCGGCGCCGTAGAGGCGAACATCGGTGGAGGCACAGTCCTCACCGGGGTTGCATGCCCCGGCACGAGCCAATGCACAGCCGTGGACAACGGCGGTGGACAGGTCACGTTCAACCCGAGCTCCGCCAGCGGGACACCGACGACGATCGACTCGGGCGTCGGCATCGAGGCCGTAGCGTGTCTCTCGAGCACGACGTGCGTCGCAGTCGATGCGAACGGGAACGCGATCGAGGACGACTCTGGCACCTGGACGCTCGAACCGATCAGCGGAGCGGTCGTGTTCTCGGGTGTCGCCTGCACAGCGGGGACGCAGTGCGTCGCCGTCGACGTAAGCGGGAACATGGCGCTCGGCACGTTCACGCCGCCTCCAGCACCGCCAACTCCAGCGCCGGTGCCCGTGGCCGCCACGCCAGTGCCAGCAACGGTTGTGGTCCCAACAACGGCGGTCGTGACCTCGGCGCCCTCATCGCCCCACGCGGAGCTGCTGAAGGAGTCGATTAGCTCGAAGCATCACGACGCGGAGTTTCACTTCACGGCGAGTGGCGACACGACCAAGTACGAGTGCGCGGTCGTCCGCAAGCCGACACGAAAGGGCGCGAAGACACCGAAGCCAAATTATGCGCTTTGCGGCACCAGCAAGACGTACAAGAACCTCAAGCCCGGCAAGTACGTGTTCTACGTGCGGGCAATCGGGCCGGGCGGTATCGGCGTCGCAAAGGACTACAAGTTCACGATCATCTAGCAGCGTCCGGTGGGAGCGCGGCGGCACCTTTGATCAGGCCGTCGCGCTCCAGCCTGCAGGTCTCCTGCGCGGCGCCGGCAGGCGGGGCTGTTTCGCGGGCGGGGGTGGTGTTTTCGCACGCTGATCCGACGGGTGTTGGGTTTGTGGAGCTTGGGCTGCCGCTTGTTTTGCGGTTGCCTGATGAGGAGTCGTGGTTGGCGGAC